>Ga0105099_10000372_pt1 | contig 30742 bp, 30 predicted proteins | sample PPLLak3cmMay2015_2_FD_79138 | JGI IMG/M metagenome (GOLD analysis project Ga0105099, IMG submission 79138) | Freshwater sediment microbial communities from Prairie Pothole Lake near Jamestown, North Dakota, USA - PPLs Lake P8 Core (1) Depth... | ecosystem: Environmental > Aquatic > Freshwater >... | reverse complement strand
TTCATCCGGCCGCCATCCTGCTGCTGACGTTCACCCGCAAGGCCTCCCAGGAAATGCTGCAACGGGCGGCCCGGCTGCTGGACCAACGGTGCGAACGGGTATCCGGGGGGACCTTCCATTCTTTTGCCAATCTGAAACTACGCCAATACGCCGCGCACGTCGGGCTGTCGGCCGACTTTGCCATTCTCGACCGTACCGATGCCGAAGCCCTCATCGGGCTGATTCGCAAAGAAAGCGACCGTGCCGCAGGACAGCGGCCCCTGCCCCGCAAGAATACCCTGGCCGACATCTTCAGCCGCGCTGCCAACAAGGTACGATCCGTCGAGGACGTGATCCTATCTGATTATGTCCATCTATCCGAACAAGCGGATGCGATCGTCACGCTTTTTGAATATTACGCCCAGCGCAAACGCGAACACCACTTCCTGGATTACGACGACCTGCTGGTCTGGTTTCAAAGGCTACTGCAGGATTCTTCGGAGGTGCGCCGCCGCATTTCCGCTTCTTATCGTTACATCATGGTCGATGAATACCAGGACACCAACCGGATCCAAGCCGATATCCTGTATCACTTGACCGACACCAATCATAACATCATGGTGGTGGGCGACGATTCCCAATCGATTTACGCCTTTCGCGGCGCCAACTTTCGCAACATCATCGATTTCCCCAAACTGTTCCCGGAGGCCCGCGTCATCGGGCTGGAAGAAAACTACCGCAGCACCCAGCCGATCCTTAATCTGACCAACATCGTTATCGAGCGCGCTCGGGAGAAGTATTCCAAACACCTTTTCACTCGCAAGTCCGGCGGGGCGCTGCCCGAACTCATCGAGGCCGAGGACGAAAACACCCAATCGGTGTATGTCGTCGAGCAAATCCAAAACCTCACGGCCCGGGGCGTGCGATTGGAGCAGATCGCCGTTCTCTTCCGCGCCGGCTTTCATTCCTTCGACCTGGAAATCGAATTGAGTCGCCAGGGGATTCCCTTTATCAAGGTCGGCGGGTTCAAGTTCACCGAATCGGCTCACATCAAGGACGTTCTGGCCCACCTGCGGGTGATCACCAATCCCTACGACCGCATCAGCTGGTATCGCATCCTGCAGCTGATCGAAAAAGTCGGACCTCGCGGCGCTCAGCGCATCTATGAATCCATCCTGGCCGCCGGAGCAGGCGTCAACGGCCTCTTCGCTCTCAAGCTGAAGAACGCTGGGGTCGAGCGCCTGAGAGAGCTCTACCGATCCATCCACGCCAAAGAAATGGCGCCGGCGGAAATGGGGGGCGCGGTCGTCCACTACTACTTGCCGATTCTGAAGCAGCTTTTCGACGACCACCCCAAGCGGGCGAAAGACCTCGAGCAACTGCTGGGCATCCTGGAACGCTACCGCCGGTTGGAGCATTTTCTGACCGACATGGCGCTGGAGCCCCCCAACATCAGCGCGGAAGAAACGCTCTTCACGGACGAGATTCAAGACCGCCTGGTTCTCTCCACCATCCATTCGGCCAAGGGCTTGGAGTGGCAATGCGTGTTTGTCATCTGGGCTCTGGACGGCCGATTCCCGTCCTTGTACGCGATGACCAACGAGGAGGATATGGAGGAAGAGCTGCGGCTCATGTACGTGGCCGCCACGCGCGCCCGCGAGAGCCTCTGTTTCACCTACCCGCGCCAAGCGTATGACCGCAGTCAGGGAATCCTTCTCAACCGCCCGTCACGTTTCATCGACATGATTCCGGACGACATCCTGACGAAACGCTCCATCGGCTTTTGCGGGGCTTCGCAGCTCCGGTGGTAAACACAAGAGGCCAAAAGCCCTAACGGGCCCCTGGCCTCTTGTGTCTTTAGTTTAACGAATAAATCAGGAACCCGGCCACAGCCGGCATCCTATATTTATTCGGTGAAAAACCCCCACCAAACAAAAATAACGAAGGCCAAGATGGCGACCGCCGCCAGCGCATACCCTTTGATGTTCGGCGGCTTTTCAGCCAAACCCAAGCGATTCACCGGCCCGACGGCTTTGCCGCACGAATGGCACACCTTGGAGTCCAGCGGCAGATAGGTGAAACACTCCGGGCACTTCTTGGTCATGTGAATATGGGAGGACGGGTTCAACGTCGTCTTGGGTGCAGCGGCCATTAAACCTCCTGGGACCGGTCCTCCGGCGCGGTGTCGGAAGGCGTGGTCCGATCGGCGCAGAACGCGGCGCCGGTTGGGTTCAGATCAGGTTGAAGTCCCGTTTTTGATCGACCTGGCTGCGGTCACGCAGCTGGCTCATCCAGGCTTCCCAGGCCTTGAATTTCTTCTGCTGCAGCAGGCGCTCCACAATTTGAGTACGCTCCTGCTCGAAACCCGCCATGTCCGCCGGCCGGCGCTCACCGAAACGAACGACGGCGAAGCCTTTGGAGGTCGGGATCGGTTCGGCCGGCAGCGGGCTGCTCCCGGATCGTTCAAAGGCGATGCGAAGCATTTCCGGCTCCGGGCCCAAATCGGCGATAGGATCATTCCGTTTTAGGAAACCGGCTGCCCGCGGCGCCAATCCGAGTTTTTTGGCAGCCTGCTCCCACGCCACGCCGCCCTTCAGGTCTTCCAGCAGCGCCTGGGCGTCTTTGCGGGCTTGCTCTCGCTGTTTTTCTCGAATTAAGTCCTGCTTGACGCGGGCCTCCACAGCTGCCAGCTCGGGAATTCGAGCAGGCCGGTTTTCAACGGTCTGCAGCAGGTAGTATCCATCTCCGAAATCCTGGATCTCACCAACGATCCCGGGGCTCACCTGAAAAGCCGCTTGCGCAAACGCGGCCCCCTGCGCAATTCCCTTGACCGGCCCGTTGCGGCCAAAGAATTCCGTGGTGCGCACCTCCAGCTGCCGGGCGGCAGCCGCACCGACCAGATCGTTGCCGACCGCCGCTGCATCGTAGACGGCTTCGGCATCGTCGTAGGCCAGGCTCCGAGCCCGCTCGTTTTTTAGATGATTCTGGATTTCAGCGTGCGCTTCCTCCAGGCTGCGCGTGCGCCCTGCGTTGGCCTTCGCAACCTGGATCAGATGCCAACCGAAGCGCGTTCTCACCGGTTCGCTGATCTGGCCGGGAGGGGTGGCGAAGGCGACCTCGCCGAAGGGCGGGACCATCGCCTCCTTGGGAAACGCCCCGAGGGCGCCCCCCTGTTCTTTGGTGCCCTCGTCTTCCGAGTACTGCTTGGCGAGCTGCGCGAAATCCTGGCCCTCGCGGGCCTGCTTCAAGATGGCCTGGAGGCGTTCGCGCGCCTTCTCGACCGCCGCCGGGTCGGCATCGTCCGGAACCCGGATCAGGATGTGGCTGGCCTCAACGGTTGGGGCGATCACAAATCGGTCGGGGTTGGCCTCGTAGTAATCGCGGATCTCCTCGGGCGGAATCTGGATCTGTTGGCTATATGCCGCGGGGTCAAAACGAACATACCGCACCTGGACCTCGGGCGGAATCTGGTAGGCCTGCTTCGTCCGCTCGAAGTATTGTGCAACGTCCTCAGCCGTCACGGAGATGTTTTGGGCGCGGTCGGCGTCGACCGTCACATAGTCGAAGCGGGTCGCGGCATGATTCCATTGGTACCAGCTTGCCGCCTCGCTTTCCGAGACCTTGACCGTGTCTGTCACCAACCGGACCAGTTTTCCGACCAGCAGACTGTCGCGCTGGTTCAACTCGAAGACCTCGGGCGTCGTGCGGTTGAGGGAAAGCACCTGCTGATAGCGCCGGCGATCGAACGCCCCTCCGGTCTGAAACGCCGGCGTGCTGCGAATCGACTGCGCGAGCTCCTCGTCGGTCACCTGCATCTTCAGACGCTCGGCGGCCTGCTTGAGAAGCGTTCGATCAATCAGCTGTTCCATGGCACGTTTCGGGAGCTGCAGCGTCTTAAGCATCTCATCGCTGAGATTGGATCCCAAGCTCTGGCGCGCCTGGTCCATCAGGCGGTTGTATGCATTGCGGTAATCCTCCAAGGATATGGATTCGCCGTTCACCGTGGCCACAATCCCTTCCCGTTGACTGGTCCAGCTTCCAACTCCCCAAAAAACGAACACCACCACAATGGCCCCGAGCAGGGCTTTGATCATCCAAGTTCCCGCGTGTTTGCGCATCAAATCTAACATACGTTCTTCTCTCCGCTGCAAGTCTTATTTCGCTGGACATGCAATCAGCATTCGGCGCCTGACGCCCATTCTATCGATAATGAAACCGGCAGGATCGCTGCCTGCCTTCTCGCCCATAGACAAGGGAGGATCGGGGGATTTTGGAACCAGCTCTCACGCAAGCCGTGCTGGCTGCCGGCGGCAGGCAAGGTCATACGATCAGCCGAATCGGCGTCTCACCGCGGCTGGTCTTGGTTCCCACGGTGCTGGAGCACAAGGCGCACAGGTATTCATACTTGTCGCCTTCCGGAAGCACCAGAAGCAAACGCTTGCGCACGGGAACCGCCCGGCGGCAGCGCGGGCAATAAAGTTCCGTGGCGTCGAATTCCCTGAAGTCGCCTTCGTTGCGCCGCGGGCCCCGAGAGGGTTGCGGCGGTTTCATATACGGATTCAAAGCGGTGCCTGCCTGTTGATGACTGAATTCGCACGGCTTGCTTCGTCGGATGCGAAGCAGCTGCTTTCATTCTGTTCCGGTAGATGCTTAAATTGTTATAGTAGGTTTTAATCTTGCAATTTGTCAATACTTGAAAAAAGGATTGACACTCAAAACCGTCGTTGATACATAAAAAAAGTTTTGTGTTGGGGCTGTAGCTCAGCTGGGAGAGCGCATGAATGGCATTCATGAGGCCAGGGGTTCGACCCCCCTCAGCTCCACCAGGATGTAATCCAGCTGGACGATCAGCTGTCGTCGGAAATACCAGCTCAAAGCAAACGGCCCGCCGAACCATCGGCGGGCCGTTTGCTTTTTCGCAGCCAGAAATTGCCCATGGTCCCAGCTCGGTCACCGGCCGAGTCGGAAGTTGTCAGCCGCTCGAAAGGCGCGTTAAAATATCGTAATACGAAATCTATTTTCTCAATACGATTTTTTTCTTGACAGTCCTGGGCCTCACTATCTAAAGTGTTTCGAAAAAGCCGAACCGCTCTCATCTGACAAACATCGCCTAACCCCAAGAAAGGTCCTCAACGTGAAAAAGGTAACTGCCCACACTTTGATCGAAAAAAAGAAAGCCAAGCAACCCATCACCTGGCTTACCGCCTATGATTTCCCCATGGCACAGTTCGAGGAAAAGGCCGGCATCGACATCATTCTGGTGGGAGACTCCATCGGCATGACGACCTTTGGCTTCGATTCAACGCTTCCGGTGACCATGGATCTGCTGATCCCCCACACCCAGGCGGTTCGCAAGGGGGCACCTAATGTCTTCCTCATCGGCGACATGCCCTACATGACCTACCAGGTCTCCTCCCAGGAGGCGGTTCGAAACGCGGGGCGGTTCATGGCCGAGTGCGGTTGCGACGCGATCAAACTCGAAGGCGGCCGCGAAGTGCTCGACACCATCCAGGCTATCATCCGGGCCACCGTGCCGGTCGTCGGCCACTTGGGATTGACCCCGCAGTCCATCGCCATGCTCGGCGGTTTCAAGGCCCAGGGCCGCGATACGGCCGCGGCGATACGTCTGATCGAGGACGCCCGGCTGCTGGAAGAGGCCGGGGTATGCATGATCCTGCTCGAGGCGGTTCCACCGGAAGTCGCCAAGGTCGTCGCCGAGCGGGCGCAGATCCCCATCGTCGGAATCGGCGCCGGACCGCATGTCGACGGCCAGTGCCTGATCGTACACGACATGCTCGGCATGTTCGAGGCCTTCACGCCGAAATTCGTCAAGAAGTATGCGGACATCGGCGGTCAGATCGTCACGGCGCTGAGAGAGTTCACCCAGGACGTGGCCCGCGGAGGCTTCCCGGCCGCTGAGCACTGCTACAAGATGCCGGAGGCTGAGCTCCTCAAGCTGAAAGAACTGCTCAAAAAGAACCCGTAGCTCCTGTGAAGAGAGCCCATCCGTGGCGGGGTGATCCTTCTTGCGGCGCGCTCCCAGGCAAGTGCCCCGAATCGCCGTCATGCCGCGGGCGTCGATGAGGCTGCCGGTGCTCAGGGAGAACCATGTCTGACGACGTCCAAGGGGGAGGCACGATCAAATCGCTGGTGAAGACGCTGCGCCTGCTGAAGCTGTTCACGCCCCAGCGCAACGCGTGGACCGCCGAGGGCATGGTTGCCGCGCTGGGATTCCATAAAAGCTCGGTACAGCGTATTCTGGCAACGCTCGAAAATGAAGGGTTCCTAGCCAGGGTCGCGCCTCGCCGCACCGAGTACCGCCTGGGTCCGGACATCCTGTTCCTGGGCAATGTGGCTGAGATGAGCCTGGATCTGCGCTCCGTCGCCCAGCCCATCATGCTGGACCTGGTGCAGCGGGCACAGGAGACTTGCTATCTGTGCGTGGCCGACCAGGGTCAATGCCTTTATGTCGACAAAGTGGAGTGCTCGCAGCCCATCCGCATCATCAACCAGGTGGGGCAGCGCAACCCCATGCACTGCACTGGAGTCGGCAAGGTCCTCTTGAGTGGGATGGCCGACGATGTCATCGACCGCTTGATCGAAACCCGGGGCTTGAGGGCGCATACTCGCAACTCCATCACCGACCGGTGCCGCCTCAGACAGGAGCTCGACGGTATCCGTCGCAACGGAATTGCTTTGGATAACGAAGAGCTGGATCTAGGGGTGAAGTGTGTCGCGGCGCCGATCAAGGACAGCTCCGGAAGGGTGGTGGCAGCCATCAGTCTCTCCGGCCCCACGCAGCGCTTCACCCCGGCGGCCATCCGGCGCTTCGAAAAGGACATAAAAGAAGCGGCTATCACGATATCCAGGGCCCTCGGCTTTAATCCGGGCCCGGGGCCGAACGGCAATTAAGGTCTTGACAGGCGATGGCGATCCAAAATAGGTCTTGGCGTTGATCATCAGCGGAATCGTATTCCATCTATCAAACTCATCACAGGCAAGGAGGAGCTAACATGAAGAAAGCATTTGTATTCGGTTTAGCAGCACTGATCGCGATGACACTGGCCGGGCCGGCGGCGGCTCAGTACAAGGCCACCATGAAGCTGGCGTCCACCCAGAGCATGGACCACCCCTACATGGTCGGCGCTAAAAAATTCGCCGACCTCATCCAGGAACGGACCAACGGCCGCATCGAGATCAAGCTGTATCCCAGCAACCAGCTGGGCAAAGGCGAGCGCGAAATGACCGAGGGCATTCAGCAGGGCGCGATCGACCTGCTGGTCACCTCCACCGGCCCTCTGGGAGGCTTCAGTCCCTCCATCAACATTCTTGATTTCCCGTTCCTGTTCCGCGACAACGCCCACGTCGACCTGGTGATGGACGGCCCCATCGGCCGGAAACTCCTGGACGACTTCGAAAAAGCCAACATCAAGGCCCTGTCGTTCTGGGAAAACGGCTTCCGCCACCTGACCAACGCCAAGGTATCCGTGAAGAAGGTGGATGACGCCAAGGGGCTTAAAATCCGCACCATGGAAAACAAGGTCCACCTGGCAGCCTGGAAGGAAGCCGGCCTGAATCCCACTCCCATGGCCTGGGGCGAAGTCTACACCGCCCTGCAGCAGAAAGTCATCGATGGCCAGGAAAACCCGATCGCCGTTTACTATGCTTCCAAATTCTGGGACGTGCAGAAGAACATGTCGCTCACCGCCCACGTGTACTCGCCGTCCCCCTTCCTGATGAGCAAGAAGACGTTCGACGCCATGCCGAAGGCGGATCAGGAGCTGTTCGTGAAGACCTCCTACGAGGCGGGCACGTTCCAGCGCAAGACCAATCGCGACGCCGAGGAGGCCAAAATCCAGGAGATCGCCAGCAAGGGCGTCACCGTGGTGCGAGACGTGGACCGCGAGAGCTTCAAGAAGGCCATGGCCCCGATCTACGATCAATTCAGCAGCCAGTTCAGCAAGGCCGACATCGAAGCCATCATGAACGCGAAGTAGCGCTCGTGTGATTCAAACGGGCGCCCTTTCGCATCGGCAGAGGGGCGCCCGTGGTTTATCCTGAGATCTCAGAGAGGTCGGCCATGCGCGCGTTGCAGGGGTTCAATGAATGGTTGGTTAAATTCGGAAGCTGGGGGACGATTCTCTTCATGGCCGTCATGGGCATCGTCATCCCCTACGAGGTCGTCGGCCGCTACGTGTTCGAAAGCATGAGCACCTGGTCAGGAGAGGTTTCAACCTACTCCCTGGCGTGGGCCTCCATGCTCGGGGGAGCGGTGGGCCTCAGAAAAGGCTATCAGGTCAAGATGGACTCGGTGGTGGATTCCGTGCCGCCGGGGGTGGCCAGGGCCCTAAAGTTCCTGGCCTACCTTTCGGCCCTGTTTTTTTTCGGCATGATGTTCGGCTTCGGCCTGTTCCAGACCATCTACAACTGGAAGCAAACCTCGCCGGCCATCGGCCTCATCATGAGTTTCCCCTACGCGGCCCTGCCGACGGGCTTTTTCATCATGTTCTTCCTGACGCTGGAAGAATTCTTGGCACTCCTCAGGTTGGAATCGAAAGGAGCGGCCGCATGATCGCTGTTTTCGCGTTTTCCTTCATCGGACTCTTGTGCATCTCCGCGCCCATTACCGTGGCCCTGGGCGGCTCGGCCATGGCCTACGCCCTCATCAGCGGCAACGTCCCGATCACCACGCTGATCCAGACCACCTTCGGGGGCCTTGCCACGTTCCCGCTGCTGGCCATCCCGCTCTTCATGCTGGCCGGAAACCTCATGAACGAGGGCGGCATCACCCCGGATCTGGTGCGCTTCGCACGCCTGCTCTTGGGGCACATCAAGGGCGGGCTGGGGCTTGCCACCATTCTGGCCTGCGCGATCTTCTCGGCGATCTCCGGGGCCGCCGTGGCCACCGCGGTCGCCATCGGCGTCGTCATGATCCCGGCCATGAAGGCCGCCGGCTACGACGAAGACGTGGGCGCCGCCATGACCAGCGTAGCCTCCTGCATGGGCCCCATCATTCCTCCCAGCATCCCGTTCATCATTTACGGGGTCGCGGCCAACGTCTCGGTCGGCGCGCTGTTTTTAGGCGGCGTGTTTCCGGGGCTGCTGTTGGGCCTTGCCTTGATGATTTATATGTACTACGTGGCCCGCAAGCGCAACTACCCCATCGACCCTAAAACACCGGTCCGGGAAGTTTGGGTCGCGGCCTGGAAAGCCATTCCGGCGCTTTTCATGCCCGTCCTGATCATGGGCGGCATCCTGAGCGGCATGTTCACCCCCACCGAGGCGGCCGGCGTCACCGTGATCTACGCTGTGCTGGTGGGGGTCTTCGTCTACCGGAAACTGAAATGGAGCAGCTTTCCCAAGGTGCTGCTGCAGGCGGGGCTGGAGTCGGGCATGGTCATGTTGCTGATCGCTCTCTCGGAGCCCTTCTCCTGGATCGTAGCAGCCGATCAGATCCCGCAGATTTTGATCGAATGGATCTCGAAGCTGACCACCTCGCCCTACATGATCCTGCTGCTCATCAATATTTTCCTGCTGCTGCTGGGCATCCCGATCGAAACTGCGCCGGGCATTGTCATCGTAACACCGGTATTGGCGCCGATCGCGGCCACCATGGGTATCGACCCGGTGCACATCGGCGTCATCATCTGCCTCAACCTGGTGCTGGGGCTGGTCACACCGCCGGTAGGGGCGGTTTTGTTTGCGGTCTGCGGGGTCGGCAACGTTACCATCGACCGCCTGAGCAAAGCGGTCTGGAAACCGTTTTTCGTGTCCCTGATGGTTCTGGCCATGGTGACCTACATCCCCTGGCTGAGCACCTGGCTGCCGAAGACTCTGCTCGGGTATTGATGCAACGGGCGGCGGCACCCTCCGGGCAACCCCGTCCGTTGATAACGTTTTAACCGCATCGGGCATCCGGGCTCTACTAACGTCTGGGGCTGATGGGTTTCGAAAGGATTCGGCCATGGCAAATCAACAGAATCCCCGCGGGCCGCTGCGCTCCTCTGAAATGACCAAGGGGGTGGACCGCGCGACCCACCGCTCCCTGCTCTACTCCATGGGCTGGCGTTCCGAGCATCTGGACAAGCCCCTGGTAGCGGTGGTCAATTCCTTTAACGAGCTGATGCCCGGCCACATTCATCTCAACGCCCTCTGCCAGGGGATCAAGCTCGGCATCGCCGAGGCCGGCGGCACGCCCCTCGAGTTTCCGACCATCGCCGTCTGCGACGGCCTAGCCACCGGCCACAAGGGCATGAAGATGCCCATGCCGAGCCGCGAGCTCATCGCCGACTCGATCGAGATCATGATCACGGCCCACGCCTTCGACGCCATGGTGCTGTTGACCAACTGCGACAAGGTCACCCCGGGCATGTTGATGGCGGCCGCGCGCCTGAACATTCCGGCGCTGCTGGTGTCGGGCGGCCCCATGGACACGGGCTGCTTTCACGGCAAGCGCGTCTGTTACAACGACCTCATGGAAGCCGAAGCGTTGGTGGAACGCGGCCGGATGGCACCCGAAGAGCTGGCCGCCTTCGAAGAGGTGGCGGTTTGGGGCCCCGGCGCCTGCGCCATGATGGGCACGGCCAACACCATGAACATTTTGACCGAGGCGCTGGGCATGACGATGCCCGACGGCGCCCTCACCCCGGCCACCTCCGGTGCCCGCATGGCGCTCGCCCGCCGGGCCGGGCGGCTGATCATGGACCTGCACGCCCGAAACATTCTGCCACGCGACATTCTGACCCCGGCCGCCTTCCGGAATGCGCTGGCCGTAGACATGGCCGTCGGCGGATCCACCAACACCTGTTTGCACCTGCCGGCCATCGCCGCTGAAGCGGGCCTGGCGCTCGATCTGGATGAATTCGCCCGGGCCGCCGCTAAAACTCCGCACCTGGTTCTGCTAAAACCCGCCGGCCGACATTTCCCGCTGGATTTCTTCAATGCCGGCGGGGTGCCCGCTCTTATGAAAGAACTGCTGGACGGCGGGCTATTCCATGGGGACTGCATGACCGTCACCGGCCGGCCCATGGCCGAAAATCTTGCCGGCCGCCGCATCCTCGATGCGGAGGTGATCCGCCCGCTGAGCCAACCCCTCAGCCCGACCGGAGGGCTGGCGGTCTTGACCGGAAGTCTGGCGCCGGAGGGCGCCGTGGTGAAGAAAGCCGCCGTGGCTCCCGAAATGCTCCGGCACAGCGGGCCGGCGCGCGTATTCGAGCAGGAGGAGCCGGCCCTGGCGGCTATCTTCGACGGTCAGATCAAACCCGGCGACGTCGTGGTGATTCGCTATGAAGGGCCTAAAGGCGGACCGGGCATGCGCGAGCAGCTGCTGCCGACCTCGGCCATCATCGGCATGGGCCTGGGAACGTCCGTGGCGCTGGTGACCGACGGTCGCTTCTCCGGCGCCACTCAGGGTGCCTGCGTCGGCCATGTCACGCCCGAAGCTTTTCTGGGCGGGCCGATCGCGCTGGTTGAGGAGGGTGACCTTATCACCATCGACATCCCGGCCGGCCGTTTGGAGCTTGAGGTACCGGCCGACGTCCTGAAACAGCGCCGCGAAAGCTGGCGTCCACCCAGCCATGTCGAACTGCCGAAAGGCACCCTGCTGGACCGCTACCGCCGCCTGGTGGGCCCGGCCAGCCGGGGTTGCACGCTGGAATAAGTCAAGCCTCCCGCCGCCCTCTCTGGAACACGGACGGCGGGATTTAAACCCTCTGGCTCTAAGACTTGATTTCCTGTGGATACCTGCCTTTCTTGACATCCCTCGCCCTTTGGCTTAGATAGTCGAGTCTCCCGCCATCCAATGGCTGATATTTCGATGCCGACGGGCCGCAGCCGCCGGTCAACCGCACTTATGAAAAAGACCAAAATCACCGCCATTCGCAACATCGGCATCATCGCCCACATCGACGCCGGCAAAACCACGGTGACCGAGCGGATCCTTTTTTACACCGGCCGGTCTCATAAGCTGGGCGAAGTCCACGACGGCGAAGCCGTCATGGATTGGATGCCGGACGAACAGGAACGCGGTATCACCATCACCTCGGCGGTGACCACCTGCCTTTATAAGGACATCGAAATCCATCTTATCGACACCCCCGGCCACGTCGACTTCACCATCGAGGTCGAGCGTTCCCTGAGGGTCCTGGACGGAGCCGTAGGCGTCTTCAGCGCCGTGGAGGGGGTCGAGCCCCAGTCCGAAACGGTCTGGCGCCAGGCCGACAAATATCAAGTGCCCAAGATCGCCTTCCTGAACAAGATGGACCGTATCGGAGCCGATTTTCCCGGCACCGTGGAGATGATGAAAAGCAAACTGGCGGCCAATCCGCTGGTGCTGCAGCTGCCGGTCGGAGGGGGCGAGGATTTCCGGGGGGTGATCGACTTGGTGCGCATGCAGCAAATCCGCTGGGACGAATCCTCGCTGGGAACCTTCTTCACAAGCGCGCCGATCCCGGCGGACATGCTGGACCAGGCGGCCGACTACCGCGAGCGATTGATCGAGACGGTCGCTGAGCAGGACGACGCACTGATGGAAGCGTTCGTGGCCGAAACGCCGATCGATGAGACTCAGCTGCTGGCCGCTATCCGCCGCGCCACCATTCAGCTCAAACTGGTGCCGGTGCTGTGCGGTGCCGCGCTCAAGAACAAGGGCATCCAACCGCTGCTCGACGCCGTCGCCCAATTTCTTCCCAGTCCTGCAGACATCCCGCCGGCTCGGGGGATGCATCCGGAGACCGGCGAGCCGATCGTGTGCCATCCCAAAGATGCCGATCCGCTGGCGGCATTGATCTTCAAGGTCTCCATGATGGAAGGGCGCAAACTATGCTTTGTCAGGATCTACAGCGGACGGCTTAAGGCCGGCAGTGACCTTTATAATCCCTCGCTCAAACGCAAGGAGAAGGTTGCGCGCATCCTGCTGATGCACGCCAACAAACGCGAGCGTATCGAGGAGTCCGGCGCAGGCAGTATCATCGGAGTCATCGGTCTCAAGGACGCCTCCACCGGCGACACGCTTTGTACCGCCGAGCACCCGGTGCTGCTTGAAAAGATCGGATCCTACGAACCGGTCATCTCCATCGCCATCGAACCTAAAACTCACAGTGATCAGGAACGAATGGACGAGGTCCTCGAAAAATTCACGGCCGAAGACCCGACGCTGAGGGTCCGCAAGGACGAGGACACCGGCCAGACGATTCTTTCGGGAATGGGCGAGCTGCACCTTGAGATCATAACCAGCCGCATGCAGCGCGAGTTCAACACCAATGTCAATGTCGGCAAGCCCCAGGTCGTCTACCGCGAAGCGATTGCCGGACCGGCCCAGGCGACATCCGTTTTCGACCGGGAAATCGCCGGCCAGCGGCACTTCGCCGAGGTCAGTCTCTCCGTCGCTCCGCTGCCGCGGGGCGCGGGATCGAAATTCATCTCCGGCTCCCCGGGCGAAATGCTGCCGGCGGCCTTCATGGACGCCGTCCGCAAAGGTGCCTTGGGCGCTCTGGACAGCGGCCCGCTCTCCGGCTATCCGGCGGTGGATGTGGAGATCCGCCTGGCCGCCGCCGCCCCGAAAGACACCAGCACCGAGCTCGCCTTCACGGTGGCCGCTTCCATGGCCTGCAAGGAGGCGTTGTCCAGGAGCAATCCCTTTCTGCTCGAACCGATCATGACCGCGGAGGTGCTGGCACCGGAGGCCTTCCTGGGAGAAGTGATCGGCGACCTCAGCGCCCGCAGCGGCAAAATCGAATCCATCGAGCACAAGCTGGGGGTCCAGCTCATCACCGCGACCGTTCCCCTTTCGCGGATGTTCGGCTATTCGACCGCCTTGCGTTCCGCCACCCAGGGACGGGGGACCTTCTCGATGCATTTCAAACGCTTCGACCGCCCATAAAAAAAAGGGTTCTTCCGAAGCCGTTTTTTTTTAACCGTCCAGGGCTTTTTTCTCTGCTTTGATCTCTGCTTCCACCTGCTTCAGGAGACGCTCGGCGCGCTCGCGCTTTTCGGGAGCATCGCTGTTGCGCAGCGACTGCTTGAACTGGGTTGCCGCTGTTTTGAAGTCCCGCGCCCGCAGGTGGTAAATGCCCAGATAGTAATGAGCATCGGCGAGAGCGCCTTGCCGGCCGAGGTTTTGACCCAGGAAATAATAGGCGTCGCGGTAGTCCGGCGTTTTCTGGATGACGGCGGTGTAAAGGCCAACGGCCTCTGCGGAACGGCCAAGCTCCTGCTGGGTGCGGGCCAAAAAGAACAAGGTGTCGGGATCCTCCGGAATCATGCTCCGGGCGCTGTCCAGCGCGCTCAGGGCGGCCTCCAGCTGCCCGCCGAGAAAATAGACCTTGCCGAGGCCGCGCAGCAGGTAGGGGTTGAACGCGTTACGGGCGAGCACCGCCTTGAGCTCGGCGGCCGCTTCGGTGGTCCGGTTGGAACGGGCCAGGACCAGGCCGTAGCGATAGCGCGCCAGCGTGTTTCCCGGCTCGCGCTGCAGGATCTGCTCCAGGCGGCCCAGTTCGGAGCTCACGTCGTTGTATTCCACCATCAACCGGGTCATGATCCGTTCGAACTCCGCCGGGTTCGCTTTCTGAATCGTAGGGGGACTGCCTTTATGATCCTCGATCCAGGAGCCGACATACGAGATCCGGTCTTCGATGGCGGGGTGGGTCATCATGTAAGTGGGAACCTGCTCTTTGCTGAACCATTGCTTGCTGCGTATTTTCTTCAGAACCTTCAGAAGCCCTTCGGTGCTGTATCCTGCATCGGTTAGGAACTTGAGTCCGAGCTGATCGGCCTGCATTTCGTTTTCGCGGCTGAAGGCGAGCTGGGTCGTCGCCCCGGTGGCGGCCGAGCCCAACGTCAGCGCACTCGCCGCCGCCCCCGAACCGCCGGCCGCGCCGAGCAGAATGCCGGCGGCCATCCCGGCCAGTTGCGCCCAGCCAACCTTCTTGGCCAGCTCGATCTTCTGAGAGATATGCCGGCAGTACACATGGGCGATTTCATGGCCCAGGATTCCGGCCAGCTCCTCTTCGCTCTCCATGGCCTCTAATAGACCGCTGTAAACGAAGATGTGGCCCGCCGGGGTGGCGAAGGCGTTGTACATATCCTCGTTGATGACATAGAATCGGTAGCGGAACGGCTGCTCCGGCATCACCGACAGAATCCGTTTGCCCACTCGGTTGACATAGCCCGTCACGTAAGGGTCTTCCACGACCGGCAGTTTCCGGAAGATAATCCGTAACATTTCGGCCGAAAGCTCCTCCTCTTCTCCGATCGTGATGGCTTGCCCCGGAAGCGGCAACACCATCAGCACGGAGAGCAGCAGCGCGGAGACCCGCATCGTCCGCCGGTGGTCGTAATGGCGTGTCATCGGTCCAATTTCCTTGCTCAGGGATTCTCCGTCGATCCTGCCGCAACGCCGGCAGGCTCTATTCACGAGGGGAGAAGAAGGGTCGCGCCGCAGCGAACCGGCCTGCATCGCATGACGGGGTGAATCGATCGGAGTTAGGGCTATCTGAGATGCACTATCTCATAGATTGCCGTTCTTTTCAAAGAATCAATTATGTGTTAAACGCAGCCTATGGCCAAAGTCGTATGCATAGCCAACCAAAAGGGCGGTGTGGGCAAGACCACCACGGCCGTGAATCTGTCGGCTTCTTTGGGGGTTTTCGAAAAGCCTACCCTGTTGGTGGATTGCGATCCCCAGGCCAACGCCACCTCCGGCCTGGGCATCGACAAGACCCGCCTCGCGAGCACGCTTTACGACGGGCTCCTCGGCCGGATGGACGCCGAATCTCTGCTGCACGACAGCGCCATCGCCACATTGAAGGTCATCCCGTCGAATGTCCAGTTGATCGGCTTTGAGGTCGAGATGATGTCTGAGCCCGACCGGGAAAAGGCACTGAAACGCCTCATTGCTCCCCTGCTCGACCGGTTCGAATACATCATTCTGGACTGCCCGCCGTCGCTCAGCCTGCTCACCGTGAACGCGCTCACGGCGGCGGACTCGCTGCTGATTCCGCTGCAATGCGAGTTTTACGCCCTGGAAGGCCTGGGGCAGTTGCTGCAAACCGTCAAACGCATCAAGCGCTCATTCAACCCGGGGCTCAGCATCGCCGGAATCTTGCTCACCATGTTCGACCGCCGGACTAATTTATCGCATCAAGTGGCGGAAGAGGCCGAAAAATTCTTTAAAGGACTCGTGTTTAAAACCACCGTTCCCCGCAACATCCGCCTGGGAGAGGCGCCCAGCTTCGGGAAGCCGATCATTCTCTACGATGCCGCCTCGCCCGGTGCCCAGAGCTATGTCGAACTCGCCAAGGAGTTCATGAACCATTCCCGGGGAAGCTTTCAACCACTTTAAGGTAAACCATGGAAAAACCCTTGTCACCTCAGGATCCTGCCCCCAAACGCAAGAAGCTCGCCCTCGGTCGGGGCTTGGAAGCACTGATCCCGGACGCCGACCCTGGCACGGGGGTCGGTCCTGGCGATTATTTCTTGTGCGACATCCAGCTCATTCGACCCAACCGCTTTCAGCCTCGCCGCCAGTTTGCCGAGGCGGAGCTGGAGGAACTGGCCGAATCGATCCGGGGACAGGGGATCCTGCAGCCGTTGATGGTACGCAAGGTCGACTCCGGCTTCGAGCTGATCGCCGGGGAGCGCCGCCTGCGGGCTGCGCGTCGCGCCGGACTCAGCCAGGTGCCGGTGGTGGCGAGGCCGGTCAGTGACGACCAGCTGCTGGAAATGTCTCTGGTGGAGAACATCCAGCGGTCGGACCTGAACCCGATAGAAGAGGCCGAGGCTTACCACCGCTTGATCCACCAGTTCAATCTCACCCAGGACCAGGCCGCGGCACGAGTGGGGAAAAGCCGTTCCGCCGTGGCCAACTTTCTGCGGCTGCGACAGCTGCCGGAGCCCATTCAAGCCAGCATCGTCGAGGGCGCGCTCAGCATGGGCCACGCCCGCGCGCTGCTCGGCGCCGAAAGCTCCGCCTTGCAGTTGACGGCTTGGCGGGCGGTCGTTGCCAAGGGCATGTCCGTGCGCGAAACCGAAGAAATGGTCCGGCGGTTGAAGTCTGAAAAAAAGGCACCGCGCGCCCGCCTGAAAAGCTCGGAGGCGACTTACCTGACCAGCCTCTCCGAAGAGCTCTCCCGCCACTTGGGCACGAAGGTCAGCATCCGCAAGTCAGGCCGTCAGGGCCGCCTGGAAATTGAGTTCTACAGCAACGACGACCTCGACCTATTGATCACGCGCCTGCGGCAGATCAAGGCTTGATCCGGGTCCTCAGCGCCATGGGCATGCACATCATCATCGACGGTTACAACCTGGTGCGCCAGTCCAAAGAGTTGAGCCGGCTCGACCGAACGGATATCGCCCGGGGGCGTGAGGCCCTGATCGAGAGACTCGCCATCTACCGCCGGTTCAAGCCGCACCGCATGACGGTGGTGTTCGACGGAATCGGCGCACCGGCTTTGTCTCCCGGCCGGGATCGGATCAAGGGCATCGAGATCGTCTTTTCGCGCGATGGGCAGAGCGCCGATGCCGTTATCGGGCGCATGGTTCGGCAGGAAGGCGCATCGGCCCTGGTGGTGAGTTCCGACCTCGCCGTGGTTCGAAACGCTCAAGCCTGCGGCGCGGCGGTGATCGAATCGACTGACTTCGAGGGCCGCATGGCGATGGCCGGCGCGCTGGAAGCCGGCGAACCGACCGAAGAGAGCCTGCGGGCGCGGCGGATTTCGACTCGCAAGAAGGGAGAGGGCCGGCGCCTCTCCAAACGGCTCCGGCAGAATCAACGAAGGACCGCTAAACTTTAGGGGTTATGCCTCGTAAGCATTTTCGGCGAACAAAAATTCTTAAAAGACCGGATTCAGTCGCTGTCGCTGGTGAAACCCGCGTGTTTCTGGTCAAAACCGCCTGAATCGTTACCCGCCTGAATGAAAATCGTAATCGCCAAAATGTCCGGCTTCTGCATGGGTGTACGCCGGGCGGTCGAGATGGTGCTGGACGCCCCGGGCCGGCATCCGGGACCGATCTGCACCTACGGCCCTCTGATTCACAACCCCCAGGTGCTGGAGTTGCTGGCGTCCAAGGACATCGCAACGATCAAGACGATTCCAACCTGCGGCCGGGGCACAGTCCTGATCCGTGCCCACGGCGTACCGCCCGAAACCAAAAAGCAGCTCCGAGCAGCCGGCTTCAAGGTCATCGACGCCACTTGCCCGCGGGTGATCCGCGTGCAGTCCATCATCCGCAAACATGCCCGCCAAAACCATGCCGTGATCATCGTCGGCGACAAAGATCACCCGGAGGTCATCGGGCTTCTCGGTTATGCCGGCGCCAAGGGCTACGTGGTGGCCGGCGTCGAGGACCTCATCCGGCTGCCGGCCTTCGAAAACGCCATTATCGTCGCGCAGACCACCCAGAACACGGGGCTGTATGCAGCTGTCCGGCACTGGATCGAAGGCCATTACCCGCATTACAAGGTCTTTGAGACCATCTGCGACTCCACTGAGAGGCGCCAGTCGGAAGTGCAACGGCTGGCGGAGGCTGTGGGCGCCGTGGTCGTGGTGGGCGGCCGCGAAAGCGGCAACACCCAGCGGCTCTTTGAAATCGCCCGCCGGACCGGCAAACCGGCCTTCCATGTGGAAAGCGAAGCCGACCTGGACCGCATCGATTTGGATGCCCTGCGCTCGGTCCAGACCATCGGCATCACGGCCGGGGCCTCCACTCCGAACTGGGTCATCCGCAAAGTCTACATGGCGCTGGAGACCATGGTCTTCAAACGCAAGTCGGGGTGGCACCAATCGGTCTACACGTTTCTGCGGGCCGCGCTGCTCTCCAACCTCTATGTTTCGCTGGGCGCGGCGGGCCTGTGCTATGCCGCCACACGCCTGCAAGGAGTTTCCGATTTCACTCCGTTTGTGCTCATCGCGTTTCTCTACGTGCAGTCCATGCACATCCTCAACCATCTCACCGGTAGCAAAGCCGACCGCTTCAACGAGCCGGACCGCGCTCGGTTTTACGACGATCGCAAAGTCTCGCTGACGGTCATCGCTCTGTCCAGCGGCGCAGCCGGCCTCGTCATCGCTTATCTCCAGGGCTGGTTGCCGTTTCTCGTTCTGCTGGTGATCAGTCTGCTCGGGCTTTCCTACCGGATCACGCTGATTCCCAAAGCGTTCGCATCCGTCGTGTACCGCCGGATCAAGGACCTCCCGGGCTCGAAGACCCTTCTCATCGCCATGGCCTGGGGAGTCGTCACTTCCGCTCTACCGCCGATTTCGACCTTCGGGATCTACAGCGCAGCCAACGCATTTATCTTCGCCTGGTCGGCGGTGCTGGTTTTCGTGCGGACCGCTTTTTTCGATATTCTCGACATGCAGGGCGACCGTTTGGTCGGCAAGGAAACGATCCCGATTTTGCTGGGAGAAAAACGATCGCTGCAGCTGCTCAAGGGCCTGTCGGTGGGGCTGATCGTCGGTCTGCCGGTGTTAAGCGCCCTGACCCCGGTACCGGCCTTCGCCGTCACTTTATCCCTTTGCCCGGCGGTCATGTTTGCCGTCCTCCTGGCCTTCGAAAGGAGCCTTCTGCTCCCGGGCGTACGGCTGGAGTTTTTGGTGGAAAGCCATCTGGTGCTGGCGGGGGGGCTCGCTCTCGGGTGGGGCCTGGCTGGTTTTTGAACCGGTCGGCGGCAGGGGGAACCGTCGAGCGGATGGATTGCTCAGCGGCCGGGCGGGGGGCCGAGTCTGAAGGGCGGCTCGGTTCCGGCCCAAAGCCTCCGGAGGTTGGACGAATGGCGCATGAAGATTAGAACCGCCGCGATCGCAGCGCCGCCGCCATACATGGCCGAGCCGCTGACGCCGAAAACGGCTATTGGCAGCGCAGCGGCAGCGGCAAGCGATCCGGCCGAGACTCGACGGGTCAGCGCAAAGACCACGCCGAACATCCCCAGAGCGATCCAAACGGCCAGAGGTGCCAGCGCGAAAAATGCGCCGGCGGCGGTCGCGACCCCTTTGCCTCCGCCTCGCAAGCAGGTATAGATGGGGAAAAGATGACCCAAGACGGCCAGCAGGGCCAGGACCACGCCATAGGGCTCGACGGCGGCCTCCGACAAGGTCAGGTGCCCTGCGAGGGCCACCGGCGCCCAGCCCTTGAAAATATCCAATCCCAGGGTGACCAGCCCCAAGACGGGTCCAGCCGCACGGGCGACGTTGGTAGCTCCGATGTTGCCGCTGCCGCAGCGGCGGAGGTCAGCGGTTGTAAACCGGCGTGTGAGCACCAGACCCCATGGAATCGAACCTAGCAGATAGGCCAGCGGCGGTAACCCATAAATGATGAGCGGCTCTGCCATCATGACGACCCCACCGGTGAAATCGCCGGAAGCAAGGCGGGGCTGCATACCGTATTAAAATCAGGATCGACGCCATGCATCCGATCCGTATCCCCATTGAAGACGCAATTGATCTGCACACTTTCCGGCCGCAGGACCTTGCGCCTCTGATCGAGGATTATATCGAGGCATGCGTGCAGGCAGGGTTCCCATCGGTGCGCATCATTCACGGAAAAGGCAAGGGAATCCAGAAGCAGCGCGTGCACGAATTGCTGCGTCGCAATCCCTTTGTCATCGCCTTTCATGACGCGCCTCTGGAAGCCGGCGGCTGGGGGGCGACCATCGTGGCTCTGTCCAGTGCCGCGGCGGAATGAACGCATTTTCTTTTCCGTTCGCATAGGATTTCCCCTCCCCGGGGGAACTATCCGGAAAGCGGGCTGCTGAAGCCTTACACGGTCAAATTCGGCCGATCGCGTGCATGGCCGAGAGGGCCTCTTTCAATTTTAGCAGAACCTCCGGCCCACCGAACGCACCGGCCTTGGTAACCACCGGCACCCCCTCCATAGACCCGCCCATGAAACTGCCGAAAACCATTCCGCTGCCCACTTCGCACTCCAGGCGGATCCCCCGAGCCCCAAGCCGTTCCATTACCGCCAGGGCCGTATCGCCGCCGGACAGAAAGAGACCCGCGGGTCGGACGGCCGCGATCACCGCCTGGACCGCGTCCGCAAACCCCGCCATAAGCCGGTCGGAATCGATGAGCACCGCGTCTGATGACGGCGGCGCAAGCGTCATAACCAGGTCTTCGTCTGTCAGCCGCTGGGCCGCACGCCGGATAGCGGCGGCCCAGCCTTCCGGAGGTCGGCCGATCGCAGGGCCGTCAGGCTCCAAGGTCTCGACGCTGACATTCAGCTGCTCTGATAGAACCTGCACTTGTCGGTGCAAGCGCTCGGAAGCGGAGCCGCAGATAAACAGCCAATGACCGGAAAGCGCAGGGTTCATCCCGATGGGGGCAGAGGGCGAAGGAGTCCGCTGGGTCCCAAGCGCCCGGGCCATGCTCCGGGCCAATCCCGCCGACCCGCAAAGCAGTGCTTGTGGAAAATGATGCAGCGCCAGATACGCGATGGCGTCCAGGTGCTCCGCCGCAGCGGCATCGAACGTGAAATGCCGAACGCCGCTGTCAGCGGCGTGACCGATGGCGGCGGCGGCAGCGGCTGAGCCCTGATTCAAAACTTCCAGATCGATGTGCGCGATCGGGAGGTGGGCCTGCAGGCCGACCCAGTCGGGAAGGCGCGATTCACAAACGGGTGCGACCGGATCGCGCCGCATTTCGGTTCTGGCGACCGGTGTTCCGTAAATGAGGTGAACGCCTCCCGCAGTGGTCCGGCCCTGCTCGACAAAAGCCGGGGCGATGAAGCTCAGGCCGATGTTTAAAGCGTCCATCACCGCTTCGAGTTCGGCGCCGATGTTCCCCCGCAGCGCCGAATCGATCTTCTTGTAGACCCGCCGCGGGGCGTGCCGGGCGAGCATTTGACAGACGTCGAATACTACCCGATAGGCTTCGGCCGAGGGCAGTCCGCGACTGGAGGTACAAATGGAGAGCGCTTGGGGGGACGCCCCGAATGGGTCGGGGTCGATCGATAGAAAGCGATGGTCGACCAGATGGACCGGTGCAAACACCGGCCGAAACTGAATGCCCGTGTCGGCGGCGCCGGTGAGGTCATCGGCGATTAAGGCCAATTCCAACATGCCGGAAGCGTTCTCCTGAAAGATGTAGTTGAGAAAACAAGTAAAGAACTCAAGTTATATCGAAAAAATACCGAATACGGAATAAAGATTGTCTCGCGGCCGAAGGAGAGTGGCATGAAAAATCCAGGCGAAGCTACCGACTTGAGCCGGATCCCGGATAGACGCAGCCGGTACCGATCGACCCACCTATCCAACCCGATGGTGGAGATCAGATTGGCGGGCGGCCCCTTTTACCAGCTGAAGGTAAGAGATTTGTCCAATGAGGGGGCCGGAATTGTGGTGAGGTCTGACTCTAATTTCCTGAAAATGATCCAAGTCGGCCAGGGGCTGAACGTTCGCCTGATTTTACCCATGAATTACCAAGGGCCATCCGGAGATTACCGCTCAAGAGTGGAGCATATCACTGAGATTGCAGACGGCCCCTACAACGGTCATCTGGTCGTCGGAATATCCATCCTCGCCGGAATTAACTCTACATAATAGTTACTGTGTTGATCCTTGCACGATCCGCAAACGAAATCGTCCTCGCAGTTCTGTTGACTTATCCTCTTTTGCCCTCATATTGAACCATCGACAGCAGTCATCCTTCCCAAGGCGTGGAAACATTCGTATAGCTGATCCCTTATCTCTGAAAACAAGCAAAGAAAGTTGGGGGATATGGCTGACATTTTCGTCAGTTATTCCAGCGAGGACCGGGAGCGAGTCATACCGGTTGTGAAGGCCTTGGAGGCTCACGGCCGGTCTGTCTGGTGGGACCGCATTATACCGCCCGGGAAGACTTTTTCCAGGGTAATCGAGGAGGCTTTGGCCGATGCCAGGTGTTTGGTCGTTCTTTGGACCGCAACATCCGTAAAATCTGACTGGGTGAGCAACGAGGCTGCTGAAGGGGCCCGAAGAAGGATTTTAATCCCGGCGTTGCTGGATGAAGTCGAAATTCCTTTTGAATTCAAGAGGATTCAAGCAGCCAACCTCATCGACTGGAGGGGAGAGTCGGATCATGCCGGCTTTCAGCAGCTGATAAAAGCATTGACGGATTTGCTCGGGCCGCCCGATGCAAAAGTACTGGCGTTAGAAGCTTCCGAGACAACACTTACCGAGTCAATCCCCGATGAAAAACTTCCAGATGATGATAGGCGGCCCGACTCCGAACCATCCGCACCGCAACCCGCAATAACGAAACCACGCGGAAGAGGATCGACAGCGAGGATCGGAGGGCTGGTCGCGCTGTTCGTCATGATTGCCTTAGGCGTGGCAGTGTTCATCAACAAAGAGCTATTCCAACCTCGCAGGGCACCGCTGGAAGACTCCGCAACGAAACCTGGAATCGAGATTGCCGAGCACTCGGTCAAACCGGAACCAGCGGATGCAAGACCATCCGTCACCAAGGAAGCGATTGGGGAAGCGCCTTCTGTCGAAAAGGAAGTTTCAGCTTCGTCCATCAAGCCGGAACCGGAGAAGCCGGCCCAGGCCTCGTCGGAGGAACCGAAGTCTGAACCACCAACCTATGCCACTGAATCCTCGCCTCCCAAAGCAAGGACGGAGCCGCCTAAAACAATCCCGCCGATTGTCAAAGAACCAAAGCTCGAAGCGCCGACCCGTGATCTAAAAACGCCCCCGCCCCTGGCCAAGCCTCATCTGCAGAAGCCGCCCCGGCCAACGGTCAGAGAATTAGCGCCTGCACAGCCAACGCCTGATTATAAAACTTGGGCCGCTCAGGTTAAGCCAGAAGAACCGACAGCCGCCGCCAAGCCCAGGGAGGCATCTTCACACAAGAAGATTGCCAATAGCATCGGCATGGAGTTTGTTCTCATACCGGCATCGGCCGCAGCGTTCACCATGGGAAGCCGCATAGGAATCGAAGAGCTTATTCGACGGTTTGGGGGGACAGAGGTATTGTACAAAAGCGAGAAGCCTTTCCGCTCCGTGAAAATCGAACGGCCTTTTTATCTGCTGAGGACTCCCGTCACTCAAGGGCAATGGCAGCGCGTCATGGGGGACAATCCTTCGTCGTTCAAAGAATGCGGCGAGGACTGCCCGGTCGAAATGGTATCCTGGGAAGATGCCCAACGCTTCATCAGCCGGCTCAACCAGATGGAGGGTACGGCAGGCTACCGTCTCCCCAGTGAAGCGGAATGGGAATACGCCGCCCGCGCAGGCAACGAGTCCGAATTTTTTTTCAGCGACGACGCCGGAAGGCTTGGCGAATTCGCGTGGTACTCCGCGAACTCCGGCAACAAGACCCATGCGGTGTCTCAAAAAAAATCAAACGCCTGGAGTCTTTACGATATGGCCGGAAATGCATGGGAATGGGTGGAGGATGATTGGCATGCAACCTATGACGGTGCGCCGATAGACGGTTCTGCCGCCTGGATCGACAAAAAACGGGGGACCTCCCGTGTGGTCCGGGGAGGCGGCTGGGGCGTATTGGCCCGTTATTGCCGGTCGTCCGCGCGCTATTACGGTAATGCCACTGCCCGCACCAGCCACGTGGGTTTTCGCCTAGTCAAATCTTTTGGCCCTGGACCTTGACTCGACCGACCCCTGGAGCCGACGCTCCACTTCTTTTCGGCAGGAACATGCTGTAAGGCCTGAGCCAGGGAGTCGGGGTTGTAACCGACACCATCCTTTTATTAGAGTCGACTGTAACACCGGCGTTCAAACTGGAGAACCAAACACCTATCTGGCGCCCCTGGGAATCCATGATTTCAAAACCCGAGGCCTTTGACCCCTTTTCCGGAAAGCTCTGCACCAGCCCCACCACCTTTTTGAATTTTGCAGCGTCCGGGTCAAGCGTCCCCCACTGCGGTCCGCCCTCGAAATCATACTCTCGATCGAGGCCGAGCACGCCGAAGGGGTTGTTCTCCTGATTCAAATACCAGTAGCGGTAGTTGGGGTTGATCTCCAGCCCTTGGAATTGCCGGGTGATATCGACGCTGGAATGAACACTGCCGACATTCGTCATCACACAGCCGCTTCCGAGAGCCGCTGTAACCGCCAGAAGACCCATCGCACGCCGCATAATGTTTGTGCGCATCCTTGAACCCTCCCGATGAGACAAACCTTCATCCGCGAACTTGCTAATCCATGCCGATCGAACTTGACGGTAAAGAAGTAATACATTTTTTATGGCCTGCCAAGGCGATTTGGAGGGTCTTTCTCACCCAGGAGGGCGGTTTTTGGATCTGGGAACGGTCTTGAGATTTCTTCAAACCCCTCTTTCTGATGAATGTGCACCCTGGCGCATTCACGATACTTCAGTTTGTGTCCTTTGCCAGTCCTCCGAACTCAATGAGAAAACCCTCTCGGCCACCAACCTCAACCTGTTTTTCCAGACCCACTCTGGGCCTTTGTAAAAAACGAGATTGGCAACCTCCTTACGTTCCTGATCCGGATTGACGTTATATCGAGCCAATTCCTCACGAAGGCAACCGTAGAGCTCCAGGGTGTCAGTCCACCTTGTTGGGAAGCCCTCAACCGTTTGGTAAGGATACTTCTGGAACAGGTTTCTGATGATTTCCATAACGGGGCCATAATCCCGAGAGCCCCCCCTGTTGATGCTGGATTTTTCATGCCCATCCAAGAGCCGGTCTACAATCTCCTCCAGGTCTGCCGACCGATGTTTTTCCATCTCTGTTTTTTGGATTTTGTCTAAGTGAACAAGGACGAAATGCCCCTCGTGAGTCCTTCTGATACTGAGATCGTTGATGCTCATGGCAGCCTCCTTTTGTGAAGGTTCAGTGCCATTCGGCTCGTGATAAGCATCATGTCCATGATTATCAAGCGGGATGAAAAGGGCAGTTGTCGCTTATACTGGTTTGATAGTTCATGGCAACCTCCCTTTTTACAGTTGAATTTCAGTTGTGGGTCAGGGATAAGCACCAACTCCAGCATGTTCAAGGAGGAGAGGGCAAGATCCAACCCAGGCACCCCAGAAATTTAGGCTTTTAGGCTGGAGTGCCCAGGGTGGAAGGAGGAGGAGAAACAGATGAAGTTGGGTTCAATCTGTTTGATAAACTATTACCCCGGTGGATTCCCAACTGGAAATAGGGTCGAAAATGTATTTTCATGGTAGGTTTCATGGTAGGGATGATTGGAACAACATGGTAATTCAGCTGAGGGACTTGAAACCTTTCTCTGGGCATTGGATCTATAGTATTGCCACGTGGGAGAAAGCGGAAGGCATGAAGTAAGCCGGAAGCCTGTCAAAGATCTACCACGCGGCTAATTTGTATTCCTTCCAAACCAGCAAGCCCCTTGGGAAGACCCTTTTGACTCCCAAGGGGTATTCTTTTTAAACGGCCACCGTCTGTCATAGTTCATTTCAGGGCTCCTTTGTCAATCGGCATTAAAAATTAACCCACTATCGGCATCCAATTTTGACACACCCCCAACCATAGGTTTAAGTGGTTATCCGTCCTGAGCAATCGTTTCAGGCGGAGCGGTGTTGTAACTCAGCTGCTTCGCATCTGTCTGTATTCAGAATACCTGATCCACCCCATTGAATTGGTGCACTGTGCCCCTTAACGTTTAACCGGATGAAAAATCAAGGATCAAGCCCAGGTAAATCAGATCCCCTCAAACTCCAGTCATTGCCATGACTGGATGGGGAAAAGAACCCGATGAATTGGCAAAAGAGGCAAAGGCTGGCAAGATTCTGATGAAGCCGTTTGACCTTGAGGATCTTGACCGATCCGTAACAAAACTTGTCAGCAAAACGCTAAGAAATACCTTCTGACTGGCTTTACAAAACTTTTTAAGACCGACGGGCTCCAACCATTCAGCCCTTGACATACCCCTGAGCTTGATTAGCTTTTTCTTCTCCGGATAAACTCTCGGAACCTCCAGCAGTTGCCGCTAACCCCTGTTTCTGCCGGTCAATCTCATTTAAACCATTACATGGGAGTTTTCCAATGGTCAGAGTTGCTATCATCGATGACAATCCAAAATACCGGGAGCATTTGGCGAAGCTCCTTGGGAAGGAGCCGGACATCACTGTGGTAGCGCAGACCGACCTTGCTGGGGTCAAAAAGGTGGAAGAACAGAAACCGGACGTAATTTTGCTGGACAATAAAGAACCCTTCACCGATTGTTTGGAGACCACCGAAACGATTGTCGCTAAATTCGACAATACCAGGGTCATCGTCCTGTCTATGGATTCAAAAACCACTATGCTGCCTCTACTTTCAAAACCCACCCTGGAAGGCAGTCTATGCCAAACCGGGGCATGCTTTCACCTGTGCCATAGCTGCAGCCCCGAGGAAATCCTTGCTGCAATCAGAAATGGCCCTTAGCCAAAGAACGATTTAAATCCCGGAGAAAAGAGGCGGTGTCATCTCATAAATCCAAAGGAGAAGCAGCCATGCTCCGAATTGCAAAACAATCCCGGCTGAACACAGATGAAATTATTGCCAAGGCCTCTGGTTATTTCGGAAAAGGCGGTGAGGGCTTGGATGAGACTGAACGAGGCTCTTGCTGCATCTCATTTTCGGGGGCTGGTGGATATGTCACTGTGACCGTTTCTGAGGAGGCCAACCAACGGGTAGTGGAAGTGGAAACCCGGGAGTTTGAATACCAGGCCAAGCAGTTTTTCGGGCTTTTATGATTTGCCCTGATTCACCCCATTGCATTGGGTTCTCTGCGTCCCTTAAAGCTTAACCGGATGCAGAAATCAAGGCTCAAACCAAGGTCAATTAGATGGCAGCTGTCATATCGGACCGCCCTATCCGGATTGGGATTGTTGACGACAACAAATTATTCAGGTGCGCCTTGCATACCAGCATAGACCGCCTTCCGAATCTAAAGGTAGTGGCTGAATCCGAGGACGGATTTGAAGCAATTGGCATGGTCGAGTTTATCCGCCCCGACGTTGTTCTCATGGACATCAGCATGCCTGTCCTCGATGGCATTGAAGCAACCCGTATCATTAATTCCAGGTTTCCCGACACCAAGGTTATTATTCTCACGATGCACACTCACCGAATCTATTCAGACAAAGCATTCCAGGTTGGTGCTTGCCAGGTATTGACCAAGGACTGCGGCAGGGAGAAACTGCTCCAGGCGATTAGGGAATGCTCACCGGGGCCATTCAAGGTCGTCGGGCATCCACCACACTGAAAATCCAAAGCCTACCCGTTGCACCTGCCCTGCGGCCCCTCAATAGTTCTAACAAGCATCTCCATTTAAATTGTCTGAATCCGTGACATGGATCAAACCCTGTTGTAACCCGGGTGCCCGGTTGGGGTCTTTCTAAAGTACGTGAGTTAAGTCTTTTCTCTGGATTGCTGGCTCTTCCAGCGTTACCTTTTATAGATCGACCAAGGGTGCTCAGATGACAGCTATCCTCTTAGAACGTCTCATTGGGGTCGTCGTTGTCGATGATAATTTCTTAAAGAGGGGGGCTTTGCGTTTTAGTCTCGAACGTTTCCCGAACCTGAAAGTGTTGGGAGAAGCCGTGGATGGCTATGAAGCTATTGAGATGGTCGTAGATCTCAACCCAGACGTGGTCCTTATGGACATCAGCCTGCCTGTTCTCGGCGGGATCGAAGCAACCCGAATTATCTCCTCGCAGTTCCCAGAAACAAGGGTTATCGCTCTCACTATGCACAGGGACCAAACCAAATCTGACCTTGCGCTTCAAGCAGGGGCATGCCGGTTTCTGACCAAAGATTGCGGCCAAGAGAAACTGCTCGATGCAATCAAGGCGTGCTCATCCGGACCGTTCAAGGTGGTTGGGCACCCACCTCACTAATTGGTTTAAGACCCAGCCTCTGCCGGTAAATCTCAATTGAGGCTAAACACATGGACTCCTCACAGATCAGAGTTGCTATCATCGATGACGATCCAAAGTCTCGGAAAGAGCTGGCGGGGCTCTTTCAAGAAGAGCAGGACATAAATATCGTAGCAGAGGCCAGCCTTGCCGAGGTCAAGGAAGTGGAGAATCAGAAACCGGATGTGATTCTGATAGACAGCATGCCGCCCTTCATTGAGGGCTTGGAGACAAACGAGATGGTTTTCTCCAGGTTCCAGGATAACAGGATAATCTTCCTGTCCAGGGACTCATCTGGAAGTACCATGACAGCCAGTGAGTGCCAGACCTGGGCCTGTTATCCAATGTGCCAGAACTGCAGTACCCAAGAGATTCTTGCTGCAATCAGGGAAGGTCACCAGCCGGGGTGAGGGCTGACCCCTGCCTCACCGGGTCGCCAGAGGCGGTTGCCCGCCTCCGGCTCCCACAGAACGTAGCGTGCGGATTTCCCGCACTACTCTCTTCGAAAATTGGTTCACCGCACCGCGATAGCCTGCAACTCCCGGTACGGGAGATATAGCTTTGGTCACAGTAACGGATACCGCTGATTAATCCGATGGAACACTTCCCATGTGATTTGACCCGTCCGACTGCGGCTGCCCAGCATGCGTTGCCAGCAGCGCTCCACGGCCCGATATACCCGCTGCAACGCCCGGAAGTTTCCCGCAACGCCATAGTAGGCATAGCGGCCGCGGAGTACCCGGTTGAGGTTGATCACCTGCTCCTTGACCGGCAAGTGGCGCATTCGCCGCATTAAGTCTTGCATCCGGGTGAGGCTGCGCTGCAGTGGTGACTTCTCTGTGCGCAATCGCAGGACCACAGAGATCCATCTACACAGCATCGGGGATCTGGAGAGGCAAGCAATTGCGGTTTTTGAGCAGGCCAGAGAAAAGTCTCACACGGACTCTCACACAGGAAGTGAACCAACGAAAAAGGGGCTACCCGCGCTACCGGATAACCCCTCTTCCTGATTAAGAATTACTGGTGCCGAGGGGGCAGAATCGAACTGCCGACAGGGGGATTTTCACGCAAAACCCCCGAGTTCCCTAACTTCCTAAAAAGACTTAACTTATTGAAATTGTTAAATGCGACCCTGGCAGATTTTCGACGTTGATCCATGTTTTAGCAGATTTTGGAGGGTTTTTCTCACACAGATTCTCTCACAGGAGGGCGCTTTTCGGAGCTGGGGATTCGCCATGGTACCCGCTATGGAAAAAGCTCTTGAAGGGCCGACATGAATTCGTCGATCCGCAAATCAGGTCGGTAGTAGGGGCTTTCCTTCAATCGAATTAAACCCAGACGGTCGGTGCCAGAAAAATATTTGGAGACCAAGCGGCCGGCTTCAATTATGGCAAGCTGGCCTCTGTTTTGATCTCGCAGCTTGAGGGCATATACCCACTCTTCCTCGGTGGTCGTAGCAAGGACCGTGTACAAATCAAGGGCATGGTATCGTCCGAAGTCCTTGTTTGCATCTTCGACTCGATCCGTGAACGCGAACAACTTCATCATCGCAAAAGTATAGGGATGGGGCAAAAAGATCTCAGCCTTGCTGGGCTCCCCTGAACTGACTTTAACTTCCGAACCTTCAATTTCGTGGAGCAGATCGAGCAGCGATATTTGAAGGTCTACGATGGTGATCATTGCCGAACCCGTTTAATGTCTTTCAGAATAAACGAGCTTACCTGTTCAGCGGTTTCCCTGTCTCTTTTGTCTCCGGCCATCAGTTCCAGATAAACCTGCACCGGAGAGACCCACCAGAAATCTGTATCCTCCCGTGCATCGAAATAAACCGTTTCATCATCCGTCTCGATGAGTTCGACGTTCGGGAAGCGGTCCGTGCGGCTTCCAGGCAGCCGTTCCAACAGCATTTCCAACCTCGGGCAATAAACACTCAGAAGATCCCCGCG
>Ga0105099_10000371_pt1 | contig 30768 bp, 22 predicted proteins | sample PPLLak3cmMay2015_2_FD_79138 | JGI IMG/M metagenome (GOLD analysis project Ga0105099, IMG submission 79138) | Freshwater sediment microbial communities from Prairie Pothole Lake near Jamestown, North Dakota, USA - PPLs Lake P8 Core (1) Depth... | ecosystem: Environmental > Aquatic > Freshwater >... | reverse complement strand
TAAGTTCTACACACATCGAGGATGGTATATTGGAATATGCGGCCCGGCAGTTAGTTCCGCAGCACCTGCAAGAAGTGAAAAAACACAAAGAACAACTGATTGAAAAAACAACCGCTGCGGTTAAAAGCCGTTTAAGCCAGGAGATATTGTACTGGGATAACAGGGCGCAAAAACTTAAAGAAGATGAAGAAGCCGGAAAAATCAACGCGCGGCTCAACTCAGGACTTGCCCGACAACGAGCGGACGAACTTAGCGTACGGCTGCAAAAGAGGTTAAACGAACTTGAACAAGAAAAAAAGATTTCACCGTTACCGCCGGTTATCATCGGCGGCGCTTTAATTATTCCGGCGGGGCTTATGAAACGTTACAAAGAACCGTCAACACCGGTTAATTTGTTTTCTCGCAATAGGGATGAAATAGAAGCGCTGGCAATGAACGCTGTGCTCGAAACAGAACGTAAGCTTGGTTATATTCCCAGAAATGTAAGCGACGCAAAATGCGGTTACGATATCGAATCATCTGTTCCAAACTCCGGTGAGCTCAGGTTTATTGAAGTCAAAGGCCGAGTAGAGGGTTCTAAAACGGTAACCGTTACGAAAAATGAAATACTAACCTGCTTGAATAAGCCGGAAAGATTTATATTGGCAATCGTAAATATACACGGCGCTCAAAGCGACGTACATTATGTTCGATTGCCTTTCAACAAAGAACCTGATTTTGGCGTCACCAGTGTAAATTATATGATAGACGAACTGCTGAAAAACGCTAAAGCACCCTCGTGATATTCGGGTGATTAATAGTGTACGGTAAGGAGAACACCACAATGCCACAACTCTTTAAAAATCTTGAAATTCGCAACTACAGAGCCTTTGACCATCTGGTTCTAAAGGAACTTGGCCAGGTAAACCTATTCATTGGTAAAAACAACATCGGAAAATCATCATTGCTTGAAGCATTATGGCTTTATGCCAATCTGGGCGCTCCTCATATAATTCACGAGATTTTAACGGAAAGAGACGACCTGGTGTCACACCGCTCATTAAATGAAAATTCGACAACACTATCACCAGATCAGGGAGTTTCAAATATAGCGCAGGAAGTTTTGAACCTGTTTAACGGTTATCCGAAAATCGATTTGATTGAAAAGAAGATCGAGATCGGTATGATTAATTCGCCGGATAGCGCTTTGTGTATGACTGTTGAATGGTATGGGATTGATCGTACTAAAACAAAAAGGAGTACGTTGATACCTGTTGATGATAAAACAAGGGATTATGATGGCGATATTATACCGGCACTGGTCGTTAAACAAGGAACATATAAAAAAACATTTCGTCTTGATGTAAGTCTGACCGATCACGCAAAGCGGTGGCGTTTACAGCCTAAAAACTATATTGATCTGCTGTTGCCCGCATCCTTTATCGGCCCGCACGGCATCAGGCAATCCGATCTTCCTCGCATGTGGAAACGTATTGTGCTTACCGAACTTAAGCAGGATATCGTTGAATCACTCCGGATTATACACCCATCAATTGACGATGTCGCGGTTATAAATTCAGAAGATCCGAAAAATATCTCCGTTCAGGTTCGCATTGAGAAGCAAGCAGAGACTGTCCCACTTAAAAGCCTTGGCGATGGAATGAACCGCCTCTTCGGATTAACCTTGGGGCTGGTGAACGCCCAGAACGGCATGCTTCTTATTGATGAAGTGGAAAACGGCCTGCATTATTCAATAATGCCTCTCGTGTGGAAATTTATCCTTAAAGTAGCCAAACGTCTTAATGTACAGGTCTTTGCCACTACCCACAGCATGGACTGCATTAAAGCGTTTCATATTGCTACTAAAGATGATTCCGATATTGAAGGGATTACAACCAGAATAGAATTTAAAAACGGTGAATTGCGAATATCCCAATTTGACGAAAACCGGCTCTCAACGATAATTGAAGAGGATATTGAAATACGATGAATACGAATAGACTGCTTTTTGAAGGTGTAGACGACAAGCATGTTGTAAAAAATCTGCTGTTTAACCATAATCTTGATATTTTTGATTACAAAGAAAAAGAGGGCATAGACAGGCTTATCGGAACATTACATGAAGAGATCGAGGCTACCGATTGGAACCGGATGGGCATTATAGTCGATGCGGATGTTGATGTCCGCGCCCAATGGTCACGGGTCACCAGTGTTCTTGCAGCGAACGGATTCGAACCGGTACCCTCGGCACCCTCACCGCGGGGCACAATCATGACGGACCGTGATTCCCGGAAAATCGGGCTGTGGATAATGCCCGATAATTCGCTACAAGGTTCTATTGAAGATTTTGTTGCCGGACTTATCCGAGACGGCGACGTAGTATGGCCCCGCGCTGATCGTGTCGTTGACGAAATACCAGACAGTGAACGAAGATTCAAAGCAAGCCATGTTTCCAAGGCAAAGATTCACACCTGGCTCGCATGGCAGGAGGAACCGGGCACACGAATGGGCGCTGCTTTTACAAAAAGATACCTCGACCCAACCCGACCCCAGGCCAGTGCCTTTGTAAACTGGATTCGCTCTCTGCTCGCTTGAGGAAAAATATCATTATGCCTGAATACAAAAAAAAACTGATAGAAGTTGCGTTGCCTCTGCCGGAGATAAATGACGCATCTTCCTATGATAAAATGCCGGGCATAGGGCCGCATCCGAAAGGAATCCATCACTGGTGGGCGCGGCTACCATTGCCAACAGCCCGCGCAGTTCTCTTCGCGTCCGTTGTTGACGATCCCTCCTCCAATCCCGATAAATTCCCCACCGAAGAAGCACAAAATGCCGAAAGAGAGCGCCTCTTTGAGATAATCCGCCGTATGATGCAGAAAAAACTGCACGAGCACCCCGAAGTATATGAAGAAGCGCGTCAGGAGATGCTGAACCATTGCAACGGAAAACTACCTCCGGTGCTCGATCCATTCGCCGGAGGCGGATCAATCCCGCTGGAAGCCAACCGTATGGGATTCGAAGCTCATGCCGCCGACCTCAACCCCGTTGCTGTCCTGCTGAATAAATGCAACCTTGAAATCATTCCCCGCTGGAACAACTGCCCGCCGGTGAATCCTGAAGCCAGTAACGATGAGCTTCGGAAAAACGATTGGAAAGGCGCGCGGGGTCTGGCTGAAGATGTGCGATATTATGGCAGAAAAATTCGGGAAAAAGCGATTGAGAAGATAGGGCATTTGTATCCGAAGGTGAAATTACCGAAAGAATTGGGTGGGTTTGACGGGCAGGAGGCGGATGTGATTGCGTGGCTCTGGGCAAAAGCCATAACATGTCCTAATCCATCATGCAAAGCAGCCATGCCATTAGTCCGGTCTTTCTGGCTGGCGAGGAAAAAACCAAAAAATATTTATGCAAGCCCCATCCTAAATTATAAAACGAATAGCGTTAGCTTTGATATTCATAATACCGGAAATCCAATAGAATGTACTACAAGTGGGAAAGGCGCACGGTGTCTTTTTTGCAATTCTTTTTTAAATAAGGAACAGGTCAGGGAAAGCGCCAGCAAAAATGGAATTCGTGAGATCCCCCTGGCAGTTGTTGTTGAGACCAAGGGCGGGCGTACATATTTGTCGTTTACAAAAGCCTATGATGGTCTATTATCAAAGCCACATGACGCTTACATTACGCAAGACATGACAAACGACAGGAGGTGGTTTTCACCGCCTATTTACGGTTTGCCATTTTGGTCTGACATTTTTTCCACTCGCCAACTCACTGCCATGCTCACCTTCAGCGACCTTATCAAACAACATCGCCATGCAATTCTTGCCGATGCAAAAGCATCCGGTCTTGATAGCAGCGCTGCGGAGAGTTACGCAAATGCAGTAACGACATTTCTTGGGCTTGCGCTGGACAGGTGTGCGGATTTTAACAATTCTCTTTGCAGGTGGAAACCAAGCGGTGAACAAACGATGCAGCTTTTTGCACGACAAGCAATTCCGATGGTGTGGGATTTTGCAGAGCCAAATATCTTGGGAGAAAAAGCTGTATGTTGGCTTACAGCAATCGATATATGTGCTGATGCGCTTGAAAGGATCGCAACAAATTCCAATTTTCCTTCTAATGCTTACCAAACAGACGCAGCTTCACCCTGGAACGAAATAAACAACCTTCTCATCAGCACCGACCCCCCATACTACGACAACATCGGCTATGCCGCTCTCAGCGATTTTTTCTATGTATGGCTCCGCCGGACCGTAGGCGATCTGTATCCCGACATCTTCAGCACTATCCTCGTCCCCAAAACTCCCGAACTTACCGCAGCGCCCGAACGGTTTGACGGCAGCAAAGAGAAAGCAAAGGAGCATTTCGAAGCAGGCTTTAAAAAGACATTCGCCGGTTTGAAACATAAGATGGCACAGGCGTATCCATTAACCGTGTATTATGCCTTCAAGCAGGAAGATGAAAAAGAAGGGGACAATGAAGAAAAGGATGAATCCGAATCAACAAACGGCGTGGACAGGACAACCGGTTGGGAGACCCTTCTGGAGGCCTTGATCAGCAGCGGTTTTGAAATAACCGCGACCTGGCCGGTCAGGGCGTCTCAAAAATGGCGTATGGTGGCGATGGGAACGAACTCTCTGGCTTCGTATATCGTTCTTGCCTGTCGGCCAAGAAAATCGGACGCTTCTCAATGCAGTCGTCGCGAATTCCTCTCACAACTCAAACGTGAATTACCCGCGGCTCTTAAACATTTACAACAAGGTAACATAGCGCCGGTAGACCTTGCGCAGGCATCAATCGGCCCCGGCATGGCAATATTCAGCCGCTATTCTCATATAATCGAATCGAGCGGCAAGCCTATGACGGTTCGCACTGCGCTCTCTTTGATAAATCGCGCACTCGACGAAGTCCTTGCCGAGCAGGAAGGCGAATTCGACGCAGACACGCGATGGGCGGTCGCCTGGTTTGATCAGCACGGTATGGATGTAGGGCCTTTCGGCGAGGCCAACGTGCTATGCCAGGCGAAGAATACTGCGGTTAACGGGCTTGTTGACGCGGGTATTTTGCATGCGAGAGGCGGTATTGTGCGGTTGCTTGGCCGTGAAGAGCTTAAGGATGGTTGGGAACCTGCGTCCGACAGGCGTCTATCAATATGGGAAGCCACACAGTATCTTATAAAGACACATGTGCAGGCGGGAGAAACGGGCGCTGCAGAATTGCTACAAAAGCTGGGTTCAACCGGCGAGGTTGCCCGTGATCTGGCATACAGATTGTTTAAAGTGTGCGAGCGCAAAGGAATGGCGCAGGAGGCGCAAGTGTATAATGGACTGGTGATCGCCTGGCCTGAAATATCACGTCTTGCTTCAGCAGCCAAAAAGCCTTTGGAAACAGAACAAACCACATTACTATAAAACTGGTGGTAAAATATGGCAAAAACCAACCGCGACAGAATCAATGAAGGGCTCGAGGTTCTTATAAAAGGCCTTCAACCTTTTATCGAACGCGAGATGGGATCTGTTCTGGGTAAAGAGTGGAAAAACACGTTATCCATTAAATCGCTTGGCGAGCATCAGAAAATCAACCTGGACGATCCGCATGTTATTCTTATGATCCTCTGGGATCAATGGAACGTCGTGTTCAAGGATACGCTCGGGCATGCGGAGCGAAGCCTGGTAAGCGAGCTTCGCGATATCCGCAACCGTTGGGCGCACATGGAAAACTTCAGCTCCGATGATACGTATCGTGCTTTAGACAGTATCGGCAGGCTGCTGACCGCTGTTTCTGCAAAAGAAGCTGATGATGTTGAAAAGAAAAAGATGGAACTGCTTCGACTACGTTTTGACGAGCAGCGCCGCACCGAAGCGCGAAAAGCCGTTATCGCACCGGTTGAAGGGACTCCTGCTTCAAATCTCAAATCCTGGCGTGAGATTGTGACACCTCATCCCGATGTTGCTTCAGGTAAATACCAACAGGCGGAATTCGCTGCGGATTTGTGGCAGGTCTATCTTCGCGAAGGCTCTGATGAGTATAAGGATCCTGCGGAATTCTTTCGCAGGACATTTCTTACCGAAGGACTCCGCAACCTTTTGGCAAATGCACTATTGCGCTTGAATGGAAAGGGCGGTGATCCGGTCATCGAGTTGCAGACCAATTTCGGCGGTGGCAAGACGCATTCCATTCTCGCTCTGTACCATCTTTTTTCCGGCGTCAACCCGGGTGAGCTTGCCGGAATAGAGGATTTGCTTAAAAATTCGGGCGCCGTCCTGCCAAATTCCGTTCGCAGGGCAGTCATCGTCGGCACAAAGATTTCGCCGGGACAACCGCATAAAAAATCAGACGGAACTGTTATTCGTACAATGTGGGGCGAAATTGCATGGCAACTGGGAGGCAACGATGGTTACGCTATCGTAAAACAGGCAGATCAAACGGCGACCAACCCCGGCGACGCGCTCCGTGAGCTTTTTAACAAATACTCGCCCTGCCTTATTCTTATTGATGAGTGGGTCGCGTATGCCCGGCAGTTGCATGAGGACAGTACGCTGCCCGCGGGAACCTTTGATACACAATTTACCTTTGCCCAGGCATTAACCGAAGCCGTGAAGGCGGCAAAAAATTCCTTGCTGATTGTAAGCATACCGGCATCTGAAACCCCCGGCTCTCAGGATGGCCGCCCGCGCATTTCCGACATCGAGATAGGCGGCGAACGAGGTCGGGCGGCGCTGTCCCGGCTTAAAAATGCCATCGGCCGCGTTGAGGCCTCATGGCGCCCTGCAAGCCAGGAAGAAGGTTTCGAGATTGTCAGGCGCAGGCTTTTTCAGCCGATTACCGACCCGGCTCTCTTCACAGCACGTGATCTGGTCGCCCGTGCATTTGTGGATATGTACGGTACCCAGCACCAGGAATTTCCTTCAGAGTGCCGCGAAGCAAGTTATGAGAGAAGAATAAAGGCGGCCTACCCCATTCATCCCGAAATGTTCGACCGTCTTTACAGCGATTGGTCTACCCTGGATAAGTTTCAGCGCACCCGCGGCGTGCTACGCCTCATGGCGTCGGTTATCCATGCGCTCTGGGAGCGGCAGGACGGCAACCTGCTCATTATGCCGTCAAGCGTACCGGTTGACGATTCCCGTGTGCAGTTCGAGCTTACCCGGTATCTGGACGATCAATGGGTGCCGGTTATTGAAAAAGACGTCGACGGATTGCATTCATTGCCTCTTGCCCTGGATCGCGACAATCCGAATCTCGGCCGATATTCCGCGTGCAGGCGGGTAGCCAGAACGCTCTACATGGGTTCCGCGCCTACGCAGCGCGCCGCAAACAGAGGAATTGACGAACGTCAGATTAAACTGGGCTGCGTGCAACCCGGAGAAAGCGTCGCCACATTCGGTGACGCTCTCAGGCGGCTTACCGACCGGGCGACCTATTTATATGTTGATGGAAAAAGGTACTGGTATGCGACCCAGCCGACAGTGACGCGCCTTGCCGACGATCGTTCGGGGCAGTTTGATGAAGCGGATGTTTTTACCGAAATTCAACGGCGTTTGCGTGAGCAATCAAAAATACGCGGTGATTTTTCACGGGTTCACGCCTGTGCATCAAGCGGCGACATACCGGATGAACGCGAAACCCGCCTGGTAATAATTCCACCGGAGCTGGTGCATTCTGCGAAAGATAAATCCAGTCCAGCTCTGCGGTCAGCTCAGGAAATTATCTCTTCCCGGGGAACAATTCCCCGCACCTATAAAAACACTCTTGTGTTTCTGGCTTGTGACTCCACCCGTTTACAAGACCTTGAGTTATCTGTACGTCAATACCTTGCATGGAAGTCTATCAATGATGAACGATCAACCTTAAACCTCGACCCCTTCCAGTCCAGGCAAGCGGAAACAAAACTTAAAAACGCCAATGAAACGGTAAACACCCGAATTCCGGAGGCTTATCAATGGCTGCTTGTACCCTCTCAAACCGATCCAAAAGGCCGTCCGGAATGGGTTGAAAGCCGCCTTCAGGGTTCTGATGACCTTGCGATCCGCGCTTCGAGAAAATTAAAAAATGACGAAATGCTTATTATTCAGCTTGGCGGGTTGCGCTTAAAACACGAACTTGATCGTGTACCGTTATGGAGGGGAAACCATGTAGCAATAAAACAACTGGCAGAAGATTTTGCTTCATACCTTTACCTTCCCCGGGTGAAAGATGACCAGGTTATTTATACTTCAATATCGGATGGTGTGAACAGGCAGTCCTGGGAAAAGGAGACTTTCGCCTATGCTGAAGAGTGGAATGAAACGAAACAAAGATATAGCGGCATAGTTGCCGGTAGAGCAACTACCATTTCATACGGAAATCAGGGGCTTATAATAAAACCCGAAATTGCTTCAACGCAGATTGCACAGGAAAAATCCGTAATGGAAAACTCTGAAGCTTATAAAAGCGGATTATCCGTACAAGTTTCAGATACCGTCAAAATAGCGGAAACAACGACTTCGGAGCCGTCAGTTCCTATGGCAAAACCGCTTCTGCGTCGCTTTCATGGGTCAGTTAAAATCGATCCCATCAGAGCTGGTCGTGATACATCAAGAATTGCTCAGGAAGTGCTTCAAAGTTTTATTGGGCTTTCTGATGCAACTGTTGAAGTAACACTTGAAATTCAGGCAACTATTCCGGATGGCGCCCCGGATAAAATAGTCCGCGACGTGACCGAAAATTGCAGGACATTGAAATTTGAAACGTTTGGGTTTGAGGAAGAGTAACTATGGATAATGCAGTAAAAATCAAGCTTGGTCGCAATGAGTTGTGTCACTGTGGAAGTGGAAAAAAGTATAAAAAATGCTGCCTTGATAGAGATACAGAAACTTCATTTAAACGTTATGACTATAACATTAATAACAAAAAAGAAAAGGGCGAAATTTGGATCCTCCGGATTAAATGTGTTTTCGGTATTTATTTAAAAACCCTATGGGTTCGCCGGATAGAAATTGATTCGAATTCTTCGCTTGCTTCGCTTCACCATCATATAAATAAAATGATAGATTTTGATTTTGATCACCTGTTTGATTTTTATGCTGGAAGAAATTTTAATAATAAAAAGCATTGGTTTACAAAGAACGGAGAATATTCAAGAGATATTGACTACAATGATGTTTATTTGTCTAAAGTATTCCCTTTACCTGAATCATTAAAATTGTATTATTTATTTGACTTTGGTGACAATTGGGTATTTGAGATACGAAAGGAAAGGAAAAAAATAAAAAGGCTCGATACTGTGAAATACCCAAGAATAATAGAATCGATTGGTGAGAATCCTGAACAATATCCTAGTTATGAATTTTGAATAGCCTTGTCGTTTTTATATCATAGAAACACAATTACATTTTATCACTAAATGAGACCATTATCCCATGAGTTCTCAAAAAAACGAAACCCAACTTCTCATCGATAAAATAACCCCAGACCAGGCTTTAACAGTGCTACGTAAGCTCTGGAAATCCGACCCGGCAATTAAGCGAACAATCGAAAGCTCAATAAATGAACTATTAACCAACGTTAATTATTCAGAAGTCAGTGAAGAATTATTGTCTGCGCTTGTGATGCTGAGCGTGGAGGATGTATATGACAATGCAGGCTCATACCGTGACGGGTATCATGACCCCGGTGACGTAGCGATTGAAATGCTTGAAGGCGCATGCCAGGAATATATCGATCAGATGATGAAATATTATGAATTGGGTATGGAAAAAGAGGAATTGGAATATTGTAAGGGCATTTTGCTGGCGTTATATACATTCGGACAGACAGCGGATGACGAATTTATAGACCAAGCGCCGGACATGATGTCGGAAACCTTCAGAGATATTTTAGATAAATGGAAACAACGCTGCCGGAATAGCAATTATCGATCAGTGATGGAGAAATTTATTAAATCGGAATGCGATAAATGGAAATAAATTGTAAAATCCTTTATAATATCATGCTATGCTTTTGATTTATAAATAATTATAGCCGCCTCAATTCTAATTAATTTATCTTATTAGGCTATTTTAACCCACGAAACAAAGTGGTTCTATTAACCCTGTCCTAACCACGAAAGAAGGATACGTATGAAAAGATTATCCTCTGTTTTCTGTATTCTTTGTTGTATCATGTCATCCCTGCTTATTTTTTCCTGTACAAAACCGGTGCCGCCGAAAAACGCAAAGGTGCTGGTAACCATACAGGGAGAAATCACCGAAGATACGCGCTATCCGGGAGATTTGGTAACGTTTAAAATCTACTATGGGAACACATCCAAAAAGCCCGGTAACATCGTTATTGTGGATACGCTTGATACGTTATTAACCGATGTTATTGCACAGAACGGAGGAACATATGATCCGGCGGGCAATACGATTCAATGGGAAATAAACGATGTTGCGGGTTATAAGGGAGGGAGCGTAACGTTTCAGGCTAATATCAAAAATTCCGCTTCTGCCGGTTCTGATAAGGTGACTAACAGAGCTGCGATCTATTTCGAGGATGCGCCCTTGAAACCTGGAATCGGCAAAAAACCGGTAGACGGCCAGCCGGGTCCCCTCACAAAAAAAGGAAGACGAATCGTAACCAATATCGTAACGATAAATATCTGCAACAACCCGGATTTAGGATGGATACCGTTTGAAAAAGAGGCAAAACCGAACGACAAGCCTAAAAAAGTCCTCAAAGAAGAGACGACCATGGGAACAATGGTTTACTTCAGCATACCCGGTATGTTCGTGCGCGAGGTAAAACGGCAGGGAAACGTCTTTCATACGGTTTCCGTTCCTACCTTGTCCATGCTTGGCGATCTGGGCAAGCCGGACGTGCCGGTAATCGGAAAAGCGATGGAAATCGCCCGCAATGTAAAGGTAACCGTTGAAGTATATAAGGTCGATTCGGTTATCTTCAATTGCTATAACCTGCTGCCTGCGCAGATCCCGGAAATCGAAGGCGGTGATACGTCCCACCTGAAATTCCAGATTGATCCCGCTACCTATGCTGCCAATGCGTTGTATCCCGACAAGCGGGCGTTTATACGGGACAAGGACGACGGCATTATACGCGGACATCGCATTGTTTTCCCCAAAGCCGCTGCCATGCGGTTTAATCCGGTGACAAAGGAGCTTGTTGCGTATACGAAAATTGAGATCAGAATCAAATATGACACGCCTGCGCAAAAAACCGCTGTCAACAAAAGAATAGTGTCGCAAAGGTTTGAAGAGATTCTTCACGCAGCCGTAGAAAATCATAAGGACATCGAGATGTATGAACACGAAGAGGACGAAGGCGGGCCCGGCGATAATAAGAGAGGCTGCGACTATCTGGTGATAACCCCTTCGGCGTTTTATAGTAACGACAGCGCTAATCCCATACAGCGACTGTGCGCATGGAAACACCAGAAGGGTCTCTTAACCAATGTAGAAACCATCGAAAGTATCGGAAACGCGGACTCCAGCATCAGGGCCTTCATGCAGAACGCGTATAATTCCTGGTATCCGGTTCCGACCTACGTGGTGCTTATCGGGGACGCCAACCATATAGTCCCCAGCTATGTCACCGAACACACCGCTGACGGTCACCGGGTTGCCGTAGGCACGCCCAACGAACACAGAACGCGGATTGGGACCGACCTCTATTATACAACCCTTGACGGAACAGATTATTTTCCGGATGTTATGCTCAGCAGGATTTCAGTTAATGATACGAATGACGTTGCGCATATCGTCGACAAACTACTGGAGTATGAGCGGACGCCGCCTGCGAATGCGAATTTTTACACAACTACGCCGCTGGCCAGACTGTTTGAAGACGATACGGACAACCCCACCGACCCTTCTCCCTCGGATGGGAGAGAAGATGATGTCTGGGTGCTGATCGAGCGGGCCGAGGAGATGCGGGACGCGCTTGTTGCCGACGGGTATACCGTAGACCGTATTTATAATTTCAGCGGCGGCTGGGCTCAGGGACCCCAACAATGGAACGACGGCACGAATCTGCCGGATCATCTTACACAACAGCCGCCCACCGTATTTGCATGGAACGGCAACACCAACGATATCGCCGCAGCCTTTAACAACGGTACTTTTATGATTACATACCGTGGCCATGGCGGCAGAGGAGGCTGGAGCCGGCCGTCGTTTCGTACCGGCGATTTCGGTCTGCTGAATCAGAATAATTTGTATCCTGCGGTCTTCTGCCCTACGTGCCAGACCGGCTGGTTCGACGACGAAACCGATGATCCGCTCCTCAACTCTCCAAATGACTGTTTTGCTGAAGAACTGTTGCGGCGAGATAATTGCGGCGCTATCTGCGTGTTTGCTTCTTCAAGAAACAGTTGGGGCGCGTACAACAATCCGATGCTGCAGGGTATCTGCGATGCGCTGTGGCCGGATTTTGATCCGGACATTGCAGGCGGATACCTGCCACGGACCGGACAGTTTTTTGTTTATGCAAAAACCTTCATGGCAACCGTGGAGCCTCACAGTACGGGCAGGCTCATTACATTCGAAATGACTCATCTTTTCGGCGATCCTGAACTGCCGCTGTGGATCGAATTACCCGGCGAACTATCCGTTGTTCACCCCGAAGGCATCGGAAGCACCGCGAAACAGGAGTTTGTTGTCAAGGTTACCGATAAGAACACCGGTGTTGCTGTGCAGAGCGCAACCGTCGCTCTTACCCGTCCCAACAAGATACTCAAGGTCGAACAAACGGACGCCGGCGGGTATGCCTGGTTTTCTCTATCATCACCCGGCGCAGGAGATATAGCCATTACCGTAACCTCGCTGAAACACCGGCCGTTTATCAACACGATCAAGGCGGCGGCAAATGGCGCGGTAATCAATATCCTCAATCCCGACAATGGGTCAACCGGGCAGGAGGTATATATCGGCGGGCAACAATTTGACGACAGTGAGAAGGTCGATATCTACTTCGGCGCAACGATCGTTAAAACGCCGACAGCCTCCGGAGCCGGCGAATTCGGTCAAGCCAATGACGCCTCCTTTAACGTGCCCGCAGGCGCAGGCGTAGGGCCGGTTACCATAATGGCAAAGGGAAGAGTGTCCAAAAAGTACGCGACAAAAATCTTTACCGTGCGTACCGCGAAAGCGGTAGAGCTGTATACCTACTCGCAGTGGGACGAGTCCACCTGGCACCTGCATGCTGGCGATAATCCCGTATGGAACAACCCGGAACTATGGCTGGAAGAGACCGGCGGCGCGCAGGTTGCATCCAACAACCTTGTCGTGGGAACGAAATACATCATAAAAGCCCGTGTCCATAACAGCTCTGACAATGACGCAACAGCCGCGAAAGTAACCTTTAAATGGGCCGAGTACGGCGCAGGACAGCAGGTATGGACTGATATCGCGACTTCAGCGCCGGTTAATGTGGCGCATGACAACTCTCAGGTGGCGCAGGTTGAATGGACGCCGTTGCATACCGGGCATATATGCGTTACCGCCCAGATTTATCATGCGGAAGACGTTCTTAACAGTAACAACAAAGGACAGGAGAACTGCCATGTCGGCCCGACAGCATCTCCGGCGGTTGTGCCGATGCAGCTCTGCAATCCGTTGAAGGAACCGGCAATGGTATTTTTGGAATTGCGCCAGATTGATATAAAAGATCCACAGAGTGAGCGAAACCCGATGTGGGGAAGCGCCATAAAACAGCCGGAACCGCAGCTCCTTAAACCGGGCGAATGCAGAACTATTGAAGTAATACTGGATCCCGACCTGGCAAAAGGAAAGGTTGCTTCCGGCCAGGTCGCAAAATTCGCGTTAACGGCATATATTAAAGGCAAGATGATCGGCGGTGCGAATTTTGAGATTAAAAAGAAATAACGAATTTGAATATTGATACCCAAAGATAGTGATAGCCCTTTTTACAGGGCTATCGCTTTCAGGGGATACTATTCTGCTGCTTTTCGTTTTAGGATACCATTGATTAATAGAATTACCTATTTTTTTTCATAACAAAATTATATAATTTATAAACAAAATGAAAAAATTCATATTCCCTTTTCTATCACACAACCCTTTCGTGGGAGGTTTTATGTTCAAACGTCTGCTGCTTGCGGTTCTTCTTATCAGCTCCATTTTTATCGGTTACTCATGTTTTAACAACCCGTCCGATGATGACGACGACCCGATAACCGTAACGGACAAATCGATCGACTCTCTGTTCGCAATACTGGTGACGCGGGTCAACAGCCTTGAGAATGTCGAGGAGTACGATGATTTCTATGCAATGGAGTTTAAAGATTTAAGCGATGCATTCACCAGCATTCTTACTACAAAACCAAATCACGTAAAAGTTAACACCGGCTATATCGTATCAACCATTCTGGCTTTGAATAAAAATGCCAATCTGAAAAAGCTCGCGGACTCTTTAGACGCTTTTTTCACCGGTATAGACACTACACGAACTGAAACATCGGCATTCCGTTCAAACCCGATGAGTAACGGTCTTATCTCATCCCGTCTTTTTAAAGCCAATCCGCAATCACATTTGTTGAAAAATTCTCTGGATAAGCACGGCGTCAACGGCCTTGGCGTTGCACTTGCAGCAAGATCGCCGGAGATTGTCGCAGTGCAGACTGCGGATCCAACATTCCCCGGATTTCTCAGCATGTCATTTATCCAGAATATTGCCCAGAATGAAATCATCCCGGTTTTAGACAATGTGATTCAGGCGTTTGAGCGTCTTGAGGCATTGGCCGACATGTCTTTGGTTTTTACCATAGATAATGAGGAGGTTGAGATAGACCTGGGCGATATAAACATCGTCGATGCAGGTATACGCCTGCTGCGCGCACAACTGCTCATGATGTGCACCTATGACACGGACATGTTTACTTCGGCCGGCGACAAAACCTATTCATGGATCGACGATATGATTGATGCAGATGATGCCTCTATCGTAAAAAATGTGTATACGCTCTCAAACGACACGGTGACAAAAACCCGGATAATGGATGATAGCCAGATGATGCTTATCATGTGTGACGTGTGGAAATATAATATGGCTGATCGAACAAGCTATATGACTATCAAAACAGCCAACCATGCAAAAGCATATACTGACTATAAAAAGGCTCCTGATTTGATCAAAACCGGTTTAACCATCATTAAAAATGAGAGCGACGACCAGAACAACGACTTGATCCCAAAAGTAGACATTGATGATATATCCGGCGAAATGGTTGATATTCAGCAAGAAATGCTCGATGAAGGTTTTTCCACCGCGTTTGCCGAAAATTTCAAGTCTCCGGAAGCGCTCATGGATTTTATCAAGACACTGCTGACCAGCCCCTACACGGTCAACGAAACCATCGATAGTGTTACTGTCACTATAACCATAGACATATCAAAATTTTTTACCAATCCTGTCTCGGATCTTAAAACGCTTCTGCCGAAGCACAAATTCAGGGCAACAGCAGACAGAATTGAAGGCTATTGCGAAGAAACGGATGTTGTTGAAAACTGGAATACATCGTACTTTACCATGTATAAGGATGAAGGCGAGGTTAATGTAATTGCTTTTGATTCCAGCCTTATAGACTCCATTGTTGAGAACGACTGGGAAAGCCTGGTGTATCTGCAAACGCCGGTACGATATATTCGCCATCTTGATTCGTCGGTGTATGCTATCCCGCTCGACATGGTTGACGATGCAAATACGGTAATCCCGTTTGACACAATTCCCGATCTTATTGATGCTGAAACTTTCCTGCCGTATTTTAATGACTATACGTTTAACGGCATATTCCCGGCAATGACGCGGCAGAAATGGCTCGATTTGATTTATCAGTAACAACGATCATGAAAAACAGCCTTTCCATAAAGCCGGAGATTTTTTTCTTCGGCTTTCTTTATAGTATGCTTATCTGTAGTGTCCAGATCAGCGCGTCGGAGTATCTGTTGACCCGCTACCTCGATCTGCTCTGGCGTACCACCGGAATACAAGCGCTTCTGCAGCACGATACTACAGCAGGCACCTTTATTTCTGCAGCAGCCGCCTATAACGATATGTATCATGAAACGGTGAGCCGTAATAATACGAAACTCAAAAAAATTGTCGGTGAAGCCTATAATTCAAAAATAACCTGGACGCATATCGTGCCTGAGTATGGCGTAACCGCTTCCCTGCGCGCTGACGGGTATTATGGGAACTGGACAGACCGGGACAATGAAGGCTTTTTACGCTTCAGTCAGGACCTGCGGGATTTCAATGTTTGTGCCTGGATAAGCAGGAAATATCTGTCCGGCGGCTTCCTAGCGGGAAAATCCTTCAGCGGCAACATAGAATCTGAAGAGTCCTTTGATAATGCCCCGCAACAGGTAATTACCGGCCTGAACAGGGACATCACCTTTGATTATGCCGTTTTTCTTGGCGCACAGTATAAAAACATTTCTCTTAAAGGCTCCATTTCTCGCTTCCTTAACCAGGCAGTTTCGCCCATGTACCGGCTTTTTTCAAACAGCCATTTTAAAACATTCCCGCTGTGCGCTGCAACGAAAACATACGCGGTCGATTTACAGACAACCCGGCAGCATTTTTCCGCCGGCATACTCATTAACAGAAAAGTGTTTTCCACGGACACCCTTGTTCAGAGCAGCAATGCTCTGCCGTTTGCCGGTGAGCTGGTATCGCGCGAGCTGGGAGCGTACGGAACCCTGGGCAAATCCCGCGTTTTAGCATGGGAATGCATGCTCGATTATACCGGCGGTTATATGAAAGGGACAAGCGGAAGCTTCGATTATTTAAAGCAGGAAGGCATTGTGATGAAATCTGCAGAGGGGGCGTTGCGCTGCATGCTGCCCTGTAATTTTACCTGCGGCATATTCGGCGAATATATAGATGGAGAAACCACAGAATACGGCTATTTCAAGGCAGACCCCTTCTCCTCATGGAACTTTTTAAACCCGCTCGGATACCGGTTTCACGACGCATCGCTCCATTATTACGAAGCCGGCTTATATGCGGGTAAAAGCTTCCGTATTGGCAAGAGTAACCGGTTTTATGCGGACGTTTCCTTCTCACGAACCGAGGGGAGACTTGCCGTTAACCGGGAAGAGAAAAAGATCGTTATACTTATACCCATTTATGTGAATGATACATTGCTTACCCTGTTTGATTTTGAGGGATTCAATCTCTCCTGTAAAATCGATCATACACTCTGTTTTAAGAAAGTGTCGTTAAACACGGCCATTCGCCAGAGAGTGCCCATCTGGAAAGACCCGCACGAAAAGTGGGGCGGAGACACAGGAACCGAAGATACGAGCATACAGAAGAAAATGCATGGCGGGACCGAGTATCGTATCAGGCTTGAATATGTGTTCTGATTTCTTAATATGGTATCGCAACACAATGCTTTTATTATGAGCCTTAAAAATGAAAAGAAAACCCTGCGACTGATGCTAAGCCTGTTCTGCAGGCGACGTCACCATACTGCCGAGCTTTGCTCCTCTTGTGCCGACCTATATCAATATGCGGAAAAGCGACTGATGAAATGCCCTTTTGGAGACAAGAAACCAACCTGCAGAAAGTGCACCATCCATTGTTACTCGCCTGAAATGCGGGAAAGAGTCTCGGAGGTCATGCGGTTCGCGGGGCCGCGTATGATATTCCGTCATCCTGTAATCGCTGTGCGCCATCTGTTAAACCAGAAAAAGCCGAACAGGTGATATCACTACCCCCTTCCAACCTCCCCCGATTACGATGGAGGAGCGAATGACTATTGCACTCCACGTAGCAGTCTTACTAAACCGGCAAAGCCGCAACGTCCCATTTTGGGGGGGAAATATAATTTTTAATCGTCCTTCGTTCTCGTCCGTCGTCCTCGACGATTAAAATTCAATTTTTTTTCGAGGACGAGGAGGAGGGACGAGGACGAAGGACGAAAAAACATCTACGCATTAAGCTTAGATGTTTTTGCTACAGACACTAACCCGGAAACTATCTTTTAAACATACAGCCTGTTCCCGAAAAGAGATTGTATGTTGCGCAAAATAGCTCTATTCCTGGCGATAGCTCTCCATTCGCTCGCGATATCGCAAACCATTAATGATTCTATATACCAATCCTGCGCCAAGGCAATCTCCATAGATTCTATCCGCACTCATATACAGAACCTGCAGGATTTCGGTTCGCGGTATGCGTTTTATCATAATCAGAGGCAGGTAGCAGAGTATGTTCAAAACTATTTTATTTCGTTGCAAATCCCCCTGGTAGAACTCGATTCATTTTTACTCTTTCACCAGTTACGTGACTCGGCCTGGCAATACAATGTCGTGGCCTCAATACCCGGAACACTAAACCCCGAACGTATCCTGATTCTTGGCGCACACCATGATGCCAAAGCCGGCGGGCCCCAGACTGATGTCCCGGGCGCTGATGATAATGCCAGCGGCGTAGCCGCCATGCTCGAGGTGGCGCGGGTGCTTAAGGATATAAAGTATGCCCCCCGCAATACAATCAGATTCATCTCCTTTGCAGCGGAAGAGGTGCAGCGGCTGTTGATGGGATCCAGGGATTATGCAAAGAAAGCCGCGGCAGCAAAAATGAATATCAAGCTCATGGTCAATATGGATATGCTTGCCTGGACCAGCGATACCACGAACTGGCAGATGAATATCGATCAATACCCGGGGCAGGAAATACTGTTTGATATGGTTAAAAAAGCAGTAGCCAAGGTAAGCCCCATTCCGGTATTCCATCACGGCGCCACCTCCAGCACCGACTGTTACGCCTTTCACTGGGAAGGATTCCCCGCCATAGGCATAAGCGAAAATTACGGCGCCTCGACTCACCCGGTCAGCGTGCATCCCTTTTACCATACTGCCAACGACCGCGTCGAGAACTACGATTTACGCTATTGTACCGAGCTGGTCAAAGGCGTGAGCGCCATTATGCTGTACGCCGATGATTCGCTGCCGACAATCGGCATACTTAATAAGAATATTTCCGCTGTGAGCAATAAACCTTTCAAATGCCGGTACAACAAGGCGACAAATATGATTATGGTTATGATGGAAAACAACTGGCCCGGATACCCCGAAAATATCACGCTCTATTCAGCGCAAGGCAGGAAAATGTATAGTTTAAATGTGCCGGAGAAGAAAAGAAATGTCTCTTTTAGCCCGGAACAAATCACATCACAGGGAATTCTTTTCATTGCGGTCAGGTATGCTGGCAGGATATACCGGGAGAAAATCACTTTAGTGAAATAATGAATAGTAATGTCGGAAAATTTTTTACGCGGCGGGCGCACTTATAAATAATAGTCCACATTCTCCCTGATAATAATATCGATGGGAACAACGATCTCCTTTTTAACCGGTTCTTTCAGAACGCAGTGTTTGTAGAGGGTGTAGATGCCTTCATACGCCTGACGGTCGACGCTCTGGCCGATGATGAAATCAAACGCTCCTTTCCGGAGGAACAGTTTGTTTTCGGGCGTCAGGTCATAGCCGATGATACGGATGGTATCGAGCAGTTTATTGGCAGAGAGATACTCTGCAAAACGGGCGCAGGGGCCGCCGGCGATAAAAAATCCTTTAACATCGCTGTGCTGGTGCAGGATCGACTCAGTCAGTTGCGAAGATTCAACATCCTGATTTTTGCTGTGCAGATAAAATATTTTGACTGTATATGCGGGATCGTTTCTGAAAAACGAAGAAAATCCCTCTATTCTTTTTTCGATATGAGCGTATCGCGGGATTATGTTTATCACGGCAATGGCGCCGCCCCGGGGTAGCAGCAATTTCATAAGATTCGCCGAGAGCAGCCCGCCGCGGTATGAGTCCTGGCAATGAGAGCTGAGATAATGGACATCCGGAATCTTTGAATCGAAAAAAACAACCGGCAGACCCCGGGGGAGTTCGGCAAGAAGCTTTCTGACCTGTTCAATTAGTACCGGTGCGATTAACAGCCCGTCAAGTCGTTCGTTCAGTATCTGCGATTTGATTTCGGCAAATGCGTCTTCGGAGGTTCTGTCATAAAAGAAAAACCGGATTTTTACCTTGTGGTTTTCAAGCTCTTTTTGAGCCTTTTGAATAGCCTGTTCCGGGGATTCCCAGAATTTAGTGTCCTGCCAGGGAAAAGGCATTACCACGCCGAATATATATGGTTTTCCGCGTTTCAGATTACGGGCAAAAATGTTGGGTGTATACCCAAGCTCTTTAATGGCCTTTTTAACCCGCTCTTCGGTCGCCTTTTTCACCCCGGGAATTTTATGGATAACCCGGTGAACGGTAAAAATGGAGGTTCTGGCTTTCTTTGCGATTTCCACGATTGAAGGCATAGATTTTCCGGCTGAAAAATGATTGTGCTGCAAAAGGATCAGAAGTAATCCATGTTCTCCTTTGTAATGATATCTATCGGCAGAACCGTCTCTTTCTGCGGAGTCTCTTTTAATACGCAGTACCGGTACAGGGAATAGATGCCCTGATACCCCTGCATTTCCGGACTCTGGCTGATAATGAAGTCGATAGTCCCGTTTTTAAGATACTCCCGGTTCTGTTTGATAAGGTCGTAACCGACGACCCGTATTTTCCCCTGCAGCGTATTCGCGTGGATATATCGGGCAAATCGTGAAACATGGCCGCAGGGGATGAAAAAACCCCTGACATCACGGGTTTCAGTAAAAATCGACCGGCACAATCTGTCGCTTTCGTCGTCGTCTTTTCTTATGTCAAGAAAGAAGGTCTTGAGGTCATACCGCGCATCACCCTCAAAAAAGGCGAGGAATCCCCTGATCCTCTCATCGATATGATAGTATTGGGGAAGGATATTTATGATTGCGATCGTGCCGCCTTCCGGTACCAGCAGTTTCATGAGCCTGGCGGAGACAAAGCCGCTCTGAAACGCGTCCTGACCGATAAAAGACAGGTAATTGGTGCCCGGTATTTTAGAGTCGAAAAAAGCGAACGGGATAAAAGGGGGTATCTCCCGGACGAATTTCTCTACCTGTTCAAACAGCGTGGGCGCGATGAGCAATCCATCTGGATTTTCGCTCAACGCCTTGCCGGCCATGTCGGCAAAGGCAGATTCGGATGCGCGGTCATGATAATAAAAATTCACTTTCACTTTCTGGTTCTCGAGCTCAGCCTGCGCTTTGTTTATGCCATTAAGGGGAAGCTCCCAATATTTGTTGTCCTGATCCGTTTTGGGCATCAACACACCGAACGCGAACGTTTTCCGAAGTTTCAGGTTGCGCGCAAAAATATTAGGTTTATAGTTGATCTCTTTGATGATCTCTTTTATCCGCTCTTCGGTCTCCTTGGCGACACGCCCCCGGTTATGCAGCACGCGATCAACCGTGCCGATTGAAATCTTCGCACGCCGTGCGATTTCTTTAATTGATGACATAGATAACGGTTCTTTGTTAAAAGTTTTTGGAGAATAGTTCCCTGCAATACAACTATGCTTACTGTTAAAATATATTAATGAAAAGGCGGGTGTTAACCAGTATCGGTATTTATACACGCCCCTGTCGTTGAGCCGGTTGCTGATGGGATGGTCAAAACCGGTTATATACTCAACTCCGCAAAAAGCTCCTGCCAGGGGATGACCGTAACATCGCCGATCATTCTGCGACGCGGCGCTGTACAGGCACAGAAGAGACGTGCATCAGCGCGTTCCTCCTTGAAGGAAAAGAGGCTGCGAACGTGTTTCTGGACTGGATTTTCGGTGGCTTTTATTTCAATGGCAGTGAGCTTGTTGTCTGCACTTTCAACCACAAGGTCAACCTCAGTATCGTTACTGGTTCGATAAAACATACACTGAAAGGATTTTTCGCTATACCGCGCCAGACGAAGCGCTTCCAGAATGACAAAATGCTCAAATGATCTTCCAAAATTCAATGTAATTTGAATAAATGAAATATAAATTACATAGTTTGTTTAATATAAGCAGTTTCATGGATTTTTACTGTCCATTTCGGATGGAAGGCGAGTTGTAACCGCAGACTTATACGCAGGTATGAATGAACATTGTTACAAATCTATATTTAAGCAGGATTACATATCGTAAGTTCGTTTATTTTCCGGTATTTTCATAACTCGTTCTATGTTTAATAAAATCGAGTCTAATGCATTATGAAATGACTTTATTGTTGGCACCTTTTCAGTAAAGATCTCTTCCATTTCATATTTCTTTATTTCCTTTAATTCTTTGATTAATTCAATAGCATTTTTCAAATACTCATTTTCATTTGCATATTCATACGATAACACACCAAATTCTACCGTAAGCTCATGATGAAATCTTTCAGCAGCAATAATAACGCCTTCGGATGGCTTGAGTACAATTCCTCCTCTCAACGCTTCATTAAAATCTTTATCCAGCACCAAATCCTCAAAGCAGATCGTTTCTGTTTTAAAAATTGTTATATCCTGTTTACCGGCTGTATATCAAGTAGATACTATTTTCCGCCTTAAAAGTCAAGTTATAAAAGGTATTCCCTGTAGAATGTATTTTGAAAAGGATCTAAACGGTGACGCATGCGGGTTTTGGGGGCTTGTATCGAGGGGCTCGTATCTCGTGAAACAGCAGAAGCTGTTTTTTAGTGAATTGAGATGAATGGCTCATTTATATAACTCTGGGGTGGAACTATTGATAAGTAGATTTATTGTCTCCGTCACCCTTAGTTACCCTTAGTTATATTTATTCTGCGATGAATTTATAGGCGTGTTAATTGTCTCCATCCCTATAAACGGCAGGAAAAAGGAAAACGCCCGGACTCAGTCCGGACATTTTTTATTCCACCACTCTCATCGCGAACAGCGTAAGGTCGTCGTGCGCCGGCTTGTCCCCCGTGAACTTCTGCACATCGTCGAGGATTCCGTGCACAAGGCTCTTGACCGGCTTATCTTTCACGCAAGTCATTGACTTCGCAATGTGCGAAATGTCGAATGCCACCATTCTGCTGTTAACGGCCTCCGAAAGGCCGTCGGTGTAGGCGAGGAACGTGTCTCCGGCCGTCAGCGGGATCACGACCTCCTGCAGGCACGAGGCGTACGCGGCGGGATCGGCCACAATCCCGAGCGCCACGCCGCTGCTCCCCACCTCGCTCACGGCACCCGAAGCGTCCATTTTGAGGAGCTTGGGGTGCCCGCTGCGCGCATAGGTCATAGCGGAGCCGTCCGGCTTGATGACCATGCAAAGCACCGTGATGAACGAGCGTTCGTTGATGTAGACCTGCATCGTCTTGTTGATGGCGCACAGGAGGCTCTTGGCCGTAAAATTCGAGCGGGATTCCACGCGGGCGATGCTCCGCAGAACGACCATGAGGAGCGCGGCGGGCACCCCCTTGCCGCAGACGTCGGCGACGAAAACGGCCCAGGAGCCGTCGCCGCACTGGAAGTAGTCGAGATAGTCGCCACCCACCTCGTGCGCCGGACGGTAGATTCCCGCGAGGTCGAGTCGCGGAATGCGGGGGGTCTCGTGCGGGGTCAGGCTCTGCTGAATGATCCGCGCAGCTTCCAGTTCACCTTCGAGCCGCGCCTTGCCCTCCACGGACTTGTAGTGGATCGCGTTCGACAAGCAGGCCGCCGAGTGGGTGGCAAGGGTGGAAAGCAGCGTTCGCTCCCGGTGCCACACCTCCCTGCCCTGCTCGCCGGCGAATACCTGCACCACCGCAAGGGTCGTGTTGTCGGCCTGCAGGGGGAGCGCGATCCAGCACGGGTACGCACAGAGGTCCGACGGCCAGGAGATGCTGGGGCAAAGGCCCTCCTGCCAGTTCTCGCGAAACAGCGCCTGCGTGTCCTGCTTAAGAAAGGACGCGACGGCCGTTTCGCAGGCCTTGCGCGCCTCGGGCGTATCGAGCATGCCGGTCGCATGGACGCAGGAGAACCCGGTCTTGAGCTTCCGGCAGATCGAAAGCTCTGCCGCCTGGAACCGTGAGAGAAAAGCAGCGCCGATCTCGGTGAACATCTCCCTGATGTCGAGAATCTGCGCGAGCTTGAATGCGGTCACGTTGAGAAACTGTATCTGGGCCAAATTCTTCTCGAGTTCTTCCTTTGCCTCCGAGAGCTGGGCCGTGCGCTCGATCACGCGCTCCTCAAGCTCGTCCTTGGCCTTCTGCAGGGAGAACCCGATTTTCTTGACCTCGGTGATATCGCGCGACAGGCCGAAGGTCCCGATGACCTCACCGCTCGAGTCCCGGAGCGGCATCTTGGTGGTGGAGACCCAGGTGTCGGGCCTGTCGGGCCAGGTCTCTTTTTCCTCGAATCCAACAATGGGCTGGTCCGTGGCGATGATCCGCATCTCGTCCTCAAAGGCTTGCTGCGCGTGCTCGTGGGTGAAGATGTCGAAGTCGGTCTTGCCCTCGACCTTCGACCTGTTCACCTTGTTCTGCCACGCCTTGTTGACCTTGATGAAGCGGCTCTTGAGGTCCTTGAAGTAGATGGTGTCGGGAATGTTGTCGAGCAGGGTTTCGAGGAGCTCCCGGTCGCTTGGCATTTTTTCCTGGTGGGCGTACTCCTGACTACCGTGTTCCTGACCCTTTGCAGCACTCATGCGTTGCTCCGAAGCGGCGAATACGCGAGGGCGCGCTCCCGCGATTCAATGTAATTGGAAACTTTCCTTATATTTTAAATTATATGCAGGGGCGCTGTCAAAAAAAAGAAGCGGCGTCATGCTTCAGAGAGCAAATAAGACGCATGATCCCGGAATATACTCCGGTAAAAAAAACAAACTCTTGATTTATATGCATAATCAATGCATATTTATATGTATTGGAGGTATGCATGAGAACGACACTGAATATTGATAACGCAATTCTTAAAAAAGCTGCCGATCTTACCGGTATAAAAGAAAAAACCGCTCTGGTAAGAATGGGGCTGGAAGCTTTGATTTCACGGGAAAGCTCCAGAAGACTGGCTCAACTTGGCGGAACCGAAGGAAGCTTGAAATATATTCCGAGAAGAAAATCAGGTATATAACATGGTGCTTGCCGACACTTCGGTCTGGATAGATCATTTTAACCGTACAGACGAAACTTTAAAAAAACTGCTGCTTGATTATAATGTGGTTATTCATCCCTATATCATTGGAGAGCTGGCGTGCGGGAATATTAAAAACAGAAGCGTGGTTATGGGGTTGTTACATGATTTGCCATGCCTGAAGAGTATATCAGAAGATGAATATTATTTATTTATCGAGCAAAATAAACTGTTTGGCATGGGATTAGGATTTGTAGATATCCATTTATTAGCCGCTTCAATTTTATCAGGGTGTTCGGTGTATACCCGTGATAAAAACCTTCTGTCTGCTGCAAAAGCGTTGAAGGTCGCCTGCCAATGAATACGTACCAACCCCTCCTTCACAGTCGGGGCACGGCATTTTCTTTTTCTTTCCTTCGATATTCTACATTCCTTGTTCGATATTCGATATTCAATTCCTTTTTCTCATTCGTCTCAATCACTTCCGGTGCATATATCTCGCCTTGAACTCCTCCCATCCCTGCGGGTTCCTAAGCAGGAATGCTGCTGCTTCCGGCGTCAGGTCGCGCTGGGGCATGGCCATGAGCTCGTAGCCTACCATCCATTTCATGGTGCGGATGTTGCGGAGCACCGGCGGGCGGAACATGGCGAAGAACATGCCTTCGTCGTGAGGCTGGTTGTCGGTCGGGGCCTGGTACAGGCCTGAACTGTAGGGGCAGTCGTTGCCGAACAAAGCGTTGAGCTTGTTGATCGCGGTTCTGTAGGCGTCGGCAAAGTTTTCCAGCTCAGTCTGGTTAAGATCTGCAAGGGAGTTTTTTTGTTTTTTGGGAAGAATCATCATCTCGAACGGCCACTCTGCCCAGAACGGCACTATGCCGACAAAGTCGCTGTTTTCAAATACAACGCGCTCTCGGTAGTACAATTCGAGCCGTGCGATTTCCGGGATCATGGACTCATGATTCTGGAGGCGGTATTTTGCACAATTATCCAGTATGGCCTGCTGAACCGGCGATACGGTGGACGAGGCCCAGATCTGGTTATGCGGGTGGCGCTGACTTGAGCCGAACAGGAAATTCTCGAAGATGTTCACGTAGTTGATATAGGGCCGGGAACCCAGTTCCCGATACCGTTGGGTCCAGAGGGAAAACACTCTGACCGCATGTTCGGGCGGCATGGATGCGAGGGTCAGGTTGTGCGCCGGGTGATGAATAACCACCTCGCATTCGCCGAAAGCAAGCATTACCCGGAAAAGGCCGGAGGAGTCTTCGTGACCCAGTTTCGGGGTGGCTTTTGTCTGCGGCGAGAGTGCGCGGGTGTCATTAACAAAGTAGTATGGATACAACGCCGGGTCCTGGGGTGATGATGAGCCGTTTGCGCGTTTGTTACCGGGACAGAAGGGGCATTCGGCTGCATACTCAGGCACGGTTTCGGAGGGCGGACTCGACACTTCGCCTCCCCATGCGCGCAGCAGCCGTTCCGTGGATACCTGCACCATGGCGCCGGTGAGCGGATTATAGCGGAACTGGTTGCCTGTCGAGAGCCAGGAGCTGTTGTTGCCAGGCCGGTTTGCAGTATACGAGGACATTTCCATCCCTCCCTTGGAAAACATTGCTTTTTCGTTTCAGGATTATGTTACAGTGAAGATTCAAGGCGAGAAGGTTTTTACTCCCCTTTCCGCGTTCCTGATCCGGAAAGCGAAAAAGGGAGTAAAAACCGGGTACATTTCAATCACGCTGGGTTGGTTTTCAATGCATTATGCATTTGAATGTGCGCTTTTCCGACCCGGCAGAGAGACGCATGACATACACCCCTCGTCTCATCTCCATATCCGATAAAATATAACGCGCCTTACCGGTACCGCAAAAGCTCTTCACCAGTTTTCCGGAAAGGGTGATCAGATCGACCCGGTGATTTCCATCAGTGTTAACGATAACAAGCAGGCCTTTAGAGGTTTTTTGCTGTACGAGCATTGCCGGGCGATTTCCTGTTTTTGCGCTCTGACTTATCGACGTCCAGCCGACTGAGTCGATATAGGGAAATCCCGCTATTCTCAGGCGGGCGCAACCATAGGGAATAAGCTCGAGACTTTCCGAAGTGGTTGTAATGCCGGTCATGGGACTGGCGGGCACGTCATCGGCGCTGTTGCTTTTAAGTATCCAGGAAGCGACGCGCTTGCCTTTGCAGAGCAGGGAGACCGGAGCGTCCTGGGTCAATGCCTTGAAGTTGTTGGCAGTGGCGTCATATACCATATCTCCATTATGACCGAAAGGATATGCCGTGCTGACGGCCCGTTCAACAGGAGTAAAACAGGCATCCATTTTTGCCGTATCCAGCATCAGGGCGTAATTCCATTTGCCGTCCGAGGCTATGTTCCACACCTTGGCTCCCATGGCGTTGCGGTAGGTTCTTTCCGTTGTCCAGGTGGACTGCGGTTTCAGGCAGAAGAACAGGGGACCCCGGGCAATACCCGAATATTTTTTGCTGAATACCTCCTGGCCGCTCGATGCTGAGAATGCCCCGGCATAGGTCTCTTTGCGGATTTTAAAGGGAAGCGTGACAGTCACCTGATCGTTATTGTTCCAGGTTTTGGTAACTGTAACCCACTGATTCGCATCGAGATTGGAGGGTGAACCAGCGCCGGTTATCTGGGCGCCGGCAGCTTCGACTACGGTTCCCTTACCCCACTTCGGCACCCGCAAAACCAGCGGAAACGACACCGCAGCACTGGTCGTTATTTTAAAGGTAACCTTGTTCTTGAACGGGTATTCGGTCTCTTCCGTAATCGTCACTTTCTGGCCGTTGTCACCCACTTTTGCCGTAACAACAGTCGGCGCATAGGTGATCGCCACAAGTCCATTATCCTGGCTTGCCATCCATGTATTAACCACAAACCAGGGCCAGCCCTGATGTAAATTGCAGGTGCAGCAACGAAACAGCCAATTGAAATTGCCATAATTGTTGGCAGCGTTCCCGCTGCTCATCCATGACCGGGGAGCGTTGTTTACCAGAACCTGATTCACCTGGCCATGATACTGGCGGTTCCAGCCGTCAGGAGTCATTTGGCCGGGGAGTTTGTTGTAGGTTATCTGTTCGAGCCGGTCGGCCAACTCCACGGTGCCGAACACCTCGATCATATTTTCATACGAGAACATCTGTTCAACGATCCCACAGGTCTCTGTTCCGTGCCAGGGAGCGCCGCCGGCAATGGATTCGTCGCCACTGAAGCTATTGCCGACTTGACCGTGATATTTAAGCATCTTATCACATGCAGCAAGAGCCATGGACGCATCGTCGGCGGTAGCAGCAGGGTAAACCGAAAAGATACCGGCCCATTTCACCGCCATGCTATGATTAACAACATGGGCATGGTGACACCATCCGCTCGGATAACGCAGGTCCATATTGCTATATTTCATATTTTTGTAAAGAGTGGTCCAGTCCATGGATTTGGTTTTAACTGTACCAGCGACGTCAATCGCCAGTTGTTCGCCGGTGCGGCGGTGAAACCAGGTGGTGGCGAGGATGTTTTCTTCCCCGCGCGCCCACGACCAGTCGGAACCCCATTGAGCAGTCTTAAGGAGGTTGAAAAAAGTCCTTGTCAGGGGAAAGAACTTCGACGAGTCCGGAGTACCCGCGGCTTCGTTCACTTCGTACCACGCGCGCAGGCACTTCCATGCCATAGTGCTGCCCCAGATCGCGTTCTGGTCTCCGCCGGTGCTGGCAAACCATGACGGATTCGCGAGCATGGTGGTGATCCACTTCTTTGTTTCATCAATAAGCCGCTGATCGTCGAGAAGATAGGCCAGCGGCAGCAGGCCGTTGAGATAGTATACGCCCGCCTCCCAGCGGTCGCCGGTACCGCCGCGCCACTGAGAGTTCTTGATGAAATGGGCGATATCATCGTCAGGGCTCGGGTCCAGTTCGTACAAGTGGCCGGTAAGCCCGTTGGCCATGGCTTTACACTGGCCCTGGAGCCATCCCAGCGGCTTGACGGCAGATACCGGCAGCGTCACAAATTTGGTTTGTTTCAGGGGAGCCTTGTTTACAGGATACCACTTATTCTGTGCGGAAACACCGCTGATCATCAGCATAGTCAAGACTATGCTCACTACTGCGTTTCTGACTGTTATCTTCATACCGTCTCCTTTTGAAATGGTTAATTGAGTTTATTGTGACCCATGTATACTTTGTTTTTTTAAAACTTGATCTCTGCTTTCAGATTCCATACATAATGGTTCGGACGCAGGCTCAACTCTTCCCAGTCGGACTGCTTATCCCACTGCGCTACCGGAATCACCCAGCGCTGATGATCGCGCGCCATCTGCCCGACTATGTAAAAATTACGATAAACATTTTTCTTCACATACAAGGACCACTTGACATTATTGCCCACCGTATAGGCGTTGGCAGGCAGATCCGGGGTGTTGAGGGTATCTAACCACGGGTTTCCCGGCAGCGGCAGGCCGTCTTCGAACACATTGATATAGGAATTCGGATATTTCATGCCATAGTATTCAAGTTCAAAGGCGCACACGTCGAACAGGAAAGGCACCGGAATATTGATACCGCACATCCAGATAGTCTTATCTTTAAGCGTATCGTAGCCATAATAATTATTTCCGCCGGTTGTTCCGTTTTCGGGATAATTTTTTATTCCCAGCATATCCATTTCGCCATACACTTTACCACCTTCGCCGAGGATTTTGCCCGCCCGTTTATCCCGGAGGAAAAAGAGCGGATCAATAGTCAGATGGGCCATCAGCTTGGTGCCGGAAAACGTATAATATGCCGTGTCTGAGCCGGAAACGTATTGGTTCGTCGGGTCGTGCGGGGTTGTGTATTTGCCTTTTACCGGTATGACCCGGTACAATTCCGTACCGACTCCCAGATTGATAAATGGTACTTTGTAATCCAAAATCGCGGCAATCGACATGTCGTTAAACGGCCTTATTTTTCTTTCGGTAAGAAAAAAGGCGTCGGTTGAAAATCTCCCGATTGCAGACTGGTACATCAGGTTCATGCGTATTCCCGTAAGACGGTCCTGCGCAAAATCAAAGTGGTTCCAGATAATACCGGGATAACACATGCTCCGGAACAGGTATTCGCCAAGGTTTCTGGCTTCCGGGTTATATTTGAAAGGAATTATTCCAAAGCTCAAATCCAGGGATATTTTTTCTCTGTTCAGCAGCGAAAATATCCCCTGAGCTTGCGAGAGATAGAATTCCGCATAATTTTCCAGCCCCATTTTTTTGTTGGAAATCGCTTCGGGCGGAAAATTTGTCAGCCACCACCTGCCTTCGAGTGTCGAAACCAGTGCAAGATGATCGCCTAGACGGACATTTAGTGTAAAATTTCCTATCGTGTTTCCAATCCAGCAGTGATCCACATATTTATCACGATATCTGCCATGAACCACCTGCCCGTTTTCAAATCCAAGATATCCGGAAAATTTGAGCGACAGGCTATCCTGTTTGAGTTCCAAAGCACACAGATTACTAACAAAAAAGAGAAGCAGCACTGAATACGCGCCAACCCTTTTTTGAATCATACATCCTCCTTATTATTGAGTGTGAAAATTGTTTTGTTATAAATAACAAGTATTATGATTTTTCAACCTGTGTTGTCGAACACGCACACAGGCTACAAAGATAAAACTCTTTCGTATTCATTCCCTGAATGCACCGCTTGCGGGACCGTGTCCCTTCGGTTTCAGGGGGCGTAAATCCAAATTATGAGCAGCTATTATTTAACTGAAAACTTATGAACAGTAACTGTCTTATAGGTTTCACCCGGTTTCAGAACGGTCGAAGGAAAATTC
>Ga0105099_10000367_pt1 | contig 31015 bp, 26 predicted proteins | sample PPLLak3cmMay2015_2_FD_79138 | JGI IMG/M metagenome (GOLD analysis project Ga0105099, IMG submission 79138) | Freshwater sediment microbial communities from Prairie Pothole Lake near Jamestown, North Dakota, USA - PPLs Lake P8 Core (1) Depth... | ecosystem: Environmental > Aquatic > Freshwater >... | reverse complement strand
TGCTTGGCCATGTGTTCGCTCCTCCCCTTAAAATGCGAAGGGCATAGAAACCGGTTATGCCCTCCGCGGTGAGACCTGTATTTTCAGGATGCAGCCGTTACCAGCGAAAGTGGGCGAACGCCTTATTCGCCTCTGCCATCTTGTGAGTGTCTTCCCGTTTCTTCACGGCAGCCCCGCGATTGTTGGCGGCATCCATAAACTCGGCCGCCAGTTTTTTGGCCATGCCTTTCTCCGGGCGCTGGCGCGCGTAGCTGATCAGCCAGCGGATCCCCAATGCCGTGCGGCGCGAAGAACGGATCTCGGTGGGCACCTGGTAGGTGGAGCCGCCGACGCGGCGCGAACGCACTTCGATCATCGGTCGCACGTTCTCGATCGCCTGCTCGAACACCTTCACGGAAGACTCCTTGACCTTTTCCGCCATGATCTCGAAGGATTCATAGACAATTCCCTCGGCGGTGCTGCGCTTGCCGTCGTGCATCAGGCAGTTGATGAACTTGGCCACCAGTCGGCTGCCGAACTTGGAATCCGGCCGAATGGCCCGCTCGGTGACTTCTCTTCTCCTTGGCATATTGGCTCCGTAATGCGTCTATCGATGATGGCTACTTCGGCTTCTTGGCCCCATACTTGGAGCGACTCTGCTTGCGGTCCTCCACGCCCAGGGTGTCCAGCGTGCCGCGAACGATGTGGTAGCGCACGCCCGGGAGGTCCTTCACGCGGCCGCCACGTACCAGCACGACGGAATGCTCCTGAAGATTGTGGCCAACACCCGGGATGTAAGCGCTGACTTCAATCCCGGTCGTCAATCGAACGCGCGCAACTTTTCGCAGGGCCGAATTCGGCTTTTTGGGGGTCGTGGTATATACGCGGGTGCAGACACCGCGTTTCTGCGGGGCCCCCTTCAGGGCCGGCGTTTTGGTTTTCTTTTTCACTCGTTTCCGGGCGTTCCGGACAAGCTGATTGATGGTTGGCATGGCCTCCTCGTTCGACTCCCGTTAATCGATTTTGCAAAATGGCGATATTTATATGGGAAATCGCTGAATGTCAAGATTTTTTTATAAATAGTTTTTCGGCTCAAGACCCTCGGGCTATTGCACGACATCCACCTCCAAGTCGTCGTATTGAAGCATCCCCGTCCCGGCCGGGATGAGACGGCCCATGATGACGTTTTCCTTGAGTCCGCGCAGCCGGTCCACCGCCCCCTGAATGCTGGCGTCCGTGAGTACCTTGGTGGTCTCTTGGAAAGAAGCGGCCGACACCCAGCTCTCGGTGCTGAGCGAGGCCTTGGTAATGCCCAGGATCAGCGGCTCGCCCACCGCCGGCTTTCCGCCTTTCGCCACGACGGTCTGGTTGGCCTCCTCAAACTTCAGCCGATCGACCTGCTCCTCCAGCACGAATTCGGTGTCGCCGACATCCATCACCTTCACCCGCCGCATCATTTGACGCACAATGACTTCGATGTGCTTGTCGTGGATGCGCACCCCCTGCAACCGGTAGACTTCCTGGACCTCATCCACCAGGTACTTGGCCAGCGCCACTTCACCTTTGATCTTCAGAATATCCTGAGGAATCGCCGATCCACCGATCAAGGCCTCGCCGGCGCGAACGTAGTCGCCCTCGTAAACGTTGATGTGTTTGCCGCGCGGAATGAGGTACTCCTTCTTGTCGCCCACGTCCACCGGCGTGATGGTCACCTTCTGCTTGCCCTTCTTGGTCCCTTTGGAAATGGATACATAGCCGTCGATTTCGCTCAGCACCGCCACCTCTTTGGGTTTGCGCACCTCGAAGAGTTCAGCCACCCGCGGCAGACCACCGGTGATATCCTTGGTCTTGGTGGTGGCCCGGGGCAGCTTGGCGACCAGGTCGCCGGCTTTGACCGTATCGCCTTCCTCTACGAGCAGAATGGCGTTGATCGGCAGGATATAGCGGGCGAACCCTGATGAAACGGGCAGCTTGGCGGTCTTGCCTTCCCGGTCCTTAATGGAAATCCGCGGCCGCTCCTCGGCACTCTTGGATTCGATGATCATCTGACTGGATTTGCCGGTCACGGGGTCGACTTTCTCCTGCATGGTGCGACCGGGAACGATGTCCCCGAACTTGACGGTCCCATCCACTTCGGTGATGATCGGGGTGGTAAACGGATCCCAAATCGCCAGTTGATCGCCGGGCTTGACCTTCTGCCCGTCTCGAATGTTCAAGTGCGCCCCGTAAATCACCGGGAAGCTTTCCAACTCGCGGCCGGAATCGCTCATCAGAATAATCTTGCCGCCGCGGCGGTTCATGGCCACCAGGGCGCCTTCCGAGTTCTTGGCGACGTTCAGGTCGATGAATTTGACCGTTCCCTCCACGCGCGCCCGAATATCGGCCTGCTCCACGCGCCGGCTGGCGGTTCCGCCGATGTGAAAGGTACGCATGGTCAACTGGGTGCCGGGCTCGCCGATGGACTGCGCCGCCAGAATGCCGATCGCCTGGCCGATCTCCACCAGCCGGCCGTGGGCCAGGTCTCGCCCGTAGCATTTCGCACAAACCCCTTCCTTGGCACGACAGGTCAGAACCGACCGGATCTTGGCCGAGGTCAAACCGGCCTGTTCGATTTTTTCGACCACATGCTCATCGATGTCCTGGCCGGCCTTGGCGATGACCTCGTCGGTGAACGGATCCAGAATGTCTTCCAGCGCGGTGCGGCCCAGGACCCGCTCACCCAGCACCTGGATGATCTCGCCGCCTTCGACCAGCGGCTCCAACTCCACACCCGACAAAGTCCCGCAGTCGTCTTCGGTGATGACGCAGTCCTGGGAAACGTCCGCCAGTCGGCGCGTCAGATATCCGGAGTTGGCGGTCTTGAGGGCCGTGTCCGCCAGCCCCTTACGTGCGCCGTGAGTGGAGATGAAATACTGCAACACCGACAACCCCTCACGGAAGTTGGCGTTGATGGGAGTTTCGATGATCTCGCCGGACGGTTTGGCCATCAGGCCCCGCATGCCGGCCAACTGACGCATCTGATCCTTGCTGCCGCGTGCGCCGGAATCGGCCATCATGTAAATGGGGTTGAAACTTTCTTCGATCACGGGTTTGCCGTGCGGGTCCAATAAAGGACTTCCGTCCGTTTGAGCGACCGGCGCCAGCTTCATGACCTCCATCATCTCGTTGGCGACATCGTCGGTGGCCTTGGCCCAGATATCCACGACCTTGTTGTACTTTTCCCCTTGAGTGATCAGGCCTTCAACATACTGCCGTCCGATTTCGGCAACCTGGTTTTCGGCCTTTTTCAGGATCTCCTCCTTGGCATGCGGAATGATCATGTCGTCGATGCAGATGGAGAGCCCTCCGCGGGTGGAGTAGCTGTAGCCGATGTCTTTCAGGCGGTCGGAGAGAATCACCGTCGCTTTGGGGCCCAAGTTGCGATACACATGGTCGACCAACTGCCGCAGAACTTTCTTGTCGATGACCTGGTTGACGCTGTCGAAGGGCACCGCCGGCCACTTGTTGATGACCTCGAAGAGATGATAGCTGTGGTCGGCGTAAAGAATCGGGCCGATCTCGCCCACGCCCAGGGCGTAAACCATGTCGACATCGGCCTCGTCGCAGTTGAACACGCTTTTAAACTCGTTGTAGGTGAGTTTGCCGATCCACCCGTCGACGCTGCGGTCCGGACTCTGGGAGAGCTCATGCACCAGGTCGGGAAAAGCGGCCCCGGCGGCCAGGCGCGCGCGCGCCTGCTCGGCCTCTGCTTCGGTTTCCACCATGAGGTGGCGCAGCTCCAGGATGTCGACTTTGGGAATGATCTCCCAGAGCAGCACCCGGCCGACGGTGGTTTCGTAGCGTTTGCCCTGCATGCGCATCTGGATCTTGGTGTGGAGCTCCACCTGGCCGGCGTCGTAGGCCGAGCGGACCTCTTCGGGGTTGGCGAACGTGCGCCCCTCGCCTTTCCGGCCGGTGATGCCGCGCGTCATATAGTAGGTGCCCAGCACGATGTCTTGGCTGGGCACGATGATCGGGCTGCCGTTGGCGGGGGAAAGGATGTTGTTCGAGGAGAGCATGAGCACGCGGGCCTCGATCTGCGCTTCCACCGAAAGCGGCACGTGAACCGCCATCTGGTCGCCGTCGAAATCGGCGTTGAACGCGGTACACACCAGCGGATGCAGCTGAATGGCCTTGCCCTCGATCAAGATCGGCTCGAAGGCCTGGATCCCCAACCGGTGCAGCGTCGGCGCCCGGTTGAGCATCACCGGGTATTCCTTGACAACCTCATCCAGCGTGTCCCAGACCTCTGGGACTTCGCGCTCGACCATTTTCTTGGCGCTTTTAACGGTGGAAACCATCCCCTTCTGCTCGAGGCGGTAGTACACGAACGGCTTGAACAGTTCCAGCGCCATCTGCTTGGGCAGACCGCACTGGTGCAGCCGCAGGTCCGGTCCGACCGTAATGACCGTGCGTCCCGAGTAGTCGACCCGTTTGCCCAACAGGTTCTGCCGAAAGCGGCCCTGTTTGCCCTTGAGCGTATCACTCAGGGATTTGAGCGGGCGCTTGTTGGTCCCGGTGATGACCCGCCCGTGGCGGCCGTTGTCAAATAGAACGTCCACCGACTCCTGCAACATACGCTTTTCGTTGCGCACTATGATCTCCGGCGCTTTGAGGTCGATCAACCGCCGCAGACGATTGTTGCGGTTGATCACCCGGCGGTAGAGATCGTTCAGGTCGGAGGTCGCGAACCGCCCGCCTTCCAGCGGAACCAGCGGCCGCAAATCCGGCGGCAGGACCGGGATGACGTCCATGACCATCCAGGTCGGATCGATGCCCGAGCGCCGGAAGGCGTCTACGATCTTCAACCGCTTGGCCAATTTTTGGCGTTTGGCCAGCGATCCGGTCTCGCGGATGCCGGAACGCAGTTCATGGTACAGCGTCTCGAGCTCAAGATCTTCCAGCATAGCCTGGACGGCCTCGGCACCAATGCCGGCCTCGAACTTGGCACCGTAGGTCTCCACGGCTTCCAGATATTTCTCGTCGGTAAGCAGCTGACCGCGCGTCAGCGGGGTGTCCTTGGGATCCAGCACGATGTAGCTGTCGAAATAGAGCACCTTCTCCATGTTCTTGAGCGTCAGGTCCAGGAGGTTGCCGATCTTACTCGGCAGGCTTTTCAAGAACCAGATGTGGGACACGGGTGTCGCCAGTTCGATGTGCGCCATGCGCTCGCGCCGCACCTTGGACTGAATGACCTCGACCCCGCATTTCTCGCAGATCACCCCGCGGTGCTTCATCCGCTTGTACTTGCCGCAGTTACACTCATAATCTTTCGTCGGCCCGAAGATCTTGGCGCAGAACAGGCCCTCGCGCTCCGGCTTGAACGTCCGGTAGTTGATCGTCTCCGGCTTCTTGATCTCGCCGTGAGACCATTTGCGGATCTGCTCCGGCGACGCTAACGCAATGCGGATCGCCCGGTATTTACGTGGATCGGTCGGTTTGGCAAAAAAATCATACAGAGTGTCCATCTTTCACTCCTGAAAAAATATCGGGTTAATGTTCCTCCCGCAGACCCGACGGTTATTCGGAAACCGTCGGCGAGTCGGCGTCCTCCAGCAGCCCCACATCCAGCCCCAGCGACTGGAGCTCCTTGGTCATGACCCGGAAGGATTCCGGGATGCCGGGCTCCAGGACATTCTGCCCCTTGACGATTTTCTCGTACATCCGGGTCCGGCCCGCCATATCGTCCGACTTGACCGTCAAAAACTCCTGTAAGGCGTAGGCAGCGCCATAGGCCTCCATGGCCCAGACTTCCATTTCTCCCAATCGCTGGCCGCCGAACTGGGCCTTGCCGCCCAGCGGCTGCTGGGTCACCAGCGAGTAAGGCCCGATCGATCGGGCATGGATTTTGTCGTCGACCAGGTGGTGAAGCTTCATGACATACATGGTGCCGACGGTGATTTTCTCGTCGAAAGGCTCTCCCGTACGGCCGTCATAAAGCGTCACTTGCCCGGACCGATCCTGACCGGCATCGGCGAGCAACTGCTTGATTTCCTCCTCCTTGGCACCGTCGAATACCGGCGTAGCCATGTGGACCCCGCGCCGATAGAACTGCGCAAACTGCTGCAGCTGGTCGTCATCCAAGCCACCGATCACCTTTTTCCCGGGCGTCGAGGAGAAGATCCGCCGCATTTTCTCCCTCAATTTATTCATCTTCTGCTCTTCGAGGAGCTGCAGGATCTGATCGCCGAGTCCCTTGGCCGCGAGGCCGAGGTGGATTTCCAGAATCTGCCCGACGTTCATCCGCGACGGCACGCCCAGCGGATTGAGCACCATATCCACCGGCCGGCCGTCCTCGAAGTAGGGCAGATCCTCGATGGGCAGGATACGCGATACGACGCCCTTGTTGCCATGCCGGCCGGCCATTTTGTCTCCGACCGACAACTTGCGCTTCATCGCCACATAGACCTTGACCATTTTGATCACGCCCGGCGGCAGCTCGTCGCCACGCTCATATCGGCTGACCTGCTGCTCGAACGCCAATCGGCACAACTCACGCTGGTCGCGATAGCGCTCCAGGATTTCGTGGACCACCTGGGTCATTTGAGGGTCCTTCAACACGATGCCCTCCAACGCCGCCACCGGGATCTTTTCCAGGAGTTTCGCGTCGAGCTTGACGCCGCTGTTGGCGTAAATCTTTTTACCCTTCTTGATCGGCGCCTGGGCCTTCTGGCCGTTGAGCAGATCCACGAGTTGAGCGCGGATCACATCCTCGATCACCATCAATTCGTCGTCCCGATCTTTTTCGAGGCCGGCGATTTCCTCATCTTCGATCAGCCGGGTCCGATCATCCTTCTCGACCCCGCGCCGCGAAAACACCTTGGCGTCGATGACGATGCCCTGGATCCCCGGCGGCACGCGCAACGAGGTATCCTTGACGTCACCGGCCTTCTCACCGAATATGGCCCGCAGCAGTTTTTCCTCCGGCGACAGCTGGCTTTCGCCCTTGGGCGTAATCTTGCCGACCAGAATGTCGCCAGGCTTGACTTCGGCCCCCAGGCGGATAATGCCGCTGTCATCGAGGTTCTTAAGCGCCTCGTCCCCGACGTTGGGAATATCGCGGGTGATCTCCTCCTTGCCCAGCTTCGTGTCGCGTGCGACCACCTCGAATTCCTCGATGTGCACCGACGTATAGACGCCGTCGCGCACCAAGCGCTCGCTCACCAGGATGGAATCCTCGAAGTTGTAGCCCCCCCAGGGCATGAAGGCCACCATCACGTTCTTGCCCAGCGCCAGCTCTCCTTGATCGGTGGCCGGTCCGTCGGCGATGATTTCGCCCGCCACGACGCACTGGCCCTTGTGCACGATGGGGCGGTGGTTGAAGCAGGTGTTCTGGTTGGAACGCACGAACTTCGACAGATTGAAAATGGTCACGTTCTTTTCGTTGGGGTCGCCCGTAGGATCGTGTTTGAGCACGATGCGGGCGGCATCCACGTCGACCACCTCGGCGTCCCGCGGGGCGACGATGGTGACTCCCGAATCCTTGGCGACCACGCCCTCGATGCCGGTGCCGACCAGCGGCGCCTCGTTCATGAGCAACGGCACCGCTTGGCGCTGCATATTGGATCCCATGAGCGCCCGGTTGGCGTCATCGTTTTCCAGGAACGGGATCAGAGACGCCGAAACGCTCACCAGCTGATTGGGCGAAATGTCCATGAGCTCGATCTCGTCACGGTTGACCATCATGAACTCGCCCGCCACGCGGGAAGTGACCAGCGGATTGATGAACTGGCTTTTTTCATTTACCGGCGCGTTCGCTTGCGCGATCGGGAGCGCCTTTTCTTCGAACGCGTCCAGGAACTTGACCTCTTCGGAGATCCGCCCGGCGCCCACCACCCGGTAAGGGGTCTCGATAAATCCGTAGTCGTTCACCCGAGCGTAAGTGCTGAGCGACACGATCAACCCGATGTTGGGGCCTTCCGGAGTTTCAATGGGGCAGATGCGGCCGTAGTGCGAGGGGTGCACGTCGCGCACTTCAAAGCCCGCCCGTTCGCGGGTCAAACCGCCCGGCCCCAAAGCGCTCAGGCGGCGTTTGTGGGTAGTTTCGGATAGTGGATTGGTCTGGTCCATGAACTGCGAAAGCTGACTCGTGCCGAAGAATTCTTTGACCACGGCCGAAACTGGCTTGGGGTTGACCAGATCGTGGGGCATCAAGGCATCGACCTCTTGCAGGCTCATGCGCTCCTTGATGGCCCGCTCCATACGGACCAGGCCGATGCGGTATTGATTCTCCAGGAGTTCACCCACCGCTCGCACGCGACGGTTGCCCAGGTGATCGATGTCGTCAACGACCCCCTGGGTGTCGCGCAGCTCGATCAGGGACTTGGCCGTCAACAGAATGTCTTCTTTGCGCAAAATGCTCAAATCCGGAGCGCTGCTGACCCCCAGACGCTGGTTGATCTTCAACCGCCCCACGCCGGAAAGGTCGTAATAATTCGTCTTGAAGAACAGGTTGTCGATAAACTCCTGAGCGACTTCCGGCGTAGCCGGGTTACCGGGCCTCAGCCGTCGGTAAATGTCGATCAGCGCCTCCTCCTTGCTATCCACCTTGTCGAGCAGCAGCGTCTTGCGGACAGAGTCGCTGCTGGACAGGCCGTCGATGAACAGCAGGTCGAATTCGGCCACACCGGCATCGGCCAAGCGCCGAATGCTCTCCTCGTCGACCGTTTCGTTGGCTCGAACGACCGGCTCACCGGTTTGAGGATGCGGGATGGCGAACGCGAAGGCGCGGTTGTAGATCTCCTCCACATTGATCGGCACGCGATCCGTGCCAAGCGCTCGGAGGCGCTTGAGGATGCGCACGTTGTACTGGCGCCCCTTCTTGACCAGAATCTCGCCGGTCTCGCTATCCTTGATATCGCGGCTCGCCCGCTGTCCCTTCAGTAGCTCTTCGTCAAAGGTCTTGCTGTAACGTTTGCCGTCCGCGATCACCCGCTCGGTCTTGTAAAAATAGGCCAGCAGGTCTTCAGACGTATAGCCGAACGCCTTGAACAGCGTCGTGACCGGGAACTTGCGGCGGCGGTCGATGCGGATATAGACGATGTCCTTAGGGTCGATCTCCATGTCGATCCAAGAGCCACGAACCGGAATGATGCGGGCGCTGTAAATGATCTTGCCGCTGGAGTGGGTCTTGCCTTTGTCGTGGTCGAAGAAGACGCCCGACGACCGATGCAACTGACTGACGACCACCCGCTCGGTTCCGTTGATGATGAAGGTTCCCTTGGCCGTCATCAATGGGATGGTGCCGAAATAGATCTCCTGCTCTTTGATGTCACGGATGTTCGATGCACCGGATTCGGAATCGACGTCATAGACCACCAGCCGGACCGTGATTCGCACCGGTATTTCGTAGGTCATCCCTCGATGAATGCACTCCTCGATGGTGTGTTTGATCTCCCCGAACCGGTAGGACACGAACTCCAGAGAAGCGCTGCCGGTGAAATCCTTGATGGGGAAGACGGATTTGAAGACGGCTTGCAGACCGGTCTCCTCGCGCTTTTCGTGCGGGACGTCGATCTGCAGGAAACGCGCAAAGGAGTCGCGCTGCATCCCGATCAAGTCAGGGATATCGACGATCTGGTCAATTTTTCCAAAGCTTTTGCGAATACGCTTGCTTGCCATAAGTCTCTCGGACATAGCAACTCCGCAATCTGGTTGAGGTTAGAACACCTGAGTCAGATGGTGGACAGACGTTGGACAGGACGATGGTGTTCGTGGTCTGCTGCGGCCGGAAAGAAATCAGGGGAGGGTGAACTCCAGTCGATCGGGCAGCAGACCACGGTTTCGGACAACCCGCTATTTGATCTCCACAGTAGCGCCGGCGGCTTCGAGCTGCGCCTTGAGTTTTTCAGCATCGGCCTTTGGAATGCCTTCCTTGACCGGCTTGGGTGGGGTTTCCACCAAGTCTTTGGCCTCTTTCAGCCCCAAACCGGTGATGGCACGGACTTCTTTAATCACATTGATCTTCTTTTCGCCATGGGCCGTTAGGATGACATCAAACTCGGTTTTTTCCTCGGCCGGTGCGGCGGCGCCTCCGGCGGGGCCGGCCGCCATCATCGCCACGGGGGCTGCCGCCGACACGCCGAACTTCTCTTCCAGCTCTTTCACGAGCTGCGATAGATCCAACACCGACATGTTGGAAATGAACTCAATCACATCTTCCTTGGTCACATTAGCCATGTTGGTTTACCTCCGATTGATTCGCATCTTCGAGTTGAAAAAATTTGATTTGGCAATTGAGCCTGACAAACGCCCCGATCGCCATGGACATTAGGTGGCGGGCTATGTCTCCGCGGTTTGCCTCTGGTCCCTGAGTGCCGATAGGGCAGTCACCAGGGCACGCGGCACTCCGGCCAGGACTCTCACGGCCGAGGTCGGTACTCCGGCCATCACGGAAAGCAATTGCCCGAGCAGCACCTCGCGCGAGGGCAGAGCGGCCAAGGCCTTGACTTCGTTCGCGTCGATGAGCTTGCCGTTGAGGACCGCCGCCCTGATTTCCAGCTTTTTGCTGTCATCGGCAAACTTGGTCAGGATCTTGGCGGGCGCCACGAGATCCTGGTAACTGATAGCCACGGCTCCCGGACCTTTAAAATGGTTCGCCATCACCGCGATCGGCGTGTCCTGGGAGGCCCTCGCCATCAGGGTATTCTTGACCACCTTGTACTCGATGCCCGCTTCCTTGAGCTTGCGACGCAGATCACCGAGCGAGGCAACGTCCAGTCCCTTGAAATCGGTCAAGATGACCAGCTGTGATTTCTTGAATCGGCCGTGCAGGTCTTCCGCAATTTGTTTCTTTTCTTCGAGTTTCACTTCTGATTCTCACCTCCTTCGAATGTCTGAAAACCGGAGGCCATGGCTACGGCCCATCGGGGTGCTGTCGGGCGTCCGCATCGGTTCACCCGCAGGATCCCTCTGTCTCGGTAGGCCGGCGCAGCGCCGATTAACCGCCCTAGCGTACCTACGGTCTTTGACAGATTAATTGACTACTTGGTAAATTCTTTGACCAAACCCGTATCGACCTTAACGCCGGGGCCCATCGTCGTGGAAACCGCGATGCTCCTCAGATAGGTGCCCTTGCTGCTCGACGGTTTCATTCTCAGAATGGTCTCCAGAAACGCCGACACATTCTGGACCAGCTTTTCCACGCCGAACGACACCTTTCCCATGGGCGCGTGCACGATCCCGGCCTTCTCCACGCGGAACTCGATCTTGCCCGCCTTGAGCTCCTGAACGGCCTTCGTCACGTCGAAGGTGACCGTCCCGGCCTTGGCGTTGGGCATGAGCCCCCGCGGGCCTAATATCTTTCCGATCTTGCCCACCGATCCCATCATGTCGGGCGTAGCCACGACTTTGTCAAAATCGAACCATCCGCCTTTGATCTTTTCGACGAGATCATCGCTGCCGACGTAGTCGGCGCCGGCATCCTGTGCTTCTTTTTCCTTTTCGCCCTTGGTGACGACCAAGACCCGCACCGATTTTCCGATGCCGTTCGGAAGCACGACGCTTCCCCGGACCATCTGATCGGCGTGTCGAGGGTCCACCCCCAACCGCACGGCGACGTCCAGGGTCTCATCAAACTTGGCAAAGGAAGACTCCACCGCGATTTTAACAGCTTCCGCCACTCCCACGCCGGAGGTGCCGGTGATCTTCTTCCTGGCTTCGACGTATTTTTTACCCCGCTTTGCCATCTTTGCTTCGCTCTCCTTCGTTTATTCTACCAACGTTCGCACCACCCGGAACCGCGTCCGCGCCACCGGGCAGCGGATGCGGGCCGCCTACCCGATTTCGATTCCCATGCTGCGGGCCGTGCCCTCGACGATGCGACAGGCCGCTTCCAGGTCGTAGGCGTTCAGGTCCACCATTTTCAGTTTGGCGATATCCTCCAGCTGCTGGCGGCTGATCTTACCGACTTTTTCGCGTTTGGGATCTTTGGCGCCCTTGGCGATCTTGGCGGCCTTCTTGATCAAAACGGCGGCCGGCGGCGTCTTGGTAACAAAAGTAAAGGAACGATCCTGATAGATCGTAATCACCACCGGAATGATCATGCCGGCGTCGTTAGCGGTACGGGCATTGAACGTTTTGCAGAAATCCATGATGTTCACGCCGTGCTGGCCGAGAGCCGGGCCGATGGGCGGCGAGGGGTTGGCTTTTCCGGCCTCCACCTGCAGCTTGACAAATGCCATCACTTTTTTTGCCATGGGTCTCTTCTTCTCCTGAACACGTTAGGTCTCGCTGGCGCCGGGAGCATGTCTGCCCGCTGTCGCCTCGCACCAGAGACACCCCGTTTGAAGGGGTGTCGATACTATAGTTTTTGGACTTGAACGAAATCCAACTCCACCGGGGTTGCACGGCCGAAGATGCTGACCAGGACTTTGATCTTGCCCTTTTCGTGGTTGACTTCCTCCACCGTGCCGTTGAAATTGTTGAACGGTCCGTCAATCACCCGAATGTCATCGCCGACCTCGAAGAAATATTTCGGCTGAGGCTGGCGCTTGCCCGCTTCCATGCGCTTGATAATCTGATCGGCCTCAGCGTCCGACAACGGAGCCGGCTTTTGACGGCCCCCCAGGAATCCGGTGACCTTGGCGGTGCTGTTGACGATATGCCAGGTTTCGTCATCCAACTCCATCCGCACCAGGATATACCCGGGATAGAATTTGCGCGAAGAGGTCTTGCGCTTGCCTTTGACCAGCTCGACGACCTCTTCGGTCGGAACAATGATCTCCCCAAATTTTTCGGATTGAGGTAAAGCCGCCACACGCTCCTGAAGCGACGCCTTGACCTTGTTCTCAAACCCCGAGTAGACATGGACGACATACCATCTGAGCGCCACGGCGTTTCTCCTCAAGCCCGAAATACCGCCCGGACCACGGTCGACAAGCCCAGGTCCACGAGTCCCAAAAAAAGCGAAATGATCATGACCAAAACGATGACGACCAGGGTCGACCCCATGGTCTGCTTGCGCGTCGGCCAGGTAACCTTCTTCAGCTCGATTTTGACCTCTCTCAGAAACTGAATGGCTCGCGTCAGCACATTGTCGGCGGGCGCGCTGGCCGGCAACACCGAGGCTGGCGCCACCGGGCGCTTCGCTTCCGGCTTGCGCACGACCTCGGACGCCGCCGACGATAGCACCTCAGCCGTTCGTGCGCCGCCGGCGGCGGCGTTCGAGTCCCCCCCGGTCGACTCGACATCGGGGCGCTTCTTTTTTTTAAGGCTGGTTGGTTTTTTCCGTAGTATGCGTCCCATGCGCCTCCCCAGCAGAGAGAAGTCTTCGCCCGTGGCGGGCCGCCGGCACAAGCGGCCATTGGCCCGGTTGGTCCAGGCGTTCTCAGGAATGAAATTGGCAGGCCAGGAGGGATTCGAACCCCCAACACCCGGATTTGGAGTCCGATGCTCTACCGTTAGAGCTACTGGCCTGCATGCGAATGTCCTGCGCGGGTTCCTTGCGTTCCGAGCCTACTTGGTTTCCTTGTGCGACGTATGCTTGCGACAGAATCGGCAGTACTTGGAAAACTCCAGTTTGTCCGGCGTGGTGCGCTTGTTCTTGGTCGTCGTGTAGTTTCGGCGCTTGCACTCGGAACAGGCAAGCGTAATCAGCACTCTCACGGGCAGTCTCCTTTGCTCATTCGTTCACGGGCCTATTCGATGACCTCGGCGACCACGCCGGCGCCCACCGTGCGGCCTCCTTCCCGTACCGCAAACCGCAGCTCCTTCTCCATGGCAATCGGGGTGATCAGCTCCGCGCTGATCGATACGTTGTCCCCCGGCATCACCATCTCCACTCCCTCCGGTAGGTGCAACACCCCCGTCACGTCCGTCGTCCGAAAATAAAACTGCGGCCGATACCCCGTGAAAAACGGCGTGTGTCGCCCCCCCTCCTCCTTGCTCAATATGTACACCTCCGCCTTGAACTTCGTGTGCGGCGTGATCGAACCGGGCTTGGCCACCACCTGCCCCCGCTCCACCTCATCGCGCTTCGTGCCCCGCAACAATACCCCAATGTTGTCCCCCGCTCGACCCTCGTCGAGCAACTTGCGGAACATCTCCACACCCGTGCACACCGTCTTCAGCGTCGGCCGAATCCCCACTATCTCCACATCATCGCCCACATGAACCACCCCACGCTCCACTCGACCCGTCACCACCGTGCCCCGACCCGATATGCTGAACACATCCTCAATCGGCATCAAAAACGGCTTGTCAATCTCCCGCTTCGGCTCCGGTACATACCCGTCCACCGCCTCCATCAACTCAAAGATGCACTTGGCCGCATCGCTCTTCGGATCATCGCTCTCCAACGCCTTCAACGCGCTGCCCCGAATGATCGGAATCTCGTCGCCCGGAAACTCATACTTCGACAACAACTCCCGCAACTCCAACTCCACCAACTCGATCAGCTCCGGATCATCCACCATGTCACACTTGTTCAAAAATACCACAACGCACGGAACCCCCACCTGACGCGCCAACAAAATGTGCTCCCGCGTCTGCGGCATCGGCCCATCGTCGGCTCCCACCACCAATATCGCACCGTCCATCTGCGCCGCACCCGTGATCATGTTCTTGATATAGTCCGCATGCCCCGGACAGTCCACGTGCGCATAATGACGCTTGTCCGTCTCGTACTCCACATGTGCCGTCGCAATCGTGATCCCCCGCTCCTTCTCCTCCGGCGCCTTGTCTATCTGATCAAACGGCACAAAACTCGCCATCCCCTTCAAACTCAACTGCTTGGTGATCGCCGCCGTCAATGTCGTCTTGCCATGGTCAATGTGACCGATCGTCCCCACGTTCACGTGCGGCTTCGTCCGCTCAAACTTCTGCTTGGCCATGTGTTCGCTCCTCCCTAAGCGTTGGTAAGTGGACTTTCTGCTTACCCCTGGTTCCGACCGCACGGGGCGGCTTGTAGGGTAGTGGAGCCCACGGCCGGAATCGAACCGGCGAACCTCTTCCTTACCAAGGAAGCGCTCTACCGACTGAGCTACGTGGGCTCAAACAGCCGGAATTGCCGGCCGGTATAGTTGTTCACCTAACTGAATTCACAATTCTGATAACTTCTGATCACTAAGGTGGAGCGGGCGACGAGATTCGAACTCGCGACAACCAGCTTGGAAGGCTGGAGCTCTACCAGCTGAGCTACACCCGCATGCATACCTAGCAGCCGTCGCGACCCTTCTACCACACACGCTACACCGCTTCATCCCGACGCGCTGAAACGACTCATGCAGGAAGTCCTGTAGTGGCACCGATCTCGAGATCCGCCATCGAGATCTCCTACATAAGACCTATCTCCGGTTGGTGGTGGGGGGAGGATTCGAACCTCCGTAGGCATTCGCCGACAGATTTACAGTCTGTTCCCTTTGGCCGCTCGGGAACCCCACCGCATGAAAGCCTTCACAAACGGAACTTGAACGACCCGCAGGATCCCGGCAGGTTAATATCTGCTCGTACGAACCTTACGAGTCCTGGAGCCAGCGGAGGGATTCGAACCCCCGACCCACTGATTACAAATCAGTAGCTCTACCAGCTGAGCTACGCTGGCGGCCAAAAAAGCAAAAGAACCCTCTTTGCTCTTTTAAAAAGAGCTTTATTAAGGTTTTTCGGGATACGTGTCAAGCAAAAAACGTCGGGATTATAAATCCTGGCATGAAAAAAGCAAGAACTTTTTTCAGCAAGACCCTATTTTCGCCATGCACGCCACGGCCGACGAATGATCGCCGGCATAGCCTTTCCACCGGCGGCCTTGACAAATCTTAGCGTCTCTGTTTTATGAGATCAACTTTTATCGGACCGCGGAAGGCCTTCAATCCTTTTAGCCACCGCGCAAGACGAAGCCGGATGTTTTCCGGTACGAACCGGTAAAAAAACGCCTAATGCATATCCGAAATATTAGGGTAAGGGAAGATCAGCATGATATCCCGTTTAAGTTTTGTTATTGCAGCTGTCCTGACCCTGCTCACCGCGTGTTCCATCGCATCGCCCAACCGCTTATCGACGACGGCTGAGGCACCCGCAGGGGCCGCAGTTCCTCCGAGTTCGGCCCAGACCCAGCCCTCGGCAATGGACACTCTCGCGACCCGTCCGGACGAAAGCGAGGTTCCACCCAAGCCGACTTCGGCCCAGAAACCTATGCCCCCCGCGACGGCTCCGAGCCCACCCTCGGCCGCTCCTGCGAGCGAAAACGCCGAAGAATACATTGTCGAAGATGAGGACGATGAGGCCCTCGGGCAACCGCATCAGGGAAAAGCGATATCGATCCACCGCGCGCTGGCTCTCTGCCGGGCCGCACAAAACTATTGGAAACGCGGCGAGATCGACCTGGCCATTGACGCCCTGGACCAAGCCTATAGTTTGGTCTTGAGCATGGATCCCGGGAATGACCCAGAATTGCTGCAGGAGATGGAAGACCTGCGGGTCACCATATCCAGGCGAATCCTGGAGATTTATTCGTCCCGTCATGTGCTGGTCAACGGGAAGCGCAACGAAATACCGGTGACCATCAACCGCCATGTCCAGGATGAGATCGATGCCTTCACAACCGGCCGCGAAAGGGATTTTTTCCTGGAGGCATACCGCCGCTCCGGCCGATATCGGGCAAAAATTGAGGCGGAACTGGTCGAGGCCGGCCTGCCGGCCGAACTGTCCTGGCTGCCGCTCATCGAAAGTGGATTCAAGGTGACCGCTCTTTCCCCCGCGCGTGCGTTGGGATTGTGGCAGTTCATTCCCTCCACCGGATACCGTTACGGGCTCAACCGCGACACCTACATTGATGAGCGCTTGGATCCGGAGAAAGCCACCCGCAGCGCGGTCGAGTACCTGAAAGAACTGCATGGAATGTTCGGCGACTGGACGACGGTGCTGGCCGCTTATAATTGCGGTGAAAATCGTGTGCTGCGGACCATTCAGAGCCAGAACATCAACTACCTCGACAACTTTTGGGATCTGTACGAGCGCCTGCCGCGCGAGACAGCGCGTTATGTGCCCCGATTCCTGGCTACGCTGCATATCGTTCATTCACTTCAAGCCTACGGCCTTCAGGATGTCGCCGTCGATTCGCCTCTCGAGAGCGAAACCGTCACCATCCCTCGACAGGCATCACTCGCCGCTATTGCCCACTCCACTGGGATCGACGGGGACATGCTGCGCCTGCTCAATGCGGAGCTTCGACAGGGAGTGCTGCCCGAAAGCGGCTACGACCTGCGCGTGCCCTCCAGCGATAAAAGCCAGGTCCTAGCGAAACTGGATGATATCCCGTCCTACCAGGCCCGCAAAGCGCAACGAGCGGCCGTGACCCGTCACAAGGTACGCAAGGGTGAAACACTCCAGTCCATTTCCAAAAAATACGGCACCGATGTGAAAAGCATCCTGCTGGCGAACAACTTGCGCCATCCAAGGGCGCTGAAAAACGGAATGCTTCTCCGGGTCCCCATCGAAGGCCAGCCTGAACAACCGTCGGCGCTGCCGGAGCCGAAGACCCTGGCGGTCCGCCGCGAAATGATCGAACATGTGGTCCGCCGCGGAGACTCCCTTTACAACCTGGCCAAGCGCTACAGCACCTCCACCGAGGAAATCCAGCGATTGAACCGGGTGACCGCCTCCAGTCTGGCCATCGGGCAGGTTCTCAAGATCATGCCTGCCGCTACGCCCCCAGCAAAAAAGGAGCCACCGAAAGCCAATCCACCGGTTTATGTGGTGCGCAGCGGCGATACGCTTCACACGATCGCCAAGCGGCATCAGATGGCCCTGGATCGGTTGCTGGCCCTCAACCAGCTCAAAGCCCACAGCAAGTTGCAGCCCGGTCAAAAGCTCATCGTCGAGAATTAAAGCCTGCGATAGATGATGTTCAGGCGTTTGGCATCCTCTTCGTCCCGGCGGCCTCAAGGACCTCTATCGTGTCGATGCCGGGACGCTCGAAGATCATAAAGAATTCTTTTGAATCACCTCTGAACGAATCGACTAGGATAGAAGCGCCTGCACTTCCCGGTCGGTCAGATACCGCCACCTGCCTTCCGGGAGTCGGTCCAGACGGATATGGGCCATTCGGATGCGCCGGAGGCCCACCACCTCGTTGCCCAGCCGGCTCACCATGCGCCGAATCTGGCGGTTACGGCCCTCTTTAAGCACGATCCGGAAACGCCGCTCGTCGATTCGATGCACCGCCGCCGGTCGGGTGGGGGTGCTAAGGATGGGCATGCCTTCGGCCATGCGCCGCAGGGCAGCGTCTGAAATCGGACGCTCCACCACAACCTCGTATTCCTTTTCATGGTCAAAGGATGGGTGTGAGAGCTTCAGGTGCAAGCGCCCATCGTTGGTCAAAAGCAGGAGGCCGGTAGATTCCTTGTCCAGCCGGCCCACAGGGAAGACCCGCTCAGGCACGTTCACTAAATCGAGCACAATTTTTTTACCGACGTGTCGGCAACTGCAGACATAGCCACGGGGTTTGTTGAGGGCGATGTAAACCATCCGTTGAGGCGGTCGGACGGCCTGTCCGTCCACCGATACTCGGTCGCTCTGAGGATCGGTTTTGGCTCCCAGCTCGGCCACCACCCGGCCGTTGACCCGCACGCGTCCCGCGCGGATGAGATCCTCGGCCTTGCGGCGCGAACATACCCCCGCCGCGGCGAGAAATTTTTGCAGACGCATGAGAGACATCAAGCTTGTCGCGAATCAAGGCCCAAACGCAACTCGAACCAAATTCAACCAGTCAAAAGGCTAACGACCCGCGCTAACTGCGGTAGTCCGCGTTGATTTTCACGTAGTCGATGGACAGGTCGCAGGTGTAAACGGCTGCCTGGCCCGGGCCGAGATGCAGATCGATCGTGATACTGAATTCATCGGTTTTCAGCACCCGGGTGGCCGCAGCCTCGACTTCTTTGCCGCAGCCGATCCCCTGCGAGACCATCTGAACCGGACCGATGTAGATATCCACCCGGCCGGGATCGAGTGCGGCCCCGGAACGGCCGGCCGCGGCCAATATCCGGCCCCAATTGGCGTCTTCGCCGAACAGGGCGGTCTTAACCAGCGGCGAGTGCGCGATCGTATCGGCGACCGCGCGCGCGTCAGCGTCCGTCGCCGCACCGACGACGCGGATCTCCACCAGCTTGTTTGAACCCTCGGCGTCTTTGACCACCCATTTGGCCAAGGCGAGCATCACCTCGTCCAGCGCCGTTTGAAACGCCTCCCGAGCGCCGGCACGTTCCAGGCCCACCCCCGAACGACCGCCGGCCAAAATCAGGATCGTATCGTTCGTGCTTGTGTCGCCGTCCACGGTGATCCGGTTGAAGGAGCGCGCGGCGCCGGCGGCCAGGCCGTCTCTCAGAATCTCCGCCGGCACCCGGGCGTCCGTCATGAGAAAACAGAGCATGGTGGCCACGTCCGGCCGGATCATTCCCGCACCCTTGGCCACACCGGTGAGAGTGACCCAGCGGCCGTCGATCGCCACCTGCCGGGAGACCATCTTCGGAACCCGGTCGGTGGTCATGATGGCTTCGGCGAAATCAGGCACCCCTTCGGCCGACAGGGCCGCCAAAAGTGCCGGCAGGGCCTGCTCGATTCGCGCCACCGGAAGCGGTTCGCCGATAACCCCCGTCGAGGCCACCAGGACCTGCTCCTCGGGAACGCTCAGCCCGGCGGCGGCCGTTCGCGCCATATGCACGGCGTTGCGGTAGCCGTCGGCACCGGTGCAGCAATTGGCATTGCCGCTGTTGACGATCACCGCCCGGCAGACTCCGAGTCCGACGCGTTCACGATCCAGCAATACCGGAGCGGCCTGGACCCGGTTGCGGGTAAAGACGCCGGCCACGCTCGCCGGGCCATCGCAGACGATCAGACCGAGGTCCTTGCGCTGGTTTTTCTTGATGCCGGCGGCCACACCGGCGGCCCTGAATCCTGGACAAGGGATGATGGACATGCGGCGTCTCCCGTAGCTGCGGTCCCGGCCGAGCCTGCCCGGTGGGGCCGCTGAAATGGTGGAGCTGGTTTGACAGAATCACCGGCGCTTGTCAATCGGCCGCCCGCGGGCAAACGCTCCGTTGGGCGTCCCGCACGCTTCGCCGGGCCTTGGTTCGAGCGCGCCACCGACGCCCGGCCGCGCTCCCGAAGGCTGCCCGGGAATGGCTGGCGGCGTTTGACACCCACCTCACCTATCAGTTATGGTGGCGCGGCTGTAAACCAGCAAAGAACGGATCGGAGAAACCCTATCAAACGCAAACGCTTCCCCTTGAACTGCCGGCTGTGCAGCGGCCGGCTCGAGCTTCGGCGAACCTGAACCGCCGTGCGGTTGCGCTGCAAGGATTGCGGCGCTCAATACCCTCTTGCGGCATACCGCGACCGGCTGGACGACCGCCTCGAGGAGGAATTGGCCGACATCCGCTGCGACCGCCTCTGATCGTCATGGCCATCGCCAGGCTCTTGTCCGTCTTCGCGTTGATCGCCCGCTGCGCCGCACTTCTTTTTTGAACGTCGCTGCCGGCCGGCTCATGAAGAATTTCAAACTCACCATCGAATACGACGGAACCGCCTACAAGGGCTGGCAGCGGCAAGCCGAGGCACCCAGCGTGCAGGCAGAGCTTGAAGGCGCCCTCGGACGCATGACCCGCTCGACCATCACCCTGATCGGCGCCGGCCGGACCGACGCCGGCGTCCACGCCCTGGGTCAGGTGGCCAACTTTCGTTGTGAAACCCGCCTGGCTGCCGGGGAGATCCGCCAGGGGCTGAACAGCCTTCTGCCCCGCGACATCGCCATCCGCGACTGCTGCCGTGTACCGGAAGATTTTCATGCCCGTTTTGCAGCGCAAAGCAAGCGCTATCATTACCGCATCCTGAACCGCGCGATGCGCGCGGCCATCGGTCGTGACTATGCCTGGTTCATTCACCGCCCGATAGATTTAGCGGCCATGGCGGCCGCGGCCGAATGCCTGGTCGGTCTGCATGATTTCAAGGCCTTCGAAAGCGCCGGCAGTCCGCGGGCGCATACCCGACGGCACGTCATGCAGGCGGCCTGGGTGGAGGAACCGGATCGGCGCTTGACCTTCCAGATCGAGGCAGACGGATTTTTGCGCGGCATGGTGCGCAATATTGTCGGCACGCTCGTTGCGGTAGGCACAGGCCGGCTCGACCCGTCGGCGTTCGATGCGATACTGGCCAGTCGGGATCGCCGCCGTGCCGGCATCACAGCCCCGGCGCGCGGCCTTTTTCTGATCGAAGTGAAATACTAATCCTCCCGAAAACCGGGCGGGGGCCCCCACGGAAAAGCCCCCCCTTGAAGACCGCGATGGCCGATGGTATAGGCTGGCAGCATAATCTCAGGACGATGGAAAGGATGGCGACGATATGAATGCGTTGACCCAGATCGATCCCCTTCAGGCTTCACGACGCCGGGAGGAACTCCTGGAGCGTTACCGTGAGTTCCAACGCCGGAAGATCACTCTGGATATGACCCGCGGGAAGCCCTGCCCCGAACAGCTAGAACTATCCGGAGGCCTGCTGGACTGTCTGAGCCGCGGGGACTTCAAGGCCATGGACGGCTCGGACTGCCGCAATTACGGCGGACTCGACGGCCTTCCGGAAGTCAAAGCGCTGTTTGCCGAATACATGGGGGTCGAAACCGACGAGATGATCATCGGTGGAAACTCCAGTCTCAATCTGATGCACGACGCCATGACGTGGGCGTGGGGGTTCGGGGCGGCGCCCGGGTCTGCGCCCTGGTCCCGGCAGACGCCCCCCAAGTTCCTGTGCCCCAGCCCCGGATACGACCGTCACTTTGCGATCTGCGAGCACCTCGGTATCGAAATGATCCCGGTGGATTTGCGCGGAAACGGACCGGATATGGATGTCGTCGAAACCCTGGCGGCCGCGGATGCCTCTATCAAAGGCATCTGGTGCGTTCCCAAGTACAGCAACCCAACGGGCGAAGTCTATTCGGATGAAGTCGTTGAGCGCCTGGCCCGCATGCCGACCCAGGCTGCGGATTTCCGCATTTTCTGGGACAACGCATACGCCTACCACCATTTAGGAACCGGAGCGGCGCGGCTGGCCGACCCTCTGCAGGCCTGTCGAAAGGCCGGGCACCCGGATCGGGTGCTGCTCTTCGGATCGACCTCCAAGATCTCCTTTGCCGGCAGCGGCCTGGCCTTCATGGCCGGCAGCAGGGCCAATCTATCCTGGGCCAGACGGCATCTCGGGTTTCAGACCATCGGACCGGATAAGCTCAATCAGTTAAGACACCTGTACTTCTTTAAAAATATGGCCGGCATCGAGAGCCACATGCAGCGGCACGCAGCGATTCTCAAACCGAAATTCGACACCGTTCAGGAGGGACTCGAGCGCGAGCTGGGAGGCAGGGAAATCGTTGACTGGACCCGCCCCGCAGGCGGTTACTTCATCAGCATCATGACCCGCGACGGGTGCGCGCGGCGTGTCGTGCAGCTGGCGGCCGAAGCCGGCGTCAAGCTCACTCCCGCAGGCTCCACCTATCCGTATCAAAAGGACCCTTGTGATCGCAACATCCGGATCGCACCGTCTTTCCCCTCGGTGACGGACATTCGCAACGCGATGGATGTGCTGGCGGTCAGCTTGGAGTTGGCTGTCCTGGAAAAACAACCATAAAAAAAGCCCCGCCCAAAAGCGGGCGGGGCGGGTGATCGGATGGACGAAGGCTATTTTCCGGCCGAACGCTTGGAGGCCTTAAGCGGGTTGATCTTTTGTTTGGTTTCGGGTGCCTGCGCCGTAGCCGAAACATGGGTGGCCAGGTTGCAGATGCCGTTGCGCCATTTTGAGGACGGATCGGGGCAGGTGGTGCAATACCAGCCAGACCCGTATTGGCCCTGGCGGCCGCAGCCGCTGCATTGTTCTACGATTTGTTGGCATATCCCGCCCTTGTAGCCGCATCCCTTGGCCGTCATGAAGGCGCATTCTACTCCTGGCTTAACGCTGGTGCATCGCATGGAAATCATCCCCTTTCATCAATATTTTCAATTTGATAATGCTTGCAGTTCAGATTCGGTAAAAAAAAAGCCGGACAGGCCTCAATCCGGTTAAAAACTAATAAAATGTCAACATAGTGCAATCCGTTCCGCTTGTCAATAATTTTTCTGAAATATCCTCGGTCACCTAAAACTTAAGGATCTCCCATGCAACTCGAATCGCCCAACACCTTCATCACCACCCTCGGCGAATGCCGCATCCCGAGCCCGGTCAGCAAGCGTGGGCAAGGCACCCACAGCATTAGTTTTGTATCCGACGAAGACCGCATCCTCATTGAAGTCAATGTCAACCGAGCCTACCAGCTGCTATCCGACGGGCCGACGCCCCCTTCCTACGAGCTGGCGGGACCCCGCGAGCAGGTCTTTTTCGATCCGAGCAAACTCAAATGCGCCCTGGTGATGTGCGGCGGCCTATGTCCGGGCTTGAACGACTTGATCCGATCCATTGTTCTGGAGCTTCATTACGGATATGGGGTGCGCAACATATTCGGTGTCCGTTACGGTCTGCGCGGTTTTATCCCGCGCTATGGCTACGATTTCATGGAGCTTACGCCGAACGCCGTGCTCAACATCCACGAACGCGGCGGAACGGTCATCGGCTCCAGCCGCGGGCCGCAGGATATCGAAGAAATCGTAGACACTCTGGAACGCATGAGCATCGGAATTCTTTTCATGATCGGCGGGGACGGAACACTGCAAGCGGCGACCTCCATTGCCGATGCCGTGCTCCAACGAGGCCTGAAGATCAGCGTCGTCGGCCTGCCCAAAACCATCGACAACGACATCTATATGGTCTCCCGCTCCTTCGGCTTCGACACCGCCGTAGACGTTTCGACCCGGGCCATCGTCAGCGCCAGCAACGAGGCCGAGGGGTACCCCAACGGCATCGGGCTCATCAAATTGATGGGCCGTCACTCCGGTTTCATCGCCGCCACCGCCACGCTGGCCCAACAGGACGTAAATTATGTCCTGATTCCCGAGGTGGACTTCGATCTTGACGGTCCCAAAGGGCTTCTCAGCACTTTGGAAACACGATTGGCCGAGAGAGGGCATTCCGTCATCGTGGTGGCGGAGGGCGCCGGCCAGAAGTTCTTCGAGCAAGAGGAAAAAGAGCGGGATCTTTCGGGCAACATCAAGCTGAAAGATATCGGCATGTTCCTCAAGCAGAAAATCCTGGCGCATTTTGAGAAACGCCAAATTCAAATTTCAATCAAATACATCGATCCGAGTTATATGATCCGCAGCTTGCCGGCCAATGCCAACGACCGGGTCTTCTGCAATTTTTTGGGCCGCAACGCCGTGCACGCCGGCATGGCCGGAAAAACGGACCTCCTGATCGGCAATTGGAACAACCACTTCGTGCACGTTCCCATGAAGCTGCTGGCCGGGAAGCGCAAGCATGTGGACCCCCGCGGCATGCTCTGGCGCAGCTCCCTGGAGGCCACCGGCCAAGGCACTCTAAAAAACTAGGCGGGTTTCCGACACCGCGGCCCCGGAGGGAAGCCTCTTGAGGGTGCGAGGCAACGCGTTTGGCACCGGATGCGCAACCCATTCAGAACCTGATGCCGCGACGGGGGCCGAAGCCCGCTCCCGAGGTGAAGCTCGCGCCTATTTCAGTTCGACGAACCGCTTGCCTCTTACTTCCAGGATGCGCAGCTCCTTATCGCAATCACCGTTCGGCAGGAAGCGGGTGAACCCGGCCACCCCTGGAAACCCTTCGGAGGCATGCAGCGCAGCGGCGACATCGCTGCGAAACCGCACCCCGGGCCGGCTGACTACGTCAAAAAGCATCATGGCCGTATCGTAGGCCATGGCCTCGATGGAACCCGGCCGCCCCTGGAAGGTCTGCTCGAAGGCGCTGACGAATCGCCTGACCACCGGCTCGTCGCTGTCGGCCAGAAATGCATCCGGCATGATGGCCCCCTGGACATAGGGCCCGGCATATTGAATCAACGCCTCCGAGTGCCAGAGGTTGGTGCCCAGCAGATAGACGTCCCGGATATCGTGGTACGCCAGCTGGGGCACCAGCATGCCGGCCTTGCCGGGTTCGTCCGGGATGAAAACCGCCTGAAAATCGAAGACCAGTTCGTAATCCCTTTCTTCAATCCGGTTGCGTCGGCTGCCGGTTCGGGAGTCCGGCCGGTCGGAGCGTGATTCCTTTGGGATTTTCTGCGAATACCGCAGCAATTTTTTGATAGGAGCGGAAAAATCGACGGCCGATGGACTGTAGGCCACGGTGGTGAGAATCTCCCCTCCACGTGCCTGGAATTCATCGCGAAAGAGCCCCATGAAGGTCCGGCCGTAGGGTTCGTCCGGATATAAAATGACCGCCTGGCCGACGCCCAACCGGTTCACGGCATGGCTGATCAACGAACGCACCTGGGCAGCCGGGGTGATGAAGTTGCGGAATACATAGTCACCCGCCCCGACCACCCCCCCCTTCTGGGTGATGGCGATGATGGGCATCCCCATCGCCTGGGCCTCATGAACGACCGCTTCCGCATGCACCATCGGGCCGATGACAGCGGACACTCCCTCCTGCGCCAACTCCCGCAGCGCCACCAGCGTGGCCGCAGCCTCCGAGGCCGTATCCTTGATGATGACCTGCACCGCAGACACGGAGGGGTCCGAATTGTGTTGGCTCACGGCCAGCTCGATTGCGCGCAGTGCGCGCTGGCCGATGGCCTGGTAGGATCCGCTCAGCGGCAGCAGGCAGCCCAGCACCCGGCGTTCCATGCGCGGCGCCTGGTCCATTTCGGAGATGGCCTTCAGCGCTCGTTCGCTGTGCTCATGCTGCGGATAACGCTTAAGAAAGGATCGTAATAAAATCGCCGCCTCCGCCACCCGGCCCTCCCGGCCCATGACCATGCCGGACTGAAACAGGAGATAGTCCATGGGGATATCCTCCTCCGGCCATGCTGCCATGGCTGCGACTTCCTGGACGTTCAGGCGCAGGATGGCGGCGCGCAGCCTCGGCACGATCAGGTCTTGCTCGTTCGGCGCCGCAAGCTGCAGGGCCCGGGTATAAGCCTCAATTGCCTTCAGATGCGTACCCAAGGCCGCATGGGCATCACCGGCCAGCATGAAAGCGCGCGCTTTTTGAGAAGCCGCACGGGCGGTCGTCAGGGCCTCGGCACTCCCGGAAACCACTTCGGCGTATTTCCCCTCGCGCAGCAGCATGCTGAGAAGCTCTAATTCGGCTTCCGGCCGCTGGGGGCTGGATGGATAATCGGACAGCAACTGGGCATAGGCCTTGCGCGCTTGAACCACGTTGCCCTGCTGGGCGTGGATGCCGCCGATTCGCATGAGGGCCGCCGCCGCCAGCGGTTCATCCGGATAGCGGGACAGATAATCCGCATAAAGCGCCAGGGCCTCGGGAAAGGCGCTCGCCTGGAATCTCTTTTCAGCCTGCTGGAAAAGCTGATCCGCCGCCGCTCGGGTCTTAGGAATCGGCACCAGGCCGGGCTTGGGCCTCGGAGCACAGGCCGAAACGACCAAGACCACCATCACGCTGATGAAAAAATAACGGCACAGCCGATTGTTCATTCACCCCTCTTTTCAGGTTGTTGAGTTCAACCTCGGGCAACCCCAAAAATCGTTGATGCACCTGGCAAACCACGCGAGTATTCTGGTTTATCAAAATATTCTGAAACGCTAAAGTTTTTTTTCAAACGACGGATAGCGTAGTCAGAGAGGATCTCGGAAAAATTGAGGAGACGAGCATGAAATGGACGGCCTTCTTGGTTCTGCTGTTTAGCCTGGCATTCGCTGCGCCGGCATCGGCTCAGTTTTACAAGTATCAGGATAGACAAGGAAATATAAGATTTACGGACGATATAAACCAGGTTCCGGAAAACCAGAGGAGCCACGTCCGAAGCTATGCGGCCTCGCAGGCAACCGCATCCGAGGGAGATGCGGAACAAAATAAGGCCGAACGCGATGCCGCCGGTGAAACCGCTGCCGAAGCCGCAGGCGCCGCCTCCGTTGAGGAAGAGCCGCTGGATGGCGCCAAGGCCCGTCTGGAAGAGATGAAGAAGCAGATCGATTCCGATTACCAGGCTCTTGCCAAAGAAAAAGAGGCCTTGAGCAAAGAAAAAAAACTTCCCAAGAACCGGGAACAAGTCGCCGAATACAATAAACGGGTGGAAGCGTTCAATCAAAGAGCCGGCAATTACGATACTCGCAGCAACGAGTTGCGCAAACAGGTAGAAGCTTATAACGCTCGGGTGGCCGAAGAAAACGCCAAATTAGCCCAGTCTGTGAAAAAGTAACCCCCCATTTGCATCGGGTGGAGGATGCCCTCCTCCGCCCGGATGGATCCCGCCAAGGCCCTGTTCAGGGTTTGGTCTTACCTTGTATTTGCCGCAGAAAGAGGTTACCATATTAGTTACATTTTGCTGCGCCCAGGGATGACTCCCTGATCAGGCGATACCCCATGTCGATTAATGAAGAATATAGTGTAGTTCGCTATGATCCGCGCCAAGGCCTGTTGGGCCATCAGGCGGCGGGGTCCATTCGGCCCTCACTGGGGCGAACCAGCACGCCACTCCCCCCCTCTGAAACCCCTGTTTCCACTTTCATTGCCGGAAGGTCTCCCCGGCAGGACAAGCTGCATTTGGTCTATTCACTTAGGCGAACCATCGAAACCGCGCCTGTCAGGGCCACCGGTCAGATAGTTGACATTTTTGTGTAATCCTCGTTAAATTAAAAGGAGGTTCCATGCCTGCAACCAAGTCACAGGTTCCGAGGGGTTTCAAGAAGGCGCTGGCCGTCGGCCGGCCTCCGAACATCGTCAAGCTGTTTCCCCATTCTCAGGCCCTCATCGTCAGCGGCAAATATGTCGACCGGGCCATGCTCATGAAGGGCCAGGCCATCGCCATCGCCGCCAACGGCCGCAATGCTTTCGTCATCCGCGGCGCGCTGCGTGCGGCCCAACGAGCCCGCGCCGCCCTTATCGTCGAAATCGCCAAATCCGAAGGCGGATCCAATGCCTACTGCGCGGTGAATTTCTGGAACATGGCGCAGCTGGTCGACGCGTTCTGCAATGAAATGGGCATCACGGTTCCTGTGGCCGTTCACGCCGACCACTACGGCATCAAGGGCGCCAAGGATGTCGAGGTTGCCAAGACCGAGATCCCCTCCATGTTCGACGCTGGCATCACGTCCATCGCAATCGATGCCTCCCATCTGCCGGACGATCAGAACCTGCTGGCAAGCATCGAGCTGAGCCCCTACGTCCCGAAATGGGCCGGGCTGGAAACAGAAGTCGGCGAGATCAAGGGCAAAGAAGGCCTCTCCACGCCCGAGGAGGCGGTTTTCCTGATTCAGGGGCTGAACGCCTACGGCATCTTCCCGGACTGGATCGCCCTGAACAATGGCACGACTCATGGCATTGAAGCCAGCGACTCCGGGATCCAGGTGGATCTGACCCGACGTATTCACGAGGCGATCGCTGGATACAAGGTCTCCGGTGCCCAGCACGGCACCTCCGGAAACAGCTCCGACCGTCTGAGAGAAATCGCTGCCAGGACCCGCACAACTAAGGCCAACGTGGCTACCGCGCTGCAGATGATCTCCTGGGGGCTGGAGGTCAACGATTACGGCAATGCCTTTCTCGACGCCCAGGGTCAATTCGTCAAACGCCCGAACTGCGGCGTGACCGACGCGCTGTGGGCGGAAATGGTCGCCTATGCCCAGGCGCGGAGCCTGAAGGCCGGGGACTACAAAAAGCTCAACCTGCCATTCGAAAACAAGATGTTCGGCCAGCCGCGCGAGGTGCGGCAGCGGATGGTCCAAGCAGTGGAGGACTTCGCCTACCACATGCTGGTCGACGTCTTCAACGCCCAAGACACTGCGCCGCTGGCCATTGAGGCGATCTTGAAAGCCGACTCCTACACCCCGGGGCCGAAAGCCCGGCGCATCGTGAAGGCCTCCGATTGGACGCCTGAAAAAATAAAGGCAAGGGCTGCTGCGCTTCAGCCGGGCAAGGGACCTCAAGGGAACTTCGACGATTGACCCATCCAAAAGTGGCAGCACTATAGCCCCACCCCGCCGTCGGGCGGCCGCGAATGGAGCCGCAATAACCAGCCCTTCAGGCCGCCCGGATTCCCCTTTCTTCTTGAGCCCTCCCATTCGATCCGCATTTTTCGCTAAAGTCTTGGGAACGGCCGACCGATAATGCCCCCAGGAGGGATCCGTTATGCAGGTCACCCGCTATCAAATGCACAACGTGCTTGAGTGCTATAGCAAGAAATTAAGCCGCACGCATGGGAAAGCTAGCATCTCTGGCGGCCCTTCCAAAAAATCCACGGAGAATTTGGCCTTCTCCTCGGATACCAGCCGCGTGGCCGCCATGGACAAGATTTCGCGGCAGGTTTTAGATAAGGTCATGGATGTGGTGGCGCTTTCGAGCACCGGTAGCAGCAACCGGTATTCCGCGCAAGCAGACGACACCGGTGCCGATAGTGCGGGGGGGGCAACTTCGATGGAATTCACGTGCCGCGCAACGGACTGCATCGACCGCCCGCGCGCCGCTCGTTTATCCCTGGGAGACCCCGTAGAAAAAGGAGAAAGCCATGTTTGACATCGTCGGAGAAGCCGTGATTCAGCAGATGGCCCGTGCGATCCTTCCCGCCAGCGGAGCGGAAAAGGACGCCAGCACCCAGAAAACCGAAGCCGTGCGCGGAGTACGGCCGGTGGAAACGTCCAACGAAAGCGAAAAAGCACGCTCGGAAGCCGGTGCGAACGAGAGCACCACGACTCGTAATCGACTGGAGGAAGGCCGGGTCATCGTCGAAAAGTACGATGAGGACGGGCGCCTGGTGCGGCGGACACCGCCGGGGTTCTTGCCGTTCGGCGAGATCGCCTGAAGGCCGTTTTCAACCGCAGGAACGCACCGCTATGCCGCAACGGGTCAAGTAAGACTTGATTTCGGCAATGGTGTAGCTCCCGTAATGGACCATCGAAGCGATCAGGGCGGCATCCGCACAGCCGGTGGTGAGGACATCCCGCAAATGCTCCGGCTGACCGGCGCCCCCGGAGGCGATCACCGGAATGCCCAGCTGCGTGGAGATCAGTGACGTCAGGTTCAATTCATAGCCCTCCTGGGTGCCGTCGGCATCGATGGAGTTGAGGCAAATCTCCCCGGCGCCGAGTTCTTCTGCGCGCTGCGCCCATTCGAGTGCGTCGATTCCCACAAGGGTCCGACCGCCGTTGATGACCACCTCATAGCCGCTGGGAATTTCAACGCTCGGCTCCACCCGCTTTACGTCCATACCCAGCACGATACACTGGCTGCCGAAGGCCTCGGCGCCTCGCGCGATGAGGTCCGGGTGGCGCACCGCCGCCGAATTGACGCTGACCTTCTCGGCGCCCGCCAGCAGCACCGCGCGCATGTCTTCCAGCGTGCGAACCCCACCTCCGACCGAAAACGGGATGAAGATCGTTTCGGCCACCCGGCGCACGACGTCGATCATGATGCCGCGCCGCTCGTGAGAAGCGGTGATGTCGTAAAAAACGATCTCGTCAGCCCCTTCCTCGTAGTAAAAACGGGCCATCGCGACAGGATCCCCGATGTCCACATTGTCTTTGAACCGGACCCCCTTGGTGGTGCGTCCGTCACGCACATCGAGGCAGGGGATGATGCGTTTGCTCAGCATGGGTCATTCCGGGCTGGAGGGGTTCCAGGTGCAGAAATTCTTCAGCATCCGGAGGCCGGGCCGGCCGCTCTTCTCAAGATGAAACTGGGTGGCCACCAGATGCCCACGGCCGATCACCGAGGCGAAGCTCAATCCGTATTCGGAGGTAGCCAGAACCGCTGCCGGATCGTCCGGCACCGGGTAGTAACTGTGCACAAAGTAGAATTCATCCTCCGGACGGATCCCCGACAGAAAGAAGTGCTCGGACCGGATCCGGATGCGGTTCCATCCCATGTGCGGAATCTTGAGGGAACGGCCGTTTTCATCCCTGAGCCCGACCGGGAAAGCCGCGACCCGCCCCGCGACCAGGCCCAGGCA
>Ga0105099_10000365_pt1 | contig 31070 bp, 29 predicted proteins | sample PPLLak3cmMay2015_2_FD_79138 | JGI IMG/M metagenome (GOLD analysis project Ga0105099, IMG submission 79138) | Freshwater sediment microbial communities from Prairie Pothole Lake near Jamestown, North Dakota, USA - PPLs Lake P8 Core (1) Depth... | ecosystem: Environmental > Aquatic > Freshwater >... | reverse complement strand
CCCGGTGACCTACACGGTCACCGCAGCGGATGCCTCGACGCAGGCCTATGTGGTCACGGTGACGGTTTTGGCAAACCCTGCCAAGGCCATTACTGGATTCAGTTTTCCCAGTGTACCGATTGCGGGCACAATCAATGAATCTGCAAAAACTATAGCAGTAACCGTACCATACGGTACTACCGTTACTTATCTGATACCAGAGATAACGCACACCGGCGCGAGCATAAGTCCTGCAAGCGGGGTGGCGCAGAATTTCACCAACCCGGTCACCTATACGGTCACCGCAGCGGATGCCTCGACGCAGGCCTATGTGGTAACCGTCACTGTCACCGCACCCAGCACTAACGCAAACCTCTCAGCGTTAACGGTAAGCACAGGAACCTTGTCGCCGGCCTTTTCCCCCGCAATCACCAACTATACGGTGAGTGTCGCAAACGAAGTAACGAGTATCACGGTAACCGGTGTGAAAGCGGATCAAAACGCGACTATAAGCGCCAATAACGGTGTGGCGCAAAACCTAAATGTCGGCGACAACACCATCACTCTGACCATCACGGCGCAGGATGGCATGACAATGAAAAGTTATGTGGTAACGGTAACACGCTCACCGAAACCGGTAACATTTTTCGACGTGAGGGTCAACGGGACACCCTGGACGGTCTCAACAACGGTATGCACCTTGTCATTCAGCGATAATCTTCCGAGTTTTACGAGTACAAATATATCGGTAACGGGAGCAACAGAGTGGAATCTGGACGGTTCCGGCACTACCTGGAGGCTGTCGATCAGCAATATTACGGTTACGAACGGGCAGTCAATAACCGTCGCGGTTTCAAATCCTGCCGGTTTTATTATAACTCCTGGAAGCAGGAGCGTAGCGGTTAACGTGAGGACCACGTACAGTATAAACTACTTTGGTAATGGAAATACCGGCGGCTCTGTCCCTTCTGTACAAACAAAGGTACACGGGGAACCCATTACGCTTGCCCAGCAAGGGAATCTTGTGCGCACCGGTTATAACTTTGCAGGATGGAACACCCAGGAAAACGGCGAAGGTACTGATTATGCAGCGGGCAAGCAGTATGACGTGAATGCAGGTTTGACATTATATGCGAAATGGGTACGTTGGCTGGTAAAACCGGACACTCTTATCGACCCGGATGGAAACATTTATACGACTGTTACGATCGGTACGCAAGTGTGGACGGTGCAGAATTTACGGGTGACGAAGTATAACGACGGGACTGCTATCCCGCATGTTTCGGTTGATGCAGCATGGGAAGCGCTTACTACGCCGGGGTATTGCTATTTCAACAACGCAACCCATGTGGATACAATTAAAAAATGGGGAGCATTGTATAACTGGTATGCGTTGGCACCAACCAATCCTAAACAAATAGCACCTGCGGGGTGGCGAGTGCCGACTGATGCGGATTGGACAAACATTGAGAATTACCTTATAGCGAATGGGTATAACTGGGATGGAACAACATCCGGAAACAAGATAGCAAAATCCATGGCTGCGAAGACTGACTGGCAAACGTACGAAACAGAGGGGACGCCGGGGCATAATCCAAGTGCTAACAACAACAGTGGTGTTTCGGCTCTTCCGAGCGGTTATCGTAGCTTTGATGGGCGCTTCTTCAGCCAGAATCAAACCAGTAGGTTGTGGAGTGCTACGGAGTCTAATGCGACAAACGCATGGTACCGTACCCTCGATAACGGACGCGAGTACCTTTGGAGGGACGGCTACGGCAAGAGTTGTGGTTTTTCGTTGCGGCTAGTTAGGGATGTATATTGACTATTCGTACCCTTTGCCTATTTAAATTACCCCCGAAGCGGGCTGCATTTTTTGCCTTGATCCGCTATGCTGCTACGCCCATTAATACACTCTATGGCCTAACCATGATAAAATCCACATTTCTCAACCCTTTGCAGTCAAATATTCACGCTATTAAAGGTTGGCACATAAAGAACTGGTCAAGGAAAGCATTGGGAGATAAGCCGAGAGCAAAGAGGTAATCCGACTGACGGGCGTTGGGCGGTTTCAGGAATATTCTTTTCCCGGCTATCACTGCCACCATGATGCCGGCCATACCGGTAATCATCACCATTTACCGGGTATATGGGATATTACTGGGTCGGTACCGGTGTAGACACCTACGACTGGTATTCATTCACCGTATCCGCCGCCCGTCGAGCGGTTATCAAAACAATCACCACCGGCACGCTTGACTTGCAGCTTTACATATACAGCGTGGTCAGCGATATGAACGCGGAAAACCCGGGCGGAACCTGGGTTTCCGGCACGGGAAACGCGACGCATGACACTGCTGCCATTGACGCAGTCGCCGGAACTACCTACTACGTTCAGATGAAACGCAACAGCGGCGTCGGGTCATACGTCATCGCCAGCGGCACAGCGGACCCGGTGGCTGTCATGTCCGAAGGAACTAAAAACAATGTTCCACTGCTGCCTTTTACCGTTTTTGCGAATCCCCGCGGCACATGCGCGCGGATTGTTTATGGCCTGAGCAAACCGGAGCAGTTCTCCATCCGCATGTTCGATCTGCGCGGAAGAACTATGGTGCATCGCATATTCAGGCCGCAGCGGGCAGGAAATTTCGAAATCATGCTGGATACCAAGGCGCTGCCGGCAGGAGTGTACCTTGTCGAGCTCACTGCGAAAAAGACCAGGCGGGTAAGCAGGCTGCAGATAACACACTAACCCGGCAAAGCCGGAAATTAAGGGATTGGATTTATAGGCTTTGCGGCATAAGTGTCTGTACGCTGACTCATCTACGCTTTGATTTTATCTACTCATATTGCGTAGATAACTCAGCTACAGACACTAAACGATCTTATAAAAAAATTCCGGTCGTAAGGATTTGCCTGACGACCGGAATAACGAATCTCTTTTTACCAACGGGACAATGGTACGATTTCGTGCGCAGCCTACATGCGTTCAATGATAAGAGTCGTTCCCTGTCCCCCGCCCGCACAAGCCGAAGTCAAACCATAGCGCGCTTTTCTATGTTTCAGTTCATGAATGAGTGAAACAGTCAGCCTGGCGCCGGTGCATCCTACGGGATGCGCGAGTGCAATAGCACCGCCGTTTGGATTAACCTTTGAACGGTCGAGACCGAGCTCCTTTTCCACGGCAAGATATTGGGCGGCGAACGCTTCGTTGATTTCGAACAGGGCGATATCGCTCAGTTTCATCTGCGCTTTTTGCAGAGCAGCCTGTGTTGCGCCTACCACGCCGATACCCATGATTTCCGGAGGACAGCCGCATATTCCCCACGAAACGATCCGCGCAAGCGGGCTGAGGTTATGCTGTTTTGCTTTGTCCATGGTTGTTAACACGAGGGCTGCTGCGCCGTCGCCTATGCCGCTTGCGTTTCCCGCAGTTACGACGCCGTCTTTTTTAAACACGGGTTTCAATTTTCCAAGAATTTCCATAGTCGTGTCAAACCGGGGGTGTTCGTCGGTGTCAAAAACCGTTGTTTTTCCCCTGACGCTCTTCTCTACAGGAACGATCTCTTCCTTGAACCTCCCCTGCCCGATTGCATCCTTTGCCTTCATCTGGCTCTGAAACGCAAGGGTGTCGCAATCCTCGCGTGATATCTTGTAACGTACGGCAAGCTCTTCCGCGGTCATTGCCATCGGCGTGTTGATATGCCGGTCTGTCAGCATGTCCATCAGGCCGTCGCGCATGACCGTGTCGCCGAGTTTCTGGCCGAACCGGTGTCCCTCTGCGATAAAGGGCGCCTGGCTCATGCTCTCGCTGCCGCCGGCAATGACAAAATCCGCCTCGTCCAGCATAAGCATGTGCGCCGCGCTGATAATCGCCTGGTATCCGGAGTCGCACATCCTGCCGACCATCAACGCCGGGGTTTTGACATCCAGACCTATGCGCAGGCCGATATGGCGGGGCATGTAGCAGGTCTGTCCGTTTGCCTGCAGCACGTTACCGAACACGATATGGCCGATCTGCTTCGGATCGACCTTTGCATGCTCCAGCGCTGCTTTGGCGGCGAACACGCCGAGGTCCGTGGGCGAGTACTCCTTCAGGCTTCCGCCGTGCGTGCCGACCGCGATTCTTTTTGCCGATACGATTACGATCTCTTTTTGCATTGGTTTGCCTCCAGTATTATCAGTGTTATAATTATGATGTTTTTACTTCCCTTTTTCCAAAAACGCCTTCATCCTCGTTTTCTGTTCCTCCCCTGAAAAACAGAGCGACACCGTGGTTCTTTCCATATTCAGCCCGTTTGCAAGGTCGAGGTCATACCCGCTGTTTATGACGGATTTGGCAAGTTTGACCGCGACAACTCCGTTCGATGCTATTTTCAGAGCGGTTTTTTTTGCTTCGGCCATAAGCTCCGCATCCGGGCATACCCTGTTTACCATGCCAAGCCGGCACGCCTCGTGGGCCGGAATCATTTTTCCGGTATATATCAGCTCTTTGGCCTGCGCTTTACCGATAAGCCGCGCAAGCCGCTGCGTGCCGCCGAATCCGGGAAAGATGCCGAGGCTCACCTCGGGGAATCCGAATTTCGCTTTTTCCGCCGCATACGCGAAATCGCAGGCAAGCGCCAGCTCTGCGCCGCCGCCCAGCGCGAAACCGTTGACCGCGGCGATTGTCGGTTTTTCCATTTTTTCAAGCGCGGCCAGGGCTTCGTGCCCGCGTTTCATGAATTCGAGAGCCTCGAGCGAATTCATATCCTTCATCTGTGCGATATCCGCTCCCGCAATAAACGATTTCTCGCCTGCTCCGGTCATGATAACTGCCTTGATCGCGCTGTCGGATTCGACTGCGGTTATCGCATCGATAAGCTCCGCAAGCGTCTCGCTGTTCAAAGCATTCAGCACCTTCGGACGGTTAAACGTCACATACGCCAGCGACTCTTCTGCGTGCAGTAACAGATTTTTATAGTGCATACCAGCTCCTATGATTGTTTTGCGGCGGCAAGGTTTTCTTCGAATACTGAAGCCGCCTCGTCGATACTCAGGATGCGTTTGACCTTTGCGTAGTCGATATGAATGCGCGATTCAAGCTCGTCAAGCCCCCTGAACTGGTCGTAGAGCGGACTGTTGTTCGGATTAAGGCCCAGCGAATACCGGTTACGCATCATAAGCTCGAGTAAAAAAAGCGCCGCTTTATCCTTATCCCCTTTATACACGGTATTATAATAGTCGGTTACCTTTGCGAGGATGGTATTAAAACCGTCTATATACGCCGCATTATAAGGCTTTTTCGCTTCACGGCCCTCGTTAACCACGGCAACGCCGATATGGTCGTTCTCATGATACAGGATACCCCTGCTTAATATCGAACGCATGGAGTCCTGACCCATGGAAGGCAGGTGCGCTTTTGACGTCCTGCCTGCTTTTTCGTACATTTCGAGCTTTCTGCTGATGACGTTGCTGCGGTCGGACAGTTTCAATCCTATCGAGAGGCCTACATCGATGCCCTGGTTGAAACATCTGGTAATAAGATCCCTGACCAGGTCGTATTCCACATACTCTATTGTCGGACACCCGGTAAATGCCGATACCGGATTTACCAGGTTGGCAAGAACCTTATCAAAGCACAACGTCCTGTAATCGACGCCGTATTGAGGTTCCACGACGAATTTCTCCCGCGGGAATACGGACGCGATCTTTTCAAGCATGTTTTTCCAGGAAGCGCTCATCTCTTTTTTCCAGTGGCCAATGACAAACTTCGCGACGCCGCTGTGCACGCTGAACTTTTCAGCATCGATCGTGTAATGCGTTCCTCCCATCACCACAGCCCGGACAACCGGATTTGTCAATCCTTTTTTCCTGCATATTCTTTCAAGCGAAAGCTCCGGATTAAGTCCGTTCACCAGGATAAGCAGCAGCGTATTCTTATTTAAAGTATGCTTGATCGAGTCGATAACGCTCTCATAGTGAAATATCTTCGAGGTGATAACCACAATGCCGTTTTTATCGAAAAAACCGGCGGGAATCGATTCGGTGGTAAACACCCCCACTTCGTCTCTGGATGAAGGCTCTCTGCCGACAACAAACGCACTCTTTTTAATAACGGTCGTATCGCCGGGATGCCATTCGTCTTCGTGCATGACTTTATCTTTTATAAAACCCTGCTGCTCCGACGGCAGGATTAAAACCGACAGGTTTTCATTACCGAACATTTTTAACAGGGCAAAACTCCCCATTGCCCCATTCGCGCCAACGATCAATATCTTTGATTGTTCCATGTACCAAAGCCTCCCTGCAGGTATTGCGGCATCCTGATACGGACGACACTACCTGGTCGTGTAAAACCGTTGAAAATATGTTTTTAATTTTAAAATGCAGTTATAAGATAGAGTAGAAAAATAACTGATCGTATAAAAAACAGCAAAAAAATATACAGGTATGTACTAAGCCCGCCGGATTCTGCGCGCATCAAGGCAAAAAGCGCATATTTTTTCTCCGGTATGCGTAAAAAACATTTTTGACAAAGTATTTCATGCTCATGGAGTTAATTATTTATATATTATAAAGATAGGATTATTCTCTGCGCCGGCAAAGCTGGATATTAAGGAATCGATTTTATATGCTTTGCGGCATAAGAGTCTCTAAATGAATTATCTACTTTCTGGATTTATCTACGTGAAAAACGCTTTAGTCCTGCGATGAGAAGGATAGATAATTCATTAAGAGACTCTAATCCGGGAGAGGGGCACGCCTTTTTCTGTGTTTACAGGTGATTAAAAGATAAATACAGGTTTTCACATTAACAAGCCGCGGCTATGACCGTTTCATGCAAGATGCTTCTATTTTTTTCATTCGATATGCGCCGCCAGTACCATATTTTCCCGGAAGGAGGATCGTATGCGCCAGGTGTCCCCGCTCATGGTATGTCTGTTTTTCTTCGCTGTATTGAGTATCGCCGAAACTGACTCCCTCAAATCTTCACAACCGCCCGATTCGCTGAAATCAGAAAAAAGAAAGCCCGTCATCAAGATGCCGGATGCATCTTCCCGTGATTGGGTCCAGTCCGTTATCAGCAACCAGAAAGCCGAAGCACGCGCAGATTCAATTCGGGCCAACACCAAAGACACCTCTAAAACACCCTACGAACTGGTTGCAGGAAAGAAAATGGCGATACTGCCGCTGATTATCATGCGGCCGATCACCGAATACAGCAGCTCCAGCCTGAAAAACTGGTGGCTGCTCTATTTATGCGAGACCTACCTTCATTTCAAATTAGGGGTCGTGCCTGCGTTGCGCATCATTTCCCCCGACACCCTCTCCGCGCTGCTGTTTAACTACAAAGAATATAAAAAGGTGGTTCCGCTTGATGATTACCGGGACGTTGCGCGCAAGCTGGCGGTGCCCTACCTGCTCTATCTTGAATGCAAAGACGTGCCCATGCTGCAGAGCGGAGGCCTGGCTGCGGGCAACGACGTGAACATCCTGGGTAAACTCTCTTCAGTCGACGGCGACGTGGCTATTGCAAATGTTTCAACCCAGTGCGCCCTGAAGGACCTTGGCCCGACACTCGACCGGTTCATGCTCGATATCGTGGATAAGCTGGGAATACCTCCTGAAAAACAGAACCGCGCCTTCCTTGAAACAGCCCTGCTGGGCGATAAGAAAAACAGCATGAAAAAGCTCGGCGAGATGCTGGTGGCGGAAAAAACCATTCCAGAAAAAGAGTTCCAGAAATTCCTGAAACAATATAACGAGGTATTAGCCCAGGATAAACAGATGAGTATCGGTTATTATGCAGGAGCAAAGTTTTGTGATGCACGCAAGGAGTATCCCGCTGCCACCGATTTTTCAAACACCCTGGTAATCCAGTTACAGCAGAAGTATCCCCCCGCATTTCTCATGACCATCAGGTTCTACCGCCTGATTCAAAAATATGAGGATGCGCTCCGCATGATCGCGCGCGCAGAGGGAATCGAAGGAATTGAAGACACGCTGATGCGGGAAAAAGCCCGCTGTTATGCGGCGACCGGCGATAAAAGAGAGGCTGCGGACCTGTACGCGCAAATCCTTAAAAAAGACAAGAAACATTTCGACGCCCTGCTCTATTGCGCACAAGCAGCCAACAACAACAGCAAAGCACAGGACGCATTGTCGTATGCCAACCGCCTGCTGAAAGTTGCGCCGAATAACCGTGAAGGCCTGTTTGAAAAAGCAAAAGCCCTGAATTCCCTTGCAAACTATGAAGAAGCATTGCAATGCCTTACCACCCTCTTATCCGGAGGCAAGGCGGATGCACAGGTCTATCTGCTGGCCGGCGATATCCATGCCCTTCAAAATAATACTGTAAAAGCGATAGAATTATATGATCAGTACCTCAACTCCCAGCCTAAGGACGCTGCGGTGCTGCTCAAACTGGCGAAACTCCAGACAACCGCCAAACAGTATCGCGGCGTTGTCGAATCCTATCAGGCTCTGTTCGATATAGACAAGAATGCGTATAAAGACCAGTTGATCGAGGCGGGTATGCTGCTGGAAAACGAGAAAAACATTTCTGGCGCAAAAGCAGCGTATCAGAAATTTTTAGATGCCGGATTCGAAGACGAAAAGGTCACGCTGCGGCTTGCACGCATAACCTTCCAGGAACAGGGATATCAACAGACCTCGACCCTGCTCAGAAAACTGCCGGAGAACAGCCTGACGCTTGAGTATAAAAAGATGCTCGGCATATCGTATTTCAAAACGGATCTGGACGAGCTTGCCATGCCCCAGCTTGAGGCTGTGTTCAAAAAAGAGCCCGGCGACAAACAGCTAATGGAGATGCTGGCACAATTATATGATAAAAAACAGAATTACAAAAAAGCCATAGAGCTCTATGCAAGCTTTCTCTCCAGTTCAAACACAGGTAATGCTGAATATGCCTATAAACTCGGTTCGTTCTACGAAAAACAGAACCAGATAAAAGAGGCGATGAACCGATATACGGACAATATCAAACAGTATCCCGACCAGGTAGAAAACTATGAGGCTCTCTGCAGGTTATATATCAGCCAGAAAAACTATGATGCCGCCCAGAAATTACTGGCTCAAGCCTCAAACCTTTCGGGTTTAACCTCCCTCTCTTCAAAGATGCACGGACAAGTAGCGGCAGCCACCGGCAGACCGGGTGACGCAATACGCTACTACAGCGCCTATCTCTCCTCAAAACCCAATGATACGCTTATCTGGTGCGATTTGTTCGATCTCCAATTTACCATGAAAAACACGGCACTCGCTCTCGAAGCCGCGGAAAACGCAGGCACGTTTGTCACCGGAAACCCCCAATACTACTTCAAACTCGGCTCTGCCTACCACGAAATCGGCAAATGCGAACAGGCAGTCCCGTTTCTCGAAAAAGTACGCGGCCAAAACACCGACAAGAAAAAAATACTCCTAATGCTCGCCGATTGCTACAAGGCAATGAATATCGAATGGAAACTGCATACGGTTAATAATGAGCTGGCTACAATGGCGGAAGATGAGAAAAAGAAATAAAAAGAGCAAACAGAAAGAATTTGAGATTTTAAATTTTAAAATTTAAATTTTTTATATAGATGGGGAATGGTTTATAGAAATACGAATCAGAAGATAATCCCATCAGTCCCGTAGGGACGATATATCTATAGAGAATTTAAGAATTAAGATTTAAGAATTAAGATTTTTTATTCGGATGGGGAATGGTTTTATGTTTTCAACCCCACCCTGGCCCCGACAGCAGCAAACTGACAACTTTGTTTTTTAAACACAAGCAGCAGCGACTTGTTCGCTGCTGCTTTTTCTTCTTGCTTGTTAGTCCAATTACGATTATTTTGTTTGTGTGAGTCAACCCTAATAGGGAAAACTATAACTGTTTTTATTTTTAATTTTAATACTATGAAAACAATAGGACTTATCGGTGGAATGAGCTGGGAATCTTCACTTGAATATTACCGCATTATCAACGAGCAAGTGAAAGATAAACTTGGCGGTTTGCATTCGGCTAAAAGTTTAATGTATTCTGTGGATTTTGATGAAATAGCTAAATTTCAGCATCAAGGAAACTGGCAAGAAGCAACAAAGTTGATGATAAATGCCGCACAAAGATTGGAAAATGGCGGTGCCGATTTTGTTGTGATTTGCACTAATACTATGCATAAAATGGCTGATGATGTTCAAAGCAGCATTAATATTCCTCTTTTACATATCGCAGATGCAACCGCAGAAAAAATCAAAGCTCAAGGGCTAAAGAAAATTGGTCTTTTGGGAACAAAATTTACTATGGAAGGAGATTTTTACAAAGGCAGATTGATTAATAAATATGGACTTGCAGTTTTAATTCCTAATGGAGAAGATAGACAAATAGTCCATGATGTAATTTATCACGAATTATGTTTAGGGAAGATTAATCAATCTTCAAAAGCTCAATTTATTAGAATTATAGATGTGCTCGTTGATAATGGAGCAGAAGCAATAATATTAGGTTGTACGGAAATTCCTTTGCTAGTTAAACAAGAAGAAGTAAAAGTCCTATTGTTTGATACTACAAGAATCCATGCTGAAAGTGCTGTCGAGTATTCTTTAAAATAATGAAACCCACCATCCGGACGGGTGGCCTGCATGTAATCGTACAAAATTTAATACTGATCTTAATGAGCTGGAAGGAATGTTGAGATGACAAACGATATTATGCAGATTCGGTCAGATTTTTTAAACCAGATAAAAAGCATTATTACAGAAGCGCGCCAAAGCTCCCTCCGTGCAATTGATTTCAATAGAGTTTTAATGTACTGGAATATCGGCAAGACTATTTTTGAAGAAGAGCAACAAGGCAAAGATCGGGCAGAATATGGGACCTATTTGATAAAAGGATTATCACAGGAACTGACACCTGAGTACGGCACCAGTGTTTCTGTACGGCAATTGGAGCTAAGTCGCCAATTTTACAGAAGTTACCCAATTGCGAACGCACTGCGTTCGCAATTGAACTGGACACAATATCGGCATCTGATTCGAATCGAGGATGAGAGTAAAAGAGAGTACTACATGGCAGAAGCGACTAAAAACAATTGGACTGCCAGGCGGGTGGAATGAAGTATAAACCAAACTGGTGGCCTGCATGTAACTCGTATGAAAATTAATACTATTGAGTGCCACGGTTTTGAAAAGAGTAATGCACACTGGCCACCCGTCGCTACACAGAAAAGAGAGGGATATGAAAAAACTTGTTTTTGCTATCACGCTTCTTGCTTTTATTTCAGATGCATTTCCTGTCACTTTGTCTTATATAGATTTTTTTGTTAAAGACAACGATGATTACCAATATATCACAAAAAAATTATCAATTGAAGCTGAGCCATATTGTGAATGGCAACCCGAATGGCAACATGATATTAGTAAGGATTCTGTCATAAGGATTTTGGTCAAAGGTGTTAAAAGTGTTGATTCTATTGCTCATCAGAAACAGACCTATAAGTCATTGTTAATGAAGGGGTTATTGTTTTTTTATTTATATCAACTTGATTACGACTCGTCGTATACACACGCTTTAGAATGTTTCCAAAAAGCTAATAAATTGGCTCCTGATTCATTAGAACCGAAATGGTTTGAAGCTATGCATTATGTGTATTCTGCTAAGCAAGAAGTTGGGATTCCTGTTTTTTTAACTTTGGGACAAAAAAATGTTAAGAATCCTTCATTCTGGGATGACTACGCCAAATGCATGGTTCTCTCATTGATGCCAGCGCATGGCGCTTTTGGCCTTGAACAAGCAAAATTAATGGGAGGTAATGGTAGTTATAATTATGATTATAAAGTCTGCGATCTTCTTCGAACTAAAATTAAGCCTTCAAACATTGATAGCATTTATGATCTTGAGAGATTATGGTCAAGGGCAGAATTCAATAATGAATTTCAATACAAAAGTTATTTCTTTGGTGTTTTTTTCAAGACTAAAATTGATTGGGATGCTAGTGCCCCACCATATCAACCTAAAACCAAGACGGGTTTCATTTCATTTCAATTGACGAATATTGGTAAAGTTCATGATACTATTACATCGCATTTGTTACTTAAAATGGAATTTCTTAATGATTCGTCATCACAAGATGCCTTAATAGAAAACATGATTAAAGATTCAAAATCTGATTCTGTTGTTCCGTTTTGTTCATTTGCAAAATATAATGCCAGAGCATTTCACATGTATTCTTCAACACAATATCAATTTGGAGGCGGAGCCTATACTTCAGTGATTTCATTCGTAAGAAGGCCGCCGCAGAATCCTGGGTTACAACTTGAAACGTTTCACTCTTTTCCTGCGGAAGGTAAAAAATTTTATAGTTTGGAGGGCTATTTGTCTCGGCCTAAAAAGTGGATTAGATATACCATAATCTTTGATTCCTGTAAAAAAATAGAAAAAACGACCAATACAATGCTAGAGTATTTCGAGAATAATTTTAAGGTTGATTAAATAAAAACGGAAATGCCCACCGGGAAGCAAAATGCAGATAGAATTTAAGTATATACCACCAGAGGACATGAAGTCTGCTCAGAGCGGCAAGCCATTTCTTTTTATGCTTGGCCTGTCTGCTTTGCTGGTGATAGCGTTCAACTTGATTCCTAAAGATAACGTTGCATGGTTTCCTGTGGTTCTCTTCTTGTCCTTTGTCGTTCTACTCCTGGTTATTTCAATTCTGATTTCGCTACGCAATGCGAGACAACTGAAGAGAAAACTACTTGAGCTGACATATTCAGTTGTCTTGGATGATTCATATATAAGAATGACCAGAATAGCACAACCGAACCCCTCAATCACAGAAGAATGGGCCAATGTCATTGGGATGAAAGCGACGAAACATTCTGAGGTTGTTACTGCATACATTGGAGCAAGAGGAAGAGTTTGGTACTATGGCTGCACTATTCAAATAAGAAACAAAGAGCCCTTGGTGTTCAATGAAATTGAGAAGAACACATTGAAAAACTTCCACGAGGCTGCGAAATCGCACAACATACGGCTTGAGAATGCCTCGCATCTTGAGTCTTGAGGAATCATATGGTAATCGAAACCGCTGGTATTCTCGTCTTTTTGATGAGCATCATATCCGGTATCTATGTTGGGCGTAAAAGGATGAAGGAAAAATATCGTGCGATTGATGACCATGCCCTTTTTCAAGCGAAGAATCAGGCAAAATTCATGAGGAATCTTTTTGCCGCAATATTGGGCGGCTGCTTTCTTTCGTTTGGATTCATAGTAATGATTCTCAGGAACAATTCTGTTGTTGAATACATTGGGGCCATGATGCTACTCATTGTTGGGTTATCGGTCTCTTCGATTCTTGTTTATGTAAGACATACAAGTATTGCAGAAGCGGAAATTGAATACCGCCGGGAAAAGGCCGAAAGCAGTAAGGAAGAATAACATCGGCAACACATCGAGTGCTGCCAATGAAGACCGGTGCGCGAAAAAGATGGCTGGACATCAAGACAGCAAACACACGCAGCCCAAAATGCCTGCTTTGATAAGGTGTTGCGCTTCCGAGTCCTCGCGCCAACCCTCGTGTCCACTCTCTTCGGGCGGGTGCATGGAACATTAGATCGCCCTCACAACCCACCCTCCTCTATCAGCGCAATAATAACCACGAGAGTAAAGAATAAAAAATTTCTTCATAATAAAAAAGCCTCTCTATTTCAAGTAAAAAATAAAAGAGTCCCCTTTTTTCAAAGGGGACTCACCGTGTGCGACCGTGAACGGGCTATCAGGTTATAATTTATTTCTTCTCCACCATCGGTTTTCTGTTTTCGATCTCTTTTTTGAACAGGATCTTTGCTGCGCTGCGTTTTGCAGGTTCCTGCTGAACCGCTCTTTTTTCCAGTTTGGCGTTGTCCCATTCGATCTCGTACAGATCTGCGCCCTTCGCATAAAATATCGCTTCATCGTTCGGATCAAGGCTTGCCAGGAAAAAAGCGTCGTTGGGCAGATATACGGTTTCTATGATTTCGATGCCGTTGACAATGGTGCTGACCGAATAGTATCCGGGTGACAGATAATTTATGGCCCAGTATTCTTCGATGGGAACGCAGGCGTCCGCATACACGGTGCCCAGAATCATGTCGCAGCTTATGACATATCCGTGGGGGGTGCTTAAAACAACAAGCAGTTTGGTTGTCAGATACCACTCATTGTGGCACCACTCTTCATACGAAAAGAGGAATGCATAATCGTACAGGCCGTCGCCGTTATAATCGGCGCGCACATAGCAGGGCAGGTCGAACGGGTCATAGGGTGTGTTCGAGGGGTAGAGATATTCGCAATACCGGTACAGATGCGGAGAGAAATACCCCCTGACATAGGGAGCGATCAACGCTCGTATGGAGTAGGGTATGCTCACATAGGTGTTCACATACGCACTGTTATTGTCGATTATCGGATCGTTATTCGTATCCTCCGGGATTTCATATATGCCGATGCACCCGATTGACAGTAACAAGACCGGGCAGAGCAGGATATTCTTAAGTTTCATACAAACCTCCTGAAGAGATGATTTTGTTTAGAACCTTAGAAATAATTTTCTGACATTTTTCACCCTGAAGGGTACTTCGAGGCAGAAAATTATTTCGTGAAGGTTCTTATCCAGCTTGTCTGGGTTATGTGTATACCAAAAGAATAATCAAATACCTTGCCAATCTTATAACCAATTGATTTTTATGAAGGAAGGTGTAAAGAGCGATGTCGCTTCGTCAGGTTATTCCGGGAAGTTCATCTCACCGGGCAGGGCCGGTTAAACGTAATAATAAGCGTAACATGCTGTTAATCAATAAAATAGGGAGCAGGCGAAAAACCGGGAACTATTTCCCGGTTGAAAATTCCGGTTCCTGAAGGTATGAATAATCCTGGTTGGGCGGGTTTTAATCATTCATCTGAAAAAGTATAGGAAGAGCTATTTACATATTCTATTTTATGTAACAGGAAGTGTATATGAACAACCGGATACAAACTAATAAATCCATTTCTATTTTCTTTGCAGCGAGTGCTGTTGTTATCCTTATAATTACCGCACTGGTATTGCTCCACTATAATTCCGGCAGTTCATCGTTAAAAAAGGCGAATCTGCTCCTTGAGGCGGGCGATTTTCTCGGTGCACGAAAGCTGTATGCGAGGATTATCGATAAAGATCCCAAGAATTTTTCCGCGCATTTCGGGCTGGGCATGAGCTATTGCGCCGAGACTATCTTCAAAACAGAGCTGGGAACGGCAAAATCGCCGGACTGGTTTCCTGCGATATATCATATAACAATCGCGATGAATATAGAAGAGAATGACCAGGCGAAAAAAACGCTTGCGATTCTCTATTTCAACCTGGGCACCAGCTTGAATAAGGAGGGGAATCCGGACGGCGCCATGGGCTCGATCGAGCAGGCGGTTGTATACGATTCCACGCTGCTTAAGGCGCTCAACCTTCTGGGCGCCATGTATCATGAGCGCGGAAGCCTTGACCAGGCAGAGCTCTATTATAAAAAAACGCTTGCCGTAAAACCCGACTATGCCATGGCATACTTTAATTTAGGGGCGTGTGCGTGGGCGAAGCAGGAGTATGATCAATCTGCCGGCTACTTTCAGCAGGCGGTTACGCTCGATCCCGAAAACCCCCATTTTAAAACCTGGCTGGAAAAAGCCCGCACACAGGCAGGTAAATAATGGCGTTTTCTTTAAGCGACTATAAAATTCTTGATGAGATCGGGCATGGCGGTTTCGGCACGATCCTCAAAGCCTCGCAGAAGTCGCTCGGAAGAACGGTTATCATCAAACTGCTGTCGCCTAAAAAAACACAGCACCAGAAAGAGATCCTGCGGTTCCGCCACGAAGCGCAGGCTATGGCCATGCTGTCGCACGATAATATCATAGCGGTTTTTGATTATGCCTATTTTGGCGATAATTACTATATCGTTATGGAGTATATCGACGGCATCGACTTTGATCAGGCGCTGAAAACCGGCGTTCCCCTGCACGTGTCCCTGTATATTATGGATAAGGTCATCAGCGGTCTTCTGGTCGCGCATGCGGAAAAGATCATTCACCGCGACATCAAACCGGCGAATGTGCTTCTGGGCAAAAAGGGACAGGTGAAGCTCGCCGACTTCGGGCTTGCAACATTCCAGCCCGATGTTACCAAATTTTCATCCTCGGCTGCGGTGCTGGGCACCTTCTGTTATATGGCGCCCGAGGCAATGGTTACGCCTCGCGAGGTTGACGCGCGGGTCGACATTTTCTCTATCGGATGCATCCTGTATCGCATAGTAAGCGGCGACCTGCCGTTTCCGGGAACAACGCTGGGCGAAGTTTCCTATAAGGTGCTCAACCGGGAGCCGGCGCCGCTGACCATCGACAAAAACCTGGAGCGCCTGGGGGATTGTACGTTGAAAAGCCTGTGCAAAAACCGCGACGAGCGGCCCGGGCTTGAGCAAATCCATGCGGCAGTGCGGGAGGCGCTGGCTGATACGTATCAACGCGCCCAAGAGGATCTGAAGGAGTATATCTGCCGGAAACAGCCGAAAACGCCGGGTTTAAAAGAAGGCCTGCAGCAGCATGAAAACCCGGCGCGCAGCAAGTCACTTTTTCCGGCTTTGATGACAGCGGGATCCGCGGTGCTGCTGGTGATCGTCATCCTGGCTGCCTATCGCATTATTTCCGACAGGACATCAGGAAAACCGACCCTTCCGAGATTAACGGTAGTATCCGACTCGCTTTCCCTTCGCTCGGTACGGAATACCCCGGCAAGCGGGGAGATAAAAAAAATCGCCGATGAAGCGCCAAAGCCTTTATCAAGCAACTCGATAGAACATACGGCCGGAACCCTGATTATCCAGGGCGTATCCTCCGGCGATTCGGTTTTCATCAACGGGAAGCATATCAGCGGGAAAATACGAAAACAAAGGCAGCAGCTCCAGCTGGAACCCGGTCATTATACGGTCGCTGTGCGCAGCGGGACAAAGGATGCGGTAACACGCGAAGTGCGGGTCATGCCGTATCAGGTATTCATTCTCGATCTGGAAAAGGAAAGGACATCGAATGACAGAGACGGCCGGAAATGATTCCCAAAACGACCTGCTTGGCGCAGCGTTGCGCCTGACCGCCTCCATGGCAGGCGAAGAAAACGTCATCGCGCTCCTGCGGCAGGGATTGTCGCTGTGCATCAAGGTGCTTACGTGCGACCGCAGCCTGCTGATCGCCGAATCGGCTGATGGCGCCGCGGAGATTATCGAACTTCAGGGCATGGGAGACCGCGCCACGCCGTTCAGCAAAACCGCGCTTGCTCTTGTCAAAGAGAAACACGAACCGCTCCTGATCTCGGACGCCATCGGCGACGAGACCCTCGGAACGCAGGAATCGATAGTGCGGCACGACATCCGCTCGGTGCTGTGCGCTGAGCTCGAAACCGTAAAAAACGCATTCGCGGACAAACGCGTCTACCTGTATCTGGACAGCCGTACAACGCGGCAATCCTTCTCTATGAACGATCTTGAAACCTTCCGCCTGCTCTCGCTCCTCATGGCAGGCCTGGTAAAAAAATCGGAGCTTTTGGTTCAGCAGGAGGCCCAGATAGAGGAGCTGAAAAGCAGGGTGCACGAAAAGCAGTTCGAGGATCTTATTTTCGCAAGCAGCGCTTTTGAAAAATGCCTCACCGTGGTGCGGCAGGGAGCAGCCACCAACGTGCCCATTCTGCTGATCGGAGAGACCGGTACGGGCAAGGAGGCGCTGGCCAGAATCGTTCACACCCAGAGCTCCCGCAAGGACGCCCCCTTTCTGGCGGTCAATTGCGGTGCAATACCGGCAAACCTTATCGAAAGCGAGCTGTTCGGCCATGAGAAGGGTGCGTTCACCGGAGCCGTCGCCCAGAAAAAGGGCTATTTCGAAGAGGCGGACGGCGGCTCCCTGTTCCTTGATGAAGTAGGAGAGCTGCCGCTCGAGGTTCAGACCCGCTTTCTGCGCGTCCTGCAGGATGGCGAAATAACACGCGTGGGATCCACAAAGGCGAAGAAGGTGGATGTGCGCATTGTATCAGCCACCAACGTCGATCTGGAGCAGGCAGCCGACAACAACAAATTCCGCAAGGACCTGTTTTACCGCATCAGCGTTTTTCCGGTCAAAGTACCGCCGATACGCCAGCGCGGCGAGGATTCCCTGCTTCTGGCGCGCTATTTTCTGAAAAAATACTGCGAAACCTACGGCGCAGCACAGCTTAAATTTTCCAGCGACTGCGAAAAGGCTATTCTGGCGTATGACTGGCCGGGCAATGTGCGCGAGATACAGAACCATATTCAGCGTGCAGTCATAACTGCAACCGCCAATACTATCGGCCGTGCCGAGCTCGGCCTTAAAGCTCCCGAAAGCACACAGGTCTCTACACTGCGTGAAGCGCGCGAAGCTTTGGAACGCGAAATGGTGCAAAACGCCATTTCCCGCTTTCCCAACAACCTAACCAATGCGGCAAAAATACTCGGCATCGATAGAAAAAGCCTGCGTATACTTATAGAGAAATTTAACATGAGTGCGGGAGCAGATGAATAACCAGCAGATAGCGGGAAAAAGTTCCCGATTTTTTACTCGCAGCGTAACTCTAATAATTACAACAGGTTATATACTGTCGACAATAAGTCGGCCTTTTAAAACAGGATCATTTTCCCACTTTTACAGAGGTAATGTAGTCCTGATTTTTTTATAACACTTTAAAAATCAATCTGTTATTTTTTTGGCATGGTGTTTGTTATTTATAACGGCAGAACTGGTGACACCACCTTTTAACGAAAGGATCTGTTTATGCGTACCAAACTGCTGTTTGTGGTTTTAATCGGGATGATGATGCAGGGACACGCCTTTTCAGAAGAAGAGGCGCAAACAGAGGCTGTTGAACCTGATCGTCAGTGTGAAGAAAATTGTGAAAACAGTGAAGATGGAAATCGCTGTTATCCCTGTAAACAGGAAGAGTTCATGATAGGCGACCGGATATATCGCTGGTTTGTCATGCCGTCCGGCCGAAGAGTCCTGCGTTGCCGTGAGGTTTATTACGACGAGTATTGCGGCATCTATTTCGGGCCATGGGAAAGTGCGGCATATTTCCACTGGTATGACTATTATCCCTCCTATTTCACCTATTGCCCGATTTTACATATCTACTATTACAACCATCCGCACTATGTGTGGCATTATCATCATATCTATTTTTACGTGAACCATCATATCTATCCTATGCATATTCACCACTGGGCACATTTTAAATTACACGGTTACTGGAAACCCTGGATATACTGGAAACCATGGCATCACCGCAGAAACAACAACTGGCACAGAGTCAGCAATCATGCCAAAATGGTCCATCATTCCTATACGCCGCACAGAGTGCCGGTCAATGGTAATACCACAATCGGCGGTAAATATCCGCATGGAATAAAACCGGTGCAGCAGGGAACCTCTATACACAAAGTAAAACCGGTACACAACGCAACCCAGGTGAAACCGATGTATAAAGCTAAGCCGGTACAGCAGGGAACGCATATACAAAAGGCAAAACCGGTATACAACGCGACTCCGGTGAAACCGGCGTATAAGAGTAACACGTACATCAAAAAAAGCAGTACTGCACCGGCGAATCAGTATACCGTGCCCAAAACAGCAAAACCGGTATATGTACCCAAGAATAATTACAACACAACAACCGTTACGCGGCCGGCCAATAATCCGGGCAGGATTCAAACACCTGCGGCAAGACCCAATATTGCACCCCGGCCTGCTGCAAACGGCGGCGCAAATAGAGGTGGAAATGCAAACAATAACGTGCGAAGGACGCAAAGCAGATAAGATATAAATACTTGACCGGGAAAAAAAAACACTGTATCTTATTAATAAGCAATAAATAAAAGTAAAAGCGGGCAAACAGCCCGCTTTTACCGATCCACAAAGGGTCGCGCAGACAGCAAAAGGAGTTATGTTATGAAAAACACGATTAAAAAAATGTTCCGGCTGCACCAGGCAATACTGTTCGCAATTATGATTGCGCTCCTTTCCGGTACTGCGCACGTATCCATTGCCGGCGGGCAGAAACCGGTAAAAACCCGAAAGAAAACCGAGCAGGGCGTTGTTATCACGCCTCCGAACTCAACCGTGCCAAAGCCTGTTTTTGACGATAAGCCTATTAACCCGAAAAATCCCCCGAAACAGAATGTCACACCTCAAAACAACAATACGCCTCCGCGCAGGGATACGTTGCCGGGGAATGCTAAAAAGAGGAATCAGTAGATTTGTCGCTGAAATGAATGATACCTGGATAGAAATCGTTGATGATTAATTCGACACGCTGACCACCGGCAGGCTCATGGAACGGATAGTATGAATACTCTTTAATTAACAACCTCGTCCGGCTGCTTCCTTCCCCTTTTTGTTTTATCGAAATCCTTATCAAAACTTATCAATTGCAGTGCATTTATTTCTGCAACAGCATACTGATAAGCATCGTCAAAATCCAGGCGATATTCCGAAACAGCTTTAGCCGCATATTTCATGTCGCGAGGATGAAGCGATAAAAGAGTCAGGTTTCCCTGTTCAAAAAGGTCTTTTACGAAACGAATAAACAGTTCCATTTTCTTAAGCTTTTCCAGAATCACACCAATAGAATGAAGGGTAAAGTCGGTTATATAGATATTTTCAAGCGGCGTCTTATCTAGAAACACTTTCACATCATTGGATTTCTCCTGATCCAATAGTCTTTCCAGCCAGATGTTCGTATCGACAAGAAACATTATTCACTCCGCCAATTCAGCGATTTCTTCTGCAACTCCAACGAGGTAAACTTCGTATTGAATTTTTTCAAACCTCCGGCCCAGTTCTGACGTAATTTTCTGCTTTTTTTCCGCTTCTTTTTAATCTTAAGAAACTCGACAAAATCGATTACCTCCTGTTTCATACCTGGCGAGAAATCTCTTATTGCTACATCCACAGACCGGTACTGTGCTGCCATGAGATATCCTTTTGTTGTAACTAGTAGTACTTACACGTGTTATAAAATATAACACTTTTTCCGTAATTATTGAGAATTTATTTTCCTGAGCCTGCAGTTATAACCCTCCCTCATTCTCCCGTTCACCCATACCTGTTCAGCGGCTGTCGAAGGAGACAGGTTTATTTCAGTATAGACAGTTGATTGGAACGCCTGACAAAGAAATCCCCGAATTATGAACCGTTCGTATTTGGAAACTATCAGGAGAACAATTCTATTATTATAATAAAATAGCCCGATAGCAGCAGGCTTCAAATCTCTACTATCGTTTCTTTATAAACAATATTCCTCTGTTCCAGTCCTTTCAGCAGAAAATCGACGCACTCTTTTTTCCCGCCCAGAAATTCAGGCGCTGATACGCCTTTTTCCCGGTATATACCCTCCGCAAGCATACGCAGGGTTACGGTAGCGGTGTATCCGGTGGTTCGTGCCATCGAGATGGTATCGGTTGCCGGATCATACCTGTCAAACAGGTCGTAGGTATAGCGAAGTTTTTTTCCGTTCTTTGCACCTTCAACGATTATCTGCATGATCGTGATGTCGACCTCTTTCTCTTTCAGTTTCCATTTCGGGAACAGGAGTTTTGCCGTAAAATCTAAGGGGCGGATTCGTTTGCCCTGTACTTCAATCTCTTGTGTACCGAAAAATCCGGTTTCTCGCAGAACAGCCATTTTTTCTATGTGACCGGGATACCGCAGGGTCTTCTCCTTCAGGTTCGGCGCATCGATTGTCGATGCCATTGTCCGCAAGCCATCGGTGTTAAAGGCTTCCAGAGTGCCGATGCCGGGGAAATCGATGAGTTCGGGATCTGATAATGCAGGACGGGTTACCATGACGCCATTTTCTTTGTACCGCGCTGGCCGGGTATACTCTTCAATAACGTCAATGGGTGAAAATACTGCTTTGTATTCGTAGGGCCACTCCCGGATTGCGGGCAATCCGCCGACATATATCAGCACCTTGTCAGTTTTATCAAGTTGACGGTGCGCGTGCATGGCAAGGATATTGCCCATGCCCGGCATGACCCCGCAATCGACAACCGCAGTGACGTTGTTTTTCTTCGCAAGCCCATCGAGTAAAAACGGATCTTCAGGGAAAAAGGCGATATCCACCACGTTTTTCCCTGCTTCAATGATTGCTTTTAACGTGTTAAATCCCATGAATCCCGGCACTGCGCTGAGTACCAGATCATAATCACCGACCATGGCCTGGACTATTTCCGGATCTGATAAATCCTTAACAACCGTTGTCACTGCTGCCTTGGCTTTCAGCTTTTCCAGCGAACCAGGATTGATATCAGCCACGGTAACCTGAAACCGCTTTTCTCTGGCTAAATCAATTGCCATCGGCCCCCCGACAAGACCTGATCCGAGAACTATAATCTTCATAACACGCCTCCGATTAATTTTTGCGCAAAAAGAGACAATAGTGTAGAACTAAATATAAATTCTTTCAGAACAGCATCGAAGTGTATAAACACTCTTTTCGCAGTTTATACATACCTTTGCTCGTGCACAGCACACTTCAAGAAGTATCATGCGTTATTAAGGCTACGCTCTTTTTAACGTGTATAGTATATTTATATACAGGACAGACCCGGCAAAGCCGGAAATAAGTTTTGTAATTACAAACTCTAATCCGGCAAAGCCGGAAATTAAGGAAAATGAATTATATGCTTTGCTGGATAAGTGTCTGTACGCTGACTTATCTACGCTTTCAAATTATATACGCAAAAAGCACAGATAATTCAGCTACAGACACTAAATCGTACCTATAACTCACAACCGGAGAAAAATATGGGTATTCAGGATATTGCAGGAATGAACATTGCTGAAATTATCACACACCATGGGACAGATCCGTCAATAAAAGAGAGAACATTTATCATGTTCCGGGATGAGGGAAATCCAGACTTACAATCTGTTACCTACCAGAATTTTTACAGGAAATCCCTGGAATACGGCACCGCCATTCAATCCATCAGGTCAGGTTTGGGCGTAAAAAACAGCGAACGGTTTCATGTCGGGGTTTTTATGCAGAACATCCCGGAATTCCTCTACATTCTCGGAGGGTGTGCATTTACGAACTCAACCCTCGTGGGTGTTAATAACGCCCAGGTCGGTGAAAAACTTGCCTTTGACATAAACAATATCGACATCAAGATTCTTTTTGTCGACCATGCCATGCAGCCCGGAACCGATGGTACATTCCTTGATACGGTACTCAAGGCGAAAAAGGCTGTGGGATTCACCACATTACAAGAGGATGCCATTTTCGTAACGGCAAAAACCGGCACAAAATCAAAGCACCCCGTCGCCGCGATATCCGCAATTTTAAACACGTATGCCGGTGCTCTCGCCGCTTTCAGACCAGCACCCCTTGATCCTTCGAACGCCGCTGTTATAATATTTACATCAGGAACAACCGGCGCGCCCAAAGGCATCGAAGTATCCTGGAAAAAACTAGTCGACGTCGGAGTAAACGGCACCAATATCCTGAAATATACCGAAAAAGACGTCGGTTACATCTGCATGCCGGTCAACCACTCCAATTCGCTGTATCTTAATATCATGCCTGCGCTCCTCAATAATGCGAAGTTACTGCTGCGAAGAAGGTTCAGCGTAAGAAATTTCGTGAAGGATATCGAAGAGGTCGGCGCAACAGTATGGAACTGCGTCGGCGATCCGGTGCAGTACCTCCTTAACTCTATTACCTGCAATTGCACAGAACCTGCGGACTTCTCGCACCTGCCGATACGAACGGTCATCAGCACAGGAACCAATGCAGCGAACAGGGCGGCATTTACCAGAATATTCGGCCTTGAAATCTTTATGGAGGTGTACGGCTCAACCGAGGTCGGCGCGATCACTGCGGTAGACGCCAACACGCCCGAATACAGCGTGGGTAAGCTTCTCAAGGAAATCCATATTCTTAATGAAGAGGGTAAAAAGGATTGCCATCTTGCTCTGATCGATACCAGCGGCGCCATAACAAATCTCGACGCCTGCGCAGGCGAAGTCATCGTCAGCCAGAAATCGCTTGGGGCATCTGCTTTCACCAGCTACTACAAACTGCCAGCAGAGAGCGCAAAGAAAATCATCACGGTCAATGGCGAACAGTACTATCGCATGGGAGACCTTGGCGCCATTACCGAGATAAACGGCGTGAAGTACCTGATCTTCCTCGGCAGAACCGGCGATTGGGTGCGTTTCAAGGGAGAGAACTGGGCGCCGGTTGACGGTGAAAAAATAGTCATGACCTACGAATGCATCGCCAACGCGGCAATTATCGGTGTTCCCCAGTCTGTCGGCAGGGAGGACGATCCCATGTATATCCTCGAAGTGGAAAACCCCGCGGCATTTGATGTTGAAAAATTTGTCTCGTTCTGCAAACAGACCCTGCCCCACTACATGACGCCACGGTTTATAAGACTGGTAACGAAAATGCCCATGACCGATACTATGAAACTGAAAAAATCGGTGCTGAAAAAAGAGTTCTATTACCGCACACCCCAGTCGGATACCGTTACGAATGACATTATGTATGAGATAAACCAGGGAAAAGCAACGCGGTTCTATTCCAAAGAGTATATAAACGAAATAGCGAAATACAAAGACCCGACGAATCAGGATACGTTGAAGGCGTTTACGAAGAGAGGAGATTTGTTTTGAGATTAGTTAACGGTTAGCAGTTATACCACAAGGGTATTACTCACAATGGAAATGAATTTCCTATTGTTCGTATAACGGTTAACAGTAAAATAAACAATTTTCAATATTTAATGTTCAATACTCGATTTTCAATGGAAAAATAGACTCGTGATGTCAGATAATGGCCAAAGATTGCTTCTAATTAAGTAATAAACTATATTCTTGACTATGAGAAACTGGTCAAAATTCTTTATATTTTTATTGTTCATATCAAGCATCTTTTTTTTAACACCACCATCCGAATCGTTTGGAAATGAGCTCCCTCAATTCAAGGCGGAAATAAGCTCTGCTGTTGTTTTTAAAATCATCGATACTTTGCTTTTTCAATACGGTCCTTCATTTGCAGCGCTCTTTAGCGTGGACGACTATAATGCAATTGGCATTCACGTGGAGCACATCTTCAGTGAAGTGCAAATGTATCCGGAACATTTTGCCTCGCGGGCCGTGTTGATCAATCTGCAATGGATTCGGCGGATAGGTAAAACGCATTGGGGTATGGAGTATATTCTGATTCCCGGCAGAGAATATAATAAAAGCAACGAATCATCCCTCATAACAAGAGAAAGTACGCTTGGATTGATCGGGATTGGCACGTTCTTTTCTCTTAAAGAGAACAGAATAACCCTTTCCGGCGAAGGGAAATTCGCCAATAGAGACCTGTTTACAACAGACGCCGGACTTATCACTATGTTCAGGCTTGCAGCAACAATAAATATACTTCGCTGGACATCGTTATCCTGCGAATTGCGTTACTGGTCAAATGCAGGACTCCATGAGGATGAAATAAACAAAGATATCCTGGAAGGAATCGAAAAAAACTGGGGATCTGTTTACCCGTCTTTGCAGTTTGAAATTAAAGGGTTACGGTTTTATTTCGGGCCACTGTTTTATTTAGATAATGTGCCTTCCCGCTATGAAAATAAATTTACTTTATATGGAACAGTAGGGTATTCCCTGAAAAAGAGGTGACATAGATATGAATAACCGCTTCTTCTATTCCCTTGCTATGCTCTTCTTGTTTTTTTCTTTCGATTGCACGAGAGAAAACTTCCTCCCTGCTCTATTCGACACCAACAATTCAAACTTAAGCGGTATTATTGAGAAAGGAACATTAGATACCACGAAAGGTGAATATTGCATTGACCCTGACCAGACTCACCGGTTTAACCTTCTGATTGATTCGGGTTATACCTACTCATTCTACCTGATTTCCGAAAGCAGAATATTTGGAATAATTATCTTTAAAAAAGAAGGATATAACGATTCTCTGATTCTTGCGGAAATGATTAATGGCTCTGAAAGCTCCCTTTTTGCCGCAAACAAACAATTGATGCTCTACTTGAATATTCAATCCAATTCTTCGTTGTATAAGCGATATTATACTATTGCCTACAAAAAAAGAAAATCCTCTCAAGCAGTAAGCACTTCCTATCTGGATACTTCTATTACGAATTTTACACTCAAACCAGTTAAAGCTATATTTAGTGATTCATTATCGTTTGACTCCATACAATTTGATCATTTGCACAGGAAATATCGTTATAAAATACCAATTGACTCATTTGAAATGAACGTGGTTGATTTTCTACATTATAATTCTCTCCTTCCATTAAGTTGCGTATTAATATCTCAAATAAAAGATACAGTCGTTCTTTGTGACACAACTCCCGACTTTTCATTTTTCAGTTACTGGGACAGTACGAAAGACACTCTTGATATGATTCTCGGGGTCGTGGTCGAAAAGCTTAATAATTATGCTTCGATACTTGAAAAATACGGAATAGTATTAGATCCGCTCAACAAGACACAAGTTTCGTTAAGAAAATCGAAATTTCCACCAGTCCACGAGGATCCTTTTACTGACGACACCGCTTCCATGATATTTCTTGCGAAAGACACTACTTACAATCTCTCTTTATATAAAGAAAAATACGATAAATTCTTTTATACAACGCGACCGGATTCCATCTATTCACTGGTGATTACATCACCGGACAGCCTGCCCCTTTTCGCTACGCTCTCTCCTATGAGCTCCGATCTGTCAGAACTTTCTGATATCAGGGGTAAAAAGGAAATTCATTTTAAACCTTCATTAAACGCAACTGTTTTCGGTATCGAAATATCAAGCACAATCTCTTTTCCAACAAATTACACACTACAATTAAGACAATACACAGGCAATGATACTATCGATCCGTTTGAGCCCGACGACACCCCAGAGAAAGCTACGCTTCTTGTACAAGACAGCGTATACCAGCATACCATATTCCCCATGAACGATATCGATTTGTTTAAGATATCTTGTAAAGGCGCAGATACATTCATGATCTATGTAGATTTCAAAGATAGTATGATATTAAAAAACAGCGAGTTTTCTCTGTATCCATATTTTAATTTCGATCAAAACGCATTAAAGATTCACCGGCTTTCAATCCGCGATAGTGCATCGTATGAAATCTCCACCTGGTATCGAACCGTAGCAGATACAGCCTTCTTTGTTGCCAGAAATATTCAGAGCGGAGACTACGCTATTTCGTTGAGGAGAAAATAATTTGAATCAGCTTATATATAAAAAGATGTGGCTTAATTTTCAAAATACCAACAAACCTTAAAATTGAAATGAATCTTAGGAGAATGCTCTATGAAAAACCAAATCCTCCTGTTTACATTGAGTTTGAGCATATTGTTGACATTACCCGGCTGCAAAATCATCGACGATACCAAGGATTTTTTCAATAAAAAACCGGAAGTCACGGCTGTCACCGAGGTATTGAAGACTTCTCTTCCCCTTGCGTATGCCGCCAATATTGCCCTGGATGCGATAGCGGGAAATGTGGCTGAGCATGTGACGATTATTCAGGGGGTTACCTCATTCCCGGGACACGGACATATCTCTATTAAAATCAGCAGCAAGCATCCACTCCCGGTAGGTTCGGATACCAGCGGCACCATCCATGTCGTAGGCCTGTGGCAGGCAGATACTATGGCAATATTTTCCGTCTTTTTTACTGATCTGGACATCAAGGCAGGAACACTTACCATATCCAACATCGCGATATTCCCGGTTGTGCGCGACACTAATGGGATTCTTGTTGTTTATGCAAACGAAGACGTAAACAAAGGCTCTGACACAGCAATGACCGTCAACCTCACCGACCAGCAGGTGCAGGTCGAACTCGCACGGCTTAAAACCGCGCCACCGCTGGACAGCGCGGTAGATCTAAACCAGGATGCATGGATAGTAACCGTAAACAATAAAAATACCTGGAACACGTATACCGACGACGTCTACTCCGTATGCGGCGCAGGCCAGTATGCAGGTGTAGACCCGACTTCCGCAACCATCGTCCAACTGGTTATGTTCGGCGTGAACATGCGCTATACGATCCCCATTTCACTAAACCCATACGAAGGACGCGCAGTACTGCGCACCATCGACGTTTCAACCGTGGGTAAATTCCCGGAAATCGGCACCGCGGTACTTACGTTTCATTCAAAAAACGACGGCAAGGTGGATGTGACGGTCGGGATAGGGGTGTATATCGGTTCGACCGGGTCGCATCTGCCGTTGAATCTTAATAATTAATAGACACTATGTTATAATATATTTTAAGAATTCCTAACCCAGACAAGCTGGATAAGAACCTTTACGAAATAATTTTCTGCCAAAAAATGTCAGAAAATTATTTCTAAGGTTCTAACAGGTTATCCAATAACTATAGGGAGTTATGCTATGGTTGCATTAAAAAACATCTCATTCCTGACTGATAATAAAGGCAATAAAAAGAGTGTTCTTTTACAGGTAAACGACTTCATCAGATTACAAGATGAGATTGATGACCTTGAAGATGCATTAGCTTTGGAAAAAGCCCGCAGGGATGCCACCGGATTTAAAAAATGGAGAGATTTCGTAAAAGAGATCAGCTTTGCGGAGAAAAAATAGTAATGCCATATACAGTAATTATTGAGAACAGAGCTCAAAAAGAGTTCCACAAGCTGAATCCGCCATTTGATAAAAATATCCGCAAAGCTATCAATGCTCTTGAGCACAATCCTCGTCACAATAACGTAAAAAAATTATCCGGCACCAAGGATGGTTACCGTGTCAGGGTTGCCGATTACCGGGTTTTATATACCATAGACGACAACAAAAAACTTGTGACTATTTATCGGATCAGGCACAGAAAAGATGTATATGAATAAATCACCACTGACATGTGAAACCCACAGCAAGCGGGAATTGAACCTCTTGAATATAGGTTTTTCCATGTTGAGCGATATATAAATCAAAATTAATTGTGATAGTAACATTTTTATTGATATGAAATCCTACTTCGATAGGAACATCATGACCAATAGTTATTAGTTTTACTTCTTTGACTAATCCCATTCCTCTTAAAGAATACCCTATTGTTGAATATATTTTCTCATTAAATTGAAATCCTATGCTATTATAAATAAATGAGATAGCATAGTTTTCTACCGGATTAATTAAAAAATAATCAAGTCCGGAAATTTTACCGACATAATATACTCTTTCAGAAAACAACTTTTTCACTGTTAGGCTTAACTCCAGAGGTAAACCAATCCTATATGCGTGTGATTCAGAATAATCATTCCTGAAACAATTGAACCCGCTGATTCCAAAACCCAAAACAATACTTGGCTTTTTTGTCCAATGCTTATTTTCATCAAGAATATCTGTCTTGGAGATTCTGGTATTAAAAAATGGTAAAGGAAAAACGGGCATCATAATTCTGTTTGAAAGCGAATGTGCAGGAATCAAAGTCAAAATATTAAAAACATAAATTTCACCATCATCATCTTTAAATGTAGTTACCACGTTAAAATTAAAATCCTTGTTAGCAGTCAGCATCCACATCCCTTTCGGCAGAATTTGCGGTCTGAATATCTCTTTCGTAGATAATGTATCTTCGCTTTTTCCATAAATACTAAACGAAACGAGCGTTATAAAAGCCAGCAACAAACCATACTTCTTCATATTGTTTCTCCTTATGTTTACTAAAATGGATCGATAGAAGTTCCCATTGTATCATTTAAATCCGGATTTGCCATAATCCCGTTTGTAGAATTCCCTATTTCCGACGCGCCGCCTGACATCTCAAAATTTGAACATGTTGATATAAAAAAAACAAGTACTATAAGCTGTATAAGAATTTTTATAATCTTCATCCTACTGTTCTCTTTTCTTCCTGCTTGTTGGAACTATCTGAAAATTAATATGATAGACCTTTTCAGCTTCTTCCTGGTCATTTTCAATAATTTCCATTATTTTCTTTCTGAAAACCTGAACCTCTTTTTTAATAACAGAAAAACAGTTTTCCGACATCCCTCCTACAATACAACTAATCTCCCTCTGTTCCACAGGAATCTTCTCCAAAGCCTGTTTCACGAGGTTTAGATTTTCAATATGAAACTTCGTTATTGCCGTTGATTTGACTTCATCACCAGTTGTAAGAAGCTTATCAACTTGTTTATATTTATCGCCCTTTTTGATTATAAGGCCCAATTTCAGTAAAAGCTCGACCGATTTCCTTGCCTGAAATTCAGTTATTGGGGGAATAACAAGGCGCCCCAGGAAGCTATAATCTGCATTAAAATTAACTATAGTTATCAGTTCTCTTATGGTGTTATGGTACCATGTCGAATAAAATTCATATTCATTTTCGTGTATCGTTCTTGCTTTCTTTCCCTTGCTATATCCGGCAAGCAGGGATAAAAAATGTGACTTATAAGCTGGCTCATTAGCCTGATTAAACTTTACAAGGTTTTCAAAGTAGTGAAATGCCTTACCTTTAAGTCCAATAACATTAGCCACTCCGAACACCGAATCCATAGACATGTTAGCTTTCCCTTCCATTACATGGACCAGAAAGCTTTTAGATTTAAAACCCGCCCTATTCGCAAAAACCTGATAAGAGAATCCGCTTTTCAAGGATTTTTTTTCTTTATAAAAATCCCTTAAGAATTTCCTGTAATCCAAATATTCGTAAATATCCGGCATTAAACCCGTTTCCTTTCTATGATTAATATACGGTCATTAATTGTTAAAATTAATAACAAAAATTAAATTTCGTTCTTTTTCATAGAACGAAACAATTCATTTAAATCACTATATTTCTTTTACTCATAATAAGATATTAGATATCGATAAATAATAAAATACTAAATATTATATTCTTTTTATATGCGTATTATCGCCGGTTCGGCAGGTTAAAATCGTTTTATCCGGCTTGACATTAAACGACAAAGCGACTTGAATAAAATATAATTCAGGGTGCCGAACGGCGATTAGTTTTTCTCATCGAAT
>Ga0105099_10000364_pt1 | contig 31082 bp, 31 predicted proteins | sample PPLLak3cmMay2015_2_FD_79138 | JGI IMG/M metagenome (GOLD analysis project Ga0105099, IMG submission 79138) | Freshwater sediment microbial communities from Prairie Pothole Lake near Jamestown, North Dakota, USA - PPLs Lake P8 Core (1) Depth... | ecosystem: Environmental > Aquatic > Freshwater >... | reverse complement strand
ACCGCGACGAGGGTGTCTTTCGATGCCCGTCCTGCGGGACCGAACTCCCATGGACATTCAATTAAAAAATCCCTTCCGATTCGGGGTTAATCTCTTTGCTGAGAGCAAATTAGATTAAAAGGAGGTGAAAAAATTGACCGAGAAATTTACTGAAGAAAAATTTCTTCAAATTCTCGAAGCAGAAAGATTCTTAAGCAAACTGCAGAGAGAAAGAGAAGAAAAGGAACAGAAAGCCAAAGATTCGGGAAAGATTCTCTGCATCAACTGCGGGGCAATAGTGAGAATTCCCGTCAGTAAAAAAACCGGCTACGGCGTGGTGTTTACCTGTTTTAATTGCCATAGTAAATACTTCGTCGAGATTCCAAAGGACGCGCTGGAGACGATTCAGGAAATCGCTGAAAGCGCAGGTAAAAAGGTTATGGATCTGGATGTCGAGGTTCAGGAGAACTTCGACACACTCAAAGACCAGTCCAAGGACGAAGATGGAGATGTCTATCACCTCTACTTTGTTGTTGCTGATTGAAAATCGAAAGAAAAAGACCCCGATTTTTCGGGGTTTTCTCCTTCGATTTTTATCGGAGAAATATTTTAATTAGGAGGTAAGTTAAATGGATTTTTTAAATCAATTTGCAAATGCTGGAAAGGAAATTTCCAAACTGCAGGCAAAAGCCAGGGAAATAGATCCCCTGAAAAAGGAAATTTCTGAATTAAATAAAAAGATTGAGGAAGAAAAACAAATCTGGGATTCGATCCTTCCTTTCGTATGCCCAGAAGAAATTGAAAGAATCATTGAATTGTCCAAGAAAGAGGGTACGTCAATTTTTGACGAAGATAAAATCAAATTTGCAAAAGAATATCTGAGAAAACCTAAAGCGCTGGGTTATATAATCTTTCGCACCTATGAAGATACGGGAGCTGACTCCGGGGGAGACGAATCAGTTTACGATATGTATCTATTGTTTAATAACGGAAACGTTGTCCACGTTTGCCGTCTTGGACTTTATAAAGGCAATTTAAGTAATCACGTTCCATCGGCAAAAGAAACAATAATCAGAAAATTTTTTCATGAAATTAAAGATGTAGCTAAAGAAGCTCCGATATGTCTTCATTATGTTAATAGGTTGATTTAGTGATTCTATTAAACCGAAAGACAAAAATCCCGATAATTCGGGATTTCTTCCTTCGGTTTTCTTGTCTCGGCGAGCTTGGCGAAGACGGAAGCCGGAGAAATAATCTTTTAAGGAGGAATCTATTATGAACATTGTTGTCATCGACGACCACAAAGAAGAGTTGGAAAAGGCAGTAAAAGCTGTCAAAACTGCCGGGCACAAGGCGATTCCGTTTAGTGATTGCGAATATTGCAATCAAAAGCCAAGTATCTGGCAAAAGATTTCGAAAGCTGATGGGGTTATCACCGACCTTTACTTCAACCCGATGTGCGGCAACGATGCGGTCCGGCGGGATTATTCAGATGATGCACCGCCGATGGGACTCGTGATTGCCATCCATGCGCTTTCTGCCGGAAAACCAGTAGTCATCTGCACAAACGGTAATCATCACGGGCACTCGCTCAGCTTTATTTACGACGCATATATTACTAAAGCTGACAAAATTGGCATCGGCTGGGAAGAAGACAAAGATTGGAACCGAGCGGTAAAATTGCTAACGAAAGGACTGGACAACTTCGAAGACGAAGTATAAGTCCTGCTTAACAGTTTCTAAATCGAAAGAAAAAGACCCCGACATATCGGGGTTTTCTCCTTCGGTTTAGCCGGAGAAATAATTTAATTAAGGAGGAATATAAATGAAGGAAATTGAGCAGAGGAAAAAGTTTATTAAAACAAGAGTGGGCGAAGAATCACTCGAAATTCTCAAAGAATCAGGCATTGATGTCGATACCGTTCTGGAAAAAGTAATCGGCGAGCAGCTTAAAGATGAAGCCCTGCTAAAAGTGCAAGCGGTTTGCCCCAGCACCAACAACACTATGACTTCCGAACTGATGTATCTGACAAAAAATGCAGATGATATCTTCTTTTCAGAGCTAACAAGAAGGTTGACGCTGATAGGGCTTTCCGCTGAAAAAATCCAGCAATTCTGCGAGATGGAAAAAAATATCTTGAAAAATGAATGCGAAGAAAGAAAGCATCTATGGGTTCAAAGATATTTCTTAAAATCCTCTTCGACTCCCGAAAACCTCCCCTCACATGAAAACCTCACTCTTTCAGAGCTTCTCGCAGTCTCCGACGATGCCAATGCGGCTATATGGAAAGATCATGAATGGCTGCCTGAAGAGGCATGGAAAGCGGTCATTATCGCCGCATGCTGCACCGATTATTGCGAGAGAAGATATCATAAAGCTTTTTCAGAACGAACGACCGCCATGGGCTGGTCCAAAGCACAGCAAAATGCCTACACTAAAAATGAATGTATTCTTCTCGCAAAGTTGAAATGGGGATATCGGGATAATCCATCGTGGACAGAAGCAACAACGAATCTCAAAGATTATGATAGATGATCGAAAGGAGGCGAAAAAATGTTCACGACAATAGAAAAAGACGCAATGAAGCTGGCGTTCAATTTCGATGACAACCAAATAAAAATACTCGATGAAATTGACACCTGGAGCAAAATCAATCCCGCTCCGGTATCTTCTGCCGGTGCAGAAGCTTTTTCCATGAAAGCAAAAGCAATGCTTGAAGAAAAAGGACTTTGGGTTGAAGTCGGCGAGACTCTCAGCGCCGTCAAAACACTCCCCAAACAGGCAGTTCTAGCAACAAGACCTTTTGGCCTATGCATAGTAAAATTACTCAACCTTATCAATTAACATCAAAGACAGGGCTCCGGCCCTGTCTTTTTTTATTCATTTTTTGTTATAATAAAATTAAGTTGTGAAAAAGGATTTTTTATGAACATTGGCAAACAATACGATCGTTCGGAAAATTTAGATTATATCAATAAAGGACTGGAAGACTGGCAGGATGATATTGAAAATGAAAATATCAATTCAGCTAAACAAAGAGAAATTGATGAGGAAAAAAGAATCACCAGAAAAATTGCACCAATTGATAAAATACCTATTGATAAAAAATCAGCGCTTGAGTTTTTGAATCATGAAAAAACTCGACTTGAAAATATCAAATATGAGGGTTTCCTCGAAGACAATGAAATGAGAGAAAAATATCAGGAGAGAATGAAAGAAATAGTCAATGCTACTAATAAATATAATATTAATGAAGTGGTATTTTTAGACAAGGGAGCGAGGCTTTTTGGCTATTTTTTCTCGAAATTATGGGATGTTATTAAAACAGATAAACCGAAACCCGGCATGAGTTTTATCAATATCGGCTATGAAAAGCAAAGATCCAATCCGCTTGTAAATGAAGATTATGATACTTTATATGATGAAAAAAAATTCAATGAATTGACTAAAGATATTAAGAAACAAATATTAAAAACATTTGGAAACAAATTTGATAAAAAAAATATCTTAATTTTTGACGAACATTGTCACCGTGGAAATACTTTGCTTTACACTTCAAAATTATTCGAGAAAATATATCCCAATTCAGAAATCTTTTCCGACTGGTTTGATTGGGGAGCGGGTCGTTCTTATAAGTACGCTTCTAAAAGACTAAACATGCTAACATCTAAAAATGATTTAGACAATAACTATAATTTAGATTTTATAGATACAGAGGAAATAAGAAAAAATCCTAGCGGAATTTTAGAGCCATCTATCGAGGAATCCATTCAAGCAAAAGCTTGGACTAAAGAGACAAGAGAAAAAATCCAAGAAGAGAATTACATAAAAGAAATGATAAATATTAGAAAACAACTATACAAATTAGCCCTGGAAATGCTTCCGGAAAAAGAAAATAAAATCCACTAATATTTATTTAAAATTTGGTTATCAAACAATCATATTATTTAAACAAGGAAAATAATGAAAAACATTATTAATTTTATCAAAAAAGCCCACAAGGGGACAAAAAGAAAAGACGGTTCTCCTTGCTGGCCGCATTTAGCGCGTGTTGCCAAAATTTTAGAATTTGTTCTAATCGAATCAAAGGAGGCTAATAACAAGGAGAAGGAAATAATAATTACATCTGCCTATCTTCATGATATCATTGAGGACACCAAATATTCCCGTAAAGAAATCGAGAAATTGTTTGGAAAATATATTGCCGATAATGTCTGGAATTTATCCAAGGACAAAGATTTGAACTCATATACAAATAAAATGAAAGACGCACCAGAATCGTCAAGGCTTATCAAGATGGCAGATATGATTGATAATTTGACAGAATCAATATATAAAATTAAAAAAAACGGTTACAAATGGACAATACATTTTTCAAAAGTAATAATTTTTGATATGAAAAATATGCTTCTCGATTCCAAATTTAAAGAGTATAAAAAAACATCTGAAATATTAAAAGCCAAAATACTTTTTTCAGATTATCTTCTCACCGAAATGCTGAAACTTGAAAAATAAATATCATTAGTACTGAAATTAAATCATTTTGGAATTATCAAGTGCGTTATTATAGTAAGCGCGAAAATCTTCATCGCTTTTGTTCAATGCAGCATAATATTTTTCTCTTGATTCATAGTAAGGAAGAGGTTTGTTGAATCTTACAAGAAAAAAAGCCGAAACTGCTTTGGCAATCCTGCCGCAGCCATCTTGAAACGGATGAATACTTTTATCAATTTCCACCTCAAGCCATCGGGCATAAGAATTTGGGTTCAACTCATCATGTTCCACTTCCTTGAGTTTGGTATAAGCATTTAAATAAAAATTATTCATTTCATTTTCAATATTTTCCGGAGAAACTTTTCTTCCATACTTTACCGGCCATATCCTGAATTTATATGGCTCACTAACAAGTTTGTCATTAACGACATCAGTAATATTTTTAATAATATTTTCGATATCCTCTTCGGAATTTATTTCTATATTTTTATTTTCCCAGATATACTCCACCAAGTGATTTTGATTTGTCTTGATTTGCTCGGAAAGATCTTCGCCTTCCTTTAAAAGTTTATTTTTCTCAGTGCTGACCGAAGTATCTGAAACTCCCTTTGCGCTTCTGCTGGTTGCTTCCAAATTATCAGTCATGACTTTCTTGAATATTTCAAATTTCTCTTCATCGAGAATTTCCTTGCCTTCTTCCTTCCTAATTCCACCCGTCTTAACATCAATTTTGCTTTTATAATGCTGAAGGTAGTTTATCCCCTTTGGCAAAAGCCCTCTAATATCTTTGCTTTCATCAGTTTCAATCCAATAATGATCATTTTCATCTCGGTTGATCCAAACTTTTTCCCCATTGGATAATGTTATCTGTGCTCCCCATTTTTCGAAGACCTTTGTTTCTTCTTCTTGAAGAATCAATTCTCTTATCTTCAAAAGATCCCTTTTCTGACTTTCATTAACCGGCTTAAATTCCAATCTGATACAACATTTCGCGTCGGCAGTGTCCTGACTCATGAGAGGCACTTTTATCGATAATCTCGGTTTGCCATTTTTTTCTCTTATTCTACATCTGCCAGTCTGATCATATGTATCTATTACATGATTAGGCCATTCGGCTGGGACTTTGTCGTTATCAGGGGAAACTGCCATCCTTTGTTCTTTCTCCAATTCAAACTCATATTCAATCAAAAAATCGTTTGGTTCTTTTTCAGGTTCAAAGGTTACTTCAACATTTTCATTTTGCAGATTTTCTTCCGTTAAAATATTATCCGTTAAAATTTCTTCGACTTTGTTATTGATTTCCTCATCCAAAACCGCCACATTTTTTTCCGATTCCTTGTCACCATGCGAATTTGCGCTTTCCAAATTATCCATTTTACCTCCATAAATATCAATATTTGTATATTAAATAAATTATATATCAAAATATAACATACTACAAAAAATATTTTTATCTTAGAACAAATATTTTTAATATTTGAACTATTTATATAGTCGTGATAACTTATTATTAGTGATCATTATTTAAAAAGGAGAAATATGTCAGTTCTTGCTAAAAACGAGATTCTCAAGGAAGTCAAAAAAGGAAATATTAAAATCGAACCATTTGATAAGGAAAATATTGGTCCTGGGTCAATTGATTTGACACTTGGTGATAAATTCCGGGTATTCAAAAAATCGGAAAAAATATACGATGTTCATGATGAATTTCATTATCATGAAATAACCAGTTTGGTAACCGCCAGTGAAATGGTTCTCCAACCTCAAGAAACGATATTGGGAATTACACAAGAAAAAATCACACTGGCACCGAATATTTGCGGCAGATTAGAAGGAAGAAGCAGGTTTGCGAGAATCGGACTGATGGTGCATATTTCCGCTTCTTTTATGCAGCCGGGAATTGATAATCATCCTGTGTTGGAAATAAGCAACATGGGGCACGTTCCGCTTCGACTTCATAGCGGCACAAAAGTCTGTCAGTTTATTTTTGAAAAAACCATCGGCAAAGCAAAATATGCCGGTAAATTTACTGTTCAAACCGAACCATAATTTCTTTTAATATTTGATTAATTTTTTAGATCTCAATATTTGTTGGCAGATTTATTGATAATTTTGGGTTTTAGTGCTTTTTGCCAAACAAGATCAAAGATTATTTTCATTGTTTTGGCAATGTGGGGATTATATATTAGAGTTGTAGAAAATTCCCCTTCAAAAACGGTATAGGCAACATTGTTGTCAAAAATTAATATTTGTGACGGAAATAAATTTATTTCATCTGTCACTTTTATATCAATATTGTTTCTTTGAGCAAATTCCCAATATTTTTTTGAATATTCTTTAATTGAACCAAGCGCTTTGACTTTAATCTTTAAACGCGCTTGTTTTTTAATTTGCTCGTTTATCAAATCAGAAAATTCTTTTTTCTGCCGGTCAAAATAAGAAGCAAAAATAAATAAGGGTTTTCTTACTTTTAAAACATAGTCATATACCTTTTTTAGCCCTTCTAGACCCTTATACGTCGCCACAAGCGGCGTTTTTCGTGTAATGCGATATTCAACAAGCAATTTCGGCAAAATAGATTTTAGCTGAAATTGTTCGTCTTTTATTTTTTTGATTTTATCCTCATATATTTCATTTAAAATCATTGGAGAATTGGGAGCAAATGTTTTTTTGCCACGATATTCCCCTTCTCTAATAAGATTCTTAATTTCTAATGATTTTAAAATATTATAAATTCCCGCACGGGTAATTTTTGTCCCGGCAATAATTTCTTTGATGCCTATTTCTCCATTAGAAAGAAGCAATTCGTAAATCTTGATTTCATTGTCGCTCAAACCAATTTCTTTAATCATTTTGTTCTCAATCATAACCCTCCTTTTATTACATAATATAGCATAATATTATATTATTGTCAATGATATTTTATACACTTTTTCTGAATATTTATATATCATATTTCCATTTTGTATATCTATCTATTGACATTTCTATAATTATGTGCTATAATATAATGTCAAAAATAAAATGAGACAAATATGATAGAAAATGAATTAAATTCACACATCGAAAACGGAAATGAAAAAGAATTTTTTGAAAAAATTACTATTCCGGTTGGAAAATCAACTTGCTGGCCAAATAACGCCGGCATATATTCCATCAGAAATGCTATCAGAACAATATTTCCCAGAAAAGAATACGAAAAATCACCTGTTTGGGCATGGAGCGTGGAATCATGGAATTCATTCCACGACCCTAGACCGGACAAAGTGGCATTTAATAACAAAACTGGTCAAGAGATATTTCTTAAAGTCCCGATCCTAAATGATATTCATAAAATGATCGGTCGATGGGAGCTTTCAAGAAAAAATAATAACGAAAGGAATAACATGGATAATTTCAACAATGAATTAAAGACCGTAAGAGAAAATAATGTTTCAAACTCAATCGAGACAAATGATGCTTTAATAAGCGCAGAAAACATTGTCTCGGTTGAAAATGAACTCGAGAATAATTCTTTTGAATATCTAACACTCGATCCAAAGAGCGAAACAATTCCCGCTTACGATTTGGGAATTGAAATAACAATTCCAAAACTTGCCAAAGACCGAGTTAATCTCGACCCGCAGCATGGTCCAAGCGGCAACCCGGAAACTTCGGCAATTGAAGAAGCAATGAATTATGATTTAACCAAACTGGAAGACAGAGCAAAAATTGCCACCGTTAGACCGGATGCGGATTCAGTGGGAGCAATGGCAGTATTGGAGCTCAGAAAAGCGGAGATAGAATTTGACGAAAATTTAGTAAAAACAATCGGCCGGGTTGATGCGCTGGGTATTAAAAGAGCAAAAACCGAATATCCTGAAATTGAAGTAAGACAAAAAGAATTATCTTATGCAAATGTAAAATGCTTTGAAAAACTGCCTCTAGCAGAAAAAGTGATTGCGATGAAAAAGCTTTTGACAAACAAAGTCGAATGGCAAGAAATTGAAAAAGCATGGAGCGAGATTCAAGCCAAAAAAGAAACCGCAAAACAAAGATTAACCATCAAACCCTTACTTGAAGATTATGCGGTTATGATTGAGGGTAATCACCCGATGGCATTTGACTTGGGATACGAAAACGCCGGTATAGTGGCGGCATTTAACCCGAATTTCAAAAGACCTTGGATAGAAAATGACACAGAAAGCCAAAAATGGACCATTGCCAGATATTCTGAAAAAGAACCGATTGATATTAAAGGCTTATCTGTCAAATTAAATGAATTGGAAAAAGAATACAATGGAACAGGTTCATGGGGCGGACCGGCAAATTTGATAGCTTCCCCCCAAGGCGATACATCCAAAATTCCATTTGAGGAAATTGTGAAAACCATAAAACAGTTCATAAAAATTGAATTTTAATGGGTAGAGATAGAGAAGATTTAAAATAAGTTCTTCTCTATCCTGGCAATTAAAATAAATGATTATCACAAAATTTCAAATATGAACGACGACTATGAAAAAACAATTGAAGACAACCGCATTGAAGAAACTTGCCCTCTTGAAATTATCAAAAAAGATAAATTACCGATCGAAGATTATAAAGGCGAGATTCAAAAAACTGTCAAAAATAATAAAGTAACAATTATTACTGCCGAAACAGGTTCGGGTAAATCTACTCAAGTTCCTCAATACTTACGGGAAATTATTAATGGTGACGAGCAGATCATTATCACCCAGCCGCGACGTCTTGCCGCAAGAACAGTCTCTAAACGTGTTGCCGACGAAATGGGATCACATTTGGGCAGAGAAGTCGGATATAGAACCGGTCAGGACCGATGCGATAGCCGCGATACAAAAATATTATTCTGCACAGATGGACTGCAATTAATTCGGGAATTAACAGGTACAGGAAAAGCAAAAGTTTTGGTTATTGACGAAGTTCACGAATGGAATACTAACATTGAAACACTTGTTGCATGGAGCAAGAAACAAATTGACTCCGGAAGCAACCTTAAAGTGGTTATAATGAGTGCTACGCTTGAAGCGGAAAAATTATCCAAATATTTCGGCGATTGTCCGACAATAACTGCACCCGGAAGATTATATCCCGTTGAAAAGAAGAGCTCATCTTCATCAATTTCTAGTGAAATTAAAACATTGGTCACAAGCGGTAAAAACATCTTGGTTTTTCAACCGGGCAAGAAAGATATTGATGCAACAATTAGAGAATTAGACGGAGTCAATGCTGAAATTTTACCGCTTCACGGAGAACTTGAACCGCATGACCAGCAAAAATGTTTTTCCAAATATGATAGACCAAAAGTGGTTGTATCCACAAATATTGCCCAAACATCAATTACCATCCCCGATATCGATGCTGTGGTTGACAGCGGAATGGAAAGACGCATTGAAGTCCGGGACGGTGTGGAAGGTTTGTATCTTTCTCCGATTTCAATGGCCGACTCCGAACAACGCGCCGGGCGCGCCGGAAGAACCAAAGAAGGAACATATATTCTATGTGGCAATGAATCAAGAAATGATTGGCCAACTCCGGAAATAATGCGTTCCCGGCTTGATCAATTGGTTCTTCGGTTGGCAACTGCAGGGATTGATGCAACAGAACTCGAATTTTTTCATCAACCCGATAAAAAACAACTTGTTGAAGCAAAAAATGCGCTTACTCGCCTGGGTGCTTTTAATGAAAAAGGACAAGTAACAGAAATCGGAAGAAAAATATCAGAACTTCCGGTTGACGTTCACATCGCCAGAATGATAATCGAAGCAAATAAACTCGGTGTGACTAACGAAATCATCACGATTGCTGCCTGTCTGGAAGCAGGAGGTATTAGACATAGAAATGGACAATGGAAAGAATATTTCAATATCACTGAAAAAGAAAGTGATCTGCTTGCAGAATTGGAAGTGTATGACAAACTGAAAAATTCAAAGGTTGATTTTCGAGAAACCGGTGTTATCGCTAAAAATTATTTTCGGGCGAAAGAAATCAGAAACAGACTGAAAGATATTATCCGGCCTGATTATTTCGATAAATCCCTCGACGAGTCAAGATTGGATATTCTTAAATCAATCTGCGCCGGCATGATCGATCATCTCTATCAAAATAAATACGGTCAATATCAAAACGGCGGGAGCGGAGCAAGAGACCTCGCCCGGGAAAGTGTTTTATCAGATCTTCCGCAAAAACCCGATTGGATTGTCGGCAAACCGTTTGACTTGGAAATTACAAATCGAAGAGGAAGAAGAGTAACTCTTAATTTGGTCGGCATGGCTACCAAAGTTAATCCTGAATGGCTTGCAGAAATAGCACCGCAATTAGCCAGAAACGAAAACAGGAATTATCGCTTCGATAAAACTCGAAATCAAGTAGTCTGCGACAAAATCTATATTTTCAATAATCAGGAATTTAAAACCGAGATTATACTTGCCTGTGAATGTCCGGAAGCAACTAACGCCTTAGCTAAAGAACTCGCATTTAAATGGATTAATTCCGATGAAGCTAAAATTACGAACAAAGAACTCGGATCACTATATAATAAATCTGCCGGCTTAACTTATAAACCTCTCGATATCGATAAAGTTACAGAAATTTACACTTTTAAATTGGGAAATATTTTCACCCTCGATCAAATTAAAGAAACAAATCTTGATTTATCTTTAAAACGAGACATGTTTATCTCCGATGAAGATGTCAAATACATCAACTCGCAAAATCCCGATACAGTTAATATCGGCGACGAAATAAGTGATATTAAGTATTTCTACCAGCCAAAAGGATCTTGGACTTCTGAAAAACACTCAATCACAATAATGGTTTCCATTGACACGATTAAAAATATAACCCAACAACAAATCGAAAACTTGATTCCATCCGGAAATAAATATGAACTCGAAATTAAAGATGAAAAATATTCCAAAATAAGGGGAACTTCCGTTGCAGTACTAAAAGAACAAATCGAAGACCGCCGACTGGAAATCGCTTGGGAAGATTTTCAAGTGAATAATTCTTCGAATCGAATAGAAATCAAAGGGTTGGAGCCACTCCCGGAATTGCCGGAACCGATAATTTATGACGAGATTACCGGATCCCTTGCCTATCCTGCATATAACATTTCATGGGGAAATTATTACATAAAATGGTTTCAGAAAAACGAGGAAGCAGAAAAAAGCCGGAAAGAAGCACTCGATACTAAAATCAAACTCGATATTGAAACAGATGAAAAATTAAACCGCGACCGCTATGTCGCTGAAGCGCAAATTGAAGCAAATAAAACTGTCGAGATGCTAAGCCAAGTTGATATGGATGAATATGAAACATATGGCTTGAACGAAGATGAAGCAGGTCGCGGATATTATTCTAGTAGAAGCTTAGCAAAACAAATCGAAGAAGCAAACAACCTGCTTAAAACCGAGGATGGTTATTACAAACGAACTCCCGAACCTAATAAATCTTTAGTAATTCTTAAAAATGTTCAAGCGAGAATTGAAAAAGCGCTTGACTACAAAGAACGAAACAGCCAAATGAAAGAAAAAGCTTTAAGTATTCTCGATAAAATTGATAAAATTCTTGAATATAAAAATGAAATTGAAAATGCTGGCGACAACTCGCTTTCAAATGACGATTTAAAAAAGCTTAATTATGAGCTCCGAGATAAAATCAAGAATTCTATTGACAAAGGCAGTTATCTTCCCGCTATTGAAAAAAGTGAAGAATTTAAAGATTTAATTGAAAAAGCCGAGAAAGCAAAAATTTACATTGACGAACTCGTTTCATCAGGCGAAATATATATCAACTTTACCGCATGGCATAGACGCGGCGGGGCAAGCAATAACGGCGACGGATGGGTGATTCGACCCGACGGCTCAATAAGAAATCATGATTCAGATGATATTCTAAGATACAAACACGACGGAAATCTGACATGGAGCCGTGTAATGCCGGATGAGATTGCCATAAGATGGAGATGTTCATCCAATTCCGATGTTGCAAAAAACAGCCAATTTGAAATAGTAAAACGACCCAAAAACGAATTAACAAAAGAACAAATGGAACGAGTCGCTGAAATTGAGCGTGAAATCAACGCGCCGGAAGGTGCATTCGGGTTGAACTTGGAAATTGTCGAAAGAAACAATAAACGTCTTGAAGAAATTCAATCTAAAGCAAATGAATTTGTTAAAAATTTGGATTATTCCTATCAGGAAATTTCAAGCAATAACGGAGTTAGCTTGCCGCAACTCAATGAGCTATTTGAAATTTATAACCATAACGGCGACTTTTCAGAATATTGCGATGGAAGAAATGCACAATTGCTGTTAGCACGATCTGCCGCCGACGGAATTCTGGAATTCCTCGGCTATGAAAAATATGGTCAAACAAATTTTGTCATGCGCTGGCGCAAACTTAAAGAAGGCGAACAACCTCCTATTAAACAATCAAGCGAGGAAAAAACCAGTTTATTTTCGCTTGCCGACTTAAAAGCAAAATTCGGAAAAATATAAATAAGAAAGGAATATTATGAATAATTTTGAAAATAATATGGAAATCGAAAATTACGAAATTGCACAAAACGAACCTGAAACCAGTCAAGAAATAAAAACTATCACACCAAATGAAGTTTATAACTGGATAAAGAAAAATAATTTGTTTAAATCCCCTTCAGCCATGAAAATCGCCGCGCTTCTAGGCGGAGATAGGTTGTCTTGCACAGATGAAGCAGTAACTATTATGGATAAAGAAGACAAAAAAATAGTCGGAGTGGCAACAATTGCTCCCGAAGGAGAAGAATTATCCGGGCACCCCACAATCGTCGGGGAATTTATCCTTCCTGAATATCGCGGACAGGGCTTAGGCAAGAAATTATTTATAAAAACTCTTGAGCGATGCAAAGAACGCGGATTTAAATCTATAAGAGTTGATATCATGAGTAATAAAATTGGTAAAATTATTGAAAATTTGCAAAAAGACGATAAATGGTCAAATTATATAATAATTGGTTTAAAAGACACAATTCTTGATCTTTTTCAAGGATAAAAGAAAGGAAATAATATGGATAACTTTGAAAATTTAGAAGAAGCAGAATATGAATTTGGCTCCGAAGCCCTTCAGGAATCTCTGAAAGAGGCTAATTCACATCTTCCTGAGATAGAAGAAGCAGAGCACACATCTTCAAGCGAGATCAATTTAGAAAAAACAAGAATAAAATATCTTTTACGTGAAATTGACGATCTTAATGAAAGGCAAAAATTGATAAGAGAACAGATAATGAAGCATGAAAAAGCAGTTGAGATATCAACGATGGAAATGATTGACTTTAACAAAATTCCTCTTGTTTACTGCAATTCAACAGATGCAGACAACACTATTAATGAAGGGGAATACTACATTATTAGCCAGGAAAATCTCAATGATATTGCATGCATGTATTCATCCAGCTCAAAGGATTATTTAATACTTAAGTCGGGCGAGACTATGGATTTTCCGGAAGATTTGGAATATTTTGCGGCAAATTACAAGGATGTCAAAAAAGAAATTGCCATTCATTTGGTCAGAAATCCTTTGCTTTTAGACAAATATGGCAATGATAGATATGAGAAAAAAATCTCCGGAGAATTTGAAGAATTTAAAAAATGGCAAAAAAGCGAACAAAACAATGGCGAAAATATAGATAAATAATTTTGACGAGTTGAGACGGTAATAAATTCATTTGTTACCGCTCCATTCCCCAAAAGGAACAAATTGTTACAGGTTACGTGCTATATGCTGTTTAAACATATAAATTAAAAATCCCATCATTTCTGACAGGACTTTTTAATCCCTGCCTGGGTTTAAAACACTAAAACACCGAATAATTTGACAATATATATATATATATATGCAATGTTATCATAAAATTGGGTGTTTATAATAAAAATGGAAAATAATTAATTTATCTTGATTTGCGAATTTTCGAATCAAGGAAAGGAGACCAATGAGTATTGAACAAGGATATCAGCCAGATTCAAAAGAGTTTGATATCAGAAATCCCCAAGAAACAATTAACCACTACCAGGAAGTATTTAAATCTGATCCGGATTATTCTAAAAAATTTCCTATGAGTTTAGGTTTTTTATATCATGCATATGCTGAAGTAAAAGACTATAAAAATGCTATTAAATATGCAGATAAAGTTGCTTCATTATTTAAAAACGGATACATTTCAGATGATAAAGAAAATACTCAATTAACTTCACTTCAAAGCGAAATTGAGAATTATAAAAGATTACAAAAAGAAAAATAAATATTACTTAATCAATTAATTTCTGTTTCTTGAACCTCTTTCACCCATCATTCTACCGCCTTTGTCGCTTCGGCCCTGTTTAATTCTATGCTTCATTGTTGAACCTCCGGCTGCTTCACCTTCCCGCGAATGTTGAACTCCTACTAATGGACTCTCTTTATACATACCTTTTAATTTTCTTGATTCATCATATCTTAAAGGTGGCGTTTTTAGAATATTTACATCTTTTAATTTTGGATGGGTTAATTTTCCCTTATATCTTGATGGTTTTACAACCAGATCTGATGACTCATACTTGGCAGATTTTGCAGGCTCGAAAAGTGTTTTTCTGATTCTTTCCAGATCTGATTTATCTCTGCTCTCTTGTGAAATTTCCGGAGAAATACCCCTGAACCTTGCACGAGGATTTTCCCAAGATATTGTAGATGTTTTCGGAGTATTTTCATACGTTTGTCCATCCTTTTCAGGTGATTCATTTTTCCTTTTTGAAGGAATTCTGACAAGCGGCAACAATATCAAAAGCATTAAAGCATTGAATGCTTGTTTTTCCTCCGACTCTTTCAAACCGGTTTTGTGTTCAGGAATTATAAAACGTATATAATTTCCTTTGCATAATATTTTAGAATCGATTCTGCCCCCGATAGCTTCTAAATTAAAACTGACATCTATGCCCTTTTCACCGTTTAGAAAAGAACTAACCTCAATCCCCGGTAAATTAATCTTATTTTCACCGATGTTAATTGTCTGCACATTCCCCAATCTATATTTATATTCTTTCCCGTTAATATTAAATTTTCCCGAATCTAATTTAAATTCATTTTTGGCTTTTTCCTTTATTTCAGGAAAATTAAACGAAATTTCTTTACCTTTATTCTGAGCACTCTCTCTAAGCATTTCGCGCACCCTTGCACGGTTTATCGGATCATTAAAATCAACTTTAGCGCCCATTGATTTTAATTCCCCTATCGATTTGTCAGTATATTCTTCAATATGTTCAACTAATATCTTTTTATACGATTCGGGGTCAGCTTTTTTCAAATCATATAGATTGACAATTTTGGCTCCCTCCATGGTTTCCATAGGCATCTCTATCAATCTTTTTCCAATATGTTGATACAATTCATCGTCAGGGCCAATTTCTACATTTTTGCCATTGATATCAATGTTTGTCGGAAAATTTGCTATTACTTTACTTTCCTTGCTTGATTCCAAGGCGCTTTTAACTTCTTTGGCCCGCTCTGGTGAAATTATCCCCGCTTTTAATTGAGCTCTGATTTGGTCTTCAACGTTTCCTGCCCGATAAATAGAATTAAATTCATGAATTAATGCAAGATCAGCAGCGGTCAGCTCTTCGAGATCTTTTCGATTCAATCCATTGCTTTGGCCTATTTCATATGATTCAGCTACCGATTCAATAATTTTTTCCATGTATTTAGACCTGGCTTCTCCTTTTAAATCTTCTCCGCTTTTATTGACTTCTTCAGCTTCATCATATAGTTCATCATTTATACTGCCCTTAATATCTTTAAACATTATTAATTTACCCTTCAAATGTCTCAATTTTTCATTCTGACAAGTACCATTATATAAATTTTCAGCATCTTTTCGCATAAACTGCTCGGCTATATAGCGTTCCGGTGATATTAGCTGTGAACGCGCTTCGCCATGTTGTTTGATTGATGGCTCTTCAGTAGGAATAAATGTCCTAGAAGTTTCTTTTATCGAAGAGGGGGCTTTGCCAAGTAGAATTCCAACTATTGGCCCGAGCACCATAATCCATTTTTTTCTTTTGTTTTTTTCTTCTTCTTTTTTAAGCGATTTTGTTTCTTTTAAATTTTCATGTGATTTTTCAACAAACATATAATCTCCTTTATTGTTCTTGCAACCAACTTTATAATAACATAAAAAGACCTGTTTTTACGAGGTCTTTTTATTTCCCTCCCTGGGTTTACCCTGAGTTCGCCAATTGGCGAATCGCAGGGCTGTCTCTATTATCGTCTAATCAACAGAGCTAATAAATATCTAATTTTCAAATTTTTTACAGTCATTATCTTTGTCAATATTTTCACTTCATCTCAAACTCTTTTAATTTATCTTGTATATTTTTAAGTTGGTCCCTTAAATCTATAAGTTTTGTATTCGCAATTTCTATATGTTTCTTATTTAATTTTCCTAAAGAAGTATTATATAATCCTATTTCTCTTTTAGAGAAGAATGGGGAACCATAATGATTTTTTGCTCTATAAATTACTTTTTCTGGTAGCTTGAGGCTACCATATTTCATAATATCTCTAATCGTACCTTCAGTTAATAATTCATCCATACTACTAACACCATACTCTTTTTTGTAAGTTGACATAAATTTTTCAGCCTGCCATGGCATCATTCGATATTGATACCTTTCTTCTTCACCAGCTGCTTTAAATCCCCCAATATCTTTCTCAATTTGAGATATTTTTTCTTTTAAGTAATTTTCGTGTGACATTAACGTCTCAAAATAAGCTAATCTCTCTTCATCCTTTTCTTTATTGTTTAATTGTTTTTCTCTCTCTTGATAAGTTTTTTCAAGATCATCAGGATAAAAAGCAAGCTTTTGATAAACCTGATCTAATTTGTTTGGTGTTTCCTTTGATGCCTCTTCTAAAGACGGAGAAATTTTTTCAGAAATCATTTTAACTCCTTTCTATTTTTTTCCCTGCCACAGCCTTTGCCTGCACTATAATTTCTTTCTCCAGTTTCTTGGCGATATCTTTATGATCTCGGAGATACTGTTTGGCGGCTTCACGGCCCTGGCCGATTTTCTCATCGCCCCATAAAATCCAGGCGCCGGATTTGGTGAGAATGCCGTATTTTGCCCCAAGTTCAATAAGTTCCGACTCGCGGGAAATGCCGATGCCGTACATAATATCAAACTCAGCCTGTTTAAAAGGAGGCGCCACTTTATTCTTGACCACTTTCACTCGCGTGCGATTGCCAATCATATTATCGCCTTCTTTTAGTTGCTCTATTCGGCGAATATCAAGACGAATTGATGAGTAAAATTTAAGTGCCATTCCTCCGGTTGTGGTTTCGGGATTCCCAAACATCACCCCGATTTTCATGCGGATTTGATTGATAAATATAACAACTGTCTTGCTCTTGGAGACAATCCCGGTCATTTTTCGTAGCGCCTGGCTCATTAACCGCGCCTGCACACCCATTTGCGAGTCCCCCATTTCGCCCTCAATCTCTGATTTCGGGACAAGTGCCGCAACTGAATCTATTACCAAGACGTCAACTGCGTTACTGCGCACCAACGTTTCCGCGATTTCCAGCGCCTGTTCTCCGGTGTCTGGCTGAGATATTAATAATTCTTTGATATTTATCCCCAAATTTTTGGCGTATTCCGGGTCAAAGGCATGTTCGGCATCGATAAAGGCCGCAAGCCCTCCTGTTCGTTGTGCCTCCGCCACAACCTGCATGGCAAGAGTGGTTTTTCCCGATGCCTCCGGACCAAATATCTCCACAACTCTTCCCCGCGGAAGGCCGCCTACACCAAGCGCCAAATCTAATCCCAAAGAACCGGTATTTATCACCTGGACGTCAAGTGTTTTGGCATCACCCAAGCGCATGATGCTTCCCTTGCCGAATTCTCTTTCTATTTGTGTAAGAGCCATTTCGAGCGCCTCTTTTTTACCTTTATCGTCGGACATAATACTCCTTAAATTTCTAATTATCCTAATTGACCTAATTTCTAATCAATGTCTAATGTTTAATAATTTTTTGGTTTTTAGGGTTTGTTTAGGTCAATTAGTGCAATTAGGTTAATTAGACATTTATTTGCATAATATTTGTATCGTCTTGGTGGTTTCTTTCTGTGCCTTGTTCTTGGCGCTAATCTCTACAGTATTAATTCCTTTTTCAAGCTGAATCTCCTCGGAAAAACTGCCGTCCGGTTCAACTGCCACCGCTTCCCCATTTATATTTAAATTTGCTGTAGAATCGGTTTTGCCGGAAATAGTAATATTATCCATTGAAACAACAATTTCGGCTTGTTGGTTATTTATCTCGAGCGGCGGCGCAGCGGCAAAGCTTTTTACCTGAAACCAGATATATCCTAAAAGTCCAATTACAACTACCGCCACTGTGATGCCAATTGCCAATTCCGGTGTAATATAATATTTCGGACCTTTCAGCCATTTACCTTCCGGCTCTGGCTTAATCAGGTTTTTCTTTTCCAACCCGGAATGTTTTTTAATTGATTTTATCGAATAGTAATACCTTTTTTCATCCTGGTAATTTCCAATTATTTCTTCTTTTTTTAACCCAAGATAATCGGCATAGCGAGCCAAGAATCCATATACATAAACATCAGCCGGAAGTTTCTCGTAATGCGAACTTTCAAGAGCATGCAAATATTTCATGGCAATTTTGGTGTCTTTTTCCGCCTGTTCCAGATTAACATCTTTTCTTTTTCGGGCGTTTCTCAGCCGTTCGCCAAGAAATTTCTGCAGTTTGATTTTTTTCTTTGTGAATATTATTGACATATTTTTATTACACACAATTTAGGCAATTTATGATTGCTATATTTTTATTTTGATTTTGGCAATTTAATATATTTTTGTCAAACTAATTGTTGTTTTTAATATTCACCGGCACTTTTTCTTCTTTATCAACCGGGTCATCCTCTGTTACCCCATCGGGCATTTCCAGTGCGGTTGATTTATTCTCATATTTTTCCGGCAGATTATTTTCCTTACTCTTTTCAACAATATCTTTGCCTTTTTCTTTAAATTCCTCTACTTCTTTGGAGGATTTTTCTTTTATTTCAGGAAGATTGTTTTTTTCCTTCTGTACATCTTTTTTTACATCAATATTTTCTTCCTTTTTGAAAAATTCATCACTGCCATTTTCAGTCATCTTTTTGATGTACTCGACAGATGCCACAACCACCGAAGGTTTGCCGCCGCGTGTAAGCACATAAACATCACCCTTTTCCACATCATCGACAAGTTTGGAGATATTGGCTCTTGCCTCTGTCACCGGCAATATCTTATCAATTGGGATCTTTAGCACATTTCCCTCCCTTTCCAAATTCATTATAACACAGTGTTTTATTTGTACACTGTGGATATTTATATAAAAGAAAATTTCAATTTTCAATTTACAATTTTTAAACAATATTTTTAAATCAATAAATAAATTATCATCGAAGCAATTGTTAATCTTGATTAATTATATTTTATCTGATATAATTTCGTGTATTATAAAAATAAAAAGGAGGCGAATCAGTTGTACATTAACAAAAAATCCGATGAACACTTATCATGTTCTTTTTGCAAAGAACAAATAACCTTCTTTGACTATGACAGATTCTTTCGCTGTTCATGCGGCGCGCATTATCTTTACACCTTTAATTTTGATTATGACGAAATGCCGGAAATTATAAATGATTACATCCTTTTAATATCCAATGAAATTATTGAAATATATTCCGGCCTTGTCGATATGAAAATCGATTTCAGGATCGAATGTATTGACCCTAGAAGCGGGGTAGTAATCATATTTTTGCGTGTCATTAAAAATGAAAATGTCCCACTTTCCAACCATGCATTTGCGCCACTTGGCAAATGTTTTTCCCAGAATTAGGAGGTCAAAATGCTGGAAATGACAATGAACTTTCTGACTCATGTCGGGCTGATTGCAGTATTATTGTTTGCATTACATTCAATTTTAAAGGGTGGTGAGAAAAGTGACCGCGGATATTTATAATTTTTCTATGTTCGTTACAGGATTTTTAAGCATAATATTATTTATTAAAATGATGAGAATTATTTATATTTCTGCGAAGGAAAAAGAAGTTGAATTTTATTTTTTCGCATCGGGTATAATTTTTATTATTTTTCTTATCCTGCTTGGTTACAAAATCAAAATTATCGGCGCTTTTCTGCTTATTACCAACGCCCTATTGATTATTATTTTTGGAATTATAAGTCTATTCAGTAAAAATAACGCAGAATGACAAATTTAAAACTGCCTTGATTTTTTAAGGCAGATTTTTTTATTACTTTATATTTAATTAAATCTCTTCTATATTATTGCTGATTTTTTTGCTTTCGTCGGGACCCGTTTCAATTGACGGCTTGATATTTTCTTGCGGGGGAGGTTCAACCGGCTTGAAAGCAGGTGCAAAATTATAGCTTTGATTATAATTTTGAGGCGGTCTAGCATCCGGCGAATCAAAGCCGACCATTATATCACGCGGCTTTGCGCCTTCAGACGGCCCGATTACTCCCTGATCTTCCAATATATCTAAAAGGCGCGCGGCACGGGCATAACCCACGCGAAGCCTTCGCTGCAGCAAGCTCGCAGAGGCCTTTCCTGCCTGCATCACGGTTTGCTTGGCTTCTTCATACATTTCGTCATCAATCTCGCCGTCAGCACCCGCCATGCCCGGCCTTGCCGCTTTGTAATTGACGATGGACTCGTCATAAATTGCTTCGCCTTCGCGCTTTAAAAATTCGGTAACTTTTTTGACTTCTTTATCGACAACTAATACTCCCTGAACACGTTTCGGCTTGCCAAAATCGTGTGAAAGATAAAGCATATCGCCGCGTCCCAAAAGTTTATCCGCGCCCGCCTGGTCAATGATAGTTCTTGAATCAACCTGCGAAGCAACTGCAAAAGCAATACGGGTGGCAATATTGGCTTTGATTAGCCCGGTGATAACATCAACGCTCGGCCTTTGCGTGGCAACAACCAAATGAATGCCTGTTGCGCGCGCCATTTGCGCCAATCGGACAATTGCGCCTTCCACATCGTTAGCCGATTGCGCCATCAAATCCGCAAGCTCATCTATAATTATCACGATATACGGCATTTTTTGCCCGTCAGCCGGAGGGTTGGAATTATATGAATCAATATCGCGGTGCTTGGCTTCCTGAAAAACCCGAAACCTTCTTTCCATTTCGCCGACCGCCCATTTCAAAACATTGATGGTTTTGTCAGGCTCGGTCACCACCGGCGCAAGCAGATGGGGGATGCCGTTATAAGGAGTAAACTCCACTCTTTTCGGATCAACTAAAATCATGCGTAAATCAGCCGGTGTATTCTGGTAAAGCATGCTCAAAATGATTCCATTAATACAAATTGATTTGCCCGAACCTGTTGCGCCGGCAATTAAGAGATGAGGCATTTTTTTTAAATCCGAAACAATCGGCTCGCCGGCAACGCCGCGCCCAAGGGCAATCGACAGATTTGATTTCTTTTGTTTGTAGGGATCCGATTCAAGAATTTCCCGGATAGTCACGGTTGCCCCAACCTTGTTGGGAATTTCCACGCCAACGGCGGACTTGCCGGGAATCGGCGCTTCAATTCTGATTGGGTGTGCCGCGAGTGCTAGCGAAAGATCGTTGGCGCGGGAAACAATCTGGGTCAGTTTTATGCCTTCTTTGGGTTTGAGTGAATATTGGGTAACAGTCGGACCTATGTTTACATCTCCCATCGAGACATCTATATTAAAATCCTTTAGAGTTTTTTCGATGATATCAACATTTTTGGCAATATTGCCGGAGGTGGCTTTGGTATTGGAGGTCTCGAGCAAATCAAGCGGGGGGAACTCCCAATTTGTGGGAAGCGCCTGCTTCGGCTGGGATCCAAGTTCTTTGACCGGCAGCTGCTGCTGATTGGGAGAGATTTTATTTTTAAGATTGTTGAGAGTGGTGAAAACGGAAACTTTTTGCGTCTCGCCGTGCACGTTAACCTCATTTGTTGATTGCGGCGAAAATTTTCCGATCAAACTCCTCACGGATGTATTCATTGCCATAATAACCGCCACCATGGAAAGCCCCATGAGGATGATAAAGGTGGCAATCTGCCCGAATAAACCGGTGAAAAGATTATTAATTCCGGCACCGATTGCCCCGCCAAGTGGATTGATGAGCGCGGGAATAAATAAAAATGCAAGCGCTATGCCGATGATTGAGGTAGCTTTGAGTTCTATTTTTTTCGGCATCCACATGGCAACGGATATTAAAATCAAAACCAAAGGCAAAATATATCCCAAAATACCGAAACCATTTCTTAAAAGTTCTTTGAAAAAGTTGCCGACATTGCCGCCGATTGACAGAATCGACAAGAGCAAAAATATGCCGACTATCGAGAGAATAACAGCAATAATTTCCCGGCTTGTTTCCGGATTCATGCTCCAGTCATACTTTTCCCAGATCGACTCATTCTTTTTGTATTTTTTCTTCCTTGGCATCCCGCTCCTTTGAGAACATGCGTTAACTTTATAACTTTATGAACTTGATAAACTTTTATTTTATATATGATAATTATATCATATCCCTCGTGAAAAGTCCATAAGATTGACTTAGGTGACATACGCTGATAAAATATAATCATGAAAAAAATCAATCTAAAAAGCGTGGTTTGGAAAGAAGGCAAATATTTTGTTGCCCAATGTCTTAATGCCGACATTTCCAGTTTCGGAAAAACCAAAAAAGAAGCCCTTTCCAATCTAGACGAAGCTTTGGAATTATATTTTGAAGATATAAAAACTCCTAAAATAACAATTGTTGAAAGACCCGAATTGGTTAAATCTTCACTTTGCCATGCCTAAACTATATTCGTCCAAAATTATTATAAAAACCCTTGAGAAAAAGGGTTTTTATTTTGTTTCGCAAAAAGGGAGTCATGTTAAATACCGCAAAACTGGAAAGCCAACTTTAACAGTTATTATTCCCGCCGACCGAAAAGAAATTCCTCTCGGCACCTTCCGTTCCATCCTCCGCCAAGCAAATTTGAGCGAAGATGATTTTAAGAAGAAATAAATGTAAGGAGGAAAATGAAAATATTCAAAATTGTCACCAAAAAAAGTTTAGATAAATACAAGAAAATCATTTTGAATTTTTATCAGCCGTATTTTAAAGGAGTAAATCTAAAAAAGGCACTTTATAACTCCACAATGATTTCGATTTGCATCAAGGACGGCAAAGTCATCGGTGCCGCCAGAGTAATTACCGATTCAATTAGATACGCAATGATTCATGACATGATTGTAAAAAAGGACGAAAGATGCCAGGGAATCGGGTTTAAATTGATAAAAATTCTTATTGCCGAACTCAAAAAGCAAAAAATTTTCCAAATTGGACTAACATATGAGAAAAAATTCCCCTGGCTTAAAAAATTCTACCAAAAAGCCGGATTTGAAAAAGACAAATACTGCAATTATTTGATAATCAGAAACTAAATATATTTTATAAAAAATCCCGCCATTTCTGACGGGGTATTAAAACTATATTTATGGATACTAAATTAGATTTGTGATTTTTTCGACTACTTTATCTAAATTTTTAGAAGTATATTCCAGCATTTTCATACTGCCATCCATTAGTTCAAGAACTGTCTTATTATTCCTAAGATAATACTCCTCTTCCTTCCAAAAGCTGTGGAATTGTTCGGAAAAATGGCAAATTAATCCGCTTTTCAGTTCTTTTTTGGTAAAGGGGTAAACTGAATTGTAGCCGCTAAGGTAATATTTTGCTTTTACGAGGTTCTCTTTGCTAAATGGATCTGGTGAATCAAAGCAAATTAATCTCATCGAACGCGTTAGCTCATAAAATCTTGATGAGGTCAGGCATTTCAAATCAAAAACATAATTGATATTGCCCTTATTATCAAAGGAAATGTTGCGCCTATGATAATCGCCATGGATGAGGTGATCGCTGACAAGACCATATTTTTCCATATTGAAATCGTATTTTTCGATTAATTTCTTTCTCAATTCAATCATTTGGAGGAATTGCCTGTCGATTTTATCCAGAGATTTTTTCTTCTCAATTACGCTCATTACCTTATCAATTCTTTTTACAGTGAAATTTTTTGTCATCGGCTTAGTGGTTCTTCCAGGGTCAGAGAATAGGCATTTTTTTCCTGCGAGATGGATTTTCCCTAACATTTTTCCGGCGGTTTTTAGATCTTGAATATTTAATCTTGATTTAACATTAATATCAGCTAAAAATGGAAAAAGCGCATAACTTGTTTCTTCGAGTTTGGAGTAATATTCACTATTAGTTGTTTTAATTGGAAGAACTACTGGAATTCCGTTTTTAAAAAAGAATTGAGTTCCTCGAGCTGTGAAATCCAGGGATTTTTGTAATCTTTGACGGTAGTTCTTCAGGAAATATTTATTGTTTTTGCTTTTGACAATAAAACTATCGGAAAGAAATCCCTGTTTATAATTTTCGATTGAGACGATATCTTTAATACCATATTCTGTTTGAATACGATTATAAAGTGATTTTATTTTATTATTAATATGCATAAATTCACTCCTTAACTTATTAATTCGTTAGATTACCCCACAATCTCTAAAACCGATAAATTCAAAATATCCTTATCAAGATATTTTTTGATTGCTTTAGTGATATATGGGCTTCTGATGAGATCTTTTTTATCGAGTGCTTTGATTTCTTCATAAGAATAGAATTTTACCTCCGGATGCTCCTTTGAATTGGAGAGTTTTCCGGAAATTATTTTAGAACTAAAGACAATAATTGTAATGTTGGCATTATTTTTAATAGGACGCTGGTAGATTCCGATTATTTTTTCCGGCTTGACATTAAGCCCCGTTTCTTCTCTTGCCTCGCGAATTGCGGTTTTAATTATTGTCTCATGTCCTTCCATTTTTCCAGCTGGAAAATTATAAAGCCCCTCTGCGGATTTTTTAGTTTCCTTGACCAGTAAAAACCTGCCATTTTTTTCAATTAAATTGCTCGCCACTACATAAATATTCTCAAATTGTTTTTCCATAATTTTCTCTCTAAATTATAATTAATTTCAAACTTTGGTAAAAAATATTATTAGATTACTTTTCAAATATATAATCAACGGAACTAGGCAGAATATATTGTAAAAAAGTCATTTTTGACAAAATAAAATAATATATTTTTTTAATTACATTTTTATTTGACAAGTCAGGAATGAAATTTACCTGAATATTTTTAAATCCCGCCGATTTGCCGTATTTAATCATTTCATCAACATGCAATATATCTTCCCAAACATAAGGCCTGATTTTATTTACCCGCCAGAGTGCGATCTTGTATAAATATTTTTTGCAGGTCGGTTCGCATAAAAATAAACAAATGCCTCCTTTTTTTAATACTCTACGAATTTCCTGTAAAGTTTCGAGCATTTTACCAAAATGATGAGCCGACGAAAAACAGTAAATCAAATCCAGTGAGCCATTATTAAAAGGCAACTTACTGCTATTGCAAACGATGGATTGATCCACCTTTATCCCATAATGTTTTTCCCAGTATTTGAGCGACTGCACCGCATATTCAGATATATCCGACATTATAATTTTTTTTGAAGGAAATTTAATTTTTAAAATACATGATGCCCATCCCTGGCCGGCTCCGATTTCTAATATTTTTGACGACTTCTGAAAATAATTGTTATAGTACTTTATTTTATTTTTTAATATTACTGTTTCTTTCAGTTTATTCTGAAGATTTCTGACTGAAAATTGATAGGGATTTTCAGTTGGACTTTTCTTCCAGTATTCAATTTCTATTTCTTCTCTTTTTCGAAGACTGGGTTTATTTTTCATAAGAAAATACCTTGGCATTGCTGCTAATTTATACTTCAATAATAACCGGGATTACCATCGGACGTCTCTGGGTTTCTTTATATAAGAATTCTCCCATTTCGTCGCGGATTTCGCGCTTGATGTAGTCCCAGTCGGCCGGGCATTTTTCGTTATGATGCGAAAACATCCGGCGCACTTCCTGGCGTGATTTCTGGATCAAATCCTCGCGGGCGCGCATATACACAAATCCGCGGGAAATTATATCAGGAGAAGTAACTATTTTTCCGTTAGCATGATCAATGGTTAAAATCACCACAAAAATTCCGTCTTTCGCCATCGCCTGGCGGTCGCGAAGCACGATGTTTCCGACATCTCCCACGCCCAAACCGTCCACCAAGACGTAGCCTGAAGGGGCTTTGGAGTTGGAAATTCTCCCGCCATTTTTATTGAATTCCACAATTTCTCCATCTTCAATCACAAAAATATTTCTCGGGTCCACCCCCATCTGCTTGGCAAGTTGGGCATGACGCACGAGATGCCTGAATTGCCCGTGGATTGGAATAAAATATTTTGGATGAAGGGTTTTTAAAACCAATTTCAAATCTTCGGCTTTGGCGTGCCCCGAAGCATAAACTTCCGCCGATTCTCCGCCGTAAATCACTTCGGCGCCTTCGCGAAAAAGGTTATCAATAGTTTTGGAAATTGAACGCTCATTTCCCGGAATAGCGGAAGCGGAAATTATTACTGTATCGCCCGGTTCAATCTTGATTTGCTTGTGCTCGCCCGCCGCCATTCTAACGAGAGCGGCAAATTCTTCTCCTTGGCTTCCGGTGCAGATAATTATGAGTTCTTCTTTTCGAAAATGATTTATCTGGCTGATATCCACAATAACCCCGTGAGGAACTTTAAGGTAGCCAAGCCGCATGGCAATTTCAATGCTTGCTTCCATGCTGCGGCCGGACACCGCCACTTTTCTATTAAACTTTGCCGCCGCATCAATAACCGACTGGATTCTCTGAAGCGATGAGGCAAATGATGTCACGATAACTCTCCCTTCAGCTCTCTGTATAATGGATTCAATTGTCTCCTTGATTTTAATTTCGCCAACCGATTGTCCTTCGCGTTCGGCATTGGTTGAATCCATAAAAAGGCAAAATACACCTTGTCTTCCGATTGCTTCAAGATCAATCAAAAGTTGTTTTTCTTTGGGATTGTCCTTTTCAAGGCGAAAATCGGAAATAAAAACCAGTTTGCCCATCGGGGTTGATATAATAAGACCCAATTCATCAGGAATAGAATGGCTGAGAGCAAAAGTTGTTATCCTAAAAACTCCCATCTGAAATGATTCGCCGGGGTTCACAGTGTTGACATTCGGCCTCTGATAACCGAATTCCTTGAATTTCGCCTCGATCATGGCAGTTGTTAATTTTCCGGTATAAATCGGGCAGGAAAACTTCGGCCAGATGTAGGGGATAGCGCCGGCATGATCCTCGTGGCCGTGAGTGACGATCATTCCGCGAATTTTATGGCGGTTTTTCTCGAGATATTCAATATTGGGAATTACAAAATCGATCCCCGGCATTTCGCCGCCCGGAAACATCAATCCGCAATCAATGATTATTACATCGTTGCCGTATTCAATCACCGTCATGTTTTTGCCGATTTCACCCAAGCCGCCAAGCGGAATTACTTTTAATGTATTAAATGATCCCTGGCTTGAAAAAGGCTGATTCTCGCGATGTCTGGGATGGCGCTTATCGCCCTCGCGGTGCTTTGTTTTAAAAATCTGGGTTTTCTGGGAATTAATATTAACATCTTTGGCAAATTTTTGGTAAGGATTTTTATTCCTATTATCTTTTTCGTGCATTTTTTGTCCTCCGCTACCCATAAATTGATTTTTTTTGTTTTTTTCTTCTAAAAACGATTTGTATTTGTTGTACATATTGTCCTTTCAAAATTAATATTGCAACTCTCCCGCCAATCTCATCCACAAATAGCACTAATCATTAGTGATATTAGTGAATAAAATTAGTGGGTGAGATACATTATTTAATGATTTTTAACAGTTTCTTAATATTCTTAAAATCTTCCTTGATTGTTTCTTTTAACTTTGCCTGATGGAGACCCGCTGCCGGATGGTAAAGCGTAAGAAAACATCTGTTTTTGCGCTTGAATGCTTTACCATGCACTTGGGATATCGAGCCGACATCCGGCAGAAAATGATGCATGCTGTGGCGACCAAGCGTAACAATAATTTTCGGTTTTATTAATTCCAGTTGTTCATCGAGCCATGGCGTGCAGATTTCAATTTCCTCTGGCAGGGGATCGCGGTTACCGGGAGGACGATGCTTGACTATGTTTCCGATAAACACCTCGCTTCTTTTAAAGCCGTTTTCTGCGAGCATTTCATCAAGAAATTTTCCAGCTGCTCCGCAAAATGGCCGGCCTTCCTTATCTTCGCTCGCTCCCGGTCCTTCTCCCACAAAGAAAATATCCGCTTTGGGGCTTCCTTCTCCCGGAACAGCTTGCATGGCGGTTTTATAGAGCTCGCACTTTTGGCACTTTTTTATTTCATTGTTTAGATCGTCTAAATTCATATTGTATTACTCCCACTAATCACATCCACGAATAGCACTAATCATTAGTGATATTAGTGAATAAAATTAGTGGGTGAGATACATTATAATCTTTCCAATATTTTAAGCTCTAATTTATCATCTGATGTATCATAAACTGCAAATGTTGCTTTGCTAAATAATCCTGCCAGTGTTCCCGGATTTACCAATCTCGCGATTTTTTGTCTTCCGTCATCGGTCTTAACTCTTAAGTTATCTTCCCAGGGGCGATGAGTGTGCCCATAAAAAACCAGGTCGAATACACCTGTTTCCGCCAATTCTTTCGCATCTTGCGGTTGATGGCAAAAAGCTATTTTCTTTTCGTCTATATCAATTTCTCCCCGGTTACCGTGTATTTTTACGTTTTTATATTTCTTGGCAGTTTCAATGAGCAAATCAGGATCACCGACATTGCCGAAAACCATGTGAATTTCTCCGCCGGCTGGCGGATTAAATTTCGGCTCAATTATTTCGGCAAGCATCGAAGGCGCTGCCAAGTCACCGCAGTGTATTAAAACACCGATTTTCTCCTTGTTAATATAATCGAGCGCTTTTTCCAAATTAGGAACATTATCATGACTGTCGGAAATTATTGCAATTTTCATATACCTCTGCTAATACTATTTTACAAATAAATTACTGAGACCTCATTTCAAAAAATAAAATCAAATTTTCCCTTTGCTTAATTTTGGAGATCTATTTTATCCTGAGAATATTATAGCAAACTTTGTCGTCAAAGTCAATTATTTTCCGTCACGCTTGTCTTTTCCCAAGAGCGGACCCTTGGCGGCTTTGTAGGAAAGCGAGATGCGGCCACGGTCTTTGTCAATATCAAGCACCATCACCGGAACTCTATCGCCAACATGAAGAATATCAGTCACTTTCGGCACACGGTAATCAGCAAGTTGTGAAATATGAACCATGCCATCCATTTTCGGCGTTAGCTGGATTATTGCCCCTATTTCTTTGCCGCTCATCCTGTCTTTTTGAATGGATTTGACCTCGCCGGTGATAATATCGCCGGTTTTGATTTCCCGCATTAAATCCTTGACAGTTTTTACCGCTTTATCCGCCATCTGGGCATCAATGGATGAAACGGAAACTGTGCCATCTTCATCTATATCAATGGAAATTATTTCTTTCCCGCCGCAATCGGTGATAATTTTATTTATTGTTTTTCCACCCGGGCCGATCAATTCCCCGATTTTCTCCGGATTGATTTTCACAATCGTGATTCTCGGCGCATAAGGAGAGAGGTCTTTTCGTGGAACGGGAATGACTTTCAGCATTTTATCCATGATTTCCAATCGCCCGATTCGTGCTTTTTCCAGAGTGTCTTTAATAATTTCCATTGAAAGGCCATCAATTTTAATATCAAGTTGTATTGCGGTTATGCCTTCTTTGGTTCCCGCCACTTTGAAGTCCATGTCGCCGCCAAAATCTTCAATTCCCTGAAGATCGGTTAACACTTTATATTTCTTGCTTTTATCATCGGTGATTAATCCCATGGCAATGCCGGAAACCGGTTTTTTAATTGGCACACCAGCGTCCATAAGCGCGAGTGTCGAGCCGCAGACTGAGGCCATTGAAGAAGAACCATTGGAAGACAATATTTCCGAGACTAATCTGATAGTATAAGGAAATTCATCTTTTGAAGGAATCACCCGGACAAGTGCCCGTTCGGCAAGCGCGCCATGACCGATTTCGCGTCTTCCTGTTGAACGAATCGGCTTGACCTCGCCGGTGGAAAAAGGCGGAAAATTATAATGATGCATATATCTCTTTTCCCCTTCTTCTTCCATTGTTTCAATAATCTGCTCCTCGCCCGGCCCGCCGAGGGTAGCGATGGTAAGCGCCTGGGTTTGGCCTCTGGTAAAAAGTCCCGAGCCGTGCGTTCTGGGCAATATTCCCACTTCCACATTAATCGGCCGAATTTCTTCAATTTTTCTGCCATCCGGTCGGATATTATCCTCCATGATGATTCGGCGCACTTCTTTTTCTACCAATTTATTGAATGCCGCCTTGAGATCGATTTGCTTGAAGTTGCCTTCAAGACTTTCCAGTACTTCATTTTCAAATTTCTTAAGTTCCTCATTTCTTTTTTCTTTTTCAATAAGTTTTACTGCTTTTTCCAGTTTT
>Ga0105099_10000363_pt1 | contig 31084 bp, 27 predicted proteins | sample PPLLak3cmMay2015_2_FD_79138 | JGI IMG/M metagenome (GOLD analysis project Ga0105099, IMG submission 79138) | Freshwater sediment microbial communities from Prairie Pothole Lake near Jamestown, North Dakota, USA - PPLs Lake P8 Core (1) Depth... | ecosystem: Environmental > Aquatic > Freshwater >... | reverse complement strand
CGGTAAAATCGGCATAGGGTGGTGGGTGCAAGTCTCATACGGTGAAGGAGTAGCGAGCCACACCGACCCCGAGTTTTGCGGCGGGGGTAGTAATAATGGTATCTGTTCCGTGAACCCATCTTTTCCCGAAAGATTTTCTGAACGGTAGTAAAGCATCAGGAACAAAGAGCGGCATATCATCCAAACCCAGACAAGCTGGACTTTAGTTCTTTAACCTTTTATTCCAAACAGCAGAATAAGAACCTTCACGAAATAATTTTCTGCATCGAAGTACCCTTCAGGGTGAAAAATGTCAGAAAATTATTTCTAAGGTTCTAAGGAGGAACTGATGCGGCGATTACGGTTCAGGAGGAAGGGAAATATTTTTACAAATGTTCCATAAACTCATCGGGTGTAATGTCCGCTTGTTTCAGGACACTATACAGGGTGCCCGTAGCAACCTCCCTATGCATTGGTATGACACAACCTATTGCACCATCAACCGTGATTTTTTTCATTACCGCATGACTGCCTTTTTGCCGGACAAGTTCAAACCCCATTTTCTTTAAAGTTTTTACGACTTTTTCCCCGGAGACCCTTTTTAGTTTAGTCATGGACAGCCTCGAAAGTCGTCATAAATGAGCGTTCGGTTTTTTCAATTGGGAACTCTTCAAGATAGAGCTCTGTGGCTTCTTTAAGATTGGCAACAGCGGCTTCTACGGTTTTTCCCTGGCTTGCAGTGCCGACTTCGGGACACAGGGCAACATACAAATCATCTTCCTTATGAATCACTGCAGTAAAAGTTTGTGCGGTCATTTGTGTATCCTTTTTTAAGAGGTGAAAGCATCTACCATCTTAATGAACGCTTTTTGTTTCTGATTTTTTAATACGTTCAATCATTTTTGTCATATATAATATAATATCATTATTGCGCATAACAACGAAATGTTGTATTTAATCAGGTGACTGTTTTTTTGTTATCATAATTCCAACCGAATTAAACATCATACGATTTCCAGCCTTCTGTGTATCTGTTCTGTGATCCCATATTTTCAAGAAGGGATTTCTGAACGATAGTAAAGCATCAGGAAAAAAGAGCGGCATATCATCCCAGGAGGAACTGATGCGGCGATTACGGTTCAGGAGGAAGCGGGAGATAGAAAAGTGTTTTGTGCTACAAACAGGGACAGTTGATTAACAAAATACCACTACGTCCCTCGCCCCTATAAACCATTTCCCCCTTGCACCGCTTTTCATAGATTTAGGTTAATCTATTCTCTCCGTCCATAGATAAGGGAATCGCCGCCACATGTATAAAAGTATTTAAAATTGTACTTGTATACTATACTAATTTAATGTATATTATACTTATATAATAGTATAATTGTAATACATGCATGTACCTTGAAAAAATATGGATTTAAAAACCATAATTCTCGATGGTCAGGATCGCGTTGCCGGCTACAAGGTTATTGAGCGTGATATTGATGTCGATGTTGCGGCAATTAGGAGCTTGAATAAGGTCATCGCTATCACGGGTCCCCGCCGGGCTGGAAAAACGAGTTTCATGGTCCAGCTTATACGTAAATTGGGCATCTCTCAGACAGAAGCAGCTTTTCTGGACTTTTCCGAAATCGTACTTTTTGATTTTACTGCAGCAGATTTTCCTGCGCTTTATCAAGCGTATTGCGAATTGTACCCGTCTTCAAATCCCTGGTTTTTCCTTGATGAGATACAGGAGGTTGAAGACTTCGAAAAAGGGCTCCACTATTTACTTAATGCCGGCGCAAAGGTGTTTATCTCCGGCTCGTCAGCAAAGCTCTCCTCAATGGATCTGGCGTCTACGCTCAGAGGCAAAGCATTGCCGATCCATGTCTATTCGCTTAATTTCAAGGAGTTTCTCCGCTTTAGGAAAATGTCAGTCGCTAAACATATACCTTCAAAGGAAATGGGAAAACGCAGAGCATTGTTTGCAGAATTTTTGTATTGGGGCGGGTTTCCTGAACTGGTCCTCGCCGAATCAACGGAAATGAAGAGAGCTCTTCTTAAATCATACACCGATCTGATGCTTTTCCGGGATATCATTGAACGTCATGAGTTGAAGAAATTCCACCTTGTGGAAATGGTATATGGAAAACTCTTGCGATCATTTACGAAACAGGTCAGCATCACGAAATGGTACAACGACCTGAAAAGCTCGGGACAGCAGGTATCCAAAGACACCATTTTTCAATATATCGGTTATTTTGAAGATTCTCAATTTTTTTCGCTTCTCGAAAACAGGGCGGGTGGAGTCACCAGCCTTAAAAAAATATATCTCACAGACAACGGACTCTATGCGCCGCTGGGCTCCCGATCGCCGGACACCGGTCGCCTGTTTGAAAACCAGATCCATCGCGACCTGTTACGGGAAGGGAGTCCCTGCTATTTTCTCCAAAAAAACGATAATGAAATCGACTTTATTACTGGAGAAACCGGCTATCAGGTATGCCATACATTGAATGATGAAAATTTCGACCGTGAGATGAAAGGTGTATGCTTTGCACTGAATGAGTCCTATATAAAAAAAGTTATACTGCTCTACATGAATGACGAGCGCAGATTGAAGAAAAATTGCGATATCCCAAAGCGATGTGAGATGATAGATTATTTTGACAAAATTGCTTTTTAATGATAAGTCTCAAATCCAGCCGCCGGTTTCAACTAATTTGCATATAGAGTTTATTGATATATGAATTTCCCTCTCATGCAAAAACCTGGCATTGCACCAGATACTATTGCTTATTACCGGAATTCTATTTGGCTAAACGCCGATAAGTATATTATATTTGAAGTTGAACATAAAGTTGAATTTAGCTTAATCACAGAGGACGCCTATGAAAACAATTACCATGCTCGAATTGAGAAAAAACACCGGTAAAATCATACGCTGGTCACAACAGGGACAGCGTATGACCGTAACGTATCGCGGCAAACCTGTCATGAAGATAGAGCCGATAGTGCCTGAAAAAGCTTCTATTGATGACCCCTTTTTCAACCTCGGTTTCGTTGCTGAAAACCTTGCGGGATCATTAAGTAATGAAGAAATGGACAAACTGATTTATGAAGCCTGAAATATTTGTTGATACCAGCGGTTTTTTTTCTTTGCTCTCTCCACGCGACGTTTCACACAAGGACGCTGTAGAAATAGTAGTACATGCAAAACAAACGAATCAGCTTTTTGTCACAACGGATTATGTAATCGATGAAACCGCTACGCTGCTGAATGCTCGCGGAATCGGTCATCTTTCCGGAATCCTGTTTGAAACAGTAAATGCTTCTCGTGTCTGCCGGATAGAATGGATGGACTATGAACGGTTTGCCAGAACGCAAACCTGTTTTGAAAAGCATGTAGATCGTGCATGGTCATTTACCGATTGCTTCAGTTTTATAATAATGAAGGAATTGAAGCTTCGAAACGCCTTGACTAAAGACCGTCATTTTAAAGAAGCCGGTTATACTATTCTGCTTGGTAACTGATTGACAATAACATGGTCAATCAGTGAGTACAGCAATGATTATAAGACATTATTGGCGGAACAGCATGTTTTAAAGCATAGAAGTCGAGCTGATAGAAAAAGCTTTAAAGCGGTTTTCTGTCCGCAACATTCCGCCGTACTGCCACAGAACGTTTTTATATTTGTTCGAAGCATGATGCTGATATGCGCCTGACCATCGGTTGCAGCGGACAAGCCGTTGAACATCAGTGGTTACGAGGGCCTTATACATGAAGAAAAAACAGCGTATGGAATTCAGAAGGTGGAGCAATACACTGGACGTATAAATATCCATCTGGCGTTCATTGTGATGGTTGGATCGAATATAAAAAAACAAAACACCAATAACCGGGGGGACCAGTACTGTGAATATTAAAATCAGGCATGAGATGGAAAGGGATTACCAAGACGTTGAGGTGTTGACAAGGGAAGCGTTTTGGAATCTATACATACCAGGATGTAATGAACATTATTTAGTATACAAAATGAGATCGCACCAGGATTTTATAAAAGAAATGGATTTTATTGCAGAATATAACGGTAGAATCGTTGGAAACATTATGTATGCGAAGTCATGGCTGATTAATGAAAATGGTAATGAACTGGAAATCGCAAGTTTCGGTCCATTATGCGTACTGCCGCAATATCAGCGAAAAGGTATTGGCAGTGCGCTCATTCAACATACACTGAAAATTGCTTTAAAGAAGAATATAAAAGCAGTCGTGATATTAGGGGATCCGCATAATTATTGCAAACATGGTTTTAAAAGTGCCAGGGATTTGAATATCAGTGATATGAATGGGGAATATCCCTATGGAATGCTTGCTCTTGAATTAAAAAAAGGAGGATTAAAAAAGCAGAGGTGGAAATACAAATATAGTGATGTATATACTGTGGATGAAAAAGATGCGGAAACATACGACAAGAAATTCAGGCATAAGGAAAAAAGGTATAATTATTCTCAGGAAATATTTTCTATTGCCATTAGATCGTATGTAAGATAACTGGTCATTTAACCAGGCGCTCAATTTTAACCGGTAACTGCTGCGATGTAATCCGCATTTTTCGCAGGTTTTCAGGCCATTGCAGCAGGTTCAAATTATTTTTACAGTTCCCGGCAAATTAACACCGGACTTCTCCCGAAAAGGAAAAAACAGAATGAAACACATTAAAACCAAATTGACCCTTCTCATCAAGACGATTGTCGTTTTTGTCTCGCTGTCAGCAGCAGCGGATTTAGCCGACATTACCCTGCCCGCGCCGCGTATGGAAGGGGGAAAACCCCTCATGCAGACCTTGAAGGAACGGCAGTCGGTTCGCGCGTTCAGCACGAAGGTTTTACCGGTTCAGGTGTTGGCAGATCTTCTGTGGGCTGCATTCGGCATTAACCGGCCAGATTCCGGCAAACGCACGGCGCCCTCGACCAGGAACTGGCAGGAGGTGGACGTGTATGCGATCATGAAGGACGGTGCATACCTGTATGATGCCAAAGCCAACAGCCTGAAGCTGGTTGTTAAAGGAGACCTGCGCAAGCTGACGGGACGGCAGGATTTCGTGAACACGGCCCCGCTCAACCTTGTATTTGTGGCAGATCTGTCGAAAATGAAAGGATCAGCAGAGGATCAAGCAATGTATTCGGGCGCAGACGTGGGTTTTATCAGCCAGAACGTCTATCTTTTCTGCGCGTCGGAGGGGCTGGCCACGGTAGTAAGGGGATTTGTTGACCGTGACGCCCTTGCGCAAGCGTTGAATCTTCCAAAGCAGAAAAAAATCATTCTCGCCCAGACCGTGGGATATCCGGAAACCGAAACCCGGTAGAATGTATACCGGGAAACAAAGAATGAACGGCAGAATGAGGCTTGCAGGGTGACTTGGGTACGCGCTTGCGGCGGTTATAGTTATATTAAATTTAGAGGTGGATACTGTTTATCCTAAAAAAGGATATATAAATGGAAAATGAATTAAAAAGATCAGCACAAACTACGTTTGAAAGTATTCGAAAGGTACATGCATCCGGAGCAGATTGCTGGTCAGCCAGAGAGCTGGGCAAAATCCTGGGCTATTCGGAATATCGTAATTTTATACCGGTGGTTGAAAAAGCTAAAGAAGCTTGTAATAATAGTGATTACAAGGTGTTAGATCATTTCGTGGATTCCCACGAAATGATTGACATTGGGAAGGGTGCACAACGCGAAGTGCAAACGGTTTATCTATCGAGATACGCATGCTACCTCATAGTACAAAACGCCGATCCTGCCAAAGAGATAGTTGCTTTAGGGCAAACATATTTCGCAGTTCAGACTCGCAAACAGGAAATTGTTGAACAGCATGCATACGAGCAGCTTGGCACCGAAGAAGAGAAACGCATATTCCTGCGGAATGAAATGAAAACCCATAATAAAAAGCTGGCTGACGCGGCAAAAGTTGCGGGGGTTATAGAACCAATCGATTACGCAATTTTCCAGAATCATGGATACAAAGGGCTTTATGGCGGACTTGGTATGAAGGAAATTCATACGCATAAGAAATTGAAAAAGAGTCAGCAGATACTCGATCATATGGGAAGTACTGAACTTGCTGCAAATCTGTTCCGTGCTACACAAACGGAAGAAAAATTAAAGCGCGACAAAATCAAGGGCAAGCCGCAGGCTAATGCGACTCATTTCGAAGTAGGAAAAAAAGTGCGACAGACCATCAAAGAACTTGGCGGCACCATGCCGGAAAACCTGCCGGTAACTGAAAGTATTAAAACTGTAGAAAGTCGTGTGAAAAAAAGCAGAAAAAAAATTTCAGAATGAATGCGTAATAATAAATTTTATCTGAAATGAAATTTAGCATCTCATGAGGAGGTTCCGAAATGAAAAAAAGTTTTTATGTCGGAATGGTACTGGTTACTATAAGTATAATCGTTTCTTTTTTCCTCGGGTGTGCGAAGAAGAGCTTTGTGAAATCACATTTGGATGATGACGCTTCTTCGGTAGAAACAGTAAAAAGTTCAGACTCAAAAGAGGAACCTGTTGTTGAAAAAGAAGATGTTTTAAGTGAAGGAAAAGCGTATAAGATAGTCACAGAAAAAAAAGCTGAAACTTCTGAAAAAACAGAGAAAATCGATGGAGAAATACAGAAGCTCCAAGAAGAATTGAAAGAAAAAGAGAGCGAAGATTATAAGAAAGAGCAATTACTTAAAAAAATTAGGGAACTCCTTGATAAAAAAAGTGTTACTGACGATTTATACAGTCTGGATAAAGCTAAAAAGCCTCTTGATGTATTAGAGGAAGGATATTTAGATCATCCGGGAAAAGTCCGGGGCTCCTTTGCCTCCAGTGTCCAAGCCGCCTCCCACGACGACAACGAAGAATTCGCCTTCTATCAGGATTTCTGCAAGGAAAAGCGGGTTGATGCTATTCCGTATCCCTGGGATATCTCGGAGCGTTATGTTATCAGGGTAATGCAGGGTGACTCTGTGTCCGGGTTTAATAAAAAGGTTATAATTCGGGATAAGAAAGGGAAGGCTGTTTTTAATGCGCGCTCGCAGGCGAGCGGGGAGATTGTATTGTTTCCGAAAATGGATCTTGGTGCTGAATATAAAAGCATTGAGGACTTTACGATAGAAACGGAAGAATCCAAGCCTGAAAAAATAGTTAAATATCTTGACGATAGAATAAATGTCATGCTGAACGATCAGGGGCGGGAAACGGGTAATCTGAGTCTGCAGATATGTTTTCTGCTTGATGCTACCGGCAGTATGAAGGATGAGATCGAGCAGCTGCAGGATGTGATATTTTCCATTCATTCACGCATATTAACCATGCCAACCCGGCCTGCGGTGAAATTCAGCATTGTCGCGTATCGGGATAAGGCTGATGCTTTTCTGGTTAAGGGACGTCCTTTCACGACTAGTATCGATACTTTTCAGGTCGCTCTGGATAAGATAAGTGCCGGTGGAGGCGGGGATTATCCGGAAGATATTGAATCTGCGTTTATCTATTGCCTGGACTCGCTTTCGTGGGATGAGCAGTCGGTAAAATTTGTTTTTTTAATCGGGGATGCGCCTCCTCACCTTCAGAAAAAAGAGAAAAACTATCTCTGGGCAGCGCAAAGGTGCAGGAGCAGAGGGATCATGGTCTGCCCGATTGGAGCTTCAGGGCTCAAACTCGACGGTGAATTTGTTTTCCGGCAGATAGCTGTTATCACCAATGGCGAATTTGTGTTTTTACATTACGGCGAGCAGGGGGAGAGCGAGGGGAGTTCCAGTATTAGTGATCCGGGGAAAGTGAGCCATCACACCGGCAGTAATTATGCGGCGCGCAGGCTGGACGATATTGTTGTCGGTATTATATACAATGAACTTGGTTTCCTCACACCGGAAAAAATGCTGATCCGGTCATTTCCAAAGCCTCTTGAGCAGGCTGATATGCTTGAAATCAGGCTGTCGAGCTTACTCAGACAGGTTATACGCGATAAACAGATAGCCGGTAAAACGCTGGCTCTCTCGCCGCTGTCAGTAAGCGATTCGTCGTTATCGCAACTGTCGGAGTATCTCTGGGAGCTGGCAGTTGAAAAGCTTCCTGAACTCACGAAAGCATCAATAGTGGAGCGCAAGCGGCTGGAAGAGATATTCAAGGAACAGGCGCTGGATCTTACCGGCGCTACTGCTGACGTCGATGGAAAGAAAATCGGCAAACTCCTGAGCACTGACTATCTTCTACTCTCCAGTCTGCACTATCTTGGGTCGCTGCGGGTGTGTCACATGCGGCTTGTGGATTGTGTTACGGGTAATGTAGTCAGCGCCGGGAGGGTGAAGCTATAAAATAAAAATCGTCCATTGTCCTCGACCGTGATTGAGCAGGGATTCAACGATACAATTCTCAATTAGTAATCAGTATAAACCGAAACAAATAATAAATGAAAGGTATTTATGGAAACAAAACCGGTTTCATCGATATTGAAAGAGCGTTACCGTGTTAATTCCTTTGATATAGGTCCGGACAGCAGAGTGAAAGTTTCAACGTTGTTCAATTTCATGCTGAACAGTGCGTGGAATCATGCGAACAGTTCGGAGTTTGGTTTTGGGGATTTGAAGGAGCAGGGGAGAATATGGGTTTTGTCGCGTTTTTTAGTGGAGATTAACCGGTTGCCGGTATGGAATGACGAGGTGATTATTGAAACCTGGGGCAAGGGGAAGGACGGACTGTTTGCATTAAGGGATTTTATTGTATCTGATGCAAAGGGCGAAGTGCTGGCAATTGCAACCTCATCGTGGCTGATTGTTGATATGAAAACAAGACGGCCTCAGAGGCCAGACGAGCTCATGGAAAAATTTCCCTGCGTTGAAGATAAACATGCTGTTACAAGAAAGCCCGACAAGATTCCTCCGGTTGATATGGCAGAGGCGCTGTATGACGAGGTCAGGTTCGGGGATCTGGATGTGAACAATCATGCAAATGCTCACCGGTATATCGAGTGGATACTGGACAGTTATGCTGAAGAGATGCTGAAAAAGCGCCATATCAGACGAATAGAAATAAATTTCATGTCAGAAGCGTTGCTGGGTGACGGAATAGTGGTGCTGTCCGGAAATGCTGATAAAACCGGCGCGGTTTTTATCCACAGCATTGTACGAAAGAGCGATTCGAAGGAGCTTTGCAGGGCGAGGGTGGGGTGGGGGGGGGAGATTTTAAATTTTATATTTGATATTTTAAATTTGACAATATGGAAAGATAATGATCTTATATTTGAAATAGCAATCCCCAAAGTGCCGTCGGCCCGATATCCCGCTTCAAAAGCGTGATGGTACTCCCTGGTAATCGTAATCTTTTTATTTAAACACAATCAGCAGATAACATAAAAAAACTGATTTTATCAAGATACGTCAGCCTGGAATTGAGGTCGCACCCTAAACAAATAGCCCGCCTCACGCGGGCCATAATAAATTCCCCATCCAAACAAAAAATATAAAATCTAAAATATAAAATCTAAAATTATTTCACCACATTAAACCGTTTCACCACAACGTCTTTTCCGGTTTCGAGGCGTGCAATAAACATGCCGGCGCCCGTTGCTGCCCATGACTGATTCTTGTGCATCTGCGATCTGCCGGTCTGCCAGCAGAGTTTGCCGTGGATATCGAATACCTTCAGTGTGTACGGTTCACCGCTTTTAACGAAGAAGGCAATGGGTGAGTGTGTGTTGTTTATGCCTATCGTTGCTGAAATGCGCGGTGTGCAGTTATTTATGGCGATAAAGCTTGCAGGCTCGATAAATGCCTCTACCGCATCGAAACCGAGATTCGTGGTGCCGGTGCCCACGGTTCTGATGTATCGTGCGCTTTCAAGGCTTCCTGCGGTCAGGTCGAACTCCTTGGTTGTGGTACCGGTGCCGAGTGATTTCCAGGGGCCGTCGACCCCGGCGCCTGCGTAAAAAGTGTAGCTGCCGGTAGTGGTTGAGTGCAGTTTGAAATCGTTGCCGGTTCTGTTTTTTACCGCATACTGCATATCAATGACAATTTCATTGTTACTTTTGGGCGTGTAGGCTACGCCGTCGTTCGGGCCGAGCATGTTATAGGTTATGCCGGTTCCATCTTCAATTAAAAGGGTTTTATACCCCCAGATGCTGTTAGAGGTGTTAGCCGGCTCGAGAGCGATATTTGTTATGGTTGATTTTTTATTTTCTACGGTGATATTGCTCACGGTTTTGGAAATATACCCGTTTGCAACAACCTTGATCGAGTAGGTGCCGGCAATGACAAATTTGTGATAGTCTCCGACAACCGGGTCGGAATAGCAGGGATATAAGTTGTTGACATAGAGCATTGCGCCGACCGGTTTGCCGGTTACCGCATCGGTTATGGTACCTTCAAGGCCGTACCCTGCATATTCGATCATTAAAAGCATCGGTTTGTAGTTTTTATTATAATATGCCGCCATGTCGGTTGGCTGTTTACCGGTAGAGATTTCCATGGTAAGCGCGGCGGTGCCGAGGGCGCCGTAGGAGTAATCGAGCGTTTCGCCGGTTGTATAATAGGTAGTGTAGGATTGATAGACTTCGAGTTTCGTATACAATGAGGAATCAGAGTATATTTTTGTTAACTGAGCATGGTGACTTTTATCGGGTGTCGGTGCAGAATAGAGTCCCCATGGATAAAGAATGTACTCGATGCCTGAATGGTAGGAGACCTGGACGGAAAATTGATGGTCGAGCAGGCAATCGCGTATACCGCGGGTTTCGGGTTCGGAAAAGCCCTGTGAGGTCATGGTCGTCAGGTAGCCCCAGTTGCGGTTGCAGTCGATATTGTTGTTGTTATACCTGACCATCTTCACCCTGCCGTCCGGATTAATCATACAATAAAGCCATATCTCGCGGGAATCGATCAGTTTTTTAATATTCGCGTCCGTCGCATACTTCGAGCACATATCCTCGGCCAGTGTGATAATATTCTGCGCACCGCCGACCTCGTCACCGTGCATGCCGCCGTCGAGTATTATTTCCGCCTCATTCTCGTCTGCCGTGACATTGTCGCTGATTTTAATGGCGCAGAGTTCCCTGCTCCCGAGCGAGGTTCCGTATATTTTTTTCATACAGAGTGTGGGGTAGGTTGAACAGAGCGTGCCCATTTTCTGAATGATCTGTTCATAGGTGTAATAGGCTCTCTGGTTCCAGAAACCTTTATAGTGCTCGTTGAGATTACCGACAATTGTCTCATAATGAAGGTTGGCGGCTACGATTTTTTCCAGCTCTTCGGGCGTTACAAACATAATACCGACTGCTTCATACGTATCGCGTGCGGTATACACATCTCCGTTAAGATTCATAGCGCGCAGCGCCTCTATTTCCGTTTTGTTTTGAAGCCATACCCTGATTTCCATCTCATTTTCTCTCCATCCCTGGGCATGGGTATTCAGAACAATCAATAAAAATATCAATACTGATAGGGAACCTTTATTTATCATATTACGTACCATCCTTTTAACCGTTTGTTTTCAGGTATTTAAATATATTACACGGCCTGCACTTTTCATATATCGTTATTAACTAATAACTCTTAAAAATGGACTGTCTCGTAACCTTACGTCCCTAAATCCCGCGAACGGGGACTTTTATTGAATAGAAACTTATAATAAAATCAATACCTTATAAGTCCCCCTATATTACGGGGGATTTAGGGGGCGTAAATGACGATTTCGAACAGATACTAAATAGAGTAACAAATCAGATCATCATCTGTTATGTTACATGATTCCTGTTCTCATCCCCGAGGCCTTTACAGGAAAAAGCATCATGCTGTGTTACCAGCGATACAATTTCCCCGTATTGGTGGGGGAGTAAAACGGGGACGAGAAACAGGATATCATTTTTTTCCGGTTATTTTATTTCAAACCCGCTATCGTTCTGTGTAATTGCACTGTTGTATTCGAATTTTTCAATTCCAAAACAACGAAATAGATGCCGCTTGCCGCATTCGTGCCGCAACGGTTCTCAAACCTCCATGGTTCAATCTCGCCTTGGTTGTCTGCATATACAAGATTGCCGAGGCAGTCATATATTGTAAGTGACTTTTTCGCGGAGGGTGCGTTGATGATAAATTGCACCATCCCATTACTATGGTGCAGGCAGAATGTTTTAGAATTATACTGTTTATCATTGGTGAACGCGCCGCTGGTACCGGTTACTATGGCCCCTTCATAGGTTTCATGGTTGAATTTTGTTGCAGTCACATAGATGGAATCTTTAGTGGTTACCTGCATGGAAAAGGTTGCTGTTCCGCCGACGAGCTTTTTAACCTGCTGAATGTTCTGTGGTTTGCTGTACAGGCAAACGGTGGCGCTGTCAGTGCCGGTTACCGTTACCTGTTGCGAACCGGTTCCGACAGAGGCCGGGTGCTGAATGGTTATGGGTTTGGGTGTTGCCGTATATATCAGCAATGATGGGTCACCGAAAAGCACCCAGCAGTCGCTTACCCAGGGGCCTTCGCTTTTGTAATCGTCGATCATTTTCATGCACCCGTTGTGCGCGATACCGCCGTAGGTGCGTTTGATATTCGCCGCAGGGCATTTTTCACATAAAATATCGGCCTGCTCTTTTATCGCTGCATAGGGAGGATACCACGGTTGTGAGATGGATGCCATGAACGCTCCCACATACCCGCCTCCGCTTTTCTTAAGCAGCGCCTCGCCAAGGCAGTCGGTGCCGCTGGTAAAAGAGCCAGGGTCGCACGCCAGGGTATAGTTATACGGATATTTGTTGGCATTAGTCATATTCGCAACATCGCTGACCCTTAAATTGTTCAGAGACGTTTTTGTGCCATGACTGCTGTTGGGATGGTAGCTGAGTCCCTTATTGACGTCTGCAACGACACTCGTATTATCACTGCTGTTTTTATACATACTTACTGTTGTATAGGTGAATGATTTCATATCCGTGATGATATGATTGATTGCATTTACGTCGTCGGTTTCGGAGCCCGAGGCGGTTCCCATGCCGTTGCACAGCCAGGTATCGGTTGTTTTAAGCTTGCGTTCGTAATACAGGGTTTTGTCAATCTGAGTTTTGATATGTTCCGCAGTGGTGCCTGAAAAACGGCCCACAAACACTTCAACGTATGAATCGGTTCCTTCTATGCACCCGTATTTGTTGTCGGAGGGGTCTCCCGAAGAGGCGGAAGAGACCACCTGATCGTTATCACCGATAAGAAGCAGATACTTCAGGCTGTTGGTTTTATAATAATCTGCGACATACGTTTTTATCGAAGCGGTGGCAGTGCCTACAGTTTGTATATCGACGATTTCGGTTTTAATGCCCCTTTTGTTTTTCCAATCGACAAACGGTTTCATTGTCTCTATGTATGAAGCAGGGGAGATGATGAGCATGGAACCCGCTTCGTCCACAGGCGTATACCGCTGCTGTGCCGGGTAATTTATTAATCTGCGAGAGTATATCTGGTCGAAATCCGGGCATATTTTTGCCGGTGCTGTCCGGTATTTGCAGTTAATCCCGGTTTGGGCAGTCGGGGAGACTTTGACGGTAATACCGGTGTTGACCCGCAGGATGCTTGTTTTCGGGTTATACAGGAAGGGGAGAAAGTAGACTACGTTTGCCCGGAAGTCCCGTACAATATAGGGGTCGCCCAGGTTTGCGCATTGGGAAGGAAACCAGGAGTCGATTTTGTAAGGTTCCCCGAACACAGAGGGCACGTCCGCGGGGTTGATATTTCTGGAAAAGGAGCCTTTGGATGGCGCGATCGTTTGTACCGCAATATCGTAAAATTGAACGGAAACTATCTCAAGCTTCATTTTTGGCAGATCGGGGATAATAATGCTTTGCGCAACATGCGGCAGGTCAGGGCACCCTTTTTCCTGGTCGTATGCAGCGTCCTGAAGCAGTATACGGGTGCATGACTCGCCATTACTATTGAGTGGCAGCAATTGAAAATCTGCATTGGACATGGTAAATCGCAGGGTCGTTTCGTCGCCTCGCTGCTGTACCACGTTTATCTGATATTTTGCCGATATGCAAGAAAAAAGTGCCATGCAGAAAATAGCCTGCTTGAAGAAAAACGGAAAACGATTAAAACACTTCACCCTGGCCCCCTCTGAGTTATTTGTTGAATGGGTGTCAATGCGTTATAAAGCAGATATGCATGATTATCATGTAATATAACCAGAAATTTGTCATAATCCATACTTTTTTTGTTTTAATTAAAATTATTTGTTCTCAATTTGAGAACAGAGCTGTTTTAATAAGAAATTGCGAAGCAATGGCACATGCATTAGAAAAATGTATGGTATAAATACTGTTAATGCGTAACTATATTAATTTAAATTAATTATAAACATATACCTGTGTCTCCAACCTCCTCGAACACGAGCGTTTTCGTATCGTTATCTAAAATATCAAAAATTGGATGCTGTATAAATTTACTATGATTGTTCTCAAAGTGAGAACACTTAAGAATGCGATTTCATAAAAAAAGAGTGAAAATTCTTATTATTTGTGGTATATTTTAAATTGCAATAGTATCTATCCAGCATTTGTTACCGGCAAAGAATTATATGCAAAAATCTGAAAAAGAGATCAGTGTATTCGATTATACTGATTACCGGACCTATCTGTCCGACTACTATAAATTCATGAAAAGCCACAGCAAGGCTTTTTCCTACAGATATTTTGCCAGAAGAGCGAATATAAAATCTTCCGGGTTTTACAAGGAGCTGGTGGACGGCAAACGCAGCCTCAGTCGCTCCCTTATCGTTAAATTCTCCGAGGTTCTCAAGCATACTAAAAAAGAGGCTGAATATTTTGAATACCTGGTCTATTTTAGTGAAGCCAAGACAACGGATGAGAAGAGGCTCTATTTCAGGAAAATGATGGCTTCGTATGATTCCAAGGCATATAAATTGCTGGCGGACCAGTACGAATATTTTTCAAAATGGTATTATGTGGCGATCCGGGAGTTGCTTTCATATATTAAATTCAAAGATGAGTATGCCGTGCTTGCCAATGCGCTGAACCCGTCGATACGGCCTGATCAGGCGGAAAAAGCGATACTGATACTGGAGAAGCTCCATTTGATCAGGAAAGACGAGCAGGGCTATTATTACCGGTGCGACCCGGTGGTCACCACAGGGTATCCGGAGCAGGACAAGCGCGTCAGTGTTCTGAATCTTGTTAACTTTCAGAAAACAATGATAGATATGGCCAAGATCGCCTACGAGAAAAACCAGTTTAAACAGATCGACATGTCGACGCTGACCTTGAGCGTTTCCGAAGAGACCTGTTACGCAATGAAGGAAGAGATCGCAAATTTCCGCAAAAAGCTGCTTGGCATGGCGGAAAAAGGGTCGTCGCCTGACCGGGTGTATCAGCTTAATTATCAGTTTTTTCCTTTGACGAAACAAAACGAAAAGAAATAAGTATGCAGATCCGTATCGGTATAATCCTTGTGTGCCTGATTTTCATCCTGGATGGATTGAAATGCTCGCAGCCGTCATCGGTGACCGACGGCGGCGGAACCGAGACGGTGATCGGCACGATCATGCATCCGGACGGCTCGCCCGCATCAGGCGCGCGTGTGACCATGATTCCCGAAGACTATAACCCGGTGACCGATGCGCCGATACCGGATTCGATGATCGCAACGGCAAATGCCGGCGGTACGTTTCTGATCAGCCCTGTTTCTCTGGGCGTCTACAATATCCTTGCAGTAGATCCGGCGCAGAAAACACAGGCGTTCCGTTCGCACATCACCGTCACTGCGCAGGACACGGTTTTTCTTCCCGCGGATACGCTGGCGCAATCCGGCGCCATCAAGGTGGTCATGGCCGATACGGTTGATTCTGTCAATGGAGCTGTATTTATAAAAGGCACGCCGATGTATACCAGATGCGCCCAGGGCATTACTGTTGACGGCGGCCTCTTTGAGCTCGTCATGGACTCCATACCTGCAGCGTGGTTTGAGGAACTGCGGTATACGGTTGCGTCGAACCCCGATGAACCTGTACGATTGCGGGATAATTTCACCGTGGCATCACAGGATACGCTTGTAATCGAAGCATTCGAATATCTGGTTGTTAAAGGCTCCATAGTTTATAAGAACGGGGTTTATGCCCCGGGTGTCAGCGTTCAACTCATTCCGAAGGACCATATCCCTCTGCTGCACAGCCTGCTCCATCCGGCGATGTGCGACACGACCGATATGAACGGCGTATTTACCGTAAAGGCGACGCAAACCGGCGTCTATAATATCCAGGCAATGCATCCGGGCATGGATCTGCACGCATTCCAGCCCCAGATAACGTTAAACAGCGACACTATCAACCTTTCCGCCATTACCGTCAGGGAACCGGGTGATATAAAACTGGTTATGTCCGATACGATAAATCCCGGCGCGGGGTATCTATTTATTAAAGGCACGCTGATTCATGCGCCGGTTTCCTCAGGCCATTGGCTCGATACGGGCTTCTATGCCGTTTCTCTGACCTCGGTGCCCCCGGCCACTTACGCAGCACTGGATTATTCATTGCAGAGTACCGGCACCGCGCCTGTCCGGATGACCGACAGTCTCACCGTTTTTTCACACAGAACAACTCTCCTTGAGGCATTCGTCACCTGGAGACACATTACGAGCAGCAATTCCGGACTGCCATCCGACGTTGTCATGGACATGGCGATCGACAGCAGCGGTTACACATGGTTCGGCACCGACCGGGGAGCGGTTTCGTACAACGGAAATATATGGACCGTCTACGACCGGCATACCTCCGGCCTGCTCTCTGATACTATTATGTCAATAACTGTGGGCGCGGACGGCACGCGCTGGTTCGGCACAGCACACGGCATAGCAAAATATGACGGCATTACCTGGAAAGCGTACCATACCGGCAACTCATCGCTGCCCAATGACTCTGTTTTCGAGATTGTCGCAGGCAGCGGAGGCAGCATCTGGATCGGAACCGACTACGGCGTGGCGAGGTTTGACGGTAATTCCGTGTGGGAAGTATATACGCCCGACAATTCACCGCTTCCGCATCCGGAGGTGTACTGCATTGCCATTGATAAGAGCGGTGCAAAATGGTTCGGCACGGACGGCGGGGGCCTTGCCCGCTTTGACGGTACGAACTGGACTGTGTACACGACCGCCAATTCGTCCCTGCTGGGGGACGCCATATTTTCCATTACCATTGATAATTCCGGCAATACATGGGTTGGCGGCAGCGGAGGCGTTGCGCTGTTTGACGGGAGTTCGTGGAGTTTTTACCACACCGGCTATTTTATGAATTATGCGTATACCGTTTCAGCCATCGGCATCGATAAAAACAACGAGAAATGGTTCGGGACCTACGAAGGCGGCAGAATATATGCATTGCGCGATTCAAAAATGAGATGTTATAATACGGAAACCGGCCCTGTTTCTCCGAATGCATTCGAGATGTTTTCCATCGTAATCGATCAATACAACAATAAATGGGTAACGACAACACGTGATGGCATCTATGTTTTCGGCCCGATAAATCAGGGCGCCGGGAACTGTTTGCCGGGAGAACAGCCACCGGACGCGGCTATACCCTTCAATAAAGAACTGCATTCAGGAACACGGTAGTTATTCTGTCCGGATCAACGTGCTACATGCCTGAAACTATCCTGAAAAAACAGCATTGTAGTTCGAGCTCATTTTCAGTATATAGCACCCGTTGCTTACCGGATATCCCCGTGCGCTTTTTCTCTTTGCTCATCCTGTGCAGCGACGTTGATGGGCCGTTCACCGGTTTTCAACAGCGGAAAGTAAAGGTGGAACGATGAGCCGCTCCCCGGAGCGCTGGAAACCGTAATGGCGCCGTTATGGCTTTGCACGGTTCCATACACAGCCGACAATCCCAAACCGGTTCCTTTTCCCGGCTCTTTGGTTGTAAAAAAAGGCTCAAAAATATGTTTCAGGGTATTTTTGTCCATGCCGCACCCGGTATCGGTTATGCACAGGTGGAGATAGGTTCCCGGCGTGATTTTTCCCGTCAAGGTGGCGCAATACGATTCGTCCATATCGACAGTATCAGTGGCAAAGACCAGATCACCGCCTTCGGGCATGGCGTCGCGGGCATTGAGCGCACAATTGAGCAGGGCATTGTGCAGCTGGTTCGCGTCACCGAGTATGGTCGATACAGCGGCATCGAATTTCCGGCTGATGATAATGCGTTTGTCGATAGTGTGTTTCAGCAGCGAAATTACGTCCTCAATAATGCGGTGTATATCAAGCGGCACCGAGAGAAAAGCACCTTTTCGCGCGAAAGCAAGCAGCTGGCCGGTCAGATCGGCACAACGGCGGGAACTGGCGATAATGCTCTCGGCAGGCTCTCGAATCTCGCTGGTATCCTTTGCGGTTAATCGTATAAGATCGGCAAAACCCATGATCGCGGCAAGCTGATTATTGAAATCGTGGGCGACACCGCCGGCAAGAAGGCCGACTGCTTCGAGCTTCTCGGCCTGACGGAGCCGCTCCTGGCTCTCTTCAAGCGCTTTTGTTCGCTCCTGCACACGCTGTTCGAGCGACTGGTTAACCGCGCGAATATAGGCGTGTGAACGGGCGCGCGACGCTTCGTAGTAGTAGGATAAAACGGAGATGACGATCATCACCCCGCAGTACCGGAACGCATAATCATAGGTATAGGTATTGATCTGCAGAAAGAGGTCGATAAAGAAAACGAATCCAACACCGAAGTTGTAGATGATAAGAACAACAGCGCCCCTTTTCCCGCCCAGCAGGAACAGTGCCAGAAGCGGGAACGGGAAGCACCAGAATACGATGCTGGGAGCGGGAAACCGTGTGGCAAGCAATACGAGGAAAACCATACCGATGAATATCACAAAACCGATATTGATTATCCTGCGAAGACGGGGTACCGAATAATTCAGCAACAGCGTCAGGCTGAAAATAATGACCCCGATAAGCGATACGAATGCGGGCAGGGGTCGATGACGGATTGCATCGTGTATTCCGAAATAGATGGTGGTAAGAATCGCTATGAACAAGGCAACATTCAGGGTCACGTCGCGCAGGCGGGAATCGATAGTGCCGAAATCCCCGGGTTGCGGCGGAGATACAGTGGGTGCTTTCGTTTTACTCATGCCCCATGCCCCTGCGTGTTTGCGACAATAACTGGACGTTTTCCAAGGCCGTTACACAACAAAGCCATGTCGCGGCTGTTTTGTCAGCAGGTAAAGGACGCGTTATTCACTTGATGGCCCGGCGTCGGTATCCTTTACATGAATATACATTTTTCACACGCGAATGAAAACAGAAAAACGAAATGTGCGGATCATAGTGAATGTGTATACTGTATATAAAAAATCTACATCGGTAAATGGTTACTGCTGAAACCTTGCATATGGTTGGTTTAGTGTGCCAGGGAACAGGGACACCCCCGGTGCCAAGCCCCATTACACCCTGAACCATTTTTATGTTTTAAGCGTCAGAATATTGTTCGTTGCCGCATCGCCGGTTCTCCGCCTCATGATGGCCCTTTTTAAATTCTCATAATTGAGAATCTCTTTTTGGCAAAAACAGGAAAAAAAACAACAATTGTTGACCCTTATCTTTTATAAGCTATGTATGATTCATAATAAATGTTACTGCAAACTTACAAATTCATCTGAATATGAAAAATGTCTATATAGATGGGTGTGGTCTTAATATTAGGCAGACTATTTCTGATGAAACCAGGTTTTTTTCGTGTTCGTGCTCGTAATCATTCTCGTAATCGACAATTTTTCAGTTAATTTTAGTGAAAAAAAACGTTTACGATTACGAGCACCGCGGAGTACAATCCCGCGCATAACGCGGGACTGAGCACGAGCACGAAGGATATCTTTGCCTAAAATTAAGGCTGCACCCATATAGATACATGGCATATAAATTGCTAATTTTTTAAATAATCGCACACTAAGCAACATGCTTTTATTGTAAGAAGATTGTAATGCCTTCGAAAGCATTTGCAACTGGAATCGCAGGAAAACATAGGACTGCAAAGTTGTTTTAACGGGGAATGATATTAATTAGCTGAGTAAGTTAATAATTGGAAATAAGAAAATGAAGAGGTTATTATGGATTTATCTATGACAAATGCAGACAGGGCGAGATTACGTGCATACGAGCTTATTGAATCTCGAGGTGGTTCGCACACCAATGGTTTTAAAGATTGGTGTATAGTTGAAAAAACGGTTGTGGAAAACAAGAAACCAGAAGTAATTGATAGTCCTCCTGTCAAAACAGATTGAAAACGTGACAATTTACTTGAAGATGAGGATACGGGTTATTCGGATGAGAGGCAGGGCAGGAGCGAACGTTTTTCTGTTCCGTAACTGAAAGAGCTTCTTTGGTTTTGCTGAATTAGTAGATAAATCAACAACCGTTTTTCCGACATGGCATTTGCGCATTACATACCGTAAGAAAGAAAAATAATTCTGTGTACGGCAACAGTTGCAAAGGGGCTGACATTAAAAAAGGAAACAAAGATGAACGGAAGTAAGTCCAAGCAAATATTTCTAAAATGGTTTCGCTTTCCAGAAATGGATTTTGGAGCAAAAAAAGACAAAACGTTCGACGAAGAGTTTTCTTTTTATTCCGAGTTACTTTTCCACGAGTTGCTTTGTGTTGAAAGGAAAAGAACCGAGCGTTCGCAGAAACCTATTCTCCTCGTAATGCTGAATATCAAAAAGCTGTTGGATGTAATCTCAAAATATGATGTTATAAAAAGCATTTCTTCGTTTCTTACAACTTCCACTCGTGAAATCGACATTAAGGGTTGGTATAAATACAACCAAAGCATCGGTATTATCTACACCGAATTAAACGGTTCCGGAAAAGAACCGATAGTTAAAAAGATTCATGAGAACCTTATGCGAACATGCGGCCAGGAAAACGCCGCTAAAATCGAAGTCACCTACGCTGTATTCCCACGAGAGGGTAGCGAGGGTGGTGCAGACCCAGACAATATCACCGATAATTTTTTTTACCCCTTTCCTTTAGCACAAACATTGGAGAAAAAAGCATCTTTTTTATTAAAGAGAGCGGTCGACATTATCGGCAGCAGCTTTCTAATTCTTATGTTACTTCCTCTGTTTATTTTGATCGCGACGCTTATTAAACTCAATTCAAAAGGGGCTGTATTTTTTACACAGACCCGACTCGGACTGAAAGGAAAACCGTTTAAAATTATAAAGTTCAGATCCATGTATTCAAATAACGATTCTTTTATCCACAGGGAATATGTAAAAAAGTTGATTTTGGGACCCCAGGAAAACGGGGGAGCAGAGAACAACCGCATTTTTAAAATATCGGATGATCCCAGAGTAACGGCTATAGGAAAATTCATACGGAAAACAAGCCTCGATGAACTTCCCCAATTTTTTAATGTCCTTTTCGGGGACATGTCGCTCGTGGGTCCGCGCCCTCCTATTCCATATGAAATTGAAAATTACAAATACTGGCATTTGCGACGGGTTTTGGAAATCAAGCCGGGCATTACGGGATATTGGCAGGTGGTGGGAAGGAGCGTTACAAACTTCGATACTATGGTAAGGATGGATCTCCAATACATCAGAAGATGGTCAATCTGGTGGGATCTTAAATTGATTATAAGTACACCGTTTGTTATTTTCAAGGGAGCTTATTAACATAGTATTAAATATTCATCGTTTGCCCAACCTTTTCCTGCATCGGTCTTTCGGGTAATTATAAAGAAAAGCAGATAGTTCAAACTGCCTAACCATACCATCTCCTTTAAATAGTATGTTATTGCAGTTTTAAAAATCCAATTGTGTGTTATTAAGAAAAACAAAAGTAGATAAATTTGTTCCTTAAAAACCAATACAACATCAGCTCCGCTCACAACCAAAAGGTCACGGGGCATCAATTAAATATATCTAAACTTAATCATAACATACAAAAACTACTAGTGAAGTTTGTTATTCTCGTGATTAATTAGTTCCGAAAATTCCGGTTCTTCTGTTTACCGAACGATTGCACGGAAACGTGTCCATTATCTCCTGTCAGTTCCTTTTCTGCTTGAAGCCAATCGTCCTTGTCTTTCCCAGGTTCCGAGCCACGAGACTTATAAATCTCGAATGCACGTTGAGCGATTTTGTTTTGATTAGTTGTTGGTTGAGCCATACAATGTTCCTTTCCTTATTTTAAAAAAATGAATTGTTTGAGCCTTTCCAATGAGGGAAATACGTTTTAGATATAATCAACTAACTGTGTTAAAAGTAAAAGATCTGCCGATAAATATGCATATTTTTTTAACGTCAGGTAACGGTACGCGTGTTTTCATAAAAATCCCTATGCAGGTCAATGCTTGTTTATTGCTCTCATAGCTGTACACCCGTGCATTAACACAAGATGTACAGCTATTTATCAAGAAAGGGGTAATTAATTAACGGGAATCTTGATAGCATCTTCCATGGGATCTTTAAAAGGAACGGTGACTTTTAAAAGTCCGTTTTCATATTTGGCTTCAGCCTTTTCCGGATTAACGGGACAGCAAAATGCAAGCGTTGTTACATATTTGATATCGTCACGGGGCGCAGAAAGATTGAAGCTGTCCTCCTGAACTTTTAAACTGATATCTTCTTTTTTTACCCCCGGAATAGAAATCTCGAGGGATATCTTGGTGCTCTCGTCATCGATATATGAGCATACATCGGGCGAAACGTTGATTTTTTCTTCCGTCATTTTATACCTCCTGTGTTTAAATTATAAATTTTGTTTCAATCTGATAGAAGCAAGTTACGTGCCAGATAATAAATTAATGATTATTAATAAATTCAGAACTTATAAGTCTACCATAACTTATCAACACCCAATATTTTTAACCACCGTGATAATGGCGTATTCAGTTACGACATTAATAAATTGATATATAATATGTTACAATGTTATTGTCTAACGTAATCATGCACCATCTGAAAATAAAAAAACAAAAAAATATTTTTTTTCAGGTGTTTATATTTTATGGATATTTCTTGGTAACTTATTGAATTTTCGTTAATAGATATGGAGTACTGATATGATAATTCTCAAAATAAATCGCAATTTGAAAAACTCCCTTGGTACTGAATCGACAGAAAACTCCTTATAATAATATTAAAGCCATGTTTCTCTAATTCGTGTACTGGTGGCATATTTATTGCTGTTTTAACAGATTCTATATATGTATTATAAATATTTAAAGTTAAACAATTTTTTAAGGAGGATATATGTACCATAAATTTTCACTTTTTATTCTGATAGCCTTGGGTATTGTCCTTTTTGTTGGAGGATGCGGGCAGAAAAAGGCTCCGGAACACAGCGATCGTAATGATCATTCAATGCATGAGGCGGCAGGTGCAGATTCGCATGAAGGTATGAATATGGAAGGTAAAGAGCTTATACCTCAAAAAACATGTCCGGTTATGGGTAATGCTGTAAACAAAACCTTATATGTAGATTTTCAGGGCAAGCGTATTTATGTATGCTGCCAGGCTTGTATCGACGAAGTGAAAAAAGATCCGCAGAAATATATTGATAAACTGGAAAGCATGGGTGAAAAAGCTGAAATACCGCCATCCGGCGATTAAATAAAAGTAACAGGGGAGTGCGTTTTTTTACTATCGATTATGCGGCGCAAAGGAATCGGATGAGGAGCATGACAATGTTTCGATATAACTCAAGTTTGTTAATTTTATTTTTGATGTTGGCGATTCCATGCTATTCAGGCGAATCCGGGCTGAAGCATAGTTTGGACGATTACATTGCATACGCACTGTTGCGTAACCCGGCGATAAAAGCGGCGCGTGCTTCGGTGGATGCTTACGGGCAGGAGGTCAAACGTGCCTCTACATTAGCGGATCCGATGATAATGGGCAGCGTTGGCATTCAAGACGGTTTTATGCCTATGGGTATCGGTGTTTCTCAAATGATAATGCAGCCTGCGACCCTGATTCTGGATAAAAAATCGGCGCGCTATAGAAAAGCTGCGGAAGATGCACACCTGCGGCAAATCAAGGCCGACATCATTTTCAGAGTCCGCTCTGTGTACAGTATGCTTTATGAGGCCGGCCAACTGATCAAAATAAAGCAGCAGAATCTTCTTCTTTTAAAACAATACGAAGAATTGACCAGAACATCCTATACCACCGGGTCAGTAGCGCAATCCAGCCTGATTAAGGTGGGGCTCGAAATCGCCCGGCTGGAGGACGATATCCGCAGCGATGAACTGAAAGGTGAATCTCAGCGCCGGGAGCTTTCGGCTGTTTTGGGGATCAGCGACGCCGTTGATTTCCCCTTTCCCGGCAATAAACCGTCATGGGGGGAACAATTCAGTCCGGATACCATTGCTGCCCTGGTACAAGCAAAATTCCCGGCGCTGCAAGCCATGGATCAGCAAGTCCAGTCAGAGCAGGTAATGGCACGATCAGCAAAAAGCAGGTTTTTACCTGATTTCACTATTGGAATGGAATATATGCGATGGCCTGGCGGGGGGATGTCGGATGATATATGGATGTGGTCGCCCTCGCTGTCGTTTAGTATTCCGCTCTGGTTTTGGAAAAAAAACGCAGCAGTTCGCAGTGCTGAATTTTCAGCAATCAAAATGGAACACCAGACGCAGGACATGCGGAATATGGCTGAAGCCGAAGCGGTTATGAACGTGAATGCACTCCAGGACGCCCGGCGTAAACTGGAATTACTTGACAATTCCCTTATACCGCAGACGCGGCAGATGCTGACCCTGATGGAAAACGAGTATCGCACCGGGATGTCGCGTTCGCTCGACGTCCTGGATGCACAAAGGATGCTTCTTGATCTGGAGATGGAATCGGTCATGGAACAGACGCGGTCTTTACAGGCAGAAGCTGCATTGCTTCGGTTGGTAGGTGATACGGGAAAGGAGACGGTTCAGTGAAACGGAAAACGGTAGTATTGGTCGGCGGCGCAATCGTGGTGCTTGTTATCGGCATGATGATTGGAACGCAGTTTGGACGCACCGGTTCGGCCGGTGGAACTGAAGGGAAAGATGCCGGAAACCTGACGCACGATCACCAGAAAACGATCTGGACCTGCGCAATGCACCCGCAAATCAGGTTACCGAAGCCGGGTAAGTGTCCGATCTGTTTCATGGATCTGATACCGCTTACGGAATCACCGGACGAAGGTTCTGACGAATCATCCAACCGTATTGCACTGTCCCCTTTGGCGCGGAAGCTCGCCGCTATAGCAACGGTTCCCGTGGTCCGCCGCGGCCTCAGCTCCGAGATACGGCTACCCGGCAAAATAGCGGTTGATGAAACACGGCAGGAAATTATTTCGTCGCGTGTGCCCGGTCGCATCGACCGTCTGTATGTCAATGCAACCGGTGTTACGGTAAGAAAGGGAGACCATCTCGCGGAACTTTACAGCCCGGATCTGATAAACGCGCAGCAGGAACTCCTCAGCGCAGCTGCAGCTGTTCTATCGCCCCCGGCAGATACGATTTTGAAAGCGAACGTGCTGAGAACCCTTGAAGCGTCTAAAGAAAAATTGCGCCTTCTTGGCTTTTCAAATGATGACATCCAAACAGTGCTTTCGCAGAAAACACCATCGGATCACATGACCATCCGTTCGGGACAGGGAGGGGTCGTTCTTGAAAAGATGGCAGTGGAAGGATCATACGTCGAGACTGGCATGCCGCTCTATACAATCGCGGATTTGAGCACCGTCTGGGTGAAACTCGATGCATACGAGTCCGACCTTGCCTGGGTGAAGCCAGGGCAGAAGGTCGAGTTTTCTGTTGAGGCCTGGCCGGGTGAATCGTTTTCCGGCGTTGTTCATTTCATAGACCCTGTTATAGACCCCATGATGCGCACTGCCAAAGTGCGTGTCGAAGCGCTCAATTCCGGCAATAAACTCAAACCCGAGATGCTCGTGCGGGCGATTGTACGAGCCGGGGTTTCGTCATCCGGGAAGGTTTTAGGGCAGAATTTGCGTGAAAAGTGGGTGTGCCCCATGCACCCGAATATCATCAAAAAGGGACCGGGCGGTTGCGATATCTGTGGCATGCCTCTTGAAACGGCAGAATCGCTTGGGTATGCGACCTCCGGGCTGGAACGCATAAATCCGCTGGTGATCCCCGCAACCGCACCTCTGATCACCGGTGAACGGGCGGTGGTATATGTGCAGGCCGATTCCGCCGAACTGGTAGTGTACGAAGGTAAAGAAATCGTACTCGGCCCACGGGTCGGAGACTATTATGTGGTCAAATCAGGTTTGACTGAAGGCGAAAAAGTCGTGGTAAACGGCGCTTTTCAGATCGACAGCGAATTGCAGATCAGGGCAAAGAAAAGCATGATGAATCCGCAGGGGGGAGGACCGGCACAAACCGGCCATGCAGGTCATGCAGGAGAAGAATCCCATACTCCCGTACAGCAGCCGGCTGCTACGCTCAAGAATACACATAAGAAGGACTCTGCTCATGTCCATAATTGACCGGGTAATCGCATTCTGCCTGGATAACAAGCTGGTTACCGCGCTAATCGCATTTGCGGTTATTACTACCGGGATCATTGTCGCTCCGTTTGACTGGGAGCTATCCTGGCTTCACCGTAATCCGGTAGCGGTTGACGCGATTCCGGACATCGGTGAAAACCAGCAGATCGTGTTTACCGACTGGATGGGACGCTCGCCCCAGGACGTCGAAGATCAGATTACCTACCCGCTGACCGTGTCGCTGCTGGGTATTCCTGGTGTCAAGAGTGTCCGAAGCTTCTCGATGTTCGGCTTTTCCACCATCTATGTCATTTTCAAGGAAGATAAAGAGTTCTATTGGACGCGTACACGCATCCTCGAAAAGCTGTCGTCCCTTCCTGCGGGGTTGCTACCTCCCGGTGTAAAACCGATGCTCGGCCCCGATGCGACAGCCCTGGGGCAGGTTTTTTGGTATACGCTCGAAGGCCGTGATGCACAGGGCAACCCTGTGGGCGGATGGGATCTTGAAGAGCTTCGTTCTATTCAGGACTGGTATGTACGCTATTCGCTCTCTTCAGCGGAAGGGGTGTCGGAGATTGCGTCCGTCGGCGGGTATGTCAAGGAGTACCAGGTTGATGTTGACCCGTCGGCAATGCGGGCGTTCGGCATTATGCTCGAGCAGGTGTACGAGGCGGTGAAGAAGAGTAATAGTGATGTGGGTGCGCGGACGATCGAGATCAATAAGGTTGAATATATGGTTCGGGGGCTCGGTTTTCTCAAGAGTATCCCGGACATTGAAAATGCGGTTGTCACGGTTCGAAACAACACGCCGATCCGGATAAAGGATATTGCCAGGGTCGGCACAGGCCCGGCATTAAGAACCGGAGTACTCGACAAAGAGGGCTCCGAAGCGGTCGGCGGTGTTGTGGTAACCCGTTTCGGTGAAAATCCTCTTGCAGTTATCAAAAACGTTAAAAAGAAGATTGCAGAAACTTCCCCCGGACTGCCGCAGAAAACCCTGCAGGACGGTACGGTTTCGAAAGTGACGATTGTCCCGTTTTATGACCGCACCGGCCTGATCTATGAAACCCTCGGTACGCTCAACGATGCGATTTTTCAGGAAATACTGATAACGATACTGGTTATACTCATCATGGTCAATCATCTCGGCAGCTCGGTGCTTATTTCAAGCGTGCTTCCCGTAGCCGTGCTGATGAGTTTTATCGGCATGAAGCTGTTCCATGTGGATGCAAACATCGTTTCACTCTCCGGCATTGCCATTGCAATAGGGACGATTGTTGACATGGGGATAATACTGACCGAAAACACCATGAAACACCTCGACCGGGCCCCTCCCGGGGAGCCGATACGCGACGTGGTGTTTCGCGCCGCCTCTGAAGTCGGAGGAGCGATTCTTACTGCGGCGAGCACCACCATCGTCAGCTTTCTGCCGGTTTTCATGATGGAAGCAGCGGAAGGGAAGCTCTTTAAACCCCTGGCGTATACGAAAACATTCGCGCTCGCGTCGTCGATCATCATCGCGCTGACCCTTGTTCCTTCGCTGGCGCATATCATGTTTTCGAAAAAGAGATTTTCGCGTGCCGCCTCACGGGTGATCAGGATACTCGTCGGTATTACCGGCATTTTCCTGATGGTGAAAGTAGCGTGGTGGATCGGCCTGATCGTTTTATTCATAAGCCTGCGTTGGCTGGTATCGGAATTTCTCGGCGATCGTATGAAACAACAGCTCCCGCTCATTTTAAACGTCCTGGTCATTGCTGTCATCGGCTTGCTTTTGACTCAGGAATGGCTTCCGTTCGGCGCAGGCAAGTCGTTTCTCGTGAATCTGTTTTTTGTCGTGCTGTCGGTAGGCGGATTAATGGCTTTTTTCAGGTTGTTTGAGCGACGTTATGCAACTATGCTGGCCTGGTTTCTTGACCACAAAGCGGTATTTCTGGTTCCGCTTGTCTGTTTTGTGCTTCTCGGTGGAACCCGCATGCTCGGACACAACCGCGTCTTCTTTTTCGTGCCGCGATTTATCAGGCAGCTCCCTCCTATCGCTTTTGTAAGCCATGCGTTTCCGGGACTTGGGAAGGAGTTTATGCCGCCGCTTGATGAAGGGTCGTTTCTACTCATGCCTACGACCATGACCCACGCATCACTGGGCGCCGCGTATGATATTATACGGATTCAGGATATGCGGATACGGCAGATTCCCGAGGTGGAGGATGTGGTCGGCAAGGTCGGGCGTGTGGAAAGCGCGCTCGATCCGGCGCCTACTTCCATGTTTGAAACCATGATCACGGTCAAGCCGGAATATGTTGTCGACAAAGGCGGAAGACGATTACGCTTTAAATATAATTCCCGTACAAAGGAGTTTGAACGGGACAGCGCAGGCAATCTTGTTGCAGACCAACGCGGAAAGCCCTATCGACAGTGGGGTTCTGATATCAGGAGCATGGATGACATCTGGAAAGAGATCATTGATGCGGCAAAGATGCCGGGCGTTACCGGAGCTCCCAAGCTGCAGCCGATAGCCGCTCGCGTGGTAATGCTTCAGAGCGGTATGCGTGCGCCCATGGGAATCAAGGTAAAAGGACCCGACCTGCAGACCATTGAAGATGTAGGCGTTACCCTGGAGAGACTTCTCAAAGAGGTGCCTGCAATTGAGGCCGGCACCGTGATAGCCGACAGGATTGTCGGCAAGCCCTATTTTGAAATTGAAATTGACCGCGACGCAGCAGCCCGGTACGGGCTCTCTATCCAGGACGTTCAGATGGTAATAGAGGTTGCGATTGGCGGCGAACCGATCACAACAACGGTCGAAGGACGCGAGCGCTATGGCGTGCGCGTGCGGTATCCGCGTGAGCTGCGCAATGATCCGGAGTCAATGCGGCGTATAGCGATTCCCACAATGTCGGGAGCACAGGTGCCCCTCGGCCAGCTTGCCCGTATTGTGTACCGGCGCGGACCCCAGATGATCCGCAGCGAAGAGACATTCCTGACAAGTTATGTGCTGTTCGATAAAAAACCAGACTGGGCGGAGGTTGATGTGGTTCGCAGCGCTGAAGCTTTTCTTAGGGAAAAGGAACGGGGCGGTGAATTGGTTCTTCCGGCCGGCGTCAGCTATGCTTTTGCCGGCAGCTATGAAAACCAGGTGCGATCGGAGAAAAAGCTTGCGTTAGTGCTCCCGTTGGCATTGTTTGTTATTTTTTTAATACTCTATTTTCAATTCAAGCGGATTTCAACAACCTCCCTTGTTTTTTCCGGGATTATCATTGCCTGGGCCGGCGGATTTTTATTGATATGGCTATACGGACAGCAATGGTTCATGGATTTTTCTCTGTTCGGTGTGAATATCAGGGGCATGTTCCAGATGCATCAGATCAACCTGAGCGTGGCCATCTGGGTTGGATTTCTTGCGCTTTTCGGCATTGCAAGCGACGATGCGGTGGTTATGTGCACCTATTTGGACCAGCGATTTTCCTCAACCAAGCTTTCGGATGTTGCCCAGATCAGGCGATTGACAATCGAAGCTGCCCAACGGCGTGTGAGGCCTGCACTTATGACCTCTGCGACAACCATCCTGGCGTTGTTACCGATTCTGACATCCGTGGGTCGCGGTTCCGACGTGATGGTTCCTATGGCTATACCGTCGTTCGGCGGTATGTGTTTTGAGTTACTGACGATTTTTCAGGCGCCCGTTTTATATTGTTGGTTCAAAGAGAGGAAATTCAAAAACAAAAAAGAGTGAAATCATATACCGTACAGGAATGTCATAGTTTAATGATAAGCACTTCGGTAGCTACTGACAACCTTAAAAAAATACAATTTTCAAATAGTTTGCCGGTAAATGTATTAATTTTTATTTATTCAAGAAAAGAGGCGCACAATGAAAAAATTTCTCACAATTGTCATCGCGTTTATTGTTTTAGCTGGTTCTATATTTGTGGTCGGGTATCAAATAGCCCTGCGCGCAACTCTGGTCACCGTGGTAGTCCGCAATAACTCCTCTTTTATTATAGGAGCAGCACGCGTTGAGCACGAACAGGGGACTGCTGCTGCTGCGAATATAAAACGAAACCATACCGCAGCAATCCGCTTCTATTCGAAGGGACAAAACACCTGCAAAATCTCGGCAATGTTCGACAACAACCGGACTATCTATTCAAAAGCGCGGCAGATAAAGCCGGGGGACAAGATCAAGGGATTCGTGACGGACTCCGCAATAGTAATGAATCAGTAATGCAGTAATAAGGAAGGGAACTGCCTGGTGAAAAATAAATTCGTCGTTTTAACGGCGCTGGTTCTTGGCCTGGCCGTGGGGCAGGGGACTGGTGACCGTTTAACGAAGAAGAGCGTTCCTGCATATAACTCCGCAGGCACGGGCTCTGTGGCCGGTATCGGTGCGAGTTCGGTGGAAAAAGTTGAAAACCTGCCGGCGCCTATGGGACGTGCATTGCAGGAGGAGGGCAGCCGTATCGCATATTTTTCATGGCATGCTGTGAAACAGTGGACGCTTCGGCCCACGTTCCACGTGGGAGATACTTCCGTTACGCCCCTTGGCCTGATCCGCGTGCTGATAATCCTTGTCATTACCTGG
>Ga0105099_10000362_pt1 | contig 31149 bp, 16 predicted proteins | sample PPLLak3cmMay2015_2_FD_79138 | JGI IMG/M metagenome (GOLD analysis project Ga0105099, IMG submission 79138) | Freshwater sediment microbial communities from Prairie Pothole Lake near Jamestown, North Dakota, USA - PPLs Lake P8 Core (1) Depth... | ecosystem: Environmental > Aquatic > Freshwater >... | reverse complement strand
TGCTAACATAAGAAAAATAAATAACGAACAATAGAACAACGAATTTCGAATTACGAAGTAAATCAACTACTTCGACATTCATTATTCCTTGTTCGGTGTTCAATATTCATTAAATTTATCCTTTGGGTTACAGCTATCAGCTGAAAGTTCTCTCATTGCCATATTAACCCATTATTCCTTTTCATTTATTTCCATTTATAGCATTGTTTGTTGTCTTTATTCTACTTTTGAATTCCTAAATTTTGATTTATGATTTCTCGAATCCCCTTTCAAATAGTTGAACTTGAGCATCAAAGCTACCATATCGTTGTTGATGGTATGATCGATGAACTTGCCGTAACGCTTATTATTGACACTGGTGCATCTCGAACCATTATCGATAAAAGTTTTGCCGATAGCTTAGAGAAATTGCCTTTAGGAACCGAGAACCCGATAGCTACAGGATTCTCGGCGGAACAGATACCAGTTGAGCTTTACTGCATTCCGAAACTTACCCTTGAAGGGGTACTGTTTGAGAATATACAATCGCTAACAGCCAATCTGGATGCCATAAACGAGGTTTACCTAAATTTAACTGGTAAAAAGATCGGAGGATTAATCGGGTGTGACTTTCTGCTCGAACATGTTAAAGGCATTGATTTCAAAAGGAAATTTTTAACCATCTCGAAAAAGTAGCATTATCTAGACCCTTTTATGTCAATCGATTACCTACAAAAATGCTTTTAAGATTAATTTTTCTTTCTTAAAAGAGTAAAAAGCTACCCAAGGGCTATTGTATCATATCCCAAAAAAAGTAATATATTTGCCCGATAATTTTCGGAAAAGACTAAATATTCAATTCATTAATACTGAGAACAAATGCGGAATAAAGGTGCGATAAAATTTATTGCTATTGCATTAGCGCTGGTATGTATCTATCAGCTATCGTTTACTTACGTAACTAAACAGGTAGAGAAACAAGCGTTAGCATATGCGAAAAAGCATGCCATTAAAAACGACGAAAGGGATTTTGCCAAAAAACAAGAACGTTTTTTGGATTCTGTTTCAACCGAAACGGTTTACAACTTTCTTTGGGTTCGTAAGTACACATTCAAGGAGTGCAAAGAGCGTGAGATTAACCTCGGGCTGGATCTCAAAGGAGGGATGAATGTAACCCTAGAGGTGTCGGTTGTCGAATTGATAAAATCATTATCAAACTACAGCACTGAACCTTCTTTTTTACAAGCCATTAAAATGGCAGAAACCATGGATCCTAGCAAGGATTTCATTGTACGTTTCGGTGAAGCTTTTGAGAAAATTGCCCCAAATGTTAGGCTTGCTTCAATTTTCAATACCGTTGAGCTTCGCGACAGGATATCATTCAACTCTACGAATAAAGAGGTTTTAGCAATTATCAGCAAAGAGGCCGATGGAGCAATTAAGAACTCCTTTAACATAATCAGTACCCGTATCGATAAATTTGGGGTATCACAGCCAAGCATTCAACAGCTCGAAAACTCAGGTCGTATTCTTGTACAGCTTCCTGGTATAAAAGAACCCGAGCGTGTAAGAAAGCTCCTACAAGGAACTGCTAACCTAGAATTCTGGGAAACCTATGAAAATACAGAGATTTACCCTTTGCTTGAGCAGGCAAATGCTAAAATTAAGGAGATAAAGGATGCTGAAATAGCTTTAGCTGAAACCGAAAAGAAATCTACTGAAACAGCCGATCAAAATAAGGAAACGGCTACAAAGGAGAAGGGTGACGATCTTGTTAATATGCTGAAAGAGAAGGAGGGTAAAGATTCAACCCTTGCAAATAAAGATGTTGCAAGAAACTACCCCCTATTTTCAATCCTTAACCCAAGCGTCGATCCAAGAAGCGGACAACCTTTTGGCTATGCAATGATTGGTAGAGCGCATTACAAGGATACTGCTCAAATCAATCAATATCTTCAACTAACTCAAGTAAAGGCTTTATTCCCCCGTGATTTAAGGCTTCTATGGGGAGTGAAAGCAGAGGATAAAGCTGAAAGCATTTATAACCTTTACGCCATTAAGGTAACAACCCGAAACGGTAAAGCCCCACTAGATGGTGGAGTTATTACCGATGCACGCGACGAGATTGCCGATCAAAAGGGTGGTGCCGAGGTAACCATGGCGATGAACGCAGAGGGCGCTAGAACATGGGCCCGTTTAACCGGTGATAATGTTGACCGCTGCATCGCTATAGTAATGGATAATTACGTTTATTCTGCACCAAAGGTAAACGGTGAAATTTCGGGGGGTCGTTCTTCAATCACAGGAGGATTCAGCATTTCTGAAGCGAAAGACCTTGCCAACGTTTTAAAATCGGGTAAACTACCTGCACCTGCACGCATTATGCAGGAAGAGGTGGTTGGTCCATCTTTAGGTAGTGAGGCTATTAGCGCTGGTATGATTTCGTTTATAATTGCATTCATAATTGTGCTACTGTACATGATTGCATTCTATCACACTGCTGGTTGGGTTGCTAATGTTGCGTTGGTTGCCAACCTATTCTTCCTATTCGGTGTTCTTGCGTCACTAGGTGCAGTATTAACCCTACCCGGTATAGCTGGTATTGTATTAACGATGGGTATGGCTGTGGATGCGAACGTTATTATCTACGAACGTATCAGAGAGGAGTTACGAGCAGGTAAGGGTTTAAAACTGGCCATAGATGACGGCTTTAAGCATGCCCTATCAGCAATTATTGATGGTAACCTAACTACAATTCTCACAGGGATTGTTCTTTATATCTTTGGTTCTGGTCCAATTCAAGGTTTTGCAACAACGCTAATCATTGGTATTCTAACATCATTATTCTGTGCTATCTTCATCTCAAGGTTAATCTTTGAGTGGATGTTAAGCAAAAATATGACTATCCATTTTGATAATCGATGGTCACGCAACTTCTTGCTTAATGTAAAAATCGACTTCATTGGAATAAGAAAGAAGCTATATGCTGTTTCAATCATAGTTATTGTAATTGGTATTGGCTCTTTAGCCATGAAAGGTTTAAACTATGGTATCGATTTTACTGGAGGAAGAACCTACATTGTGCGTTTCGACAAGGATGTTAAGGTTGCCGATGTTCGCGAATCTTTAACCAAAGAATTTGGTGATGCCCCTGAGGTTAAAACATTTGGACCGGCAAGTCAGGTAAAGATTACCACCAAATTTATGATTGATAAGAATGAAACCTCAGTTGATAGTTTAATTGAAACTAAACTTTATTCTGGTCTAAAAAATTACTACTCTCAATCATTAACCTTCGCTGATTTCGGTACTTCAAATCAAAATACTGGAGTTTTAAGCTCTCAGAAAGTGGGACCAACCATTGCTGAAGATATTAAGTTCGGGGCTATTCTTGCCGTTGTTTTCGCTCTCATAAGTATCTTCGCATACATTGCCATTCGCTTCAAGAAATGGCAATGGGGCATGGGTGGTGTTGTATCGTTGTTCCACGATTCACTGATTGTTATATCAATGTATTCCATCTTCTACGGAATACTACCATTTACCCTTGAGGTTGATCAGGCATTCATAGCAGCAATCTTAACCATTATTGGCTATTCAATTAACGATACTGTAATCATCTTCGACAGAATTCGTGAGTACAGGACTATACATCCAAAGTGGGAGCTAAAAGATAGCATTAATAGTGCGATTAATAGCACCCTTGGTCGTACATTCAATACATCGATGACAACTATCGTGGTACTGGTAGCTATCTTCATTTTTGGTGGAGATGTACTAAGAGGGTTTATATTCGCATTATTAGTGGGTATCGGGGTTGGTACCTATTCATCGGTATTTAATGCAACTCCTGTAGCTTATGATATCATTAAGTGGCAAGAAAAACGCAACGCTAAAAAAGCGTTGAAATAATACTCTATATTTAACTATTCGAAGAATCCTGCCCAACTAAAGGCAGGATTTTTTGTTTCCACTCAAATTAAGTTTATAGATTTGTAACTTTATAGTCTATAACTTAAATGAAAACAAAAAACCACGGAGACACAGAGGACACAGAAAAAACTATTTTTTTCCATTGTTAACCGAGAAAAAATCTAAATTTAATAGGTCGCAGCGATGCTGCTTATGGTTAAAATATAATCATCTATTCTACAAATAGTTCGCAGCGATGCTGCTTTTTAAAGTCGCATAGCGACGACCTATTTGTAGTAATTTTTATTAATCCGAAAATCAAGCCCCGTTAGGGGTGACCTATACATTGAACGTAGTAATATCAAGTATTTCATGAATTATGTAACATTTTAGTCGGTCAGTAGTAATTTTTTTCATAAAAGAAAACTGTCGAAATAAGTTTATAGTAATACTTGTTTCAAAGGAGTTTATGGTATCTAATCAATTTATACTGTAATCAATGATCTGCAATTGTCAAAAGAAAACTCTGCTAACCCCGTGTCTCCGTGGTTATTTTAAAAGAAAGGAATAAATCAAATGCATTTCCACAACCTCCTATTTATCAGCATGACCGAAATACTATTTATCGCTTTCGTGGCATTCCTGATGTTCGGTTCAAAAAAACTGCCCGAAGTTGCCAAAGGCTTAGGGAAAGGTTACCGCGAATTCCAAAAAGCAGCCGATCAAATTAAGGAGGAGATTAACAAAGCCACTGAAGATATTAAAAACGAAGCAAACAAGGTAGTTGAAGAGGTTAAGGAGGAAGTTAAGGATAATCCCAAGGATTCCAATAATAAATCGGGGTAATTATTTATTCGTTGTTCGTTAAATGTTATCCGTTAATCGCTTACCAATACATCCATTGTTCGCTTTACACTCCCTTCTTTGACTTCTCTAACGTCATTAACTTCTGATAATTCCGAATCACTCCCGATTCATTCCATCAATTAATCTTTTGATTATAAATTTCTTACCCAAAATAGAATATCAAAAAATAAAGAGTATCTTTGCAAACTATTTTTAAACCCGTTTTTTGAATAAACTGCTTTGATTCAAAGGAATAGCAGTCAAATTTGCACTATGAAAGATATAAAGAAAAATGTCGGAGTTAAACGCGAGATGCGCACCAATTCCGAGAGTGAACCTACCAAGGTTTACCAACCACGAACCTTAAAGGCTCGTCCTGTTTCAACCTCCAACGATAACGTTGACAAAGGCGCAGAAGCAGAAAGTAGCGAATCAACCCCCCTCGTTTCAGAAAAACCCATAAGGAAAACTTCTGACGATAGCACTACGAAAAAATCTATTAAAAAGAGTGATGAAGTCGCAAACGAGCGTAAGTCAACCTACACCCCTCGTACAGGAAACTTTAAAAAAAGCAATGAGGATTTTTCAGCTGATATCGAACGCAGCAGCGAAAGCACCTCAGTAAACAGGAAGAGCGAGCCCGCCGAGCAACGTAAAATTGAGAAAACATCTTTTGAAAAGAACGCTGAATCAACAGTAAAACGTAAGATCGAAATACCGTTAAAAGTTCGAAAAGAAGATTCATCGGAGAAAACTTTTTCTCGCGATAGGAACACTGACGACAGGCCATTCCGTAAAAAAGAGGATCGCTTTGGAGCAAAAAAAGATGAGCCAAGGAAAACCTCAAGAAGTATTGAAGGGAAATCAACTGGGTATATTTCTTCCCGAATTGTTAAGGATAGGGATTCAAGGGGTGAACGCGATGAAAACTCCAGAAGACCCAGAACCAGCAATGATGATAGAATTAGGTTAGGCGATAGAACAAAGGATAGAAAACCATACACCCCTAAACCCGAAACCGATAAAAATGCTAAGCTACGCTTAGTGCTTCCAACGAGTGGCGAAAAGGTTTACATCGATAAGCCCATAGCCAAACCAAAAAGGGAATACGACGATAAGCCTTACCTTGAGGTGGATAGCGATGGCCTTATCCGCTTGAACAAATACATATCAAACACAGGCCTTTGCAGCCGACGCGAAGCCGATGAGTTTATCCAAAATGGCATGATCACCGTTAACGGTGAAGTTATATCGCAGGTTGGAACAAAGGTTGATCCTACTTCTGAAGTATGCTTTAGGGGTAAGAAACTGGAAACTGAGCATAAGGTTTACATCCTGCTCAATAAACCAAAGGATTACATCACCACCGTTGAGGATCCTAACGCAAAAAGAACCGTTATGGAGCTCATCGAGGGTGCTTGTACCGAGCGTGTCTATCCTGTTGGTCGCCTCGATAGGAATAGCACAGGTTTGCTCCTGCTCACCAACGATGGTGAGATGACCAAGAAGTTGACCCATCCAAGCCACATGAAGAAAAAAATCTACCATGTTGGCCTCGATAAAGCGTTAACCCGTGAGGACATGGAGAAGATGATTGCAGGGGTTGAACTCGATGGTGAACTGGTAAAGGCTGATGCCGTTGAATATACTGAAGATTCTGATGGTACTGAGGTTGGAGTTGAAATCCACACCGGACAGAATAGGGTGGTAAGAAACATGTTTGATGCTCTTGGGTATAAGGTTTCGAGGTTGGATAGGGTCTATTTTGCCGGTTTAACCAAGAAAAACCTACCCCGTGGCAGATGGAGATTTCTTACTCAGCTTGAAATCAATATGTTAAAAATGAATCGATTTGAATAGTTAAGGTGAAAACTTCTATTTTACTTTAATCTTTAGTAACTATTCGGCATTAGACGAAATAAAAAACCACGGACCTGCCCGCCGAGCTCAGGCAGGCGGGGAACACAGAGAACACAGAAACAAACAGAGATGATTATTCAATAAAAAATATTGGCATTGCATACCGTAAGCCAGTTTTCCAAGCTGTTTCAAGATTGGTTTTCTGTGACTGGTGAAACAATTATTGAAAAAAAACTCTGTGATCTCTCCCGATAAATCGGGACAGGCTGTGTCTCCGTGGTGAGTAGTTACAATCTTTAAATCAAACATAAATTGATAAATAGCCCTATGCCACATAAATCAGGATTTGTAAATATAATTGGGAATCCCAATGTAGGGAAATCAACCCTAATGAACGCTTTGGTTGGTGAGAAGATATCGATTATCACCAAAAAGGCACAGACAACCCGCCATAGGATTATGGGGATTGTTAATGGGGAAGATTTTCAGATTGTCTATTCCGACACCCCCGGGGTTCTGAAACCTGCCTATAAGCTTCAGGAATCGATGATGAAGTACGTTGAATCGGCACTTGATGATGCCGATGTTATTCTCTACATCACCGATGTATATGAGTCGCCCAATAAAAATCAGGAATTCCTCGATAAGATTCAAAACCTTGGAGTGCCAGTTATTCTAGTAATCAATAAAGTTGACTTAACTACTCAGGAGAAGGTAACCGAAAAGGTTGAACTTTGGAGCACTTTAATGCCGAAGGCAAGAATACTACCCGTTTCGGCACTTCATAATTTTAATTGTGATGGACTAATCTCCATCATTAAAGAAATTCTTCCCGAAGGGCCCGAATACTTCTCGAAGGAAACTTTAACCGATAAAACCATGAGGTTTTTTGCCTCGGAGATTATCAGGGAGAAGATTCTGCTTCACTACCAGAAGGAGATTCCATACTCCGTTGAGGTTGAGATCGAAGAGTATAAAGAGAGTCCTAAACTCGATAGCATTAGAGCGGTTATTTATGTAAGCCGCGAATCGCAGAAAGCTATAGTTATAGGCCATGAAGGCAAAATGCTAAAATGGGTTGGAATTGAATCGAGACTCGATCTTGAGAAGTTTCTCGATAAGAAAGTATTCCTTGAACTTTACGTTAAGGTTGACCCCGATTGGCGAGATAACGATAGTAAACTGAAACGCTTTGGGTATTCTCACTAAGAAGTTTAGAGTGCCTAGAGTTTAGAGTACTTAGAGTTATAAGAAACAGCTTTAAGCACCGGCAGGCAGGCTTGAAGTACTCAAGGCACTTAGAACTATAAGCGAAGACGGTAACACTGCAAAACATTAAACAGCAACACAGAAAAAATGGGAAATTTAGTAGCTATAGTTGGTCGTCCGAATGTTGGGAAATCGACATTCTTTAATCGAATGGTTGGGGGAAGACACGCAATTGTTGACGAAACCGCAGGGGTAACCCGCGATAGAATATACGGCAAATCGGACTGGAATGGTATTGAATTCTCGATAATCGATACCGGCGGGTTTGTAATTAACTCCGATGATATTTTCGAGGAGGAGATTCGCAAACAGGTTAAGATAGCCATAGAGGAATCGGATGTAATCCTATTCCTGGTTGATACCATGACCGGGATTACCGATATGGATATGGCCGTTGCTGAATTGCTTCGGAAAAGCAAAAAGAAGGTTTTTGTTGTTGCCAATAAGGTTGATAATAACAACCTGAGGTTAGATGCAACCGAATTCTACAATTTCGGGTTAGGCGATCCCTACTGCATTTCATCCATCAGCGGTTCGGGAACAGGCGATTTGCTCGATGACCTTGTTAAAGGGTTTGACGCACCGAATGAGGAAGCATCCGAAGCGGTTGAAATTCCAAAGATTGCAATTGTTGGCAGGCCCAATGTTGGCAAGTCATCGCTAATAAACGCTTTGGTTGGCGAGGAGCGAAATATCGTTACCCCCATTGCTGGCACCACCCGCGATTCGATTAACACCCGATACACCAAGTTTGGACACGACTTTTTCATGGTCGATACGGCTGGTCTCAGAAAAAAGACGAAGGTCTCAGAGGATTTGGAGTTTTTCTCGGTAATGCGATCGATTCGAGCCATCGAAAATGCTGATATTTGCCTACTTGTTATCGATGCAACGCAGGGTTTTGAGGGTCAGGATCAGAATATCTTTAACCTTATCATTAAGAATCGTAAGGGCGTTGTAATCGTTGTGAATAAATGGGATTTGGTTGAGAAGACCCATAAATCGACCGAAGAATTCACGAAACTGATTAAAGAGTCCATCGCTCCATTTCAGGATGTACCCATTATTTTTACATCTGCACTCACAAAACAGAGACTTTTAAAGGTGCTTGAAACGGCTCTGGAGGTTTTCGAGAATAGAGGTCGCAAGATACAAACATCTAAGCTAAACGATTTTATCCAAGAGGCCATCGAGGCGTATCCACCACCAGCACATAAAGGGAAATATGTGAAAATTAAGTTTGCAACTCAGCTGCCAACCCATACCCCATCGTTCGCATTCTTCTGTAATCTACCCCAGTACATTAAGGATCCTTACAAACGTTACATCGAGAATAAGCTGCGAGAAAGCTTCAAGTTTACGGGAGTTCCGCTACAGCTGTTCTTTAGACAAAAGTAATTGTGATGCTGTATTGCAGTGATAATGTGCTGCTATATAACACCTTTACATGACACGATACTCTTATTCTTTGGCTTTTTTAAAATATATTTTGACATCTTTAAAGAGGATCTAAAAAAGTCCTTTGTGGAACTCTGTGTAATTTCTTAAATATTGTTACACAGAGGATCACGGAGAAGTCACAGAGATGCACAGAGAGAAAAAAGAGTTGTTTTTAGACTTTTGAGGCAACCTCTCTCTTTAGAAGTACTTCGATAGCGATGACATCCACCCCTTGGAGTAAAGCTTTGACAATAGCGCAAGTTTATACACATCGAACATCAATAGCGATGGGTGACGGCTACACAAGCTGTGTCGAATAACAGGATTAACAACCCGAAATACCCAACGAAGGAGTATAATTAGCCCTAAATACCGTAGTATTTTAAAAACACGCAATACCCTTACCGTACGCTCCAAATCCTTCCTTAAATCGGGAGCATTCTGCATCAGCTTCGATAAGTTGATAACGCTCTGCTCCGATTTCTGGAGGAAATCAAAGCATGGTTCTAGCCCAAGGTGAAAACTTGGATTATCAATATGTAGAATCGCGATTTTTCTTCGCTTAAGGTCAATCCCAAAAACGGTATCCTCGTGGCCATATCCTGAAATATCCTCATTAAAACGTATGGTATGGAATACTTCGCTGGGGATTAAGAAATTACCGCTCATGAAACTTTTGTAAGGCGATAGCTGTCGACGGATAGCCTTTTTACACTCACGGTAAACGCCAAACTTCCAGCGTAAAATCAACTCCTCCCTGAAAGGTTTTTTGCCATACTTTATGCCCCCGCAGATAACCTGCGCTTTGGCCAAAACATTGACATACCCTTGAAGAAAATTAGGATCATCGATTACCATATCACAATCGAGAAATAGAAGCCAATGACCCGATGCAAAATCAGCTAAACGGTTTCTTATTTTCGAACGGCCAATATTAAAATCAAACTCAAGGTAATTTACATCCTTTCGGTTATTGAGCCTAGAGTTTATTTTCCTGAAATAGGATAATGAATGATCGTCAAACAGAAGAATTTCAATGGGGTAGCCAATTCTATTCGCCTGTTCAAGCAACGAATCGGTTAGCTCGGTAACATCGAAGTTATATACGGGTACGCAGATGGAGATCATCACTAAAAAGAATTCTATGATAATTCAAAAAAAAAAAATCAAACCTGAAATGTTGGAATAATGGAATGTTGGGGTTGCTTGCAACATCCTCTTCCATCATTCCACTGTTCCATTATTCCATTCGTCCAAACGCATAAAAATAATATAAGGTTCAACACTTGGCATTATGCATAAATTAAGATTAACTGCTCTACTCCTGCTCCTTTGATGGTAATTGACCTTGAGGGTTTAAATCATTAACATCGTTATCATCAATTAGTTCGCTAGGAATCGTTTTTTTAGCTTTTACCCCGAGCTCTTTAAGCTGTTTTGCCTGCGAAATTAAGTTCCCTTTTCCATCGCGAAGCTGGCTAAAAGCCGATTCGTAGCTGGCATGCGCTTTATGTATATTCTCGCCGATGGCGGTTAAGTTTTCGACAAAACCCACAAATTTATCGTAAAGTTTTCCTCCTCGTTCAGCGATTTCAATGGCATTTCGATTCTGAAACTCGTGCTGCCAAAGGTTATAAATCAGCTTTAAAGCTGCAATCAGGTTTGTTGGGCTTATTAGCAAAACCCGTCGGCTGTAGGCGTAGTTCCAAAGTTCAGAATCTGCCTCCATCACAACCATATAGGCAGGTTCAATGGGAATAAACATCATCACCGAATCGAGCGAGCCCACCATATCCTGATAGCTCTTTGAGCTCAACGAGTCGATATGGCTTCGAATTGACCTAAGATGCTCTAGCAACGCTTTATCCTGCTCCTCCTTAGTTGAACTTGCGCTATATCGCTCATAGGCAACCAACGAAACCTTCGAGTCAATTATCACCTTCCGATTATCGGGGTAGGACAAAATCACATCGGGCTGAAAACGCTTACCTTCCTGATCCTTTATCGACTCCTGAACGGAGTACTCCCTTCCTTTTACCAACCCCGATTTTTCGAGGATACTCTCAAGAATCATCTCGCCCCAATTGCCCTGTGTCTTCGCTTGTCCTTTCAGCGCATCGGTAAGATTCTTAGCCTCCTGGCTAATGGTTTGGTTCAGCTCACGGAGCTGCTTCACCTCATTCCCCAGCGAGAATCGCTCCTTGCTCTCCTTCTCATACACCTCCTGAACCTGCTTCTGAAACTGTTGGATATTCTCACCAAGTGGTTTTAGCAGTCTATCGAGGTTTTCCTGATTCATCTTTGTGAAACGCTGAGTTTTGTCCTCCAGAATCTGATCGGCAAGAAGCTTAAACTCATTGGAAAACTTTTTACCAATATCCTCCATCTCTAGCTTTTGTTTATCCAATGATTCTTTAAGGTACTTATTCTCCTTATCGAGCTCAATCGACTTCTCGCGTGAGCTATTATATGAATCAACCGCTTGCTTGATCTCATTCTGCAATCTCTCACGCTCAACCAGCAATGCTTCGTACTGCCTAATAAATTCAAAATGTTTTGCCTCTACGGCTGAGAGTTTCGTTGCAGCATCGAGCCGAGCAATCTTCTCAGCGCTCAATTCGGTTTGATATGATTTAATCGCCTCTTCCGAACGGCTTAGCCTATCGTTTGCAACGGACAACTGCGTATTTGACTCTTCGAAAAATTTTTGTAACCCTTTCAGCTGCTCGCCATCAGAAGTAGAAGATGTTAGCTTGGCTCTAAAAAACAGCCACAGAGCCAACCCACCAAAAGCAAAGCCAATAATCAGATATACAACAGGTTGAGACATGTCTGGATAATATTTTATGGTTTATAAAGATATTTAAAAAAACGTAACTATTCACCACGGAGAAACAGCTCGTCCCGATGTATCGGGAGAGGGCACAGAGTTTCACAGAGAAAATATTTATGTTTTTCGTGTTAGTAATTCTTTTGCATTTTGATACTCAGTCGTTTTTTTATAATGGCCTCTGTGGTTCTCTTTGCCCTCCGTGTCTCCGTGGTTTTTGTTCAATTCGATTACTGCTGAATAGTTACAAAAAACCAAGATGAAGGGGTTTATTCCTCGATGAAAAGAAAAGTACGATATAGATTAAATCCATATCATATCTATAAAGACCAATAAAATCCGTTAGAAATGCAAATAGGCATCGCTTAATTAGACACACCTCCTAAAATAGTTTGAGAATAAAAGGATTAATAAATACATTTAAAGTTCACCTTTTAATAAATACACCTAATTATTAACCTAAAAACCTAATTATGAAGAGAAATCTACTCCTTCTGTTAGCGTTTACTTTAATTACGGGAATGTTGTGGGCTCAAAAAGCTAATAACAGCCAGTATGATATAACGCTTAACGGAAAAAAAATTGAAAATGCAGCGAACTTTTCCAAGGTAAAGGAAAGTTTAAAAGCACGGTATGGTACAAAATCACAAGAGAAAATTGGTGTATTCATACTTCAATTCAACAATATTCCTACCTCAAAGGAAAAAGAGGCTCTAAAAACTCAGGGAATTGAACTACTTGGCTATGTGCATGGAAATGCATATTACGCTAAACTATCTGCTAAATTATTAGCAGCCGATGCAAAAAGCCAAAGTAATTTAAGGGCAATTTATGACATAAAGCCTGATTATAAAATTGACCCGGAAATTACCCAGGAAATTATACCTGACTATGCTATTGTTGGCAATGGTGTTGTTAAGGTGGTAGTAAGTTTCTTTAGAGGAACGGAGGTTGCTTTAATAAATAGTGATTTGGCAACTGTTTCGGCTAAAAGTAACAGGATATCTAAAGTTTTTAGTCAAGTTACTATCGATATTCCATTAAAAAACATTCTTGAATTAGCAAAAAAAGAGTGGGTGCAAAACATTCAATTTCCAGAACCTCCTGCTGATTTTGAAAACAGACCAGGCAGAACAATGTCTCGTTCAAATGTGCTTAACTCAAAGATATCTGGTTTAGGTTATGGCCTAACCGGTAAAGGGGTAAAAATGGGAATTTGGGACGGAAATGTTGAGCCACATAAGGATTTTGGTAGCCGTTTAAATACTCGCGAATATGAATCTGTTTCATCTCATGGTAGTCATACAACTGGTTCAATTGCCAGTGCAGGTGTTCTTGACCCATGGGCAAGAGGTATGGCTCCTGAGGTTGACATCTATTCATGGAATTTCAACACACAATCAAACGGATTGCCAGTATATGAGGAGCGCTATATATGTGCAAATGAAGACGGCATAGAAATAACATCAAACTCCTATGGTGTTAACGTTACTGCATGCCCAAGTACAACTAAATACGGAACTGGCGACCAAGGCGACGACCTAGTTACTACACAAATTCCGTATTTACTTAATGTTTACTCTAACGGGAATAATCAAAATAGATGTACTGGGGGATTCAACACCTCATCAAAAAATTCCAAAAATGCCTTACATGTTGCGGCAATTGACGCTATGAGCAATATGAGTTCGTTTAGCAGTTTTGGACCAACTATTGATGGTAGATTGGTACCTCAGGTTAGTAATTTTGGGGTTGGAGTATGGTCTACATCATATAACAATGGATACGAATCTATGGACGGAACCTCAATGGCAACACCAACCACAACAGGTACTGCCGTTCTACTAATTGAAGCTTTTAAGAAGAAATTCAACAATAGACCATTAGCATCTTTATTAAAAGCAATTATATCCAATACTGCTCGTGATTTAGGCAACATCGGTCCCGATTATAAATTTGGATACGGCGAAGTAAATGGACTTCGCGCAATGGAGGCTATTGAAAAAAATCATTTTTTTACAGGTACTGTTGAGCATGGACAAAACATTACAAAAGACATTACAATTCCTGCTGGGGCAAAGGCTGTTAATGTAATGATTGCATGGTCTGATGAGGCTGCTGTACCTGGAGTTGGAAAAATATTAACCAACAATATCGATCTGAAGGTTACAAAATCAAGCACTAACTATCTGCCTTGGATACTCGATCCTCTTAACCCCGCTAATTTGGCAGGTAAAGGGATTGACAATATCAATAACATGGAGCAGGTAACAATCGACAATCCTTCTGAAGGAACATATACCCTTGTAATTGAAGGCAAAAATATTCCCGATGGACCACAAGAATTTTCTGTTACTTATGATATTATTTATCCAATCCTACGCTTAACCTACCCAATTGGTGACGAAATTATTAACCCAGGTTACACCGAAGTTATTCGTTGGGAAAGTTATGGTTACACAGATACATACGATTTACAATACTCTTTAGATGGAGGTGCGACCTACATCAATATTGCAGAAAACATTCCTGCAACTGTTAGAAGCTATGCTTGGATAGTACCTGCTGCAGCATCGTCGAATGTAAAGGTTCGTATAATATCGGGCTCGAAGCTTAGCGAGAGCAAAGTTGCCTTTACAATTATGGCTGCTCCAGTATTATCTATTTCAGGATCAGATGTTGTTTGGACTGCTATACCTAATGCCAAATACGAAGTTTTTAAACTAAACGGAGAAAATAACTGGGATCTTATACAAGAGGTAACAACAAACAGCTATAGTGTTTCATCGGTTACACCTGGTGAAGAACATTTTATTGCAGTTAAGGCTGTTGACTTAACATCAGGAGCTAAGAGCGAGCGTTCAGTTGCAATAAAGGTTATTCCTTGCCTAGCTTTAAGCCAATTCCCAATTTTGGAAAACTTTAATCAATTCAATAGTTATAAGGTAAAATTTAACTTTGATATAAATTATGGTGTTAGCACCGTATCCCGATTTTCTTCCACAGAAGGCTTTGCAGCTCTTCAGGGTTATAGTTCAGGAACAACATTCCCAAGTTCTTGGATTGCAAGCACCACCGCTAACGCATTCACAAATAACCCTAGTTATATCAAATCAATGAGTATATGTGGAGTTGATGCAACATCGCTTGCAGGACAAAAACTTCGCATAGCATTCGATATGACTTTGGGTAATTCATTAGGAAACGGTTCATTCTTCAGGCTGCTTGTAAACGGAACACCTATTGCCAATTCAGCAGGAACTACTGTTTATGGTACAACTGTATCTGCTTTCACCAAGGTTTACTACGATTTAACGGCCTATGCTGGAACATCATTTTCTCTAACTTGGCAGGCTGTTAGTGTATTTACTTCCGATATTACTCGCATTGATAACATTCAGCTTGGCGTGCCTGTAATTGATGCAGCTCTAACTTCGTTAACCCCGAACACAGGATTAACGGCTACCGAAACGGTAACCATTAAAGTTAGAAATTTATCAGGCGATCCGATATCGAACGTTCCTTTATCCTATAAAATAAACGATGGAGCAGTGGTTGAGGAGGTAATAGCTGGGCCTATTGCACCATTAGAAGAAGTAACATATAACTTTACCCAAATGGCTGACTACTCTGTTACGGGTTCATACACTGTTGTGGCTGCAGTTAGCTTAGCTAGCGATGCTGTTGCTAGCAACAATTCCATAACAAAAACTGTTGTTAACACTGGACCGGTAAGTGGAATTGTTATGGGAGTTTCGGCATCGCCACAAACAACTTGCGATGCATATTTGTACGATAACGGTGGAGTTCAAGGCAATTATACCGATAATGCAACAAATACAATGCGCATTAACCCATCTACTCCAAACAGCAATGTTAAAGTTACGTTTGAAGCTTTTGATTTAGAATATAACTGGGATTTCCTTGAAATTTATAATGGTATAGATGCAACTGCTCCTTTAATAGCAAGGCTTACTGGTACAACATTACCTGCAAGTTACACCTCATCGGCAGATGGTGGTCAATTATTCTTCCGCTTTACTTCTGATGTTGTTACAAATGCTGCAGGGTTTGTTGCAAAATTATCATGCGAACCTAAACCCGCTAACGATGCAGGTGCTGTCAGCATTTCAACGCCTCCATATATTGTTGGAAAACGAAGCAACGCTGAGGTTATTAAGGTAATCGTAAAAAACTACGGAACCAATGCCTTAACCAACCTTGAGGTTTTCTATCAAATTAACGGAGAAAGCAAAGTGGTTGAAACAGTTGCTTCGTTGGCTTCGCTAGCTACAACTACCGTAACCTTTGCTACAACTGCCGATTTAAGCAATAACATTGCTTATACTTTGAAAGCAGGGATAAACCAGCCCGACGATAACAATGCCAATAATGAGTTAACTCGCGAACTTAAAGCAATTACTCCATTTAATCATACCAATACCGACAGCTATGGTATTCTTAAGCTTGCTTTAAATGGGGTTGAAAAATCATCAGGGGTTACGCCTTATTCTGATTTTAAAACTGTTGAGTTTAGCGCATATAAGGGAGTAACTTACTCACCTCAAATTTTCACAAATATTCCACAACAGCCAATTTCTAGAGATGTTGGAACGGCTAATGGCTCGTTCTCATTAATTATAATTGATCTGAATGGTAATGGCGATTTGGCTGATGAGTTTGCTTCTGGTACATTCTGGGTAAACACCTTAACCACATCTACTGCACCTTACATTTCAACCAAAACAATGCACTTCTTTAGGCATAACTTTACTCTTGCTCTTGGTATGACAATTCCAACAACGGCTACCAATGGTAAACAACTGATGAGGGTAATTAATATGTACCGTCGCCCAAGCGAAGGATTTAACCCATACCTAGGACCAACCTACGATGGAGCAACAACATCTAGTTCCGATTTTGAGGTAGAGGACTACACCATCGATATTCAAACCCAACCTACGGGTGATGTTGGAATTTCGGCAATTACTCCTATTAGACCAGCCAGAGAAACCAACTCTACCATTACTGCTACAATAAGGAATTACTCCAGCGTGGCAATAAACAACTTTGATGTTGCTTACACTATTAATAGTGGTGCTGAGGTGGTGCAAACGCATACAACCTCAATTGCAGCAAACGGTACAGGTACTATAACATTTACAACCACTGCAGATCTTAAAACTTTAGGTACAACCTACAATATTGAGGTTTACACTAAGCTTACTGCCGATCAATTACCTGCTAACGATAAGATGACCACAACTGTTACCACTCCGACTTTAGCTATAAATAATGTAGTAGGTACTTGGAATGATAATACGTTAGCAGCTGCAAACGCTATACCTTCTATGGATTTAACAAATAACTACTCATTTGAGTTTTGGGTTAATCCATCTCGTCCAACAGCGTTTGGTCGTATTTTCGACAAAACCAATGTGGCCATATTTTACCAAGCGTCACCTATATATTCTACAGTGTATCCCGAAAACACCTATATCCTTAACGTAACTACTGCTACTGCATCATTTACATATTACTACCCAGGAACAGTTACTCCTGGTAAATGGCAACATATAGCACTGACAGTAAGTAGTAGCAATGTTTACAAATTCTACATTGATGGAGTTGAACAAACACCTATACTTTACACAGGAACTGTTGGGGCAACAAAAACAAACGCAACAATCCCATTGTACCTAGGAAATAATGCTGCTTTAACTAGAGGTGTAACTGGTCAAATCGATGAAGTTCGCGTGTGGAATTCTGAACTATCTCAAGCAACAATAGCCAACAACATGTCGACTGATTATCCTGCAAATACTGCAGGTATGATTGCTTATTATAAATTCAAGGAAGGTAACGGTAACTTTATCTACGATTACTCTTCGAATGATAATACAGCAATTATAACTGGGGTGGATGTGTCTGGTGTTGGTGACGGAAAATTCTGGAATATACCTGTGCTTAACCCACGATTCTTCTTCGATGAGCAAATTGGTAACGCTTCATTTGACACCAATACAAAAACCTACTCGTTTATTGTTAACTCTAGTGCTAACGCATCGAGTCTAGCTGCTAAGTTTAACGACAAGTATGGTATGGCACTTGAAATTACTGGCACACCACAAGTAAGCGGTATAACCAACAACGATTTCACCACTCCAAAGACCTATACCGTTAACGGTGTTGGTATTAATGCTGGTTTGCAAGAGCAATATACAGTACAGGTTGCTGTTGATGGAACTGCGCAGTACAACCTGCTATCTTATGGTTTCACTACTGCAAACAATCCACAATTATCTTCCGATATCAACCTAGTAATTGATGGAAGCAAAGCTTACGCAAAAGTTCCTTATGGTACAAACCTAAATGCGCTTAAGGCTAGTTTTACTGCTAGTAGCGGAGCACAAGTGCTTGTTGGTGGTGTTGCTCAAATCAGCCCTCAAGCAAGTTCAATGGATTATACACAGCCTATTGCTTTAAAGGTTGTAGCAAGCAACACAGTAAACTATAAGTTCTATGAAGTATTTGTTGATGCTCGTAACACTGTAGCTGCATTTACTGCATTTAGCGTTCCTGATCAAGTGGGTTCTACAGTGATTGATGCTAATAATAAAACTGTACAAGTTTTTGTTAAGAATTACGCTAGTTTTGCCAATATTGTTCCTACATTTTTAACTTCTCCAAACGCAAAACCTAGAATTAACAGCATTTTACAGCAAAGTGGGTCATCTGCTCAGGATTTTACACAACCAGTTAATTATATTATTGAGTCGGAAGATGGAGCAACATTCAATACATGGACAGTTACCATTGAAAATGACGTTACCAAACCCGTAATTACACTTGTTGGCAATGCAACTGTAGAAATGACCTATGGGACAAATTATACTGATGCTGGTGCCACTGCAACTGATAATGTGGATGGTACAATTACATCAAGCATTGTTGTAACTGGCTTACCAACAAATACTAGCCCTGTTGGCGCATACACTGTACGCTACAATATTACTGATGCTGCAGGCAATACTGCAACAGAGGTTACACGTACTGTAAATGTTGTTAAAGCTACCGCAACAATTACCATAACCAATACCACTCAGCAGAACACAGGTGTACCAAAAGCGGTTACAACTGCAACAACTCCAGCAGGATTAACCGTTGATGTTACCTATACTGGCTCTGGTACTACTACCTACGCCACTTCGGCTACAGCTCCAACAAATACTGGAACATATGCCGTTGTCGCTACCATTAATGATGCTAACTATACGGGTAGTAATACTGCCACACTAACCATTACCCCCGGTACTGGCGTTGATCCGAACGACATGAACAATGTTAGAATTTACACAAACTCTACCATTGTTTTTGTTGAGATACCTGAGCTAAAAGGTTCTGTTAAGCTATCAATTTACAACATCATTGGTAAACAGGTCTATCGCAACGATAACCTAACCCAAGGGGTGAACAGAATTGATGAAAACTTTATTGCTGGCACCTACATCGTTAAGGTGATGGTTGGCAACGAGGTTACAACCGAAAAGGTGGTTATTCAGAAATAGTACAACCGCTAATCAGCATTACGAAGTAAGGCTACCCATGTTGGGTAGCCTTACTTTTTATTTGAGTAATCAGCTAGACCGAAAAAGAGTAATCAAAAAGCATTTGTTCTCAAATATTCTCTGCAACCTCTGTTTTTCAGTGATTTTTGCTCATTTCGGTTACCGCTGAACAGCTACCAAATTTTCATGTAAAGTAAAAAATATGCTCTAACTATTGGAGATTAATAAAATTTATTTATACTTTTATATTGGGATTCATGATTTCACAAAACGTACAATTCGGTGCTACTTTCGTCAGAAAATCAAAGATAGTATTCCCAATATTGGGAATATCATCTTTGATTATTTCACTACTTTTATGTAGGAGTTCTTTGAGATAATTACGAGGTTTGCTAAAGGGCAGAAGTAACCGCCCGATTATTCTTTCAGGCTACGCCAGTTTTTTAAACAATTTTCACTACCTTCGTTTTGGATTCTTTGAAAAACAGTTACCGCTACTGGAAGTTTATCCCGCTGCTAGCGGGAACCCCTACCTGCAGCGTTTCCTCAGCCCCGATAACTTCGTGCAAAGCCCTTTTAATGCACAGAACTACAATAGGTACGCGTACTGCCTACCTGCCCGCCCATAGCGAAGCGAAGGCGGGAACAATCCCCTGATGTACACCGACCCCAGCGGGTGGAGCACCCGTTACCACACCGAGGACGGGGAGCCCTACTCCAGGGGAGGTTTAGGATTGGGTGAAGGGCTGTTCCCGGGTATTAACCAAAGGAATTACTTCACGAATGGCCAAAGAGGAGCGGGATATAGATACGACTACGATTCGGGAAACTATATAAATGGTATTGGAGAAGTGGTGGGTTTTGGTGAGGTTTTCAATAATTACTTGGCACCAAATGCAGCAAACTATTATGGTGACAATGCCAAAGCAGTTTACGGACTCATAACCAGCACCAGAACATTAGGCATTTCAATCGATAATAAGAACTGGTTGCATATTTACCAACAAAAACTTAATACAAGTAGCTGGACGGCATCTTTAAATGGAGGGATAACTCCCTCATCGCAAGGGGATAACCTAAAACTAAATTCAGCAAACAGTTTCATTTATGATGGACAAAGGAATTCTGAACCATTGGAGCAAAGGTTGCAAGCAGGTCAACACGTTCGAGTAGTTGTAAAGAATATGAATATATTAGGAGTCCAATTGGACCTGCAAGATAAATCGAGGTATACGTATGAGAAAACTTGGCTTGGAACCAATAGACAGGTTTATACAGGAGATAGTTATTCCTTTGTTTTATTGCCTGGCCAAACCAAATCATTTGACTTTTATCGGTTTGATTATGTTCCAATAGGTTGGGTTTTCGAATTAGGGACGACTATTAGTGACGCTGCTAATGTTCAAGTAAGATTTTATAGTGATTGGGTGCCAGGTATGCCATATGACCTAAATCACCCAAGTAAAAAGTGGTAACAAAATGAAACAATTACAGTATTTATTATACTTAACACTAGGCTTATTCATATTAAGCTCATGTGAAACCCAAGTGCACAGGGATTATTATTCTGATGGTACGTTAAAAGAAGAATATTGTATTCGGAAAGGTAAATTTACAGGGAAGTATAAGGCTTTCTATCAAGATGGTAAGCCTCATGCAATAGGAGAGTATCGTAAGGGAAAGATGACAGGATTATGGCAATACTATTATTCTGACGGAAAGACTCAATCGATACAAAAATTTACCAACGGTAAGGCTACTTCAATAGATTTCTGGGATAAAGATGGAACGCAAGTCATCAAAGACGGAACAGGTGTTGCAAAACTATACGATTCTTCTGGTCTCATTGAAAGTATTATGTCATATAAGGATAATGTTTTTCATGGCAAATGTGAAACTTGGTTTCCAAATGGAATAAAAGCAACAGAGTTGTATTATGAAGATGGAAAACCTAAAGGAACTTGGCGTTATTGGAATGAAAACGGTGAATTAATTAAAACCGAAAAATATTAATAAAGAGACTGTATCAAATAAAAACCCTACTAGCGCGGACGTCCACGTCCGTGATTGGGAATAAACGAATAACCCGCCTTTATTTTGGGGCGGGTTATTGTTGTTTTATAGGGCTAGCTGCTGTATCCATCGCTTGGTAATGAACGCATCAGTGCTACTTTCGTCATAAAATCAAATATAGTATTCCCAACCTGTCTGCCGACAAGGCAGGTATTGGGAAAATATTTAAAGAAGTAAAATTTTTATGCTACCTCCGAGTAAACATTCTCCATTTTTTAGCCTCATATTACCCCACCCTTAAAGGTGATATTCATCATTCCATCAAAATTGAATACGCTGCATTGCCATATGCTTGCATTTATTTCATATTTTTACTCTTACTTATGATCTTTATGCAGAGTAAATGAAAGCTAGATTAATCAGGTATTCAATCGCTATACTTGCCCTCTCCTTAGCATCAGGGCAAATATCGGGGCAGAGTAAGAATAGCTTCGAAAAAATCTTCGAGAAGGAGACCAATGGGGCAGCTGTAGAAGAATCGACTAAATTCAAAAACATTAGTACGCTCAGCTACTACCCCGATACCCTTCCCACCTGGTTTTTCACCCCACCCCCGAGTACATTAAATAGCATCTATGCGGTAGGCGTATCGGACCCCGATATGGAGCCCGCCCAGGCCAAAGAGATGGCTATCCATAGGGCTAAGGCGATGGTTGTCCTTTGCCGAAACGCAAAATTGCAATACTTTAGGGATGTTTATACCTCCGAGAAAGAGTCGGGGCGTTACACCGATTACCGTCAGCGATTCGACACCTATTTCAAAATCTCCTCCCTGTCAAAAATCGATGAGGCATCGTTCGCCTTAGTCGATAGCCATTTGAACCGCTACAATGAATCGTTGGTTCTCATTAAATACTCCCCAAATCCTTCGCCGCCAGAAGAGAATAATTTACTCTCGGTGGTCGGCACGGTCCTATACGTTGAGGCACAGGTTGAGGATGCCTTTGAGGTTCAGGCTGAATACGAGCTGCTATCGGCTTTTCGACAACCCGAAAAGGATATCAAATCGGCTCACCTCCTATACCGCGAAAAGGGGAATAAGTTTTTATCAAACTCGGAGTATCTGGATAGCCTTAACGAATTTCCTATTTTCATATACAAGTACGCTTCACCCGATTGGGATAAAAATACCCAACCGTTGGTAAGCTATAACGGATTATGGAGTAAATTTACAAGGGAAATGCTTCGCACCCTGACCCTAACCACCGAGCAAACCAAAATTAGAATAAAAAACTTGGGTGAGAAGTATAACCCTGCAACATCGAATCTAACACGCGAAGTTGTTTCATATTTAGCTCAGGTCAAATTAAATGGCATTGTATTTGAAAGGGATTCCATGAAATTAGATTTAACCGTGAATGAAATAATTCCCGAAATAAAATAGCTAATTGAATTATATAAACTAATTAAACTTATTAACCATGAGCAAGATACATCGATTAATCCTATCGGCAGTTGCGGTACTGTTAATCAACGTAATTCCCGCAGCAGCTCAAGACTTTAAAAATCTAGCTGTAAAACAATTCGGCGAAAAGATTAACATTGAATATGCGATTTCGGGCGAAAAACTTGGGCAGCTATTCACTGTAACCCCCTACTACTCCGTTGATGCGGGTAAAACCTTTTTACCCATGAAAAGCGTCAAGGGGAATGTTGGCGCCAATGTACCCGGTGGACGGAATCAGATAATAATATGGGATGTCCTAAAGGACATGAAAGAGCTAACTGGCGATGTAATATTTAAGCTCACCGCCGACACCAAAACCTCCGTACCCACTCAGGATGAGATTGGTAAATTTAACTTCAAGATTGAGAGCATCCACCATTTGACCGGCAATAAGGCTGAACTCCTGCTCACCATTACCAACAATGGGCCAACCCGCGATCTGAAGATGATCAACGGGCTAATCACCATCACCGATTTCAAGAAACAAAAGTACGATGCCCAAAGGGGTACTATTGCCGAGGTTGAGGGTAGCGAGCGCTACTCAACCCCCACAAGAACGATAAAGAACGGCGAAACCGTTAAAGCTGTATTCATATTCGAAAGAATTCCTGAAGATTTAGCACGTGCAATGAAGCTTGACCTAGGGGTTGAGTTTATTACCAATGAGGGTTACGGAATTGACCTGAAAATTGGTAAGGTTAAATTTCAAGACCTGCCAGTATCAACAACTAAAACGCTTGGGCTAAACGTTGAGGTCTCCAAGAAGCTAGAAGCCGCAACGAGCGCAGCCTCTTTCGATGTTAAAAAAATTGAAGTGGCCGATAAAACCCCTCCAACGCTAGATGTAACTAGCCCTTCAAACGTTGTGCTAGCAGGCAAAGAGGCAAGCCGTGGTCGTCCATACGCTCAATCATTTATGGGTATGGATGATAAGCGCAAGCGAGCCCTAACTACCGGTGAAGAGTTTGCAACTTCGGAAAACAGCATTCTGGTTAAAGGAAAGGCTACTGACGAAAACGGTATTTATACCGTTGTGATTAACGGAATTGAAGCGAACCTCAATAACGATGGCTCTTTTGATGCGAATGTACCATTGGCCGTTGGTAAGAACGAAATTGCAATTCGAGCAACCGATATTCGGCAGAATAGCATTGAGAAGAAGTTTTTTGTACTTCGAAAAGGTGCTCAAGGTGTAAAGGGTGAAGCCGAAGAGTTAGACCTTGTTTTCAACGCTGAGAAAAAAGTGACCAAATACTATGCGTTGATACTCGGTGCGAACGATTATATTGACGAATCGGTTTCGGACCTCGATCAGCCCATTAGCGATGCGGCAAAGCTTGCATTAGCCCTAACCTCTCGCTATACTTTTAACCAGGAGGATGTTACATTTATTAAAAACCCTACCCGTGAACAAATCATCAATGAGTTCGATCGCTTAACCCGCAAGTTAACTAAAAACGATAACCTACTCATATTCTATGCCGGTCATGGGCACTGGGATCAGCAAACTGATTTTGGCTACTGGCTCCCCGTTGACTCTAAATCGAATACCACCTCCAACTGGCTTGCTAATAGTCAAATAAAGGATTATGTTGCTGCTCTAAAAACAAAGCATACTCTATTAATCACCGATGCTTGCTTTGGTGGAAGTATTTTCAGGACTCGTAAAACATTTGAGGAAACATCAGTAGCAAAGAATAAATTATACGACAATCCAAGCCGTCAGGCAATGACAAGCGGAGCTTTAACCGTTGTGCCCGATAAGAGCCTTTTCTTGGAATACCTTGTTAAGCGCTTAAACGAAAACACAAAGGATTACCTCGCCGCCGAGGAGCTGTTCAGCAGCTTTAAAACCGATGTAATGAATGGTAGCCCGGTTACACCTATGTTTGGGGATATTAAGGATAGCGGGGACGAAGGAGGTGATTTTATATTTGTGAAAAAATAAAATGAATTTAATGGATACCCACATATTGTTGTTGTGGGTATCTTTTCTTTTAACTTTGCACAACATCGTGTTAAAAATATCGTAGAAAACAATTAACCACTTAAAAACAATTGATATGAATAAACTATTACTCCATAGCTTAACAATATCAACAATCCTAATATTATCAATTAATGTAGGATTTTCGCAGGATGATCCAAAAGTTAAAAAACTTCAGGATAAGGTTGATGCTGCAAGGTTGAAGGTTGATAAACTTGCTGCAAAAATAGCTTCTGCCGATAGCCTAATTCAGGCTGGTCAAGCAATGGTTAAGGAGGCTGAGGGTGAACTTAAATCGCTCGAAGCTGAATTGAAAGTACTTGATAAAGGGTACTATTCGAGCGCAAAACCGTTTGAAAAACAGCTGCGCTCGCAGGATAAAGATGAATATACTCAGGCTAAAACTGAGCTAAAAGCTATTGATACAAAATATAAAGCTGACAGCAAGGAGATTAATGCAAACATTAAGATTTCATCTAAAAAATACGAAACCGGTCAAAAGATGATCATTAAAGGGAAGGAGAACCTGAAAAAATCTAAAGATGCTAAGAAGGAAGCTGATAAAATGCTGAAAGAAGCCGAAAAGAATTTCTCAAAAGCATAGCTTTATATTCCCTATTAACTATATTTAGCAGCCATTCGTAAACGAGTGGCTGCTTTTTATTCTCAAAAAGAATGGATTATGATTAATCAACCCAAAAAAATAGGCTTATTCAGGTCGTTCCCGAAAAATTTCTGGACCGTTATCGTGATGGAGTTCTTCGAAAGGGGCTCCTACTATGGGGTAATGTCGGTGCTATCGGTCTATCTAATTCTCGATATAAATCAAGGGGGCCTAGGCTTTTCGAAGGAGGGCGTTGGCATAATCAAAAGCGTTATAACCCCATTGCTCTACTTCCTACCTATTCTCTCGGGGGCGATTGCCGATCAGTTCGGGTACCGGAAAACGCTAATGTTTGCATTTATAGTAATGAGCTTAGGGTATTTTTGTACGAGCATAAGCACATCGTACTTTGCTGTTTTTCTCAGCTTGCTGCTTATGGTAGCTGGGGCTGGAACATTTAAGCCAATAATATCGGGAACAATTGCCCGAAGCACAGATCAGAGCAACTCTGCACTCGGCTTTGGTATTTATTACTGGTCTATAAACCTTGGCGCATTTCTATTCCCTCTTTTTTTAATCCCCTTCCTTAAAGAAATTGGTTGGTCATATATCTTTTTAATGGCTTCGGTTTTTACCGGGTCAATGCTGCTGTTAAACCTGTTCGTCTATAAAGAGCCACAACGAACCACAACTCCAAAATCTATAATTGAGGTTTTTAAAGGGATGGTCCTTGTATTGAAAGACTACCGCTTCTTCATAATGATTTTGATTTACTCAGGTTTTTGGATATTGTACTTTCAGATGTTCGATACCGTACTTTGGTATTTGAAGGAATACATGGATATGACCCCTGTCAACAATACGGTGAATTCATTCCTTGCGCTATTCATTGATAACCCAAAATGGGCATTTGATGCGGAGCATGTTACCGTAATATCAGCGGGAACAATAATCGCCCTACAGCTTATCATTTCGAATATTGTAAAGAATAAAAAGGCGATGCCTACCATAATTACAGGCATATCATTCGGAACCATCGGTATGGGTATCCTAGCCCTATCGTCCCATGCCTGGATTTTTATGCTTGGGCTAATCGTATTTTCGATTGGAGAGATGACTGCCCACCCAAAGTTTATCTCCTATGTAGGTTTAATTGCCCCTGATGATAAAAAAGCGCTATACCTCGGCTACTCCTTCCTATACGGAGTAATTGGCAGCGGGATCGGGGGTGTTCTTGGTGCATTTACCTACGTTCGATTCGTTACTCAAATGGGCAGACCAGGATTGCTCTGGTTTATGTTCTCGATGATTGGCGTGGCGACAATTATAGGTCTTTTGCTTTACAATAGGTATTTAGCCCCGAAGAAAGATGTTTAATTATAGCATGGAAGGCGTAAATTTTTAGTAAACCTGCGCTTTCTATGCTTTTATGTTATCGCCCATAGGCAGTTCAACAAAGAACTTTGTCCCTAGCCCTAATTCGGTCTCAAACCAGATTCGACCCCTGTTATTCTCAATAATTCCTTTTACAATGGCAAGGCCCAATCCCATACCACCCGATTTTGTGGTGAAATTTGGGCTGAAGAGTTTTGGTTGAATATCATCGGGAATACCTCTGCCATTATCCTCAATTAAGATGGTAACCGTTTTCTCGCGACATGAAAGCATGATGTTTATCTCCCCCTTCTTCCCTTTCTCAATGGATTGAACGGCATTCTTAACAAGGTTAACAAAAACGCGGAATAGCTGCTCACGATCCCCATCAACCGAGGTGTTGCTACCGCAGCTATTAATGTAGCTGAATTTAATATTGCTATACCCCGAGAAAAGGGTAAGAACCTCGTCAATAACCAGATTCATATTAACAGCAGTAACTGATGTAACCGGCATTTTTGCAAAATTAGAGAACTCTGTAGCAATATTCGATAGGCTATTAATCTGATCGACAAGTGAAACAGAGAATTTTTGAAACATTGAATCCCAATCCTCGCTCCCATCCCTTTTGGCCTTTACCAAATGTTGAATGCTAAGTTTCATGGGGGTAAGAGGGTTTTTTATCTCATGTGCAATCTGTTTAGCCATTTCACGCCATGCACTTTCGCGCTGACTACGTGCTAGTTTCTCAGCGCTATCGGCCAGTTCAAGAACCATTCGGTTGTACTCCTTTACGAGCTGGCCTAGCTCATCGTTAGCACTATACCGTATAGGCTCGTTGTGCCCCGAAATGTCAACATTTCGTATCTTCTCACGGATTAGCTCCAATGGTTGCGATATCTGATTCGAAATAACGATGGCGAGTACTAGCGCAAACAGGGTGATCAGAGTATAAATATTAATGATTGCAACAATGATTGAATAGAGTTCGGCAACAAACTCACTCTGTCGGGTAAAATATGGGAGATTCAGGTATGCGATGATGTTGCCGTTCTGATCAACCAATGGAACGTAAGCCGACAAGAACGTCATCTCACCAATTCTCTCCTTATGGATTAACTTCTGGCTATTACGATAGGCCATCTCGTGCCACGCTTCGGGGTTCATCCTTTTTCCTTGTAGCTGCCTTTCAAAAATTTCTGGACGAGATGATGCGAGCAACACGCCGTAAACATCGTAAAGATTTATATCTGAATAAAAAATATTTGAGAGCTGAACAAGTTTGCTCGATAGGTATTCGGAGTTAGCCGGAGTAAGCACCTCCTCCTTGCCAAAATCTCGGTCAATCTCAATCATCACCGAGAGCACCTTCTCGCTTAGGTTATCGATACTCTTATTCTCAAAGCTATTAATACTATATACTATTGAAACCGATGCCACCAGAATTAGCGATAGGAATACAATAAGAATCATTGCCGTTTTAATTCTCTTCTTAAAGCTAGGGGCTTGATTCCAAATTCTAAGCGGAAAGAAAGTTATACTTAGCCAGAGGGTCATTATTATTCCGAAAAAGATAAAAACATAAGCGAACGATGCTGTGGTATTCAAAATCGTTTCACGGGGTCGGCTAAGCACCACATAATCATCGGTATCAAATCCGTAAATCAAGTGGTTGTACCCTCCTTGGTTGATGAAGTTGAATTTTTGAGTCGAATCAAGCTTAAAAGAGCTAACTAGGCGATACGGAAAATTACCTGTTTGAGCCAGTAACTGATTTTGGTAGTATTTAGCGGTAGAGTAAACGGATAGTTTTGATTTGTTAATGAGCTTTCCTTCGAGAAGCAATTCGGGGTACCCAAACTGCTCTGGGCTAAACTTTGAGTCGAGCTCAATGTAAAGCCGCGATGATTTTGAACTATGCTGGCAATCGGCATACCCAATATAGTTAATCCTTCCATTCTGCATGTTCAGAAAGTAGAAATTCGAACCGGGTATATTTACCCCAAAAACGCTAATGATATCGTTAAAAAAACCATTACAATCGACCTTACTATCGGTATTATCCATTATGAGGTCAGAACCTGGGTAGCAAACGGTGGCTCTGAAATCGTATTTTTTAAAATACCCATTGAAGTAGTTATTCTGAAGATATCCGAACATCTCGATATCATGCTTCTGAATATTGTCGATGTAATCGTGAATAATGGTATCGGACTCCATTCGGCTAACCAACGAGTTGAAAAGCACTTCGGCAACAGGGTCCCTTTCGTTGCTAAGGTTAATTGCTAAAACTTTCCGAACATCCTGATCTTTTCGATAGGTATAGTCAGATACCAATAGAACGGAGTAAAGCGAGAGCAAACCGAGCATAAGGAGAAACCATGGTGCTGATAGTTGCAATCCCTTATACCTTAGCCAGAGCAAAACGCAAAACCCTGAAACTGCCCATAATGCACCGTATATGGAAGGTAAATATCCGATCATGGCCATTAGTGCAAATGCAATAATAAAACCTAAAAGGGCAATCAACGCTGAACGCCGGTTGCCTAAAAACATTTTAAAGGATTTTATCCATAAATCGGCAAGAAGTAACGAAGAGATAAACCATAGCGATATGGCGATATACCCTATAAGAGAATATATAGAAAGGTTGAAAATCCTATACGTTTCAAAAGTTATGGTGGAATGCATCACCAATGAAGCAAATAGATTATCGGTAATAATAAATTGAGTCCAAACTACCATGGATAAAACAACACCCCACAAAACTATATACTTGTTTGTAGCTGGCTGAAAATGATTTATTAAGCGCTTATAAGCAAATACAACCAGCATAAAAAACAGCAACGCGTTAACTAAGAAATCGCCGAGTGAAGGATTAATAACCGAATGCGCAAATATTCCGGGGCTAAAGAGTTCGGATAGCCCACTACTGGGAAACCCAAACATTAAACTTAGTACTCTTATGGTTACTACAGAAACAATAAGCAGGAACAAAAAGATGGAGTACTTCTTAAAGTATGGACGTTGGTAGAAGGTAATGATTGCTATGATAAACAGAAGAAGTGCTATCCATTGAAGTATCGACTTTACGTTCGCTGTTAGCTTATTATTCTTAACCATTTTCTTTTCAAAACCAATGGTTGTTCCATCGCTTAGGTGAACTTTTCTTGCATTATCATCATTGTGAGTTGTAATGTTATACCCCTCTAACTCTTTTATCTTATGATTATAGGAGTTGCTAAGAAACTTATTTTGATACGGGTAATTATGCTTTAGCAAAAGTAATGCTAGAACTTTATCGCTTTTTGAGGTAACCCATCGACCAACATACCATGCATTCTGAATATTTTTCACAAAATATTTTGTGGAATCCTCATTCAGATTGGAAATATCAAGGCTTTTAGACCAAAAAACAAGCTTTTCATTTCTGAAAAGATAGACTGAAATCCCTTTTTCGGTAAGAATTGGGCTTAAACTATCCGAATATAACCTAAAGGCCTCACCAACACCATGCCGCTTCGATTTTTCGAGAAGCATTTGGGAGTAATCCTCGGCCTCATCGATACTTACTTGAATTGCTTTTTCTACCTTCTTAAAATTTGGCTCGGATAACGAAATTTTGTTAAACAGAAAAACAATATTCTCCGAAAGGAGAAAGAAGATTAGCGCAGCAACAAGATATACTGGTATGTACCACCTATTACTCATAGCTATTTTGGGTTTCATGATCATCAAAAATCGAGCCGAATTAAGGACTTAAATTAGTAAAAATAAGTATTGGTTCTGAATTTGGTAATGAGACAATTTGACAATGCACCAATTAAAAATTTGCATATAATGCGAATTAAGGGTTGAATCAATAACTCAGCCTTTTAAGGCGGAGGCTGTAATCATTAAGTTCGATGGGCTTTAGCCCTACATTTTGTTTATCCCTTTTTAAGGAATATTCTAAAAAGA
>Ga0105099_10000360_pt1 | contig 31264 bp, 36 predicted proteins | sample PPLLak3cmMay2015_2_FD_79138 | JGI IMG/M metagenome (GOLD analysis project Ga0105099, IMG submission 79138) | Freshwater sediment microbial communities from Prairie Pothole Lake near Jamestown, North Dakota, USA - PPLs Lake P8 Core (1) Depth... | ecosystem: Environmental > Aquatic > Freshwater >... | reverse complement strand
GCGAGGCGAAGGACAAGGCGAAGGGAGCGGAGAAGGACGCGGCCAAGCCCGGGGACGCGAAGGGGAACCCCGACGAGGACGACGACGGGGACGACGACGGGGACGACGACGACAAGCCCGCCAAGCCGGAGAAGGCCAAGAAGGGCGAGCCCAAGCCGGAGGACAAGCCCGCGAAGGCGACCAAGCCCGCCAAGCCGGAGGTGGCCAGCGAGGACAAGCCCGCCCCGACCACCAAGAAGCCGGGACGCCCGAAGGGCGAGGCGAAGCCGAAGGGACCGAAGGGCGGCGTGGTGGAGAAGGGCGTGTACACGATGAACTTCGCCTGCGCCAGCGAGCCGTACCACCTGGAGGTCAAGGCGGCGAAGAAGGGCGTCGGCGTGAAGCTGTCCCCGGTCGGACACAAGGGGTTCACGCTGGAAGTGATCGGGGACAAGGCGGCGATCAAGGCCGTGGTCGTGGAAAAGGTCCCGTCCCGGATGCGTGCCCTCGTGAGCAAGTGGATCACGATGGGCGTCCAGAAGCTGGGGGTGAAGGAGTGGTAGCAGACCACTCCTGATCCCCCTCAGCGCCCGGCCGACTTGCCCGGCCGGTCGGGCTCTGGGATGGGAACAGGAGGGAGGGAGTGGCTGCGGCGACTACACCTGTCGGTTGGAAGTGCGATAGACGGACGAAGCGGAAGGCAGAGAGACTTCTGCCCAGGCTTGAAGACATCATTCGCAAGAAGGTGTCGCACTTCAAGCGAATCCCCGGCATCGACCGGCTGGCATTACTTCAAGAGGCTCGACTGGCCGCTGTGTACGCAATTGCTACCCACAAGCCGGAGCGCGGTCGTAAACTTCGAACATGGGTGGACCTCGTTGTACGCAACGCGCTGTTGGCGGTCGTGAACTATGAACTTGGGTTGAAACGAGCCCCACGTGAACTGGAACAGGATGGGAAGGCGAGTCTCCCAAACAAGCGTTCGCGTCTTTCCAGTTTTGCCGGGACTGATAGCATCGCGCACGTCATTGCGGACGACGCATCCAGCCAGTCGTCAATCGAACGACAGCAAGCGACTTGGGACACGGAAGCCGTCCTACAGGCGATGAGATCGGAGGACAGGCGGATCTTTTCTGTCAGGCTATGCCCACCACCTGAGTTGTCTATCATGGCCCGGAATATCCGGCCTGGCGACCCCCGGATAACCGACAGAATGATAGCAGAGCATCTAGGGGTCGCGGTCGAAGCAGTCAAGTTGGCGACGGAGCGGGCAAAGAAGGCCTGGCGGAGTCTGGAGCGGCGAGGGAACTGAATGGCTGTCTATGAATCCACGCGGCCCATGGACCTCAAGCTGGTTGCGAAGATCATCCGCGACCGTGAGTTGAACCCGAAGCCTGTGGCGAGCGGTTGGCGCAGCTGGACAGCCGGTTTCCGGTCTATCCAGATTGAACAGTATGAGTGGGGCCAAGTTGTCTTCGTCACAGACGGCGATACCAGCTGGGCTTCGACGCTCGTGTTGGTCGGGGTCGTTGACTGGGACGAAGGGACTGTGACGGACCACGAGGGGTTCGTCACACGAATCCCGGTCCCCTGGTACGATGAGGTTGAGTTGGAGGCTTCGGAGGGTCTGTCGATGGATTCCAAAAATCTCCCTGAATGTTTGGGTTATCACGACCACTGCGCGACTTGCGATGGAGGATACAACGAACCATCCGGGTCCATCGAGAATGCCTGTTCTTGGAGAACACGGTGCTACGCGCTGAAACTCCACCTCATGGAAGAGGGGAAGACAGTGGGGGCATTGTTCGATGAGTTCACGGACGCGACGGCGCTCAATGTCTTCCTTGCCGATCTGGAGCGGAAGAAGATGGGACAGATCGTACCTCCCGCAATCGTTCTCCCGGAGTCGCGTGGAAAGGCGCGTGGGACGCTGAGAGACAAGGTGAAGGAGCGCCCACGAAAGCGTCGTCGCAAGGCCGACCCGGAGCGGTTCGCGGCATTGGAGCCGCTGGCGCGGGCGTTCACAAGGAGGCTGAAGCGTTCGCTCGAACGGCTTGGCTACGAGTGGAAGGTGAAGCGATCACTCGCGCTTCCCGGCGACTGTTTCCTGAACCGCGTGACGAAGCGGTCCAACTACTCAACGGTGTACGTGGCGACCACCGGTGTGTATGCGAAGGTCGCCGTGATCCGCTACAAGTTGATGTCCCGTTCACTCTCCATCGCGTTCGATTCGACGTGGGACAAAGCGTCGGCACTCCCAGGGACGCGGCTGAGGAAGTTGAACGACCTGACGACGCCGGTGGAATGGCGCGGTGTTCGGACGATTGAACTCGCCAGACGAGCCGCTAGACTACTGGGAAAGATGATCCGGCGCGGTGTGATCAAACTGCCGCCGCCCCGGACGAAGGAAGCGGAATGAAGATCGTCGTTGTTGGGGGAGGACCGGCCGGAATCGCAGCGTGTCTTGCGCTTGCGCCTCGACACGATGTGGTGGTGTTCGACCCGAACGGGCTGGGTGGAAACGTCGCGTCCATCGGTCTGTTCTACATCCACCGCTCGCCGCTGTTTGATTCGGCGCTGAGAGCGTGGAAGGTTCCTCACGAAGTCGCTGATGTGAAGGCAGGGATGATGTTGGATGGCCGCGTCCTTTCCTTCGATGAGGTGGAACAACGGTACGGGTCGGAGCGGTTCCGGTCGTTCGTTCTCCACCACTACATCAAGACTCGCCGGTCCACCTACGGGTTCCACCACACAGCGATGAACGCAGCCGGAAAGGCCGGCAAGCAGAAGTATGAACTGGACTTTCGGCGGCTGGCAACGGCGGTACAACGTCGGGTCCGGGTTCTGATGACACCGGTAGAACGCGAAGGCCTGGATCTTCAGGGGCGGTCTGTCCTCGTTCCCGGCTTCAAGCGAGAGACATTCGATGCCATCGTCCTCACGCTTCCACTCCCTATCCTGTACCGGGTGTTGGGTGTTGGGAATCCGCCTGTCCTACGGGCTACGGACGCTTACACAACCTTCGTGAAGACGGTCGGCGGGAACGATATTGGGCATTGGGACTACGTGTACACGCCGTTCACGCCGGGGAACTCCGTCTACAGAGTCTCGCCGGTGGAAGCTACAGGAACCTTCGCCGTTGAGTCTGTGGAGACAGGACGGGGGCTATACATCGACGTCCAGGCTGTGTTCGGGGCCGATGCGTCGTTTGCTTCCCGGCCGGTCCATGTCCGGGGCGCTCATGTCTTCGGTGAAGCGCCGCTCCCGGAGCTGCCTCCAGACGTGTTACTTCTGGGACGCTTTGCTCAGTGGGAGCCCCGGATGACGATGGATAAGGCGCTAGCGCGAGTTACCGCTTGGAGGGATGAACGTGGACTGTGAGTGTCGAGGCTGTGGTTGTCCGTTAGAAACGCTCTGGGCAAAACAGGCCGAACAACAGGCACTCTGGTATAAGGTCAACCAGCTGACTGACGACGACCGGGGACGGCTCGTGAAGGATCTGCTGCTGGGGCTCCACGAAGAAGCGGGCGAGCTACAGCGAGCGGCCGACAAGTCTAGGTACCACCTGCTCACGACGGCGCGGTTGGTCCTGAACCGTGACAAGGTCGTTGAGGAAGCCGTCGATGTCCTCAAGTACGTCATTTCCATCCTCCAGGTCTTTGGTGTCGGGGCATGCGAGTTCTGCGAACGCTTCGGATGGAAGACATCGCTGGTGGAGGAACGCTGGCGGGCCGAATGCGTGGAGATGGGTCGTGAGACACTGGTGTTCGTGACCGACCTGGACGGCTGTCTAGCGGACTTCCACGCCCACCCAGAATCTCGCTGGTTCCTGCAGAGACTCCCGGACGGGGACTTGAAAGCGGCGGTGGAGATTGCGGAGCGGAAGAAGACGTTGTACCAGTCGGGCTTCTTCCACGAGCTGAAGCCGATCCTTGGGGCGAGCGAAGCATTGTCCCAAATCAGATCGATGGGAGTCCGCGTTGTGATCCTGACGGCACGACCGGCCAGGGACTTCCCGGCACTGTATACGACGACGACTGCGTGGCTGCGGGAAAATGCGATGGCTCATGATCTCCTGTTGTTCTCGACGGACAAGTGGGGGACACTGGAGAAGCGGATCGCCCCGGCCCGCGTCCTTGCGGCCGTGGACGACATGCCGCGCGAAGTCTGGGAGCTGGCTCGCCACGGCGTCCCAACAATCGTGTTTGACCGGCCGCAGAACCAGGGGTTGGAGGGCGAGAACATCGAGCGGGAGTTTGACTGGGAAGGGGTCTTGGAGAACGTGTCTGCGAAGGTCTCAACACTCCGGTATGGTCCGGGGTCGTACAGGAAGAAGTCTCTGCAGGGATGAGACAGAAACTGGGAGGTATCACTATGACGACGGACGGCCCGAAGGTGACGCTGCTCTCGTGGACGAACAACCCGATTGAGACGGTACACGCCGTCTGGGAGGCCAGCAAGAACGAAGAACCGTTGCTGGACCCGGCTGCAGTCGCGGCGGAAGCGAAGACCGACCCCGACTACAAAGCGCGGATTCAGGAACTGTTCCTCAAGATTCTGGAACAGCGAATCCCCATCGCGGAACACGTCAACTTCGTGTTCATGCTGGAGGGGGTTTCGGTTTCCTTCCGGGAGCAGATGGTGCGCCACCGTATCGGGACATGTGCTTCCCCGGAGCGGCTGGGGCTCGACATCGTGCCCGATCTGGCGAAGTCGTCATGGTGGTCGCAGTCGATGCGGATCCAGTCGATGGAGCGGTTCGCCGTGGACGGCGCGTTCCGACGCCCTGACAGCGTGTACGAGAACCCGCGTGCCGCCGCTGTCTACGAACAGGCCATCCACTCCGCGCAGAACGCCTACAACGCGCTGGTGGATGTGGGAGTCCCGATGGAGGATGCGAGGGACGTGATCCCGCTGGGAGCAACGCACCGAATCTCTTGGTCGCTGAACCTCGCTGCCCTGCTCCACATCGTGGGTGAGCGGTCCTGCTGGATCCTCCAGTACGGGCTCTGGGGACCGGTGATCCGTGGGATCGTCAATGAACTGGAGCGGAAGGTGAACCCGCTGTTCCGGCTGATCGTTGCCCCGCCCTGCGTCGAGAAAGCGAGTGACCGTTTCAAGGGCTGCGTCTATCGGCTGGAGAACGAGCGGCGTGTTGATGGGTCTGATGCCCACGCTCCCTGTCCGTTGTTCCTGATTGCGGACGCGAAGCTGCGTGGTGCTCCGATCCGGTCGTCCGTACAGGTGTTGGATCGCATCGCTGTTCCCGGTTTCTCGGATCGCATCGCAGGGTACGCGGACCTGTGGGGGCACGACCCGTTCAACTGGAATCTGGAACGGTGAGAATCGTCTGCAACGGGATGGGAGAAACGTGATGACGACCGAACACCTGATGAGGACGATTGATTATCGGGAGCCGGTCATGTGCGAAGCGCGGCGAGGCGGGCGGCTCTGGTCGCCGGACGGGAAGCCGTACATGGACTGGTTTGCGGACGTTGGGACGGTCTGTCTGGGGCACTACAACGACCGCGTGATGTCCGTCCTGAGAGCGGCGAGCGAAGGCGTCATCCCGGTACATTCTCCCCAGCTGTTCCGCAACACGTGGCGCGAGGTTTGCGCCGGGGAAATGTGCGAAGCCTATGGCTTCGACAAGGTCTTCTTCAGCAACAGCGGGTCGGAGGGAATCGAAGCAGCAATCAAGATCGCGCGGAAGGGACAGTGGGCGACCGGACAGCCGAAAACGAAGTTGTACGCAGTCCGGGGCGGGTTCCACGGCCGGACCTACGGTGCGATGTCTGTGTCCTCCACGGCGGGCTACCACCACGAAGGGTACTGGCCGTTGGTCCCGGATTGTGACTACTTCGAGGACACGGAGGAAGGGCTGGACTCCATCGACTGGCGAGGGGCCGCAGCCGTCGTCTTCTGCCCGGTGTACGGAAACAATGACGTGCGGTTGTATCGGCCCGAGTTTCTCCAGAAACTGCGCCAGCGCTGCACGGAATCGGGGACTGCCCTCATCTTCGATGAGGTCCAGAGCGGGACCGGCAGGACGGGGAAGCTGGCTGCATTCATGTGGTCCGGCGCGAAACCCGACATTCTGGTGTTGGGGAAGGGAATCGCCAACGGCTTCCCCATGGCCGCGACTTTGGCTGCAGGGGACTGGGCGAAAGTGTTCACTCCCAGGTCGCACTTCTCGACGTTCGGCGGGTCACCGCTCGCGTGCGCCCTCGCTGCGACGGTCCTCAGCATGGTGAGTGACCGTAACTTCCTCCTGAACGTCCAGTTGGTCGGGAAGACACTGCGCAACCGATTGCGCGAGTTCGAGTGGGTGCGGATGGTTCGTGGGATCGGGCTGATGGTCTGCGCCGACATCGAGCCCGACCTGGACGTACAGAAGCTGACTGACGCCTGCATCGAACGCGGGTTGATCGTCGTTTCGATGCGACCGGGGCTGCTGCGCCTGAACCCGCCGCTGAACACGGACTATCACGACCTGGACTACGCTCTGGAGATTCTGGAAGCGGCGGCGAGGGAGGCGTGAGATGTTGCTGGTCATCGAAGGCGGCGTGGGGACCGGGAAGACGACGCTGGGGAAGCGCCTGTATTCGGCGCTGGGTTGGCCGCTGTACCGTTCGTTCCGGCCCGGCTGGGAGGGTCACGAGCCTGGCGCGGAGCTACCGAAGGAACTGCGGTTCCACGTCCCGGTGAACACCTGGGTGGATGACCTGTACCTGGCGGACTTCGTGATGTCCGTGGGGACGGACGTGATCGTGGACCGCTCGATGCCGTCCGCTCTGGCGTACTGCGCGATGGGGCTGGTTGGGACGCCCGGCGTGATGCTGTCGGAGGGCGAAGCGCGGATTGCTGCAGAATACTGGGCAAAGCGATGCGGCAGGAAGGCGATGATCCTCCACCTGGACACCGACGTCAAGACGCGGTGGGACCGCGTGATCCTCTCCAACCGGAAACTCCCGCTGGAAGACGGCGAGAACGTGCCGGAGTGGCTGACGAAAGAGGCATCGTGGATCTACCGCTGGACGGACATGATCGGTCGCCTTGGCGTCGAAGTCGAAGGGATTGCGACGACCGGGCTGACGGGTCAGCAGACGGCCGACCTGGCGGTGGAGAAGGTCGCCCGCTGGGCGTGGTAGCCCAAGCGGTTCGCGTAGGATAGGGGCGATGCCGAAGTCACTTGAGGAAGTCCGGGAGGAACTAAAGCGGGCTGCTGAGGAGCGGGCGCGAATCGTAGCCCCGCAAGCAGGAGCCAGCAGCCCTCAGCCTCTTGTCCCTGACCCTGGGCGACCCCCTGGGGAGCCGTTCCCGGAGCCGGGGACGCTGGTGGATGTACTTGTTCACCACGACGGGCCGGAGCTTCCGACTGACGATGAGCTGAAGAAGATCAAGTCACGGGCCGACACCAAGCGGCTCGCCGCTCGCATGAAGGGTCGCCGCGTGAGAGAACCGGGGCCAAATCCGCGCTACCATTGCGCCGTTGAGGGCGACCTTCCGGCTGTTGCGACCAATGGCGAATACGCCTGTGTGAAGAGTTCGCGGCTTTTGTACGTCTTCAACGCGGCAGATGGTGTGTGGGTCGCCCTCGAACCGTTCAAGGGCGAGATTCACGCGCCAATCGAGACCACTTGGGAAACTGTAGACCAGTACCAAGCGCGGATGCGACACAGGCCATCATTGGGCGTAGCGGTCCCAACCAAGTGGCTGAGACCTCCCGTACATCCGATGGCTCGCTGCGGCATCGACTTGACGAAGGAAGAACCGCCGACCCGCGTGGACCCAGCGCTCGTGAAGAAGCGGCGGAACAGCGTACACGTTGCGCGCGTCTTTGGTTCTGGGCCGAAGCCGACGACGGGTTCAGCGCCTGAGGTTCGTGTTGGCGGTCGCTTCCTTGGTGTGGAATCAGACGGCGAACCGGACGCCATCCTCCAGTTTGGGAAATACAAGGGACAAAAAGTGTCCCACCTCGTTGTTGAGTCGCCCGAATCACGTGACTATCTACGTTGGGTCACCGGTGAAGAGTTCCCGGAGGAACTGAAAGAGATCATCGCCGCTTGGTTCGTGCGATGGGGATATACAGCATGACCAAACCGTTCGCCCACCTCCACGTACACAGTGAGTATTCCATCCTCGATGGGTTGGGAAGACAGGGTGACTACCTGAACCGGGCTGTCGAGTTTGGACACCCGGCGCTCGCTTTCACAGAGCACGGCTCGATGCGTGGGGCGTACAAACTCCACGAGAACGTGTCTAACATGGACCCGTCGAATCGGCCCTGGCCGATCTATGGGTGCGAGTTCTACGTCTGCGAAGACAGGAAGACGCGCGGGCTACAGCCGGACGAAGTGGAGAGGATCAGGGCGACGAACAAGGGTCGCAAGGCGATTGGGGACGCGCTGTACAAGCGTGAGCTTGAGCTGGGGCTCCGTCAGCGATACCACCTGACGGTCTTGGCGAAGTCCCAGGAAGGGATCGCCAACTTGTTCCGGCTTACGAGCATTGGATGGATGGAGGGGTTCTGGAAGCGCCCACGCATCGACCTCGAAACACTGGAACGTCACCGCGAGGGACTTATTGTCCTGAGCGGTTGTTCTGGCGGCGTGGTTCCGCAGCTGGTTGTGGACGGGAACATCGAGCTGGCTGACAAACGGATGGAGTGGCTGGTCGAGCGATTTGGGGAAGACCTCTACATGGAGATCATGCCTACATCGTATCCCGACCAGACGAAGGTCAACAAGGCGATGCTACGCTACTCGCGGCGCTTCAACCGGCCGCTCGTGGCGACCTGCGACGCTCACTACATCCGAAAGGAACATGTCATTTCCCATGAGCTGCTTCTGTGTATTCGGACCCACGATGTGCTGTCCGATCCGAACAGGTTCCGGTTCTCAACGACTGACTTCTGGTTCCGTGACTACGCAGAGATGATGGATGGGTTCCAGACGTACCACCCATACATCGACCGCGCCGATGTTCGTCGGGCGTTGGCGACCACTCTTGAGATTGCAGAGAAGTGCCAGGCCCGACTCATCATCGACCGCTTCAAGGCGCTGGTGCCGTCGCCGGGGCTCCCGGCGAAGTACAAGGGCAACGAGTTTGCCTTCATCACAGACCTCTGCTGGACTGGGTGGGAATCACGCGACATGTTCGAGCGGGTCAAGCGACTCGCTGCTCATCGCGGCGTCCCATACAAGACGCTCCTGGAACAGTACATGGAGCGGTTGAAGTATGAACTGGCCGCGCTGAAGCGCCAGAACGTCGTATCTTACTTCCTCGTCATCTGGGACATGTACCGCTGGGCGAAAGACGATGCGAAGATCGTCTGCGGTCCGGGGCGAGGGAGCGCGGGCGGATGTCTCGTCAGCTACCTCCTGAGGATCACGGATACAGACCCCATCGAGCACGGTCTACTGTTCGAGCGGTTCCTCAACCCCGACCGCATCGACCTCCCCGACATCGACTGCGACTTTGAGGACGAACGGCGCGATGAGGTCATCCAGTACCTCCGGCGAAAGTACGGCCCAGATAAGACGGCGCAGATCAGTACGATCACGACGCTGAAGGGGAAGCAATGTATCCGGGACATCAGCCGGGCTCTGGAGATCCCGTTCAGCGAAGTGGACGAGGTCACGTCCAGCGTCATCGAGCGGAGCAGCGGTGACGAACGCGCTAGCCAGACGATTGAAGACAGTTTCAAGGACTTCGATGTCTGTCGGAAGTTCAACGAGCGACACCCCGAAGTCCTACAGCACGCCCGGATTCTGGAGAGCCACGCTCGTGGTCTGGGTGTACACGCGGCCGGAATCGTCGTGTCCCCGAAGCCCCTGACGGAGATCATCCCGATGGAGACACGGGAGCGGGCCGGGGTCACCGAAGTCGTTACCGGGATGGAGATGTGGGGAGTCCAGGGGATGGGGCTCGTGAAGATAGACCTCCTGGGGCTTCGGAACCTGACCGTCATCAAGCATTGTCTGGAGGCGATCAAGGAGCGCCACGGCGTCGAAGTGGACCTGAACAGCCTGGACCTGAACGATCCGAAGGTCCTGGCAAACTTCACAGCCCACGCATACAGCGGCGTCTTCCAGTTTGACACTCCCAGCGCGGACAAGATCACAGATGGTGTCGAGTTCACGACGTTCGAGGATGTAGTCGCAATGATCGCTCTGGACCGACCGGGAACAGCCCGGAGCGGGCTGGCGGCTGAGTACCTGAAGAGAAAGAAGGACCCGACTAGAATACGCACTGTCCATCCGGTCATCGATGCAATCTGCGCCGATACCTATGGGGTCATAGTGTATCAGGAGCACGTGATCAAGATGTTCACCGATGTAGCGGGCTTCGCTCCGGGGACAGCGGACTCGCTGCGGAAGAAGATCGCCAAGAAGTTCGGTGACGCCGCACTGGGGAAGGAACGGGAGAACTTCATCAAGGGTGCGACGGCGCGGGGGTTCGATTCTGCGTTAGCCGCAAAGATAATGGACCAGATCACCTTCTTCGGCTGTCTGAGCAGCGACACCGAAGTGAGCACGCCCAACGGGCCGATTCCTATCCGACGACTTCGGGACGGCGGTGAAGTTCTGTCTTGGGACGGTGAGCGACAGGTACGGAACCGAATCAAGACGGTCGGCCCCAGCGGCTCGAAACAGCTGACGGAAGTCGTGTTGTCGAACGGTCGGAGTGTACTCGCAAGCGATGGTCACTTCTTCCTCTGCGCGGATGGGGTGTATCGGAAGACGGTAGACCTAACGCTTGGTATGGAGTTAGACTTCGCTCCTGGAAGCGCTGTGCTACCGTTGTCATCTTCGGGAACACCAAATCGAGAGGCTTGCCTCACGGTCGTCGCGCTGAGGCCGACGCGAGTTGCGCCGACCTTCGACTTGGAGACGGAAAACGAACCCCACAACTACGTTCTGGGGTGCGGAGCGATAAGTCACAACAGCTACGGATTCAACAAGACAATCTGGGGTTCTTCGGTCGTCCATCGCGCCGGAGCCAACGCTTCAAGCAAAGCCGAAGTCACGATAGCGGAACTGTACGCTCAACAAGAGAGTCGAGATGGGCGCGGTTGGCTGACGTCGATAGCGCAGAAAATGCGATACCAAGGTGTCAAGATCCTACGGATGGAACCAGATGGTTGCATTCGTCCGGGTCGCGTTGTGAAGATCCACGATCACGGGATTCATCGCGTCTTCCGGCTGGAAGCTGAATCGGGACGTTGGGTCAAGGCTACAGGCTCGCATCGTTTCGCGACACCAGACGGGTTTCGCACTCTGGGGACGCTTCGACCGGGCGATGTGATCTTGATGATGGGAGAGAACACCTCCCATGACTACTGTTCCTGGTGGATGAACCGCGAGGAACAAGAAGGCCGAATGAGCGAAGCATACAAAGGACTTCGCCAAGCTGTACGTGAACGGGCGAAAGACAAGTGTGAAGAGTGCGGTGCTACGACTGTCGAAGGGCGAGGCGGGCACGAGTTGGCGCACCTCAAGACGCCCGCTGAGCTGGACTACAATCGGAAGGCGTATCACAGTCTGGCTAACACGCTTTGGCTGTGTAACTCGTGTCACAAGGCGCTCGACTACAAGGAAGGAAAGCGAACGAAGCGATGGTTGAAGGGTCGGCCCGTCGTCGCAGAGAAGGTTGTCAGCGTAGAAACGGCCGGAAGCGAACATTGCTTCGACATAGAGATGGATGGGCCGGAAGGGCACAACTACATCGCCAACGGATTCGTGAGTCACAACAGCCACTCGACAGCCTACGGTCTCATCGGCTACTGGGAGATGTGGTTGAAGACCTACTATCCCAGCGAGTTTGTCTGGGCGCTCCTGTACTGCGAGCGGGACGATGTATCCATCCGGCGTTTCGTGAAAGAGTGTAACCGGCTGGGGATTCGGATCATCCACCCTCACGTGAACCACTCGAAGTCCCGGTTTACGCTGGATGGGGCCGACATCGTCGGCTCGCTCATTGACGTCAAGGGCTGTGGATCAATCGCAGCGGAGTCCATCGAAACCAATGCGCCGTACAAGTCGTTCACGGACCTCCTGAAGCGAGTGGACCGCCGGAAGGTCCACAAGGGTGTGATCCTCGCCCTTGCTCGCGCTGGGGCGCTGGACGGGCTGATCCCGAATCGCAAGTGGTTCGTTGAGAATGTCGAGAACATCTGGGCCATTGTCGGGAAGGCAAAGTGGGACGACGTTGAGGTCATGCTCGCCGCGAGCAAGGAACAGCCTGCCTACACCGATCAGGAGGCGGTCTGGGGAGCGGCCGAAGTCTGCCCACTCGCGTCCGGGAAACACCCGATGGTCCCGTACCAGGACATGCTCACGAAGACGCTTGCGCCAGACTGGGTGTCGATGTCGGATGAGACACTGTTTGACCGCCGGAGCGGCTTCCTGAATGGGATCATCGTGGAGGTCAAGTACAATCAGATCGGAGACTTCCATACCGGGCAGCTGCCGGACGAAGACGAGAAACGGCGACGGCGCTGGGGAGCCCGGTACGCTAACATCAACATCGAAGACCTGAGCGGGAAGAACAACCGCGTCAAGGTGGACGTGGATACATTTGACGTTCACCGTCCGATCATTGACAAAGGAATCGGGACGCCGGTGGCTTTTCATGCGAGCATCGACGGGAAGTGGAAGAGCATCCGGGTGCACTTCATGGTGGCGCTCGATGTGCTCAGGAAGAAGCTGGACGCATGCGAGCCGTTGGACGTGTTCGAGCGGCTTCTGGTTCGCGGCCGGAACCCGTTGAAGGCGTACACCAAGGGCGACATCGAGCGGAAGGTCAAGGACTCGAAACACAGCCTCATCGACGTGGTAGGGGTCGTCACCCACTTGAATGTGAAGCCCGACAAGAAGTTGAATGACATGGCCTTCTTCGGGCTTCTGGGATACCGTGGCTACATCGATGTGCTCTGTTTCGCGTCGTCGTGGGATGTCTTCCAGGGGAAGTTTGAGCCGGGCGACATCGTGTCTGTGAGGCTCGAACGCCGTGACAGTACATGTTTCTTGGAACGGCGATACGAAGATGAACTGAAGGTACTGGAACGGCGCTCTAGTCTCTAACTGTCGGCGCGGTTTTGCGCCAAAACGTCCCGATGGGGACAGGAGGAAGTCATGGCAGGAATCCACGAAGTTGCGAAACAGGCGGGACTGAAGGATGAGGAGGCGTCGGAAGTCTTCAACGCCATTCTCGCGCGATGCGCCGCCGGAGAGAAGGTCATCCTCAAGGGCTTCGGGTCGTTCCAGACGAAGACGACCAAGGCCCGGACCATCGCCAGTCCGATCCTGGAGGGCGGCAAGGCGACGGTCCCGGCGTACCAGCGCCTGACCTTCAAGGCGTCGTCCCAGACCCGCAAGGAGGTCAAGGGCGACAAGGCGAAGGGGGCGGCGAAGGGGACGGCGAAGTCCACCGCGAAGGGCAAGGGGAAGTAGCCCCACATGCCGCTTCCGCTCAACGAGCCCGTCCAAGTGAAAGTCGGGGACAAGGTGTACGAAGCGACACCGGATGGGTTGGTCATCACTGGGCGCGATGACCCCGACCTCCGCGAAGCGGCGGCCAAGTACACGTTCTGGCTTCAGGTCGTGGCGACGGCTCGCCGCAAACTGGCGATGGCTGAGCGGGACTATCGGAACTGGAAGGCGGTGGAGACCAAGAAGCTGCTCGCCACAGACCTGAAGATGCCTGACTGGAAGCGCGAAGTCGAGTTGGCAGCATCCGACGACTTCAAGCTGTACAAGCGTCGTATAGCGGATCACTCTCAAGCGGCTGAACAGGCCGAGGGATTCGCTCGCGGTTACTCGATGAAGGTGGACCTGCTGAGGACGCTGCGGGCCGACCGGCGGAAGGAACTGGATGCGTCCACGGACATCGACCCCGTGTTCGGGAACCCGGACAGGGCGTCAGGGGAGGCCCGAAAGGAACGGGCCAGGGAAGTCAAAGCCGCAATGGGTCGCGGCCGGAAGGGAGAAGACTGATGGGCGAGGGATTCAAGGGAGTCAACACGGAACGGGTCCAGAAGGACAGGGAGTCTCGCAAGCGGGGGAGCGACTTCTGGAGCCCGGATGAGGGCGACACGCTGCTGTACGTTGCGCCGTGCCCGCCGGGCATCGACGGCGTGCCCTACGTTGAAGGGGCGTTCCACTTCAGCGCAACCAACCGGGGTGAGGGCAAGGGCGCGTCGTTCTGTCTGGACTCGAATGCGAACGCGATGCTGACCGACGCCGACCCGGCGCACGATGCGTTCGTGTCGCGGCTGAAGGAACTCGACCGTGACCCCGACGACATGGGCGGCTGTTCCATCTGCGAGGCACTGGATTCCGGCGACTTCGAGAAGAAGGTGAAGGACGCGGCGCGGAAGCAGACGCGCTACATGTGGAACGTCCTGCCCATCAAGTACCGGAAGAAGCAGAGTGCCCCGTGGACGGACCTGAACGAAGGACTCCGGCCCTACATGTGCTCGTTCACGGTCTGGGACGGGATCTGCTCCGTCATCGGGGACCTGGGCGACATCACCGACCCCAACGGTGCGGTCCTCATCATCCTCCACCGCGAAGGAACCGGGATGAGCACCCGGTACCAGGTGTCCGCCGACGCGGCAACGATCAAGAAGCCGCTGGTGCTCGACAAGGCGACGAAGCAGATGCTGCGGGACGCGCTGAAGGACGGTGGGACCGGTGACCTGCTCCGCATCGTTGCGGCGATGACCAAGGACCGCACGACCCAGGAGGCCGACTGGAACGGGATGAAGGTGGAGGAAGGCGGCGGGAAGTCCGGTGGTGACCGGAAGCCGTCCTGTTTCGGCGTGGACTGGGATGACTCCAAGGAGTGCGCCAAGTGTCCGCACTCTGGGCCGTGCGCGAAGAAGTCCGGGGCCAAGAAGCCGAAGGACAACGACGACAAGCCCGCCAAGAAAGCCGACGACGACGCCAGTGAGATGGTGAAGGCGGGCGACTGCGTGGAGGGCGAAGCCTACGAAGTCAAGGACGACGGCAAGACCAAGGTCGGCAGGTTCAAGGGGACGGCCGGCAAGTGGGCACTCTTCCAGAACATCGAAGACGACGACGACCTCATCCGCCTCAAGACCGGCGTGGAGGTGGAGCACGTCACCGTGGAGGTGGAGGAACCGGAGCCGGAGCCCGCGAAGGGGAAGGGGAAGGCGAAGCCCGCCGACGACGATGACGACGATGATGACGCCGCGCTGAAGGAACTGGAAGCGCGGATCAAGGCGAAGGCGGCCAAGGGCGGCAAGGACAAGTAGCCCATGAAGCGCCCCACCCCCGAAGCGACCTCCAAACTGATCACGACCGCTGATGATCTCGTGGAGGCGCTGAAGCACAATCCGAAGCTGTTTGACGGGGCGGGGCTTCGCCGCGCCAACGCCACCGATGACGCCGTCCAGACGATTCCGACCGGCATCGACACTCTGGACGGCGTCACGGGGCGAGGTGGACTCCCCCGGTCCCGGATGATCGTGTTCAGCGGGAAGGAGGGCGGCGGCAAGACCACAGCCGCCCTCGCAGCTGTGGCTGCATATCAGAAGCGCGGCGGAATCGCGCTGTACATCGATGCGGAGCGGAAGCTGGACCTGGACTGGGCGGCGAAGAATGGCGTCAAAGTCGATGACCTGATCGTGTCTCACCCGATCCACTTGGAGCGGGCGTTCATGACGACCGAAGACGCCGTGAAGACGACTGCCCCGTCTGTCCCACTCCTGATCGTGCTCGACTCTGTGAACGCCGGGCTGACCAAGGACCAGATGGACTCCAGCTATGAAGACCAGCCCGCTTACGGTCCGCAGAGCCGGGTCTTCAGCGCCGCCATCCCCAAGCTGATCCCGTACATCGAGCGAAGCGGCGCGACTTTTCTTCTCATCAGCCAAATCCGTGAGAAGATGAACGCGGGGACGACCATCGCGGGCGGAAACGCCGTCCGGTTCTACAGCGTCCTCATCGTCGTCTTCGAACAGTTTGGGAAGGTCACGGCGAGCGGGAAGAAGATGTCTGAGCTGCGGAAGCTGTACGAAGGTCGCGTCATCCCAGACAGCGAGGGCGCGATCATCGGCGCGGACTTCTCCATCAAGACCGTGAAGAACCAGCTGGCCCCGCCGTTCCGGGACTCCGTGATGAGGATCGGCTTCCGGCGCGGCGTTGATCGCGTCTGGTGTACGCTTCGTCGTGCTGAGGAGATGGGACTGGTGGAACGCTCCGGCGCGTTCTACAAGTACGGGACCGACACGCTGGGGCAAGGAGCGGACAACACCGTTGACAACCTCCGCAAGAACAAGGACTTGCTCCAGGCACTTCGTAAGGCTGTTCGAGCTTCGTGACAGCCGTGAAAACTGGTCTCACAGATTCGCTGCAATCTAATGGGGTTTCCGTGATGGGCGTTGCGATTGTATGCAACGCGATGGGGTTTCCGCAATGAGGTGGGTTGTAACAGCCGACCTACACTGGAGCAACGCCCTCCCATACAGCGTCATCGACTGGGAGACAGGGGAAAGTGACCGGCTCCATGACCTCGCCCGGCTCTGCTCCCGGCTCGTGCGTATTGGCGAGGAACGCGGCGCGAAGGGGTTGCTGATCCTGGGAGACTACTTCGATCAGAAGCGCCTTGACGCCGTGACCCTCACGGTCGCGTCCCGGTCGATGAAGCGGCTGGCGCAGCACTTTGAGAAGGTCTGGGTCATTCCGGGAAACCACGACAGCCACGACTCCCGGCTGCGACACTTCAATTCCAAGTGGTTGGAGAGCGTTCGGAACGTCTACGTTCCCACGGAGCCTGTGACGATACCCGGCGAGCGAATCCGCCTGTTCCCTTACGCCCCGCTGTCGGCGCTGCGGAAGACGCTGGCGGACGAACGGCCGGATGGCCCGATGCTCGCCGGGCTCCATGCGACGTTCAAGGGCGCGAGCGAATACGGATTCACCTTCCGGGATGGGCTGCTACCGCAGGACGTCAAGCCGTTCAAGTGCGTTCTGTCCGGTCACGTCCACGCGTACCAGAAGTTGATCGGTGTCCCGCACGGCTTCTACGTTGGGTCACCGATGCCGATGGACTGGCGCGATGAAAGTGCGAAGTTCGTCTGGATCGTTGACGGACAGTCGCTTGAAATCGAACAGGTCAGACTCCCGTCGAAGATCGCGCTGCCGTTCCGTACTGTTGAGGTTGATCTGTTCGAAGATGGGTCCATCCGCAATCTGGCCGACCGGCTTCCGAAGCCAGTGGGCTACCTCCGGTTGACCGTTCGTGGGAGCAAGGGAGCCGTCCGCAAGTTCGTGGACAAGGTGGTCCCGTCCATCAGCGGGTACGGGTTCCGACGCGTCATCCCGGACGAACGCATCGTGCGAGACAAGACGACGGTGCGGTCCAAGGAAGTCGCTGCCAGCCGTTCTGACCTTCGCAAGAGTCTTACGGTCTGGGTTGAGTCACTGACGCTTCCAGCCGACGCCGACCGTAATGGGCTCGTCAAGCGGGGTGTTGAGTTCCTCGAATCGGCGTTGAGCGAGGCCAAGACGGTCCCGAACAGACGTGTGAAGGTTGAACTGGAACGACTGTACATCAAGGACTTCGGTCCGATTGGGGAAGTCGATCTGGACCTGAAGAGCGCTGGTGTCGTGTCGGTTCGAGCGGACAACCTGGACTCCACCGGCGCGGACTCAAACGGGTCTGGCAAGACGCATCTGTTCAAGGCGATCACGTGGGCGCTGTATGGCCGGACGATCTACCCTCAGGAGAAGGGCAACAGCATCATTCGCAACGGCGAGCCGGAAGCGGTCGTTGAGCTGGTGTTCCTCGCTGACGGGAAGCGGGTCAGTGTCCGGCGCTCTAAGAAGACGACGGCCAGCGCTGTCCTCACTATCGAGCAGGACGGGAAACCGCTCACTGGCGGCGTGACCGACCTCCAGGACGAAGTTCAGAGGCTCGTTGGATTGGACTTCGATACGTTCCGAAACACCGTACTGTTTGGTCAGAACGACACCAAGCGGTTCGCAGACCCGTCATCCAGTGACGCAACGCGCAAGGCGATTCTCCGGGACGTTCTGGGTATCGGCGTGCTGGACGTTGCGCGCGACATCGTGAAGCGACAACAGACCACGGACGCCGAATCCAAGGAACGGCTCGACAACGAACGCTCACGACTGGAAGGGACTCTCGCCGGGCTCGACATCGATGGATTGGAAACGAAGCAGAAGGCCTGGGGAGCCAACCTCAAGGATGAAGTGCTGGCGATCAGGGTCGAAGCGAACCAGTTGTTCAGGAAGGCGAACGCCGGAGCCCCAGACCTCAAGGCGCTGGAGCGCCGTCTCAAGGGCGCAGAAGCGAAGGAAGAAGCGGCGAGGGCTGCCATCGACATCGCTAACGATGAGACCAAGCGGAAGATGGACCTCATCGCAGACCAGAAGCGGAACTTGTCCGTGGAGCGGGCGACTGTGAAGACGAGTTACACAGTTGCTTGGGAAAGATGCAAGGAACTGGAGGATGACCGCTGTCCCACTTGCGGAAACGACCTGAAGAGTGGCGGCGGATTGCGTGCAGTTACAGAAGCGAAGGCCGAGCGGAAGCGGCTCGCAGACGCGCTTGCGAAGCTGGAAACGGACTGGGTGAATCTGCTCGACCGGGAAGGCAAGACCGAAAGCCTCTGCAGACACCAGCGGGAAACTGGGAACAAGGCTCTCAGTGAGGCGAAGGCGGCGAGGGAATCCGCCCGCAACGCTCTGGACGAAGCCAAGAGCGAAGCAGCAGACCGGAAGGCGATGCGCGAAGTGGCAAAGCGTCGGTTGGACGAAGCGGACGAAGCGGAGAAACGGGAGAACCCGTACACAACGATGCTCGTGAGAGCCGAAACGACGAAGGCCGACACGGAAGTTCGCATCGCCGGGACGGACAAGCTGCTGCGCCTGCTCGCGCGGACGGCGCGGGCACTGGACTTCTGGTACGATGGCTTCGGGTCGGCCGGGCTCCAGTCGTGGATCATGGACGCTATCGCGGAGCCGTTGAACGACAAGGCCAACGACTATCTGCGGGTGCTCAGCGACGGCGACATCCGAATCACCATCGACACCGTGACCAAGCTGAAGTCCGGCGAGTTCCGCGACAAGTTCAGTATCACGGCCGACATCGAGCGGAACGGTGAGACAACGCCGTCTGGCGGGCAGCTGAAGAAGATTGAGCTGGCGACAGGACTCGCGCTGATGGATCTTGTCGCGGAGCGGGAAGGCGCGAATGTGGACCTGCTCTGCTTGGATGAGGTCTTTGACGGGCTGGACGCGACTGGGAAGGCCCGCGTGATCTTGCTGCTCGACTCGCTGCGGAAGACCAAGGGGACGATCCTGGTGGTGTCCCACGACACCGAAGTGAAGGGGGAGTTCGACCGTGTGTGGACCGTGACGAAGCGCGACGGTGTGTCTTCCGTCACCGTGACGAGCGGGGTATGATAGGAGGCCTGGGGATGGGACGGGGAATCGGGCGTAGCATGAGGGAGGGTGGCTCTGTCGCGGGTCTGTCAGCTATCGGGATGGACCTTTCGCTGAACCACGGCGGAATCGTCCTGCTCCGGGGCTTCGACATCGCCAGTGCGACATTCGTCACGCAGAAGCGGAAGCCAATCGAAGTCGCGGCAAAGGACGACACCATTCACGGAATCCACCAGGGCCGCGATTCCAAGGACAGTCGGGAGCTATGGGACTACAAGCGACTCGTTTGGTGGGGGCGCGTCTTGAGGCTCCTGGCGAAGACGTATGACGATGTCGAGTCACAGGTGGTTGGAATCGAAGACTATGCCTTTGCCGCACAGTCTTCGTCGCTGTACCAGTACGGTGAGTTGGGTGGGCTCGCTCGCTGGATCTTCCGTAACAGACGATTCCGGTTCCACGACCCGATCAGCGTGAAGTTGTACACAGCGGGGAAGGGGAACGCCAAGCCCGCCGAAGTGGAGGAAGCTGTACGCAAGCGTTGGGGACAGGACTTCCGGCGCTTCAACGCAAGCACGGCGGAACCCCGGATCAGCGATGACTTGGCCGTGGCCTACGCCATTGCCCGGATGCTCATCGTGGAACAGGCGCTCCGGCGCGGGACGCTGCGGCTGGATGAGCTGGAAGAGGGTGAGATCAGGGTCTTCAACCGGGCAACCAAGCGGAACCCGGTCAACCTGCTAGCCAGAGGATGGATCGGTGTCGGGGAGGCGGTTGAGTAGTGTCGAGCGGATTGCGTGCAATCTGATGGGGTAGGCGATGTATGACGTGTTGCTAATCGATGGGAAGCACGTTCTGTGGCGCTCCATCGATGTCTTCAGCGACCTGTCTGTACAGCAGGACGGGGACGCGCGAAAGACCGGGGCCATCTTCGGGTTCCTCAACATCGTCGTTCGAGCGAAGGCGCACCACATGCCCCGTAGCGGTTATGTGGTTGTCTGTTGGGAGGGCGGTCGGAACCTTCACAGACGTTCCCTGTACCCGGACTACAAGCGGAACCGGCGCGGCAGCGAGATTCCGTTGGACCGCATCGAGTTGATCGAGTCCATGAAGGAACAGGGCGACCGGCTCCAGACAATCCTCGCCGGGACAAACGTCCCGCAAGCTCACGCGACCGGCTGGGAAGCCGACGACGTGATGGGGACGCTGGCAGAGCGCTGGAAGAAGCTGGGGGCGAAGGTCGGGATCTTCACGGGCGACCGCGACTTGCTACAAGTGGTTGATGAGAGGGTGCACGTCATCCGCCCAGGAAAACAGGGCTCGTTTAGCATCGAGACTCCGGCGACGGTGAAGCAGGAGTACGGTGTGACGTCAGAGGGGTTCCTGTTCATGAAGACGCTCGCTGGCGACGGTGGCGATGGAATCCCCGGCGTGCGTGGTGTCGGGATGGGGATGGCCGGGAAGGTCGTGAGGGCGATGGAAGCGGACGGGACGCCGCTCACGCTTCCCAACCTCATCGATGCGGCCAGGCGAATCCTTCCGGCCCGCGTCCATGACGGCCTGAAGGACCCGTTGATCATCGACCTTTGGTATGAGCTGTCCCGAATCCGGCGGGACGTGAAGGTCAAGTTCCAGCCGACGACGGACTGGGACGGTGCGAAGTTGGAGAGTGTCCTGCGCGAGATGAAGTTCAGGTCTTGGCTACAGCCGACCCGGATCAAACAGTTGTTCGAGTTGAAAGGCGGCGAGGCGTAGGTGGTAGTGTGGGAGGGGTCGCCGTGGGCGATGGGTCGCAAGATTCGCTGCAGCCTAGTGGGACGGAATGTACAACGCCGACGCGCGTGAAGCGCACGGATGCGCCTCCCAAGGTCTGCGCGGATTGTTTCTGGCGGCGAGCGTACCAGGAGTTGGAAGCGCAGTTCTTGTCTCTGCGCAGGGCCAATATCGAGATGGTTGCGAAGGCGAAGAACCGACCGGCTCCAGTCTCGCGGACACTTCCTCACCACCAGACTCTCGATGAGATCGATGATCGCCGTGATCTAGGCTTCCTTGACCGTCTTACGCGGGAGGAAGACCGATGAACCCGGAACTGGCGGCATTGTACGATGAATGGGGTCGATGTACGCGCTGCGACCTGTCGGCGTTCCGCTCGAACGTCGTGATGGGGCGCGGCCGGGCTCCTGCTTGGTTCATGTTCGTCGGTGAGGGGCCGGGAGCCGATGAGGACCGCTACGGCAAGCCGTTCGTTGGGAAGTCCGGCGTCATCCTGATGGATGCCATCCGGGACGCCGGGTTGCTGGGCCGATACTACATCACCAACATCGTCGCTTGCCGACCGCCAAGCAACCGCGTTCCGCATCCCAACGAGGTTCAGTTGTGTAAGCCGCGCCTGGAACGGCTGATTGAGGTCGTCCAACCGAAGGTCTTGTTCACGATTGGTGGCGAGGCGATGCGGTCGTTCCTTCACGGCTCCGGCGGTGTAACACATCTCCACGGGATGGTGTTCATCACGCCGTTCGGCGGCGTGGACCGGCTCGTGGTCCCGCTGATCCACCCGTCCTACATCCTCCGCAACGGCGGGAAGTCCAGCCAGGCGTACAGTTGGCTCGTGAACGACATCCGAAACGCTGACCGTCCAATCGCGGAACTCTCTGCAGGCGTCAGCCGGAAAGTGGGAACTCCATGAACAGGTTCACAAGACAGGTACAGCAACCCCAAGAGCATCCGGCGAAGGTCATCGCCAAGCGAGATGGGATCAAGATCAAGCGGCCTGCCGACTATGTGGTCATCATCGGGGACAGAATCATCGATGGAAAGCGCGTCCACATGATCCGGGCGGTCCTTCCTGCGGACATTCCGTCTGGGACGGAACTCCTGTACAAGACGCCGGACAAGGGGCCGATCAAGGTGACGGTTGTCCATGACTACGGTGATGACGTCAAGATCGCGTTGGAGGATAAGACTGAAGTGATGGTGCCGCGTTCGCTACTGTTGCTACAAGCGTTGCCTACCAAGCCCACTCTCGTCCACAAGTCCAAGCTGTACAAGTACATCGGAGGGAAGGCAGCGGCGCGATTTTGGGATGCCAAGCTCGGGCTCCGTGTACCGGCTGCTCCCCCGCCGAAGTCGAAGCGATAGCTGTCTGGCGCTCTAGGATAGGGCGATGCCGTTGAGACGCCCAAAGACCGACGAACCACTTTGTACCTTCCCGGATGGGAGCGGGATTGATGTTGGTCGGTTCGTTGTCGTTGACGGCGCAGAGTTTGAGGGGCGTTGGTTCTACGACTGGCCAGGCCGGGTGGTTGGGAAGAACGGTGAGATGGCTGTGGTCGAGTTCATGGGATGGGGGAACGTCGTGACCCGGCGGCGTGAGATTCCCGGACGGAAGCTGAAGCCGCTTACCGACGACCGCATCGCTGTCCGGCTGTACCGTGTAGCGCGATACCTGAGCCTCACGAGCGGTGGGGCGACGGTCGAACAACCACCCGCGATTCGAGTGACGCGGAAGATGGAGGGCGAGGACAATGACGGATCGGGCGAACCGTAGCGCCCCAGTGATCCGGTCGGAAGAAGCAGCCTTGCGAACCAAAGTGTTCGAGGTTGTTTCGGCGCACTTGGGGCTGGGCGAGTTGACGAAGGTCAACGGGAACGACAAGATGGTCATCCGACGAATCTCCACCGCATACTATGCCGTTGGGACGGCGTTCGGTTTTCTTGAGGCACTGATGCGGCTCGTGGGATGGAAGGCGGACAAGCTGGACGCTCTCAAGAGTGCGGCCGTTCAGGAAGGGCTCATGCTCGCATTCGAGTCCGGCGCTCAGTCGGCGCAGGCGACGAAGGCGATCACAGATCGGCTGCGCGGCTTCACGCAGGAGGGGCGGGAATGACGGATCACAACGACGGGACGTTGGTTGGGGAGATTCAGAAGCGGGTCAACGACCAGTTGGCTCGTGTGGAGAAGCCGGGGCTGCCGAAGAAGAATCACGGTGCCCAGCCACGACCGACAATCATCGACATCAAACCTCTGCGAGACACCGTCATCGACGCCCCCATCATCCCGTTGTTCCCAGTCCCGCCGGTGCCGCACGAACTCATCCTGCCACCGGGAGTCTCGCCGTTCACCGTGTCAGTGGAACTCCCCCGGACCAAGCTGACGACTCGTGAGCTGAAGGTCCTGGCGAAAGTGAAGCCGGTCCCGGCCGAACACACCGATGTGGTTCGCTGTTTCCGCACAGCGCGAAGGTTCGCCAAGGCGTTTTACAGACAGACTCTCGCGGCGGGCGGAAAGGCCGACATCGACCTGAGTGGGAAGGCTCGCAACCGTCGTGGGTTGCGGTGTTTCGTCGTCAAGCAGTGGGAGTTGGGGAAGGTCGAACAACCGGCGCGGAAGCGCCTCACGTTCGCACAAGCCTACCCGACGATCAGCGAGGGACAGCAGGGGCCAGCGCAGGAACGCGCATCGGTCGGAAGGAAGGGAAAGCGCCATGGGTAGGGTTCGGCCTGAAGAGAACTTGGTTTGGAGCATCGATCTGTCTTCGCTCGTGGGGCGGAAGATTCTGGTGGAGACCGATGACGGCCACTACCGGACGGGTGTCCTGACGGAGATCATCTGGCGCCCCATCAAGGTCCTGGGGATGGATTGGGACAGCCCGACTGCGCTGAAGCTCGACCTGGACGAATCGGACACGATTCCCTGGCTCATCGTGAAGTCCATCACGCTCGCGTAGAGCTGTGCCACGCAGGAGCTACCGGCGACGGCGTGACCAACGCGGGTACTTCTGGAGACACGTCCGATGTGACGGTTGTGAACGAGCCTGTCGCTACCGCGACATGCGCTTCGGGCTTCCGTCGTTTCAAGAGGTCCACGCGGCACTCCGGGCGGCTCACGAACGTGGAGACTTCAAACACCCGTACAAACGGCGTGGAACGGTGCTGGGAATCCTACACCAGATGAAGTTGAGCATGTGGGAGGCCCACATAGAAATGTGCAAATCCGCGATGGACTACCCGGATGTTGAGCCGGACCGTCCGGCGACCGCTCCGGTGTGGTTCCCAACGGATGGCTGGGATGATGAGCCCTTTTAGGGAACTTTCCCCATAGTCACGAATGGATAACCACGTACCTGAAGAGTCTGGGCGAAGGACTTGGGTGTAATGCCCCATACCACGACTTTCCGATCCGGTGGGGTTCGTAAACCCCATGGCGGCCTGAGGTTGCTTTGTTTCTGCCCATGGGAACTTTCCAAATGGGTTCTGGGACTTAGCTACCAACCTGTAGAGTTTGGTTTAGGTTCCCAAGTGTAATGTACCATACCACGACTTTCCGATCCGGGTACGAAAAGTTTTCCCAACGGCTCTTGGCGGCCGGAGCGGGGCAAGCCGCGAAAAGCCTAATCATCCTTGGGAGGCAAGACAGCGGAGACAAACGGCCCGATTCTCGCTAGGTCTTCGGGTCAGGAGGATGCGACGATGACGACGAAGACGACGAAGACGGTGAGCGCGGCGACGAAGACGGGTGACTGGCTCGTGGCCTTCTACCGCCGTGAGGCGCGGAACTTCCGGGCGGCGGCCAAGGGCGAGCGGACGTGGGCGGCGGAAGCGATGGCGGCGGGGATGCCGGGGGTTGCGGACGGGGCGATTCAGCGGGCGAGGAACCTGGAGCGGATGGCGGCGGAATCGGACGCGAAGGGTTGCCGGCGGATGGCGCGGCTGACGGGCCGGGCGTAGGAAGGGAACGACGATGACGACGACGATGACGACGAAGACGACGAAGCCCGCGACCCGGCTGGCCCCGGACTCCGTGGTGGCCCTCTGCCGGGAGGTCCGTGAGGTGGTGGACGCTAACGGACCGGCGGTCGGGCTCCAGACCCTCTGGGCGAACCTGACGACCACGGCGGGCGTAAAGGACCACGCCTGGGACATCACGAAGGCGGAACTGAAGAGCGCGATCAAGGCGGCGGGACGCGGCCAGGGCGTCCGGCTGAGCGGGACGGGGAACGGCGATGAACGGAAGGTGGTGCTGGTGTAGCTGGGAACGGTTCCCGCTACGGTAACGGAGCGATGGAGGCGACGATGACGAGTCATGAGGCGATGAGGCGGGAAGACGCGATGGCGGAAGCCCGCCGCTGGATCCACGCGGTGATGTACTTCGGGAACCACCCGGCGCTCGCCATCGAGTGGCGACCGTCCGTGAAGCAGCCGGGCGAGCGGTTCGGTCACGTGGTCGAGCCCCGGCCGACCCGCGTGAGCCGGGTGATCGAGGTTGTCCACTTCAAGGTCGGCGTGCTCCTGACCCCGGCTGACATTGCGGAAGTCGCGGATGGGATGATCCCGCTCATGGTGGTCCGGTCGGGTGCGGACGGTGAGGCGGTGGTGGACTGGAGGAAGCCGTGACCCGGAAGTCGGCCGACCGTCCGAAGGGCCAGTGGGTTCGGAACACGCTCCGGCTGGCCATCTACCTCCGTGACGGGTTCCGCTGCGTGTACTGCGGCCGGGACCTTCACGGGGCCGGTCCTCAGGACGCAACGCTGGATCACGTCGTCGCTTGGGCTCGTGGCGGGTCCAACGAACCGGGGAACCTCGTCACGGCGTGTCGCGCCTGCAACTGTTCTCGCCAGGCGCGACGGCTCGCCCAGTACGCCGACGCCCACACGAGGCTCACTGTGCGGCGGCAGACCCGGCGCTCCATCGCCCGCTACCGGGTTCAGGCGAAGGCGATTATCCGGGGTGAGTCGCCCGAAAGGGGGTTGTAGTGAAGACGGTCGCTGAGATGAACGGCGCGTTGCTGGAACTCAAGTTCACTTTCGAGCCGGACGCGGAGGATGGTGAGTGAGATGAAGACTGTAACGGACGCGAATGGGAAGGTCTGGGCCGTGGATGACGTGGACGCACTGCTCGTGCGCTCCGACGCGGCGGTGTTTCGTGCCGTCGTCGTCTTGTACGAGCGCCAGACGGAAGACGAGAAGGCAACCGACCAGACGACGCATCGGAACGGCGTGGGCTTCAACGGCGTGGACGCCCGGCTGATGTCCTACTACGCCCGGTGGATCCAGTCGAACGGGAAGCTCACCGGGAAGCACGTGGAGCGGGCGCGGCGTATCGTCCGCAAGTATCGGGCTCAGCTGCTCAACGCCATCGCGGCGCGAGCGGGAAGGAAGGCGGCATGATGAAGCGCAAGCAGGGGTTCGAGGCTCTGGAGGGGATCAGACACTTGTCACGGGTTCACCGTGAGATGTGTCGGGCGTTTCTCTGGTTCGTTCAGACGAATCGGCGGATGGAGAGCAAGGCGGGACGCGGGCTCAACGAGGTTGCGAGAGACATCGACCGGCTGTACATCCGGTTGGAGGCGTCGTTCCCCGGTTCGCTCTGGCTGTCCCAGGCGAAGCGGATCGTGAAGCGGGTCGATGCGAGGGCGAGGGCGACGATGGAGCAGTACGATTCGCTGACCGCTCACCGTCATTGGGTCGGGGCGTTGAAGGGAGGCGGGTGATGAAGGGTTACATGAGGAAGCGCGGCGAGTGTTGGGTGGCGATTCTCCTGGCCTGGGACAAGGCCCGTTCGGTCGCAACGTGGTCGCTGCTCGTCAACGACGCGGAGCGGGCGACCGGCGAGGCGTTCGACCCCGGACTGGCGGAAGCGGATGCGCGTGCCGCGATGACGCGGGCTCTGCGTGAGATGGGCGAGGTGGCATGATGGGGACGGCGAAGGCGACGGCGGGCGAGTGGTGGGAGCAGTTCAAGGTGTCGGTCCCGGAAGGGGTGAGCGGTGAATGGCGCATCGAGCGGTTCTGGATTAGCCCGCAGCAGTCATCATTCACGCGGCTCCGGGCGCTGATGGGGAGTGGCGGTGGGCGTGGCTACCTTCCACCGGGTGAGTACACGATGCTGAAGCGCGGTGAGACGGTCGTGATGAGCGACACACCCGATGAGATCGCAGACCACCTGGAAGCCGTACAGCTGGCGAGCGGGCGCGTGCTGATCAACGGACTCGGGCTTGGGATGGTCGCACGGGCGATGTTGGAGCGGCCGGAAGTCGAGCATGTGACTGTCGTGGAACTGAGCGCCGACGTGATCAAGCTGGTCGGCCCGTCGCTGAAAGCGTACACCGACGCCGGACGGCTCACAATCGTCAACGCCGACGCGATGTCTTACACTCCCTCGGCGGGTGAGCGGTTCACGGTCGTGTGGAACGACATCTGGGACGTGATCTCCAGTGCGAACTTGGCGGACATGACGCGCCTTCACCGCCGATACGGACGGCGAGCGGAGTGGGTTGGGTCGTGGGTGCGGCGTCAGTGTGAGTGGATGCGCGCCGTCGAATCCGGGAAGGGGAACCCGTGGCGCTCGCCCCGTCGTCCGTTGTCTGCCGCGATTGACCCGGATGTCTACCGCGAAGGACAGCGCGAGATTCGCAAGCTGAACCGCGCCGCAGCGGCTCACCTGGCGAAGATGAAGCGACTGGAGGCCGAAGGGAAGGTGGAGTTGGTTGACGGCGTCTACACGCCGGTCGGGACGGACGACAAGGCCCGCTAGGATAGCGGCGACGGGAGGATGGGATGCTGAACTACTGGGACATGGTGAATCGGGACATACACGCGCTTCGCTGTCTGTCTATCCCCCGCGACACCTTCATCAGGATGGTGAGCGACATCGAATCGGCCGTCTGCAAGACGGTTGCTCTGGTGGCTGGCGACCGGGAGTTCCCCGACGACCTGCGCGAGCGGACCATGGGGGCAATCGCGGCGAACGTGATGGACCTGCGCTGGTGGGACTCCGGGACGCCGCGCCACACCATCTTCGAGTGGAACCAGAATGTCTTCGAGTGGAACAGGCTCGCAATCTCCAGAATGTTGGAGGATGGCTACCCGCCGCTTCTGGAGTCGCTCCAACAGACGTTTCGGGAACTGGCGAACCGGCGGATCATGACGCGCTTCGGAGTCGAGTTCACGGCCGACCCGTCCGCGTTCCTCGCAGCGCGGGACGCGGCGATGGCGACGAAGGACAGCGATGCCTAGCGTGATCGTCGGGCTCGATGTTGATGGGTTCTCCGAAGGGGAACTCGTCATCCAGGAATACGAGCCGCTTGACGCCTTTGAGAACCCGATGGCTGTTGGTAGGGAACTCCGGCTGGTCGTTCGTAACGTGTCTTTCGTTCTCGCTGCTTCGCTCCCCTGCGAGTTGAGCGACACGGGACGACAGGAGGTTGCGAACATCGTGAAGCGAGCGGCGTATGGATTCCATGAGGTTGTTCTCAACGACCTGGATGTGCTTCGGAAGAAGATGGGAGGCCCGCGATGAAGCGAGACAACGTTGCTTACGTCCGGCGCGAACTCACGAGGCTGATCAAGGGCGAGGTCCGGCGGCTGCGCGGGCTGAACCGGGAACGCGACGACGACGGGACGCTGAGGTGGCTGGAGCGCACCGCCGTCTTCGTCGCTGAGAGCGAAGTCCGGCTGAACTACCTCATCGGGCTGAGCGGGCTTCTCCACGACCACGGCCAGACGATCCAGGACATCATCCGAATCCTCGCCGGGCGGCGGCAGCAGCTCATCGACGCGATCCGTGTCGAACGGCTCTGGAAGGTCGAAGGCGGGCCGGGCTTGATGCTCGTGCGGCAAGCGCGTTGCTCGGCATACATGGACCTCATGGACTACACGACCGGGCCGCTGGGACGGCTCTTCAACATCGCTGTGAACCTGTCCGAAGGTCGGAAGCCCGATGAGGGGAAGGTCCGGCCGGACCCGGCGGCAAACAGCTTGAAGTTGGTTCGAGAGATCCGTGACGCCGTCCTGACCGAAGGGAAGCCCGTTGGGTTCGTCGCTCCGAAGTCGGAGAAGGTGAGGACCGTTTGCGGGCTGAAGCCGCTGGATATTGTCGATGACCGGCCGGGGAGGAAACGATGACCCCACGACTTCCGATGGCCTGGATCATCGACCGGAAGGCGCTGGATGACGGGTTCCCGCTTCGGACGGCTCGCATCCAGGTGTACGTTGACGTTGCAGTCGGTGCGGCAACCCTGATCGCCCTTCAAGATGACGGCCGGGAGCGGGTGGCTTCCATCAACACCATCCGACCGGCCGTTCACGATCACGCAGCCCTGATCGCCCTCGTGGAGCGGGCTGCGCTGAGACAAGGGGTGGTCATTGATCGCCCCGGCGCTCCCCTGCCCTCCTGACCTTCAGCCGACTTGCCGGCCGTCTACGCTTCCACCGGCGGCAACCGGGTTCCCACCTAGAACCCCGCAGAAGGGCTAGCCTGGACCGATACCCAAGGGACGGGTCGGGGCAGCAGGAGGGCCAAAGGCGGCTGCTAGGAGTCGGGTGGGCTGTTTTACGAGTGTTCATTGGGAGTTAGCCGTTGTTTCAGGCCTGTACCAACTCCGGGTGGGCTAGTCCGGGCAAGGACGGCCCCGGCTCCGGGGACGGGCGAGGGCCCAGCCCACGACCCCGGAGGCAGCAGGCGGGACAGCTAGGTGGGCGGGGCTCCGAGCGGGCTCCGACGACCGGACCCGGTGAGCGGTGAGCGGCGGGACCGACCGGGCACCGGCCCCATGGCCTGGTCCCATGTGCTGGGGAAAGGAGCGATGGAACAGCTCGTGACTAGGCTCCGAGCAAGGAGGGCGAGTACAATGGTGGAGGCGATTCTGGTGGCGATGAGGTGGGTGATCGAAGCGCTGGCTGCGGCCTTACTGACGACGGTCCCGGCGACGGAACAGGAGGCGGAACCGGCGACCGAAAACAGCTGCGTGTTCGCCTTCTACTCCGACCCGCACGGCGACAACGGGTACCATCGTGGCGCGATCAACGTGATGATCTCCATCCTGGACGAACCGGAGCTGACCGAAGCGGGACGGCCGATCCAATTGGTCGTCAGCGGCGGCGACAACGTGGACACGACCCGGAACTGTATCGGGTGCGACGGCGACAACGACTTCTGCTCAGCCGTCCATCCCCTGATCTGGGACCACCGCATCCCAATCTACAGCGCTGAGGGCAACCACGACTTCGACTTCAGGCGGGTCAACGGCTGGTCGTCAAGCTGCGTGGAGGAGGACTGGCCGCGACCGTCGCGTGTCGAGTGCGGGAGCGATGCGGCACTCTACATCATGCCCTGGGACATCGGGGAGCGGACAATCCGGCGCGTCAACAGCTGGCTGGATGAAGAGCCTCGCAAGTGGATCATCCTGATCCTCCATCAGCCTCTGTATCCGTGCGCGGCGCGGCGTCAGGACGACTCGCGGGCAAGGCTCTACAGGGAGTTGTTCGAGCCGATCATTGGTCAGTTTGCGCTGGTTCTAGCAGGCCACGATCACGTCTACTGTGAGCGCGTCTTCGGCGTGGACGGCTCCGGCGTCCGGCGACAGGTCATCGTGAACTCCGGTCCGAAGCACTACAGCTGCGCTCCCGATCTGGTCTTCCCCGGAGAAAACAGCGGGGACACAAACTTCTGTCTCGAAGATGAAATCTCATCGGCAATCCTGATCGTCTGGACGACTGAAGACGAAGTGAGGGATGAGTACGTTCCGATTCCCTGCGAGCAAGTTGCACCGGGTACAAACCCCGGACCCGGACACGAGTCCGACTGACCCTCACGTTTCCCCCAGCGTATCTGCATCCAATCGCATCCGTGGGTTTGCGGACGGTTGGGCGGCATCCCGCCATATCCGGGCGCTCGAATCCCGCCACCCCCTTCAGCCTCTCTGAACGATCTTGGTTCCACTACAGCTAACGATCCCATCTCACCCCACCTTGTCAAAATCCATAACCGTAAACACCCGAACCACCGTAGACGAAACGGACAGCGGAACAGGAAGCGGTAGGACAGGAAGGGAGCGGGGGAGGGTAGAGCAAG
>Ga0105099_10000359_pt1 | contig 31315 bp, 27 predicted proteins | sample PPLLak3cmMay2015_2_FD_79138 | JGI IMG/M metagenome (GOLD analysis project Ga0105099, IMG submission 79138) | Freshwater sediment microbial communities from Prairie Pothole Lake near Jamestown, North Dakota, USA - PPLs Lake P8 Core (1) Depth... | ecosystem: Environmental > Aquatic > Freshwater >... | reverse complement strand
CGGGACGATTATGAAGTGAGCTGTGTTCAGCTCGATGCGCTGGTGGATATAGCGACGGATATGTCTGACCGGCGCCGGGGTGTGCTTGGCAGCAGAATGACCGGCGGCGGGTTTGGCGGCTGCACGGTCAGCCTGGTATTTGCCGACGCGGTTTCCGATATCAGACAGGAGTTCGCAGCACAGTACAAACAAAAAACCGGTATTGAGCCGACCTTTTTTGTCTCGCGGCCGACGCAGGGAGCTTTTATTGTTAAAAATTGTCAATAATTATCGGATTTACGAGAAAAATTTATATAGATACACGCAAAAAAGAGTGTATCGGTGTTCTGATCTAACATTTAATTTCAAGAAATTAAATTACCTATAAGATATATAACAAGCAAGGGGATTTTATGAATTTATCCTTTGTCGATATACTGGCATTTGGTGGATTTGTTGTGGCTGTTATTGCTGTCTCATTAATAAAATCACGACAGGTTGATGATTCAGAGGGATACTTTCTTGCCGGTCGGGGATTAAGCTGGTGGCTGATTGGTTTTTCGCTCATCGCTGCAAATATTTCAACCGAACAATTCGTGGGTATGTCCGGTCAGGCGGCAAACTATGTTGGTCTCGCCATTGCAAGTTATGAATGGATGGCAGCAATAACGCTGGTTGTTGTGGCATTTCTTTTCCTGCCCAAATTTCTCAGCACGGGCATATATACAATCCCGGAGTTCCTCAAGTATCGGTATAATGAAACATCGCGAACGATCATGGCTGGATTTACCATGATAATTTACGTTTTTGTCACCATTGCTGCGGTTGTTTATTCCGGAGCACTTATGGCGGATACACTTTTTGAATCGATAAATGTCACATCAGGAGCCTGGATTATTGGCATCATTGCTGCACTATATGTTGTAACCGGCGGTCTCAAAGCCTGTGCCTGGGCAGATCTGTTTCAGGGTTCTGCGCTGATTGTAGGCGGCGGGATCATCACCTATTTTGCCTTTAAGGTTCTCGGTATGACGCCGGTCGCTGATCTGGCCTATACCAATCCTGCGGCAGCGGCGGTTGCAGATAATGCCAGCGGCTGGGCAAAGTTCATAGCGCTCAACGGTGATAAACTTCACATGAAGCTGCCGGCGAGCGACCAGATACTTCCCTGGACAGCGCTTGTTGTCGGCCTCTGGATACCCAATTTCTATTATTGGGGATTGAATCAGTACATTACACAGCGCACCCTTGGCGCCAAATCCCTTTCTCAAGGCCAGAAAGGGGTTGTTTTTGCGGCAGCACTGAAGCTTATGATTCCGTTTATTATTGTTTTCCCCGGCATTGTGGCTTTTAACCTGTTCCATAACGATATGATTTCCGAGGCGTCAAAGGATAATGAACCGGTGCTTGCGCTCTACGAGCAGGCGAAGGTGGGAGCAAGCGGGAGTAAGGTTGTTTTTAAAATGGATGCTGAGTGGAAAAAGCTGAATCCGGAAAAGGCAGCGGAGATCGAGGCTTATAACGGCACGGTGAGCGCATCCGCAGGAAATACGGTTGAAAAAAAGAATCTAACCGGGTACAAGTATGACACCGCCTTTGGTCTTCTCATCCGGAAACTGTTGCCGTTCGGCGTTGGACTGCGCGGATTTGTCCTTGCAGCGATTCTTGGCGCTGTGGTGAGTTCCCTCGCTTCGATGCTCAATTCGGCCTCTACCATTTTTACCATGGATATTTACCGCAAGTATATAAAGAAAGACGCGTCCCAGAAGAATCTTGTTGCGGTGGGACGTATCTGCGTGGGTGTTTTCGTGGCCATCGGCTGCCTGATTGCGCCCTTGCTCGGCGATCCTAAATTTTTAGGGATTTTTACCTATATCCAGGAGTTTCAGGGATTCATTTCTCCGGGGATACTGGCTGTTTTTATCTTCGGTATCATTGTCAAGCGGGCTCCTGCGGTGTGCGGAGTTGTCGGGCTGCTGATCAATCCGGTCATGTACGGCCTGCTGAAGGTTGTTCTTCCGGGTCTAGCGTTTCTGGACAGAATGGCAGTATCGTTTTTCTGCGTTCTTCTGGTGATGGGAATCATAACCGCGATCAAACCGCTGCCCGCGGCAATAGCGCTCCCGTCGAACACAACGATTGACCTGCGCTCGTCGCGGTTGGCAAAGGTATGCGGCATTGGCGTCGTGATTGCAACGCTTGTCCTGTATGTCATTTTCTGGTAGCCTGTGTGAGGCAACCATGCGCAAGAAGCTGGGCGTATATGGGTGCACCGGGCAGCAACCCGATGGGAGTGGAATGTTTCGGACTTGCCATGGGTCTTGGGTTTGTGCTCTCGTTTGGTTACTGGTGCACGGACTTTCTGGTGGTTCAAAGGTCTATGGCAGCCAACTCCATGTCTGGGGCGCGACAACCCTTATCAAGGGCGGCTGGCTTGGAACCATTGCGCATATCTATCCAAGCGAGATGGCGCAGAATTTCTGGACGGCGATATTTGCATGGATAACCTGTTTTGTCGCCACAATCCTGATTTCTTTGGTAACAAAGCGGACCAAGACGGATGAAGAGCTGGTAAATACCAGGGCCAACGGTATTGTTATCATCAGCCCGGATGTAGACATGGTGACATTATCCATAGACCCGGCGGTTGATAAAGGCATCCCGGTGGCCTGATTCGATTCGTACATCCTGCCTGCCTAATTGGCTTAAATACGCGAACGCGCTGCCGATGCACTGCTTGTTCAGCGGATAATTTTGACGGATGTCCCGATTTTCAGGAAGCCTCCCAATTGCATTTCCTCTTTAGTATGAGATATCACAAGTCGAACAATGACCGGTTTTTTATTAAAATGAGGCGCCAGAGAAAAAAAGCGTATACGGAATGTGTACAGGAAGGAAATTGGGGTACGGCAGAATCCGGAGATACTGTTTAAGCTTGTTCTTCTCTGCAGGAGGGGTGTTAACAGATGCTTTCTCCACACGATCTGGGTGCCATAAGCATAACTATCACAATATCAATTAATTAAGCGGAAATACAATGGTCAATAAATTTCAGCAGCAACAGGTCATAACTATGATATAAATTATGCTTTTACAGAAAAATTCCGGCAGGAACATAAAAGAACGGGAAATAGCGTATAACCGGTAAAGGCCGGGTAACATTGACGTAAAAACAATTTTTATTAAAAAAAACAGGTAATTTATATTTTTTAAGTCTATATTATATGTTGCGTAAGTAAATAGGGGGAGCTTAAACATCTGCATACCTTACGATTTCAGCCGGACACAAGAGTATTTAGTCTGAAAACACTCTTCGGACAATAAACGGGCGGGGGTTCTTCATGCTTCCTTATTCAATCTACCAAAAAGGCAGATACCGGGTTGTCAAAATCGACGAAGACGTCATGTTTGACACGGACATATCCGAATTGAACATTGTTATCAAGGATATGCTCGAGCAGGGAAAGCGCACCATTGCGGTCTGTTTCAGACCCATCTCAATGCTTAACACTAAAGCTGTAGCGAATTTTGTCCAATGTATCGAGATGATCTCCAACTGTAAGGGAGAACTGGCAGTAGTAAGTTCAAGCAGGTATATACAAGCCTTCCTGCATGCCATTGATTTTGACCATGTTGTTAAGGTGTGTACTGATGAGGAGGAACTTGAGCAGGAAGAGGTTGCCTCGGTATAGTCATTTTTTAAGATACCCGGTATATATAATTGGAGATGCGCCGCTTTTTATGAAGGCGGCCTTTTTTATATTATGCACCGAAAAACCGCACCCTGTAAATAAACAGTCCCATTTTTGAGACTGTCAGTCCCAAAAACGAGACTGGCATATAGAAAAAGTGGCTAAAATATTCATATTTTAAGGTTTTTTAGTGGCATAAAATTTGCAAAATAGTATTCGACATCTGAAAATTGTTATTTCCTGTACATGTATTATACTATGGATTGCAATAAAGTATATTTATAATTGAAGGTGTCATCACATTAACATAAGGATATTGCATGAAAAAATTGATACTTATTAGCCTGATAGTCTGCATTGCCTCTGCTGTTAACCCCGTTTTTTCCAGCAATAAAAAACAATATTCCAAAGCTTCTGCCTGCCTTGAGAAGAAGGGTGAAGTCTATTTCAAGTTTAACATCAATACCAGAGCGGCACTAAGCGATCTGACCAATATCATTTCCATCGATAATGTATCCGGTAGTGAAGTATATGCGTATGCGAATAAATCGGAGTTCGAAACATTCCTTACGCGAAATCTTGCGTATGAGGTTTTAACGCATCCGGGCGATTTGTTGAAGAACCCGAAGATGTCGGATTATAACGATAGGAATAACAGAGAATGGGATTCATATCCAACGTATCAAGGGTATGTGAATCTGTTGAACCAATTTGCAACTGATCATCCCTCTCTATGCAAGGTTATGGATTTAGGGCCTGCAGGCGTTCCTTCAAAGAATCACCGGATATATGCTGTTAAAATTTCAGATAATGTTAATTCTGAGGAAGCAGAACCTGAATTTGTTTATTCCGCGACAATTCATGGCGACGAAGTCTTAGGGTATGTAACAACGCTGCATTTCATCGATTCATTACTTTCCGGATATTCATCGGACTCTTTGATAAAATATCTGGTTGATAATATCGAAATTTGGATATTGCCGTTATGCAATCCTGACGGGACTTATGTAACCGGCGACAGCACGGTTTCAGGGGCGCAAAGATACAATGTTGCTGACAATTTTGATTTAAACCGTAATTGCCCTTGCCCTTGTTCCCAAGGGAACCACAAACTGTATGGTTTGTATTCCAAATATGCGACTGAAACTAAAACACGATTAGATTTTGAAAAGCAGCATAATTTTAATATGAGTGCTGACCTTCATGCAGGTACGGAATGCGCTCTTTGGCCGTATCATGCAATAATTAAGAGGCACGCTGATGAGTTATGGTTTAAACATGTTGCTTCGGGCTATGCAAATGCGGTTCATATCAGTTGTGGGAATAATGGTTATTTCACTTCCTGCGGAGGAGATGGCGTCGGCCATGGTTTTACAGAAATGTATGAGGCGCATGGTACAATTATGGATTCTCGTACTCATTTTCAGTATTGCAGAACTCTATGTTTAGAGCAATCGATCACAAAAATGCTATCTGCCTCTCAACTAATTACACACTGGGAATGGAACAGAAACTCCTTGTTTAACTATCTACATCAGGTTTTATATGGGATACGAGGAGTTGTCACTGATTTAAAAACTGGCCAACCTCTCAAGGCAAAGGTTTTTATCGAAAATCACGACGCAGACAGTTCTCATGTTTTTTCCTCCCTCACTCATGGGGATTATTACCGCCCGATTTATGCAGGAACCTACAGCGTAACCTTTTCAAGTGACGGGTACTTTCCCCAGACTATTTCTAATGTCAAGGTTGCAAATGATTCGGCAACCGTATTGAATGTGCAGTTGAATCCGCAGATCGCGATACGGGTGATGAATCCTAACGGTAAAAACCAGCTCTATGTTGGTGATACCGCGGGTGTAACCTGGTCAACCTGGGGGCCTGTGGGAAATGTTAAAATTGAATACAGCACAAATAACGGTTCAGCGTGGTCTGCAATTGTTAATAGCACGGAAAATGACGGGTTGTATAACTGGCCTGTTCCCAATGAGCTTTCTGCACTTTCCCTGATTCGTGTAAGCGAGGCATCAGATCCTTCAATTGCCGATACCAGCGATTCTGTTTTCACCATAGCCGCGCCGGAAATAACGCTAATCTCTCCGAATGGCGATGAACAAATATACGCGGGTGATAAACATATGATCACCTGGTCGGACAAAGGGTATGTCGGCAATGTAAAAATCGAATACAGCACAGACAGCGGATCTACCTGGTTTTTTATTGTGGACAATGAACAAAATGACGGTTCTTGCGAATGGACAACCCCCGACAAACCCTCCGTAAAATGTTTAATCCGGATAAGTGAATCTTCTGACGATACCCCTGTCGATCTAAGCAACCATGTTTTTAGTATTTTAGCCCCGACTATTTCACTTTCATCGCCTAACGGCGGAGAAATGTTGTATGCGGGTGATAAACACCCGATCGTTTGGTCGGATAAAGGCTTTGTCGGCGATGTGAAAATAGAGTATAGCATCGATAGCGGTACTGCCTGGTCGTTGATTGTGAATAACGAGCCGAACGATGGTTCCTGTGAATGGACTATCCCGGATAAGCCGTCTTTTAAATGTTTTATCCGGATATCCGAAGCATCCGACGGCAATCCGGTTGATGTTTGCAATGCTGTTTTTACGATTTTACCGCCGGTTATTTTACTTTCGTCGCCCAATGGCGGTGAAGCCTGGTATATCGGTAAAAGCTATCCCATAACATGGTCAACCAAGGGCTTTGTCGGAGATGTGTCGATTCATTACAGCACAAATAACGGCAAAAACTGGTCAATCATCGCAGCCGATACCAGCAATAACGGTTCTCACCCCTGGACTATACCGGATCAACCATCCGACTCCTGCAGGATCCGTATCAGTGAAGCTTCTGACGGAGCGCCTGCGGACACGAGCAGGGAGGTTTTCCGTATTGAAATCGAGCCATCCATTACCCTCGCTTTTCCGGTTGGCGGCGAAGTGTTTTATATCGATACGGTATATACGATCAGATGGTCGACTGTCGGAAAAGTTGTTAATGTCAAGATAGAGTACAGCATGAATAACGGCACAACCTGGTCGCTCATTACCAGCCAGACGGAGGATGACGGGCAGTATGACTGGAAGGTACCGAGCATAGCGCCCGGCACCTGCATACTCAGGGTCAGCGATGCTTCGGATGGTGCGCCGAATGACGTCAGCAACCATTTTTACCTTGAATATGCGCCATCGGTTACCGTGACCTACCCTAATGGGGGAGAGATCTTTTACATAGGCATGGTATATAAGCTCTGGTGGTCAAACAAGGGCAGTGTGGGAGATATAAAAATCGATTATACCACGGATAATGGGACGACCTGGAAAGTCGTTGTAAGCAGAATAAACAATACCGGGACGTATAACTGGAAAATTCCCGACGATCAATCGGTACATTGCAGAATACGGGTCAGCGATGCGTCAAACGACGCTATTGTAGATATAAGCGATGCTTTGTTCTCCATTGCGCCGCCCTATATCAGGGTTTCCGCTCCGAACGGCGGAGAGGTCTGGTATACGGGGTATAAGCACACCATCAATTGGAAAGGTGAAGGCTTTTTAGGGAATGTCAATATCGAGTACAGCACCGATAACGGATCGTCCTGGAAATCGATTGCAGGCAATACGGGGAATGTGGGAACCTATGCCTGGACCGTTCCCAATGAACCCTCTGCAACCTGCAGAGTCCGTGTGAGCGAGGCAACGGGAGCCAATCCTGTTGATGAAAGCGACCAGTCGTTTGCAATACAATTTGGAACAGGCATCAATACAATAACCGGACCCGGTAAGTTTTTTGAACGTTTTCAAATTCTTCCCAATCCTGCGGATATAACCGTTGATCAGAGCGTTTCGTTTGTGCTGACAGCATCGGACTACATGCGCAACGCCGAACTCATGGTATTTGACGCGCTGGGGAATAGCATTTATAAAACATCTGCCATAATACAAACGCAGAGAAGCAGTCAGCGGTGTGTTCTTGGCACCTGGGATTTGAAAAATAAGCAGGGGAAGCGTGTAGAGAGCGGTGCGTATCTGGTTGTTTTAACCATCGAAGATAAGCAAGGCAAGATAACTATTATTAAAAGAATGGTGGGAGTAAAAGAGACAAAATAAAGCTTAAATATCTCCCTGTCGCAAAATTGATTATTTAATAAAAATGCACTGCTTTTTTCTTGACATCTTATTATATTAATGTTTGAGGGGTATTTTTCTCACGTCAAAATTTCCGCACTAAATTTACTCGTGTGCAGAGGAGGCATTTTGGGATTGAAAATATCCTCCGTGCTGCTGCAGGTATTTTTCATTTTTGGTATTGTTTCCGCCCAATGGGATACTATTCCGACCTACCAGAAGTATCTCGATGTAATGGCAAAGTTTCAGGCTGATTATCCCGGCCTATGCAAGCTTGAAGAGTTCGGTACCTCGGTGAAAAACAGAAAACTGCTTGCAGTGAAAATTTCCGATAATGTAACAACTAAGGAGGCGGAGCCGGAAATTTTATATACCGCTACAATTCATGGCGATGAATTATGCGGGTATGTGCTGATGCTGCGATTGATAGATTATCTGCTCTCAAATTACGGAAAAGATGCGTATGTAACAAAGCTCGTTGATAATATTGAGATCTGGATTACTCCGCTTCTGAATCCGGATGGTACCTATAATTATTCAGGGCAGATGATCCAGTCAATCAGGAACAACGCCAATAATGTCAATTTATATCAGAATTTTCCCCGATTGCCGGAGTTGGGAGATTCACCAGTCCCGGAAAAAGAGACTCAGGCCATAATGAGCTTCATGCAGGCGCATCACTTTGTCATGAGTGCGGATTTCCATGCGGGACTGGAAGTCGCGCTGTATCCCTGGTTTGGCGTAGCCAGGAATCACCCTGATAAGGAGTGGTTTAATCATGTAGCAAGACACTATGCGGATACAGCCCAGGCGAACAGTCCTGACGGATATTTTACCAGTGACAACAATGGCGTGGCCCAGGCATATAATCTTTTTCAACAAAGCGGAACCAAAATCGACTGGGTAAACCATTATATGCATTGCAGAGAATTGTGTATAGAACTTTCTTTCACAAAAATTTCAGTGGCGCCTAAATTAAATGATCTCTGGAATTATAACTATAGGTCGTTTTTGAATTATATGGAGCAGGTTTTATGCGGAGTTCGAGGAACAGTCACGGATTTGATTATAGGAAACCCGTTGCCAGCGAAAGTATTTATCAACAATCATGACAAAGACAGCTCATTTGTCTGGGCGGATGCATTAGGAATGTATTACCGGCCTCTGTTTGAAGGCACCTACAGTTTGTGTTTTTCATTTCCGGGTTATGCTGCAGATACTTATGGGAATATACGAGTAAAAAACGGCGAGGCAACGACAATACAGGTGAAATTGTCATCCGGTCCAGGGCTCCTTGTGGAAACCCCCAATGGCGGTGAAATATGGGAAAAAGGGAAAACGTATAACCTCATATGGCATGGTTACGCTGTGACAGCAAAAGCCAAATTATATAAAAGCGGCGCCCTGGTACAGATACTCGGCGAGGTTTCCGGTACCAGGGGATCGTATTTGTGGGATATACCACATGACCTGCCTGATGGCAACGATTATCGTATCGGCGTTGAGGGGACATATTTTTCCGATACCATAGGTGACATGAGCGATACTGAATTTTCGATTGTTGGTCCGGCATCAATACAGAAAATTCAGAACAACAGTGAAAATCACGTTGATATCTTGACAGAGGTGTCTCCGGGTGTTGTAAAAATCGTCATCAGAGGCGGGGCGGCATGTATAATGAACATTGCTATCTACTCTTTAACGGGAAAGCATATCATTGATGTAGACAGAGGGGTTGCTGATCAACAAAGCTATACTGTCTGTTGGGACAGGAAAGATCGGAGCGGAGTGTGTGCTCCAGCCGGATGCTATATCATACTTGTAAAGGTTGGTCAGCACACAATGACAAAACGTTTTGTATTTTCAAGATAGGAGGTTGTCGTGCGTGTGACAGTGCTGCTTTTTGTTATCATAGGATTTTCCACAATCATCCCGGTCTATGCCGATTGGGACTCATATCCAACCTATCCGGCGTATGTTGCGATGATGGAGAAGCTCCAGGCCGATTATCCTGAACTGTGTAAAGTTGTCCAATTCGGCCAATCAGTTAAGGGACGAAAGCTGCTGTGTGCGAAGATTTCCGACAATGTTCACCTGCGCGAGGCGGAGCCTAGGTTTATGTATTCCTCGACGATACACGGGCAAGAGGTCGCTGGGTTTGTATTAATGCTGCGGCTTATTGATTATCTGCTTTCAAATTACGGTAAGGACGAGCTGGTGACCCGGCTGATTGATAGCGTTGAGATATGGATTAACCCGCTTTTTAATCCCGATGGAACCTATAAAGAAGCTTCGATTAATGTATCGTACCAAACAAACGCAAATGGCGTTGACCTTGACCGCAATTTCCCGAACCCGGTCGGCGGGCAGCATCCGGACGGGAAGGTGTGGCAGCCGGAGACAATGGCAATGATGGCGCTGGCCGATAGCGCAACCTTTACGATGTCCGCGAATTTTCATGGCGGCGCTGAAATGGTTATTTATCCCTATGATTGCTGGTCCAAGCTTCATGCGGATAATTCATGGTGGTGCTATGTTTCCAGGATGTATGTGGATACCGCACATGCGCATAGTCCGGGCGGGTATATGACTGGCGGTACTGATGGAATTAAAAACGGTTATGACTGGTATTGTGCCATAGGCACCAGAAAAGACTATATGAACTATTATGCCTGTTGCAGGGAAGCCGCCATTGAGCTTTCCATGACAAAAATTCTTGCCGCTTCACAGTTGCCCATACATTGGAACTATAATTACCGGTCGTTCCTTCAGTATATACAGCAGGTTTTATATGGTATCAAAGGAACTGTTGTGGATTCTCTTACTGGTGAGCCGATCCGGGCAAAGGTAGTTATTGAAAATCACGACAGAGACAGCTCGCACGTGTATTCTCTTTTGCCGCATGGTGATTATTATCGACCGATTATAGCTGGTACGTACGCTGTTACCTTTTCTGCACCGGGATACCTTTCCAGGACGGTGACTGGTATTGAGGTCAAAAACAATAAGGCGACTGTGGCGAATGTGAAACTGGTCAAAGACTGGACATCTATTACCGTTAATGGAAAAACAGCACCTGAAATAAAAGTCATGAATTTTAAGGGTAGCATACTGATTTCGTACACTAATCAAAAGAGTTTGACGGCACGTATTTCAATAATTGATATGTATGGAAAATCAGTAAGAAAATTAACTCACGAAGCTGTGGATGGGAAGCGAACCGTGGTGTGGGATGGATTTGATGCATGTGGTCGTTCGGTATCAAACGGCTGTTATGCAGCTTGTATCGAAACCGGGGATTCAAGGGTTATTAAAACTTTTATTTTTGTACGATAAGGAAGATGCAAAATGAGAGCTTTTTTTATTGCATGTATAGTAACGATTGTATGTTTTGTCTGTGCAGGCGATTCATGTGCCCAGTGGGACAAATACCCGACCTATCAGCAGTATCTCGATATCATGGCCAAGTTTCAGGCCGACTATCCGCAGCTATGCAAGGTTGAAGAGTTTGGGACATCTGTTAATAACAGAAAATTGCTCGCTGTAAAAATATCCGACAATGTCGATATTCATGAAAAGGAACCGGCTTTTTTATATATGTCTTCGATTCACGGGGATGAGCTGACGGGGTATATGCTGTTATTGCGCCTGGCTGATTATCTGCTTTCGAATTATAAGAAAGATACGCTGGTCACGAAGCTGGTTGATAATATCGAGATTTGGCTGAATCCGCTTGCCAATCCGGACGGGACATTTAAAGGAAGTGATACTTCGGTTATGGGCGCGATGCGATACAACGCGAACAATAAGGATTTGGACCGTAACTTTCCACTATTGCCAGAGACAGGAACTTCTCAGAATCCCGAGAAGGAAACGAAAGCAATAATGGATTTTATGACGAAGTACCGTTTTGCGATGTCCGCATGTTTTCATGGAGGTATTGAAGCAATATTGTACCCATGGTGTTCTAAAGCAAAATCACACCCGGACAGCGGGTGGTTCGACTATGTTGGTAATGTTTACATTGATCTTGCGAAAATGAATGCACCGTCTGGTTATTTTAAACCTATGGCGTCACATCCAGATGCCTGTGTCGAATGCTCATATTTTTATGGAGGAACAATAACACCGAGGCTGGGAGGGTTAATAGATTACGCGGTATATTATCAACATGTAAGGAATATTACTATCGAGGTTTCTACCACGAAACTGATGCCCGAAGCGCAGTTGGGCAACTATTGGAGTTACAACAAGGATGCGCTTCTTGCTTTTATTCAGCAGGCTTTGTTTGGGATAACAGGTATAGTTACCGATGAGTTGACCGGCCAACCGCTTTGCGCAAAAGTATTAATAAATAATCATGACAAAGACAGCTCATGGATTTTTTCTCACGTACCGCACGGGGATTATTATCGGCCAATCATTAAAGGAACGTACAGCATAACTTTTTCGGCAAACGGTTATATATCGAAAACTATCTCTGATGTAGCCGTCGAGAACAATACCGCAACAGTGCTTGACTTGAAGTTGAAGCCTATGCTGGTAGGCATCGACAAACACGCTGAAAATGGTGTGCCTGAAATTATAGTTACTCAATATAATGGCCTGATAAAGATTTCCTGCGACAATCTCAACAGAAACACACATATTGCAATATATGATATACAAGGCAGGCTGATAAAAAACATACGCACAGAAGCAGACATTGGAAAGCGGACTGTTTTTTGGGAAGGTGTTGACAATAGAGGAGTCGCTGTTTCTTGCGGCTGCTACCTTGCCTGTTGTAGGACCGGAGAAGGAGAGACAGCCCAACGATTCATTTTTTCGCGCTGATTTTTCAACAGGGACCGTTTTCACCTGGAAACAGAAAATAGCGGTTTTATAATTCAAAACTCATAATGAACTTTGAATTTGTAATCATAGTATTAATTGAGTATATTCGTGAGCGGGGTGGCTCATTTTAAACATAAAAAGAGGTGGAGGTATGAGAATTTCATCGGTTATAACCTGGGACAGGGCTGATGATAGAGGAAAACCGGTTTCAAATGGTTGCTATTATATTATCATTGATTGTTCAACCGGGGTTTATACAAAGCAGTTTGTTTTGGCGCAATAGGCTGGACTTTTGGTGTAACAATTTTATATACTCGTGTTAATTTGTTCAGAAGCATAATTAAAAATTACCTGGGCTTTTATAGAAATAATACTATAATAGGGTTTGATTGTATATTTGTAGAAATTAGTATGCAAGGTGAGAGCTGTTTTTTCCGTTATTTTTATTTGCACGCTGGAGGGAAAATAGTATATTTAGACATCTTTTGAGTTCAAGAATTTTAAATAATACGACCACAGCAATAAAAATATCAAGGAATCGGTAATCATAGAGTAACTGATATAACTAATCATCCTCACCCTGTGTATAACTTGCCTTTCATACCCCCCCCCTCTATAATGAGAGCTTGTTGAAAGGGGTGAGGACCTTTTCTTAATGCTTATCTTCTTCCATAATTAAAACCGCCGGTATGTACTGCGTGATAGTGTTGCTTAATTTAAATCAAAATTAAGGGTGTTTTTCATGTTTTTTCGCAATAAATATGCAATAATAATGCTATATATGTAATTTTGAAAAATAAATCTGCTGGATTGATTTTTGTGTGATATATTTGATATAAGACATAATACTTTCCTCGACAGTACAGGTTTAAAAATTAATCATACCCATAAAAAAGGGAGGGAGCAATGATTAATAATTTAAATTTTTTAAGGCGTTTTTTGATCATTGTTGTATCCAGCGTTCTACTCCTGTCGATTACCTTGATCTCCGCTGAAGATATCAGTAACGGGTCTTCATTGTTGAAGGTTTTCAGCACATCGGAAAACTCAATCGAGCGGCGGGCTATCGTTCAATCGCTGAACAGCATTACCATCCAGGAGGGTGAGACGGCGCCGGAGTGGGCGCGCGCTCTTCTGGAAAAAGCGCTTGGGGATCAAAGCCCGGTTGTTGTTGCAGAGGCGGTCAAGCAGATCGGACGGCTGGGATTGGAGGAGTTTAACACAGACCTCATCGCTCTTTTCAAAAGCGCAGACGCACACTATGGAGCATCGGGATATGCGCACCGGGTACAGTATGCTGTTATCGCCGCACTAGGAAAAATCGGCAGCAGGGAGGCAAAAGCGTTGGTGTCCGACCTTCTGAAAGATGATACCGGCTCACAGATGGGTATGCATCTTTTAACGGCTATCAAGGATTTCAACGACCCGATACTGCTGCAAGATCTGAAAGTATATAGAAACAAAATGGACAGTTTCGTTAAGGAATCAAAGGGCAGGGGGGACGATCCGCTTCTCTACTCAAGACGATTGGACTATTCCCGGTTTGCAACAGATATTGAAAAGATGCTTGTGGCGAAGGGGGGTAAATAATGAATAGAACGATCATGCTATCAATCGCCCTTCTGGTTGCCCTGTTTTCGGCAAATCTTGCTGCTAAAATAGGGGTTATCGTCAACAAAGACCTGTATCCGTCCATCAAGACATCGGTTGACCAGTATGTTGCTGATCTTAAGAGCGTTCAGGGCAAGGACGTGTGGCTTGAGAAGGATAACTTTACTGAAGTCAATACCGTCGCCCAGTTGAAGGATGCGCTCAAGAGCCATTTTCAGACAGATAATCTCGAGGGGGCGGTACTGATCGGCGACCTTCCAATTCCGATTTATAATCTTGATAACGATAAATTCTCCTGTGATCATTATTACCAGGACATGAACGGCACCTGGACCGGGTCCGGCAATACGTTTACCAATCATACCGGAGATACCAAGGGGGAGATATGGATTTCCCGCATTACGGCAAGCGTGCTGGAGAACTACGGCGGTTTTGGAAACGAAATAGACATTGTCAATAAGTATTTCGGCCGCGTCGCCAAAAGAATGGGCGGCCATGACACGCAGGAGAGGACCTATGTCATTGCCGGTATGTACTGGGAATGGAAGGGGCTTGAAGCCGAGAACATCGGCGACCTTGATTACGACAGCGCTAAAATCGACAAATACCGGAGCACCGCGGATAATTCGACCAGCAACAACGAATGCGGCAAGAAGTGGCTGGCTGCGATAGTGAGCGGCAGGGAGTATGGGTATATTTATTCCCATTCAAGTCCTACCTCGCACTCTGTGGGGGTTTCCATTAAGACGCAGAGGGACAGCGCCATCAATTGCCGGTTTTACAACTCATACGCCTGCTCCAACGGCGATTATGAGCAGGCGAATATGGTCGGCGCGTATGCATTGTCGGATCAGGGGCTGGTGTGTGTCGGCAGTTCAAAAACAGGCAGCATGATACCGGGCAGTTTCCGGTATTATAACCGACCCCTCGGCGCCGGTAAAAGTTTCGGTGAATCATTTTTGCAATGGTATAATGATAAAGGGATTAATGATAAATACTGGCACTATGGTATGAACCTGCAGGGTGTCGGTACGCTGCATCTTAAACCTTATTCAAGCACGCCGTATCTTTCACTCAGCACACCCAACGGCGGTGAGTCTTGGGAGCGGGGCAAAAAATACGATATAAAATGGAGCAGCAATGTCGGGGGAGACGTCAAGATCGAGCTGCTGAAGGCCGGGGCTTTGAAGGAGACTATAACAAGTTCGGCAGCCAATAACGGCTTGTACGCATGGACGCTGCCCCTTGTCGGCGAGACGGGTACCGACTATAAGATCCGGATACAGAGCCTTTTAAACAGCTCTGTTATCGCCGTGAGCCAGGCTGATTTTAAGATTGTAAGTTCAACCGGTGTTCTGGATCAGAACCAGATACAAGGGGTGTTTGATGTGAGGTACAGAGGATCGCGCATCCATTTCCAGATTCCTGATAAAGCAAAGAACCGGATGGTGCTCATACAGCTTTTCAGCGTGCAGGGCAAATGCGTGAGAACACAGGTGAATGGCGCCATGAGTGCCGGGCAGCATTCGATCGATCTGGTTTCGGATGTAAAGAATGGTTCATCCGTTGCGTCCGGGATATATATATGCAGAATGGCATGCGGGGATTTTACCAAAGATATTACCGTGGCGCTGAGAAGATAACAGACGTGAGATTGTTTCTGAAACCGCAAGATTTTTGCTGTCAGTAGTCAGCCGACGAGGGACGGTGTGCTGATACTAATCTTCGGGTAGTCCATATACTAATAACAGTTTTGTGTAGAGGGGGGGTACGGTATGTCTAGATACTCATACCTGAGTATTATCTTTATTCTTCAAATTGTTTTTCTGTTTCCTGCCAATGCGCAACGTCCGGTTCTGGATGAAAACGGCAATGAGACCGGCCTGATTAATATGAACCCTGATCCAGACGGGGAACCGTGGATCGCGGGCGGGCTCGGTCCAATGACGGAGGAAGAGCGTGTCGCATTTGATAATATACCGACATTTACACTGCCTGCGCATTTAAAAGGGCGGCAGTTGCCGCCAACGTGCGACCATTCCACAGAACCGGAATTCCGGCCTATTTTCAACCAGATAGGCGGGAGTTGCGGTCAGGCAAGCGGTATGGGATACCATTTCACTTTTGAAAGAAACCAGGCGCTTGGAACCACTGCAGCAGAAACGAAAAACCGCTGTGCCTATGGAATTACCTGGAATTTCCTTAACGGCGGAAGCGGTTCAGGTTCATTTCCGCATTCAGGATACTATATTGCGCAGGTTATTGGTTGCGGCCATGTGCCTGATTTCAACAACGCGGATAACGGCGGCAGTCAGACTGCATGGATGGACGGCTATGCAGGGTATCATAACGGGAATGACTGCCATGTCACCGAGATAGTAAAATTTCAGGCGAGCGATATTGCAGGAATGAAGAACTGGTTTTATGATAAAGCGACAGGCACCGGAAAAAACGGCGGGTGTGTGACCTTCTGCTCCAACTGCAATTATCCGACAACCACCATAGCGAGCGGGCCGTATAAAGGCGAGAAACTGTGCACGTCGCTGACCGACGGCAATGCCCACGCTCAGACATTTTCCGGGTACTCCGATGAAATCTCCTATGATGTGAATGGCGACGGCAGGATAACAAACGATGTCGACATAACCCGCGACGGCGTTGTTGATTATAACGATTATGAGACTGGCGCCATCCAATTGGTCAACAGTTGGGGCTCTACATGGATGAACAAGGGCAAGTTGTGGGTCCGCTACGGCGGCATCAAGTGTAATACGATTATCGGCATCAGAGTCGCCAAACATGTTCCGAAAATGGAATGCAAGATAAAAATATCACACAGCTCAAGAAGCAGCATACGGATCACAACCGGCGTGTCCAACGACATCAGCGCAACGGACCCGAAAGATACCATGATGTATGCAAAGGCCTTTAATTATGCGGGCGGCAGCTATCCGATGGAAGGGAGCGGCGGATCGAATGAAATAGAGATCGGGCTGGATGCAACGAAATTGTATAATAAAATCACCGGAACGCAGGCCAAGATTTTCCTGGTTGTTGATTCAAAAGGCGGAACCGGTAAGGTGACAAGCTTTTCGGTTCTCGATTATGCGCACGGAGAGCCGCCGGTTGAATATACCTGCACCCAGCAGAATGTTGCGATCAACACGGGAAAAACGACCCTGTTTGTAGTCATCTCCGGTACGCCGGTTACAAAAACGGTGACACCCGAGATCGCACATGATATCAGGTTTTTTAACAAGCGTGTTTATTTCACCATACCCCGGAAACCTGGCGCCGATAAGGTCACCATAAAGCTCTATTCCATGCAGGGCAAATTGCTCCGCACGGTCATGAGCGAAAAATTGATGAGTTCCGGGGATCACAGTATTTCCCTGCAGCCGCAGAGCGATGCTGGTATGGCTGATGGAAACTACTTATGCAGCGTAAAAATTGGTGATTTCGTTAAGACCGTCGGTGTCGTGATGAAGAGGTAGGAAACAGGATATATGAGGTTATAAACAGGCATACGCCTGAGTATATAGATTGTTAAACGAACCTTGGGGAGGGTATGTGAAAAAAACAGTCGTAATGGCCGTTCTTTGTATTTTCGCCATCACCGTGCATGCTGCTATTATCGTTGATCTTCCGTATTCAAATGTCAGAGTAGAGAATGCGCGCCCGGAGGCCCGTTTCAGCGGAACCGGGCTTAATGCAGAGCCCGGTCAGCCGCTCCTGCCGGTATATTCATGCGCTATTCTGCTGCCCCCCGATGCCGACCTGAGCACGGTCTCGTTTTCTGTTAAAGGCCTGCGGGAAGAAATTTTAAACGGGTATACGGTCGCACCGGCGCAACCGCCCCTGTCGATAAACGGCCCGCAATGGCCTGAAAACAGGGCCATTGTTGAGGGGAAGGATATTGGCGTGTATGGCCGGAATGCCGTATTCCCGCAGGAACACATTTTGGTATCGAGCAACGGAAGAATGTACTGTTACAAGATCGTGCAGGTGCAGGTGAACCTGGCGCGGTATAATCCGGTAACGGGCGAATTGCTCAAGATGACGGGCGGCCAGCTTGTCGCCTCGTGGCAAAAGGATCCGTCTTACACCAGAAGCGCCAGCCGCCAGGTAAGGGTTCCGCTCTCCGTCAAAAAACGGGCGCAGTCCATGGTGGTGAACTATGCAGACTTTGCCGCAGCCTATGATGCCGATTTTACCTTTGACCGCGCGTCGAAGATGGTCATAATAACGACCTCCGCCATTAAGACAGGCTCAAAAAAACTAACCGACTTCGTCGCTTCAAAAGCCATGCGGGGTGTTGAAGCAACGGTAGTTACGGATTGGGGCACAAGCGCCGCCAACTTACGCACATGGCTTCAGAGCAATTATAAAACCATGGGATTAGAGTATGTTCTGCTGATAGGGCATTACACGAGCGATGTGCCCATGATGGATTTTCCCAGCTATTCAGGCAGTGATAACTGTCCTTCCGACTGGCCGTTTGCTCAACTGGATGGGACGGATTATAAAAGCGATAAGACCTGCGAACTGCATGTCGGGAGAATACCCATATATAACAACAACCTGAACACCCTGGATAGTATCCTGACGAAAACCATAGCCTATGAATCATCCGCTCCCGCTGATATCGTCTGGCGTAAAAATGCGCTTTTTTGCGGCCCCGGGTATAATTCCGGCTCGAATATGGCCTGCGTTCCCCTGAATGCGGTATATGCGGACTTTGTACAGAAGTTGCCGCCGTGGAAAGCGTATAGAATTTACGGCACCACCTATGGCCAGCCGACAGATCCGCAGCCCGACGAAATCGGCACTGAATCCGCGGTAGTTGCGAAATGGAAGAGCTCTTCGTTTGGCCTTGTCGACTGGGCGACGCATGGATCTCCATCGAGTGCGTCGTATGTACTCTCTTCTTCGAATACGGCGAATATCGGAAATAAGTACCCCGCGTATGTATTCTGCGGGAGTTGCTCGAACGCAAGTCCTTCAAGCGCAACAAATTTAAGCTATTCCATACTGAAAAATTGCGGCATCGGAGCAATCGGAGGAACCGATCTGACGTATTACGGCGGAGATTATAAAACCAGCGGTTCCGATAATGCGTGGGCCTATTATTTCGGTAAATTCATGATCGGAGACTCCATGGATATCGGCAACGCCTTGACCGCACTGAGAGAGATGGCGCCATCCAGTTTTAACTGGCTCAATCGCGCGCCTTATGTGCTGTATGGCGATCCGACGCTGGGGATACTTACCTGTCGAACAAATACGGCGGTTTATGATGTGTCCTTGACAAAACAGTTGACGTATGAATTAAAATTCCAGAATTCGGGCATCTCTTTCTATGTGCCGGAGAACGGGAAAAAACAGAACATGGCTTCAATCAGGCTCTACAGCCTGCAGGGAAGGCTTGTCAGGACGTTATGGAGGGGGAATGTGGCGGCTGGCCATCATTTTATTTATATGAACGACGGTTCACATGAAAAGGATAACCGTGCGGCCGGACTCTATCTCTGCACGTTGGAATCCCAGGGAATACGCAAGACCATTCAAGTGGTGATTCAGGGGAGATAGACAGCTGCTGTGGGATAGACCTTTCATAGATCCTCCTTTGTGTGTCCCGGTGTAAAGTATCTTCTTTATACCGGGATTTTTTTATCTCTGCAGCGTCTGCGAAATGGGGCTATTCATACTCTTTGGGAACGGCGCAGATAAACATAAACGGTGTATCAACGGATTTATTCCGGTACTGGTGCTTCTCGTTTGGAAGTATCAGCGCGAAATCGCCCTTGTTGAACGGTATCTGTTCGCCGCTCTCTTTGACGATAGCGCCGTTTCCCTCAATTGCGTAGTTGCCGTGCTCAAACGGGTGCCGGTGATAGGGTGTATGCCCGCCCGGCTCGAGCGTGAAGACCCTGAAGGAAAAGGTCGGCGCGCCGTCTTTTTTGGAAATCACGGTCTGCCGGAAAGCGTTTTTCACCCCTTCCATGTCGACCTTTACCTTTTCTATACCTGACAAACTTGTTACTTTCATGCATAACCTCTTTTGCTGACGTGAACAGAGCGTGTGATTACTTCCTTATCGGACAACGGGAAAGCGCGCCTATCTCCTTTAAGAAAACATTTGTTTGCTCCTTATTATTGCAAAAGTTTAGAGTGTTTAATGTTTTTATTTTCTATAAACAATCACAAGAATATCTAAAATATAATATGCGCGATTTCTATTTATATGAAAATTCGGCGATGGCTCTGCAATCGTATTACATCGAACAAAATAGAGTCGGAAGCCTTTTTGCTTTGGCTTGGTTACAGGTAGAAAAAATAGCAGGCGCTTGTAAAAAAAAGAATTGAATAGTACAATAATAGATCAAAACGGTCAAAAATCCCAATAGCGGAGATATCTTTACTAATGATATTTTCAGGCATTTATAATATGAAGCAGTTATACGGTATATGCAGCTTTTTGGTAAGCGTCACTGTTTTTTTATATGGCCAGGAGGCGAAGGAAACGCAGAAGATTCGCATCGTTAACTCTTCCGGCACGGCCAAATACTGGCTGAAGAAAGATACCAAGTGGAATACTATTACTAATAAAACACAGGTTTCAGAAGGGTATACCGTAAAAACACAGGATAAGTCGGAGCTTCAATTCAGTATTCAGCCTGCGATTACTGCGATGCTGGGTGAAAACAGCCTGCTTACCTTCGATAAACTTCTCATCGATACCGCACAGAAGGCCATCAGAATGCGGCACTATTTTCAGCAGGGCCGGTTCGAGATGAAGATGCCTGCCGATATGGGATATGCTTTACTGTATACCATCATAACTCCCGGCGCGCATCTGTTTGTGAATAATGCGGATTTCAAGGTGCTTGTTGAGCAAAACAACACAACGAGGCTTGAAGTATACCGCGGATCGGTAAAAATGCTGCATATTGATTCTGAAAACAAATCGGTCGTTTTTTCCGGCAGTTGCGCGGTAGCAAGCCCCGGCAATCCGGAGATTACAACATCGTTTTTAGCTGATGCGCAGATAGTACAAAAGAAAAAGGCTCCGCCGGTCTCTATTGCGATTCTTTCCGTATACTCGAAAATAGTACCGAGGGATAATCTTGAGCCCCTTTCGGATCTTATAGCCCAGGAGATAGAAAAAAAAGAGTCGAATACCGAAGTGCTTTTTTTCGACGATGTCCGTAAACTGCTCAAGGCCGAAGGAATTCAGAACCTTCTCAATTGCGCTACTGACTCCTGTATTGCGAAAATAGGGTCGTTTCTTGGGGTTGATCTGGTGGTTATCGGGAATCTGGGCCAGATCGGCAACCGGTATATTTTTAACATGAAAATGATCGATGCGCTCCGGGATAAGACGAAAAACAGGGTGAGCGCCGTCATGGACAACGATATCGGCAGTATCTTCAACGAGATACCGAACATGGTAGACAGCCTTGTCAAGGGAACCATTGCACCCGCTACCGATCCCGACACTGCCTGCAACGACTCTATTGCAGGTCAGAGATTGTTAAAAGAAGTGGTGTGGATCTCTCCCGGAGCCTTTGAAATGGGATCAGCGGCGAAGGAGGGGGAGATCGACGAGCTTCCGAGACACAAGGTTTCGCTCAACGGGTTTTATATCGATAAAGCAGAGGTGACCAAGGCCGACTTCGAGCGGGTGATGGGGTATAATCCCTCCAAATTCAAGGGGTGCCAAAACTGCCCCGCGGATAATGTTTCGTGGTTCGAGGCTCAGGAGTACTGCTCAAAAGTGAGCAAGCGCCTGCCCACGGAGGCGGAGTGGGAGTATGCGTGCCGTGCGGGAACGCACACCCCTTTCCACTATGGCAGTATTTTATCAAGCGATCAAGCTAATTTCAACGGACAGAAACCCTTCGGCAATGCGCAGGCCGGCCCCATTGTCGGCAAGCCTCTGCCGGTCGCCAGTTTCAAGCCCAATGCCTGGAACCTGCACGACATGCACGGCAACGTCTGGGAGTGGTGCTCGGACTGGTATGATGTCGCCTACTACGGAAACTCCGATGCGAAAAATCCCAAAGGGCCCAAACAGGGGCAGTATAAAGTCGCCCGCGGCGGAAGCTGGGACAGCGACGGCGCAGCTCTGCGTTCAGCAAACAGAATCTCCTACAGCCCCTCGGTAAGACTCCAGAATCTCGGGTTTCGGTGTGCAAAAGACGCGTATTAATTTTAGATTTTATATTTCAGAGTTCAGATTTGGAATAAAGAAATAATTTTTAGATTCATTGTAACGTGAAGAAAGAGTATCGTTTCAATCTTGCTTCCGGCCTTTTTTCTTATCATTAAAGGTCGGTTGCCGGTGAAATCTGAGGCGGGAATTGCTACCCGGAGAAGCCTTCCAGAGAATTGGACTCTATCCAGCTGCGGATGAGATTCTTTGAAAAAGTCCATTCCCGGTTGCGCGCGTGCCCGGTATCCTGCCCTGACTAACCAGTTTATACAAGATTTTTTCGTTCAAGTTCAGATACCCGGCCAGATCTCTGACAATCATCATCTCTTTGTCCATAAGCAGTCCCTAATCGAAAAATGCCCTACAGCACGTGCACCGAAGAGGCTTTGAAAATCAAAAACACCCTGGTTCCGAGGGTAAGCCCCATTTCATGGAACGACGACGGCGTAATCTGAACCCTGAAGTGCTCCTGTGCATCGACTTCAAGGTGAACAGCCTCTCCCTGCTGGATAATCGTGACGATTGTTCCGGAAAACAGGTTGCGTGCGCTCGAATGAAGCTGTTCCTTCGACACAATGATATCTTCGGGTTTGATTGAAATATGACCGGCTTTATCGTCTTCGTGCCGTTGAGCTATGTGTATGGCGATTTTTCCGGTATCAAACAACGGTTCCTGGTTGGTGAACCTGAAGGCGCCCTTGAAAAGGTTATACATGCCGGATTCCACGATCCGTCCGTTAAAAAGTGAGAAGACCTGATCCGCAAGTGTATAGGCCTGACTCAGTTTGTGGGTTGTCATTATTATCGTTGTGCCGCGCCGGCGGTTGATGTCACGGATGATTGTTTCAATGGTATCAACGTGCCTGGCGTCAAGGTTTGCGGTTATCTCATCCAAAAGGAGTATGGCAGGTTCAAGGATAATACCTCGCGCGAGGGCAATAAGCTGGGTTTCTCCGCCGGACAGATTCCGGGCCCTTCGTTTGGCAAAAGCGGTCAGTTTGAGCAGGTTTAGTACCTCATCGACACGGTTTTCACGCTCCTTTTTCGCAATGCCGCGCGCTTTCAGGCCGTATTCCACATTTGCTCTGACGGTTGTATCGAACATATAGGGGCTCTGGGGAACCACGGTTACCCGGCGGCGAGCAGCTATCAGCCGCGATCCGCTATGCTCAATTTTTTTTCCTTCAAAAAACAGCTCGCCCCCGGTCGGCGCAAGAATCACCCCCATGATATGGAGCAGCGTTGTTTTACCGCATCCATTCGGGCCGACCAGCGAGTAAATCTTACCCTTTTCTATCTGCAGCAGGTCAATGGATAGAACTGATTTCGTGTCATAGTAATGCTTGATATTTTTCAATTCGAGATGCATTGTTGTATCCATCGCCCTATTTTCCTTTTATCTGGAAATAGTGAACAAGAATGTTGATGGACAAGGCTACGAACATAAGAAAGAAGCCCAGCGCGAGCCCATAGCTGAATTCGCCTTTGCTGACTTCGAGTGCGATCGACGTTGCCATGGTTCGCGTATAGTGCCGAATGTTGCCTCCCAGCATCATGGCAGCGCCGACTTCGGAGACCGCCCTGCCGAAACCCGCGACAACAGCAGCCAGCACAGCAAAACGCGCCTCGGAAAAAATAGTCCACGCCTGCATCCTGCGCCCCGCGCCAAGCGTCTGCGCGGTTATATAGGCCCGTGTATCAACAGCATGCACCGCGGTTATCGTTAAAATGGTTATTACCGGCAGAGAGAGTATGAATTCACCGGCGATGACCGCTGTGGGGGTAAATAACAGATCCAGAAAACCCAGAGGCGCCCGGTGAGACAGAAAAGCATAGCCCAGCAAACCGATAACCACCGTAGGAAGCGCCAGGGAGGTATTCAATAAGGTTATGATAATCGATTTTCCCCGGAATTTTTTTGAGGCGATCAAAAAACCCGCAGGTACGCCAACAACCGTAGCTAAAAGGGTTGAGGCAAATGCAAACAAGAGCGACCTGGCAACGACACCATAGATCTCCGGGTCAAAGGAGAAAATAAGCGCTAATGCTTTAACAAATCCCTGTATGAGATAGTCCATAGTTGCAGTATTATTCCAGGATAATAAAAGATGAAAATAGATTAAAATATAAAATAATGGAATATAATGACAAATAACCCCTTCAATTAAAATAAGATTTATTTTTCCAGCAGGGTAATGTATATTATTCGACCGGTGTGCATATATTGAAAGTAATTTCATTAAATTTTATAAAAAGAGGGTCATTATGAGAAAGCGCTTCTTGGTTTTACTGTCAATGGTCATTGCTATATGTATAGCTTCAAGTCATGCGCAGGAGCGTCTCAAGGTTTCAAGCACAACCAGTACCGATAATTCCGGCCTTTTTACCGCACTGAACCCGCCGTTTGAGAAAAAATACAACTGCCGTGTGGATGTTATTGCCGTGGGAACAGGAAAAGCCCTCGAAATAGGAGCCTCCGGTGATGTCGACGTCGTATTCGTCCACTCACGGCTGGATGAAGACAAGTTCATGGCGGATGGAAGCGGCGTAAACAGACGGGATGTGATGTATAATGATTTTATCATTATTGGCCCACCAGACGACCCGGCACGCATCAAAGGCATGAAAGATGCTGAAAAAGCCCTCGCTGCCATTGCAAAGAAAGGCTCGATGTTCATATCCAGAGGTGATGAATCCGGTACCCATAAGAAAGAGAAAGAGATCTGGGAAAAAGCAGGCATCAAGCCGCAGGGAAAATGGTATGCCGAGTCGGGTCAGGGAATGGGTGCGGTGATTCAAATAGCTAATGAAAAGAGAGCCTACACACTGACAGACCGCGGCACCTACCTGGCCTACTCAAAAAAAGTAGATCTGCCTGTTCTCTGTGAAGGGGACCAAAAACTGTTCAACCCATACGGCATTATGGCGGTAAACCCGGCCAAACATGCGAATGTTAATTATACTCTCGCAATGGCGTATATAGCCTGGGTCACCTCGCCGGAAGGCCAGAAGATAATAAGACAGTTCGGCGTTGATACGTTCGGCCAGCCGCTTTTTATTCCGGTGGCAATACCGAAATAATATTAATCCGAATAGCGGTTTAGATACTGTAGGAAAATTATATACGCGGCGAGCGTAGATAATTTGACGTACAGTATCTTATCCCAAAGCCATACAATATGTTACAAAAGTTTCCGGCTTTGCCGGGTTACTCTTTTATGCCGATATAGGTTTTAACGGTTTTTACCGTTCCGGACCGGTCTTTAATCTTTATAACCGCACAATACATGCCCGACACAACGCGCCTGCCCTGTTTGTTCCGCAAATTCCAGGTGACGAACGGCTTCCGTATGTCGCGTCCCGCATAAGTATTCAAGTATAAGGATTCCGAAAAAACAACGTTCCCGACCGGGTCAAACAGGGTCAATGCCACAGGCGTCAGACCTGGCGATTTTAGAATAAATGAAACGGTGTTATCGTTTGGTAACGCCGGATTCGGAAATGCGAGCAAAGAATTCGATCCGGGTTTATTATGTACGGAGTCTATCGAGTCATTGAAAAATGGTTGACTGTGAATAAGGGTCTATAATATATTTCAATGCGTATTTAAATCATAGGAGGTTTCTATGGCGCTTATCAGTGAAAAAGTGTGGGAATATTCCGTGGGTTCGGATAATTGGAGCCCGCTGACGCAAACCTGGCAGGTAGACCTGTCGAAACCCTGCGCTGCACGGGCGAAGATACACCTGGGCTGGTACTACGAAAAAGATCTCTCTTCATCCGGCTTTCTGGTCGGGATTATGGGTATCACCAGAAAGGCGCCGGACGGAACTATCAAGGCTGAAAGCTTCGGGGGTATGAATAGCAACCTGTTCTGGCGCTTGAGCTATTACGACGATTCTTTAACCGGCGTATCTTTTGCCGCGTATACGACCCGCTGCTTCGGCAAAATAATGTTTGAAATCGGATTCTGGCAGAAATTAATAAAGATAAACAAGAACGCTCTCCAGATAACATCTGCGGATGACGAGCCGGATCTTGCACCTGCCGGCGCCGTTGCTCTATATGATCCAAAAACCGGAACAATCGCACATCTGCATCATACCATCAGCAGTCCTAAAGCAAAAAAAGCGTCACCAGAGCTATTACAGAACGCAGCCCGTAAAAATGCTGAACTTCTTGGGCAGAGAGTATCGAAGCTGAAATGCCTCTATATTCCAAAATTGTCCCGTATGAGCTCGTTTTATCGGGTTGATCTTAAGAAAAAGAAAGTTATCGGAACTTCTGTGCCTGAAGTTGTCATTGATGGCAAAGAACAGATGAACGACGAGTTGCCATTTTAAATGATCATTTTCATTTCAACCGATTTCCTGCGGGAGGATAATGACCAACCGGGAAGTAATCCTGCTTAACATCACCGGTGAAGATAAACCGGGGATAACCTCAAGTCTGACCGGAGTTCTGGCTCAGTATAACATACCCGTTCTGGACATAGGCCAGGCGGTCATACATGACAATCTTAACCTGGGAATGCTGTTTGAGGTCCCACACGGTTCGAAATCATCCGCAGTTTTAAAGGATATTCTTTTCAAGGCTTATGAGCTGGGCGTGCAGGCGCGTTTCACCCCTATATCGGGCGAGAACTACGAGAAGTGGGTTCTATTACAGGGAAAAGAGCGGCTTATTATTACGTTAATAGCCCGGCAACTGACGTCCGGCCAGATAGCTGCCATAGCCGATGTTATCTACAAACAGAATCTGAACATAGATATTATAACCAGACTGACCGGCAGACCCTCCCTGAAAAACCCGAATCCTGAATCCGTCGCGTGCGTCGAATTTTCCGTTCGCGGTACGCCTGTTGACAAACACGCAATGAAAAAGGAGTTTCTTGAAATATCGAGGAGTATCGGCGTCGACATCGCGTTTCAGGAAGATACTATATTCCGGCGCAACCGGAGGCTGGTCTGCTTTGATATGGACTCCACGCTTATCCGCACCGAGGTTATTGAAGAGTTAGGCGCCCTTGCCGGTCATGGAGAACAGATTCATAGGATTACCGAAGCTGCAATGAGAGGCGAAATCGACTTTGTCGAGAGTTTCCGGCAACGCGTTGCATTGTTAAAAGGCATTAAACAGGAACAATTGCAGAAAGTCGCTGAAAACCTTCCTTTAACAAAAGGCGCGGAAAAGCTTGTTCACACCTTAAGCAACTATGGCTTCAAAACCGCAATACTCTCCGGGGGCTTTGCCTTTTTCGGCAATTACCTGAAAAACAAGCTGGGAATCGATTATGTATACGCCAACGAATTAGAAATTAAAAACGGAGAACTTAGCGGCGGCTATACCGGTGAAATTGTGGACGGCCCGAAAAAAGCAGAGTTGCTGAAATTTCTCGCACAAAAAGAGCGCATCCACCTTGAACAGGTGATCGCAGTCGGCGACGGCGCAAACGACCTGCCAATGCTGGAACTTGCCGGACTCGGCATAGCGTTCCACGCAAAACCGGTTGTCAAAGCAACCGCGAAACAGGCGATTTCTACTTTGGGACTGGATGCTATTTTGTATTTGATGGGGTTTCGGGATAGAGAGTTGATCCAGAATTAAAACAAGCCCCAAAGGGCTGTTTTTCTATGAATCGTGTTTTGTCAGGGTACGAATGTTTTTATTGGTGATTAAAGATCGAGTACAAGCCGTATGCCATTTTCTATCTCTGTTATAATATCGGGTGGCAGCGTTGATATTTTTTCGGTAAGAAAAGACTTATCCAGTGTTATAAGTTAAGAAACATTAACAACCGAATCCTTCTGCAATTTGCTAGTTCTTTTTTTAATAAGGACATTTCCCGGTGCATTCTCAAGGTGAAGATTGGATGTAATTACAGCAGCGATCACAGTATTGATTAAACTCCGGTTAAAATCGTCTGCCTGAAGGATTACAACAGGTCGACGATAACCCGGCTCTGATGCTTCTGGTTTAGGAAGAGACGCCCACCATATTTCTCCACGGTTAATTACCATTGTTCGTTATCCAGAGAGAGAGACTGCATGATTTGTAAGTCGAAAGGTATATGATATTCCGGTTCGATGTCAGCATAAACTTTATTTAATTGTTCTGTAATGTTCTTACGCTCATGCTCGACTACAAAACGGGATACTGCAGAGCTGTATAGTCGGCTTCTGGAGACATGCATACGCTTGGCCAATCTGTCCGCCGCCCTAAAAATAGTTGTAGGAATAGAAATTACAGTTTTCATGGTTATAAGTATAATTTAAGTAATACCAAAGAGTCAATAGGTTTCATAATCTGAGAGGGAATTGCTTTTTTACCCGTCTAAAACTTCGTCAATCCGGATTTCTTAGCAAGTGGTTAAAATTCAGCCTGATATTTGTGTCATAAAAGGTTTCCGCCTGCCGGTTCTATAGGAAATATCGTTCATTGGCGGTAAAAAAGCAAGTTTTGGCAATACCATCAGAATATTTCACCCCGGTAAATATACTATGAACGGGTACAACGGTGGATATTCCGTCAGCATGCCTTAAGAAATGATGGCTGCCTTTAATCCTGATTTCCTCGAATCCGGCCTTCTTGAGTAGCTTAATCAGGGATTTTCCTGTTTTAGACGGCAGCTTGCTCATACAGTGACCTCTAAACGCTGTACTCCAACAAATTCATTTTCAGAGGTCTCTTTTTCTACCTCAAGGCAAAGCTCAATTGCCTCTTTGGTTCTTTCAATTAATTTATCCAGAGATTTTGCCTGAGTATGACATCCACGGAGAGCGGGAACAGTGGCGATAAAAAATCCATCTTCGTCTTTTTCAATCAGTACATTAAATGTTTTTTTCAATTTCAACTCCTTTAGGATACGGAATGAAAATACTTTCTTGTTAAGCCTCTATGGTCAATATTTATTAACATACTAATTCCTGATAAAAATGTGATGGAAATTACAGCATGTCTAACCTCCTATGTAAATTTTCAAATACCTGGAATTCGAGTTTTAACAATAGCCTCCTATAATCCTTATAAATGACTCCTTAAAATATACGCCTCCGCCAATAAATGATTTTACAATTGACGCCTGCCGAATATTCCATTTTTCAAAGCCGTTTCGATGTTTATAAATGCATACAAAAATTCAATTACTAATAATTTTATAAAATCTTCGGAGGGGGAAATATTTTCTATAGAAAGATTACATGCTGGAACTCGCCGGACTCGGCATAGCGTTCCACGCAAAACCGGTTGTCAAAGCGACCGCGAAACAGGCGATTTCTACTCTGGGGATTGATGCGGTTTTGTATTTGATGGGGTTTCGGGATCGGGTGTTGGGATGATGTATATCCCCAATTACTCATGGCAGGAGCTGTGGATATGCTATAGAAAGAATAAACGCATATTTCCGGCAGGCAAATGAAAATGCCGGTGTTTTAGATTGTTTTTAAAATAAATCTTTACAACCGCCAGGCCGCCCCGAATTGTGCCGGGAAATACATACAATTCAAAAAAAACCCCAATGCCTGCAAACAAATACAAGCCAGCTCACGCCCTGCATACAAAATATTATATCCTTACAATAGCTTCTCTTTTCCGGCGCATTTTATTATATTGAAATGAAGACAAAGGGTAAATGGAATACGGGAAGAATGTATGCAATACATACACAACACAGCAGCAGCAAAGGCGGAAAAACAGGGTGGCCGGACTTAATCCTGACAAGCAGGATAAGATACTGTACGTCAAAAAACACACGCTCACCGCATATGTTTTTTTTTCTACAGTATCTAAGCCGGCAAAGCCGGAAACTTATGAATAAGTGTTTATAGGTTTTGCGGCATAAGAGTCTGTACGCTGACTTATCTACGCTTTGAAAATATCTACTCGTATTGCGTAGATAATTCAGCTACAGACTCTAATGAGCAAAGTACGCCGGAAAAGGACGTTAACCATAGCCATTTTGGGTGAAAGTACGCCGCTGTGTTCTTTTTTTTGGGGTGGCGGACTTTCAATAGTTGAAATAGTTTATAAAAATCGGCAATAAAAAACCGCCCGTCGTGGGCGGAAGAAAATAATAATCAATCAAAAACAAGGAGAAAGATTGTGAAGTTTAGACAAATCATTTTAGTACTTATTTTTGCATCAGCCACGTTTTCCCAGTCTAAAACGGATAAAATATATCAGCTTCTGGATTTAATGGGATCAGATAAAAGTATTTCTGTTATGAAAACGCAAATGGCAGAAATTATAAAAAAAGCAAGTCCCCAAGCTCCTACTGCCTTACTTGATACATTATTTATAAAGATGAATAAAGAAGGATTGTATGATCTAACAGCAAGAATCTATGATAAGAATTTGGATGAACAAACAATAGATGGACTCATCGCATTTTATAAAACAAAAGCCGGAAAAGAATTTGTAAAGAAAATGCCTGTAATCATGCAAGAAAGTATGCAAGCAGGAGCTGCTTGGGGGCAACAGATTATGATAGAAGCCATGCAAAAACTAAAAGAAAGGGGATATGAAGTTCAAGGAATTTGAAAACGAGTGGTAGCAAAAACGTCCTGTTTTTGATGATTATAGTTGCCGATTTTTAAAACAACATCAACCAACACACCCAATATGCCATTTGTTCCGCTGCGCTTCACAAACAGCATATATGGGTGGAAACGTTGTTGCCAACATTCTTGAACTTCTCCTAACCTAAAAGCGGCTTGGTGCGTATTATCGCCGGTTCGGCAGGTTAAAATCGTTTTATCCGGCTTGACATTAAACGACAAAGCGACTTGAATAAAATATAATTCAGGGTGCCGAACGGCGATTAGTTTTTCTCATCG
>Ga0105099_10000358_pt1 | contig 31400 bp, 27 predicted proteins | sample PPLLak3cmMay2015_2_FD_79138 | JGI IMG/M metagenome (GOLD analysis project Ga0105099, IMG submission 79138) | Freshwater sediment microbial communities from Prairie Pothole Lake near Jamestown, North Dakota, USA - PPLs Lake P8 Core (1) Depth... | ecosystem: Environmental > Aquatic > Freshwater >... | reverse complement strand
GCCTGGAAGGCGGCCGAAGATTTTCCGGGGAAAACGGTTGTCGCCATCCTTCCCGACCGCGGCGACCGCTATCTGAGCACCTCGTTGTTTCGCTCCATTTGCGGCCAGTGTCCGCCCTGAGGAACGACGCCGCCATTCAGATACGGCCGTGCGAACCGTTTGGCGAAAGCCCCGTTTCGCCGCATTTTTTGGTCCCAGGAGCGGGTAGTCAATCCGAACAGGTTGAGCAAGCGGAAGATACCCAATGCAAAAGGAGTGATGGTTTCCCGGCCGGCGATCTGTGCCTGAATACCGGTGTCGAAGGAGCCGGTGACAGCCATCTCGATGCCCAGCTTCCGGAACCGGTCGATAACCGTCCGGGTCATCCAAGGGGGCTGCTGCCGGAGTCTTTCGCTGTTCCCCTTGATCACCGTCCCCAGGCTCCGGCATCCCAGCCGCCGGCACAGCTTATCGAGATACATCTCCAGAGCCCGGGAGTGGATTGGTTCGGGGAACCCACTGTGAACGATGAAACCGAGAGGGGGGATGTCTACTTTTCCCCGGAGCGGCACCAATGATTCGATGAACGTCTTGACGATTCCCGGCATGGCATCCGTGTAGAGAGGAAAAGCAAGGATCACCCGGTCCGCTTTTACCAATCCATCGATCCCTGCCTCTATGGAAACTGAATTTGCCAGGTCGACCCATTCGACGGTATGACGCCCCGAACGGGTGAATCCGCATGCAAATGCATCGAGTAAAAGGCGGGTGTTGCTGGCTTGGCCTCGTGGGGAACCGTTAAATAGCATCAATTTCATGGGAAACCTCCTCGGGGTGATGACCGGTGGTCCAGAAGGCCGCCAGGGTAGTGTGAAAATTGATAGCGTCCCGGCGGTAGATTTCCCGGACGATGGCCAGGTCTTCGGAATCGGTGTCCGCTTCCGTTTCCAGGAGAAGGGCTAACCTGGGGAACCGGGGATACCGGGGCCGGTGATGGATTTCCCCGCCGATCACCGACAGATACGGATGGATAAGAGGAAGCAATCGGTCATGGACGGTTTTCAGCCGGGCGCTGGGAAAGCCCATGATCAGGGGCGAGGCCAGGATAATCCAATCGGCCTTGATCACTTGGCGGCAAACGAAGGGGCCGTCATCGTCGATGGCGCATTCACCCGGGGTCCGGGTCCAGCAGTTCCAGCATCCCCGGCACTGGGCGATGACCATTGTCCGGAGGGGGAGGTGGGTGACCGAGTTACCGTTCCGCAGCAATTGTTCTTTGAGCTGGTCGATGTAGGCGGGAAGAACCGATATTTCAGCGTCGCTGCCATCAAGCACGGCGATCTGCTTCCGACCGTCTCCCACCAGAATGGCCGGTGTTATTTTGCTAAAGACGCCAAAACCCACGTTATTCTCCTCGGCTCAGTCAGCCGGGTCCATCCTAGTTCAGATTGAGTTTGGATGCCAAGGCGGTTCGGTGAGTGGAAGTTTTATTTCGGTAAACCGTCGTTCCGGTAGGGGGGCGCGTTAAAATTTGTAGCCGATTTTTCGCAACAGTTCCCGGCGCCGGGTGATCTCTTCGTCAGATTCGATTCCGCGGCTCCTCATCCCGTCGATCACGCCCATAATCCCTCTTCCCAACGGAGATTCGGCAACGATTACCTCGACCGGGTTGGATGTGGCGCAGAATATTCTGCAGACTTCCGGAACCTGTTTGACGGCGTTGAGGATGTTGATCGGGTATCCGTTCTCCATGAAAATGAAAAAAGCATGGCCGGTGCCGATCTGCATGGCGTTCTTTTTGGCGATGTCGGTCAGTTTTTCATCGTTCCCCGAAAAACGGACCAGAGCCGGTCCCGATGATTCACAGAATGCCACCCCGAATTTCATGGCCGGGGCGGTGGTGACGATGGCTTCGTGGAGATCCTCGACCGTCTTGATGAAATGGGCCTGGCCGATGATGATATTCATATCGGCCGGTTTTTCGATTTTAATGGTTCGCAGGTCCATTTTTTTCCTCTCAGTATTGATCAACTATCTCCCTATCACAATAGAATGGAAAGTTCAAGCTCAAGGTGTGGGTATTCTAGGGAGGAGTTGGTTGAAAAAAAGGGTGAGGGGGGGAACCCCTCACCCATACTGAAAGTTACAAATTGTCTAGAGACAATCCACGTCCCAGGTGGGGCATTTCCAGTAGCAGCTGCCAATGCACTGGCTGAGATGGCAGGTTTGCTGGCAGGTGTTGTTGCAGGTTGCATCACAGGTCTGATTGCAACTGGGATACCCCGGGTCGCTCGGGCACAGGTAGGGCGACGAAATGCACATGTCGTCGCATGAGCGATTTGTCCTTCCACCCACGACATCGCCCATCTGGGATCCGTTCAGTGTGGCTACGCTCCGTTTCCGTAGCACCAGTTTTTTGTTGAGACTCTTTTTCATATTTACCTCCTTTGCGGGGGGGTCCAACGCCATAATGAAACTGTCTACGAATTCAACATTTTTACCATTTAACAGTATGGATTCCCTTCCAAATCAAAACATAATAATTTTATGCCGATCAGACGGAAATGTCAAGGGGATGTGCCGGAATATTTGTGATATAATGGGACACCGATGAGTTCCGAAAAACGACGTATTCTTGGCATCGGTCTCGTATTTCTCCTTCTCCTGGGCCTGATGCTGCGTATCCACCAGTGGCACCATTTTCAGGCTCCGGACGAAGAGCAGTTGGCCGATATGGTCCTGAAGCTGTACGATGACCCCTTCCCGTCCGGAGATTATATCGTGTATCCCGGATATCCGCCCCTGTGGATATATCTCCATTTCTTTCTTTCCCTGATATACCAACAGATCCTACTGTTTCTGGGCATCATTCGTTTTCCCTCTGAATTTCTCCTTTCAGGATTCGGAAGAGATTTCCTCCTCCAGTCCGGGCGGTTGATCAGCGCTCTGGCCGGGACAATATTGATCTGGTTGGTTTACCGGATGGGGAGCCGCTGGTTCAACCGGACGACCGGCGTTTTCGCTGCCTTGTTGCTCGCCGTAAATGGCTTCCTGATCTACGATGCCCATATCTTCAAACCCGATACGCTCTTGGTGATGATGCTCTCCGCCAGTCTTCTTTGCGCCCTTGAGTATTACCGGCGGGATGATTTAAAAAAATTGACCTGGGCATCGGTCTGGTTTGGCTTGGCAGTTGCAGCCAAGTACAATGCCGCCGTTGTCGGGGTATTTCTTGCCCTGATCGTTTTTTTGACCTGCCGCAAACAGGGCGGCCGCTCCCTTTGCGGAAAGGCGCTGCTGACCATGGCGGCTGGTTCTCTCCTGGGCTTTGCCGCGGGCGCTCCCAATTGGATCGTTCATCCCTGGACGAACATGACGGCCGCTTATCGGTTTATCACATTCCACCTGTTTTCTTTCTCCTACTACGAACCCCGGGCTGCCTATCTCTCCTATGGAAAGCTGCTGGTTCAAAGTTTCGGGATTCCCCTTTTTCTTGTTTTCCTGGCTGGATTGTACCTCAGTATCCGCCGCCGGCAATGGCTTGAGATAATCCTTTTGGCGTACATCCTTTTGTATGTGGCGCTGCTTGGCCATAGTTCCTATTTCGGGGACCGGATCATCCTGCCGTTGCTTCCCCCCCTGGCGTTACTGATCGCCAAGACCGTTTTTCGTGACGGTCCCGGCTGGACCCAGGCCGCCTTCAGCCAACGCCTGAAGACAATTTCACATAGAGCAGTGCTCATTGTTTTGGTGATGGTACTGGGCGGGCAGGTACGGGTCAATATCGAACGATTCAATTTGTTGCACAGCGACTCCCCATACCAACAGGCGCTCTCCTATCGGCTCCGGCATTTTCCCCGTGAATACCGGTTCGGTCGTGAGAACTTGACTCCTTCCCTGATTGGGGATATGGGATTTTCCGATCTGACCCGCATTCCCCTCGAATCCTTCCGCGGTCCCGATGCGCTGCCGTTTCTCCATTCGGGCTTGTTCACTCAGCATATTCTTCACAATGTGCGCCAACCTTCGGTGCGAAACGCCCTGAGAGCGCGACTCCATGATTATGTCCCGTTCTATAAAATCAGCAAGACCCCCTTTTCCGGGTTCGATGCCGATATCACTTTTTGGTACCGCAAACCGCCTTATACCCGTACGGTTGGCAGCGCAGCGAAATACCGGAACCTACCGAGTGTCTATGTCAAACCCCAGGAAAAAACCGAGCGGGCCACTCTGTTCCTGCCGCTGCAGTTATACGAAAAAAAACCCTATTTCTTCCGAACCACGAATGGATTGTCCGGTACGATCATTTACTCCAAGCTTCCTCTTGCTTCGCTCACCTGCCACTTGTTGTTACCGGGAGACGGGCGGTATCGGGTCCGCCTCAACAACCGGGAACAATTGCTTACTATTGAAGAGAGCAGAGAGCCCCAATATCGGACCATCCGTTTTTCCAGAACCGCTTCCATGGCCTTTAACCGTGACTACGTTTATTCCTTCGCCTTCTCCAGCGAACCGAGCCATCGGGAAGCCTTTTGCATTATCGATCCCGTCCTGGAAGGGGAATCTCCTGCCGAGCCGGAGAAGCCGTTCTTGCAGGAACGGGTTGATGGGGATGTTCCCGATCTTTACCGGAGTTCCCCGCCGCCGGCATGGTGTCGATGGTTTTATCGGGAAACCGGAATCGATTTGGTCCTCTACCAATTCATCCAGACCGAGCGGATATGGATCAACGAACGGCGATCGGTTCGCGATCGTGACCTGGAGGTCATGGCCCTGGATGAGGGAGAGTACAGTGTCCGGATAACCGGCAGCCGGATCGATGAAAACCATCCCGCTGCCGATCCATTCACGGTCACCTGCCGCCTGGTCGATGAGCAGGGAATGAGTGAAAAAAAGATCCAATTCCGCGGTTTCGCATCGACGTCGAACATGATCGGTTCCCTTTCCGTTCCCCGGAAAGGTTTTGTACAGTTCCGGGTCAATGATCAGTGGAAGGCCAATTTCAATATCTCGAAGTTGACCCTGGAACCCGACCTCAGAGCCTACCTGAATTCTCATTGGGCGATCGACGGGAAAGATGAAAGATCGCCCTCCAGAAGACAATAAACGGTTTAGCTTTTTCCTGAACTTATCCCAAACCGGGGAAGAAGAAAAACCGATGCCCGGTCTTTTTCCATGTAACCCAGCATAAAATCAGGTTGCCGATAGACAAGGTGATTACCTCTCCGATCGTCGCCCCGCTTATCCCAAACTTGGGGATCAGCCAGGATTGAAGCAGGAAATGGGTTCCCAAGCTCACTATCGAAATCAATGCAACAACATTCTTGGCGGGCGTGATACTCAGGTAGAGGGGGGCCAGGCTTGTGGTCGCATACAATGTTTGTCCCAGGAGCAACAGGAGCAGGAGAGGGTGAGCGGTTGCATATATGGGGCCGAAGAGAAGGAGGACGAACCGGCCGATGCCGAAAATGATGATGGTGAAAACAAGCAAGCCCCAGAAGATCAGTTTGGAGGTTCGCCGGGCCAGGAGAGCTGCTTCCTTTTCCTGTCCGGAATGGATCATCTCCGAGAATTTCGGCAATAGATAGATCTGAAATGAAATGGCGAAGAATGAGGTCAGCTGGGTGAATTTCAAAAGCACTCCGAATACGCCCACTTCGTTTTGGCTGTGAAATGCCCCCATTAACAGTGTGTCGACTTGCGGGATCAACTGGTGGATCAGATTGAGGAGGAAGAGGGGCATGGCAACACGCAGGATATCGATGATTTTAACCGTGTGTACCGACTGAGCGGGGGAATTGCCGACAGTGAGTCGATACCGCCGGTAAAGCATGTGGAGGGACACGAAAAACCCGATGGCGGCGGAGGCCAGGAATAAGCGCGGGGGAACGGCTCGGTCCGTTCGGATAAATGCCGCTGTCCCCAGCAGGAATGGGAAGACCAGGAAGGGGAACACACTGAGGAAAGCCGATTGGGAATATGCCTGAAGTCCGCGCAGACTGCCCAGGTTAACCTGGAAGGGATTGAAGAAGAGGATCGTCAAACCGGCGGTGAATAGCAGGGAACGAATCTCCGGTTTTCCGAATACGCTCAATGAGATCGGGCCTGAGAAGAGAATCAGGATGATGGTAAAAACCGTTGTATTCCGGAACATGAAGAGGAAGATGGTCTTCATAATGCGGAAGGCGGAGCGGGGGGAGTACCGGAGCAGGTGCTCGGGGAGAAATTTGCTCAGGGCAAGGTGGGAACCGAGGAGCGACACATGAGATAAAGCTAGCACCAGAGCCATCAGCAGAGCGATATCGCCGACTGCCTCGGTTCCGAATGATCGTACCAGGATCAGGTTCCCGCCGAGGTTGACCACCACCAGGACGATCCGGTAAAAAAAAGACAGCGAGCTTCCGAACAGGATATCGCGAAAGTGGCGATCCCCAAAAAACGATTGCAGTCGGTTCCGGATACGGGGTCCCATGGCCGGATGTTCACCGGGATTGGCGCGTGGTCAGGAGCGTCCCGGCTCCTCGATCTCCTCCGGAGCGAAGAACCCGTTCATCACTTCGATCATCAGTTCCTGGTCGCGGATACCCCCCATCTCCCGGATGGAATGCATGGAGAGGATTGCATTACCGATATCGACGGCGGGGATTCCCAGCAGCGCGGATGTCACCGGGCCGATGGTCGACCCTCCGGCCATGTCGGTGCGATTGACGAATTTCTGCCACGGGACGCCCGATTTCCGGCACAGTTCGCCGAAGCGGGCGCTGGTCTCGGCGGTGGTTGCGTATTTCCGCAGAGCGTTGATTTTGATGACCGGCCCGCGGTTCATCTGACACTGATGGTCTTTTTCGTACTTGTCGAGGAAATTGGGGTGGACAGCGTGCGCCTGATCCGCGGAGATGAAGAATGAGCGGGAGAGGGCGCGGAAGTAGTCTTCCTCTTTCCCCGACGTTTTCAATACAATCCGCTTCAGAGTGTCGGCCAGAAAAGTCGAAGCGGCTCCGTTGGCGGTGACGTTGCCCACCTCTTCGCTGTCGTAGAGCACTACGATTCGTGTCGCCTGGCTGGACCGTTTGCTTTCCACCATGGCCCGGATCGCTGCGTGGCACATGCCCAGGTTGTCCAGTTTGGGGGCGATCACCCATTCATTTCCCAATCCCGCCAGGGTTCCCTTCTGGAGGTCGAACAGTTCAAGATCCCATTCCACGATCTCATCGGCCGGAAGATCGAGTTCCCGAGCCAGAAAATCTTCGATCCGGTGCAGTTTGGAAATCGATTCCAGGCCGAGCAGGGGGGGAAGGTGGTCCTGCTTGTGGAGGATCAGCCCTTTGTCGTTGACTTCGCGTTGAAAATGGATGGGGGGAAGGGTGATGCGGATCACCGGTTTGTTGAAACAGACCAGCCGGCTTGTCAGGTTGTCCTTGGGTTCTTTCAGGATGACCTTGCCGGCCATGGCCAGGTCACGGTCGGCCCAGGTGGCCAGGATCGGGCCGCCATACACCTCGATCCCGGCTTGCAGATAACCGGCCTTTTTGTACATGGCATTCGGTTTCAGGCGAAAACCGGGGGAGTCGGTGTGGGCGCCGATGATCTGGAAACCGGCTTCGGCGGGTGGCATAGTGCCCAACCGGACGGCGATGACGGCGGTATGCTGTCGGCGGATATAAAAATTGGGGCAGCCTTCAAAGACCCAGGGATCGGCTTCCAGCATCTCCCGGAAACCATCCTGTTCCAGGCGGTTACGGGTGGTCTCTACAACATGTGCCGCAGTCGGGCTCTGGGAGATATACTCGATCAGGTCTTGGGCGATCGCTTTGGTTTTTTCGGTGATCATCGGTTCCCTCCATTTTCCCCGAGCATAACGCACCCACCCGGAAAAGTCAATCGCAAGATCGGGTCAATCCAATCCAACCAGGGGAAGCAGGAACCGCAGGCCGAGCCAGAGTAGCAGGCCGCCTCCGAGATCGAAGAGAAATCCGGCCCGGATCATCCGGGTAATGGGAACCAGTCCCGATCCGAAAACGATGGCATTGGGCGGAGTGGAGACCGGAAGCATGAATCCCCAGGAAGCTCCGAGGGTGGCGCCGATGGCTGGAGGGATAGGATTGACGCCGGCGGCCATCGACAGGGAGATCATCACCGGGACGACCATGTTGGCGGAAGCGGTATTGGAAGTGGCTTCACTCACCAGGATGCCGATGAAAATGGCAGCCAGTGTGATACCCCAGAGGGATTCGGCACCACTGAATCGGAGCAACCCGGTGCCGACCGCTTCGGCCAGGCCGGTCTTGAACATCAGGTTGCCCAAAGACAATCCTCCTCCGAACAGAATCAGAGTTCCCCAATCGATTTGCACTGCCTCTTTCCAGGTGATGGTAAAGGTTCGCCGTTTCCAATCGATCGGCAGAATAAAGAGCAGCAAGGCGCCGATGAGGGCAGCGGCCGCCTCCGGCACGACTTCGTTGAAGACCTTACTGATCGAGTGGTCATTGCCCCATATTAGCGCAAGGATTCCCGGGATGACCCAGAGAGTGACCGTGGTCGAGAACGCCAGCAGCACGTTTTTTTCACCGCGGGTCCAGGGGCCGATTTTTTTCTTTTCGCCGATGATGAAGGCGCGGCCTCCGGGGATGACCGGCATCTCCGCTTTGAAAAGAATCTTGAGCAGGAAGAACAGGAACAGGACCATCAGGATCAGCAGCGGCAAGGCAAAGGCCATCCAGCGGAAGAAGGGAATGCGGATACCGGTTGCTTTTTCGATCAGGCCAAGACCGATCAGGTTGGGCGGAGTGCCGACCGGAGTCCCGATTCCTCCGGCCGATGCCCCATAGGCTGCCATGAGCATCATGGCGGTGCCGAACCTGGTCAACCCGGTATTGTCTTCTCCCGTCTCCAGCCGGGGGGAGGCGGTGGTCATGGTATGGACGATGCCCAGGCCGATGGGCAGGAGCATGGCCGTGGCTGCGGTGTTGCTGATCCACATGGAGATAAAGGCGGCGATGGCTCCGAAGGTGAAGAGTATCCGCTCCGACCGTTCTCCGACCCAGCGCAACCCCATGATCTGGAAGGCGAAGCGGCGATCCAGGCCGTGAACGCTCATGGCCTGGGCTAGAATGAATCCGCCCATGAATAGGAAGATCAACGGATTGGCGAAGGGAGCCAAGACGGCCGCCGGGTCGGCGATCCGCAGCGTCATGCAGAGAAGCGCACCCAGGATGGCGCTGACCGGGATCGGCACCGGCTCGCTGATCCACCAGACGATCACCCAGGTGAGAATGGCCGCCAGACGGTGGGCGGAGACCGAAAGACCGGGAAAGGGGAGTATGAAGAACAGGAAAAACAGGGCCGGGCCCAGAAACAGGCCGGTTGTCCGCAGAACGGCAATGAAACGGCCCTCGGCATTGGGGGACTGCGTTCCCTGTGAATGGTCGTTCATACACTTGCCTCCGGTGGCTATGCTACTACCCCAAGATCAATAATGCAAGACTTCCTCCGGCGGTCAATGGATGAGTCGGGAACGGATCACCGTGCCGATGGTTTTGGGAGAGATACCGGCGGCACAAACGTGGAATTCGCAGCAAACCTCCGGGCAGGAAAACCCCTGTTCGGGAAAGCGGGCGATCAAGAGGGTCAGGAAGGAATCGGTCCAGGCGTCGATTTCATCCTGGTCCAGGCCGGGACTATGGTACAAGTGCAGGCGGAATTCCCTGGAGCTTGACTCCAGGGAAACGGTATGGATTTTCGCTTCCCCGTCTCTGTCGATCAAATCCCCGATGAAATCGTGCAATGTCTTATTTATGTCTCTTCGATCCTTTTCCATCCATCTCTGCTGTCGATTCATTCTACCATAAATTCGGTTTTTCTGAAATCAATCCCAAATTTATAGAATTTTTTTCTTGAATCTAAAAAAAAGGTGGTATGGAGAGGGATGAAATGTCGGGGTTCGATTGTATCGAAAACCTTCCAGCTATCTGAATCTCTTGCAATTGCGGATCGGAAGAGGTATGATTTCGTTTCCTGAAAAACGGATGATCCCATTGAGGAGAAGCGAATATGCAGGGTAAGATGAAGGCGTTGCGGAAGCTTGAGACCGGCCCCGGCCTGGTCATGTGCGAGGTGGAGATTCCCCGGATCCAAGCCGGGGAGGTACTGGTGAAGGTAAAAAAACGGGCCATCTGCGGCACCGACCTGCATATCTACAAGTGGGACGAATGGTCGCAGAACCGGCTGCGCCCGCCTCTGACCACCGGTCATGAATTTTACGGGGAGATCGTCGAGATCGGCTCCGCTGTCCGTCATTACCGGGTCGGTGAACTGGTGACCGCCGAAATGCACATCGTCTGCAACCAGTGTTTTCAATGCCGCACCGGCAATGCCCACCTGTGCGAAAATGTCGTCATCCTCGGCGTCGACGGCGATGGTTGCTTCGCCGAGTACATCGCCTTACCCGAGAGCAACCTCTGGCGGGTTCCCGCCGGGATAAACCCCGATTTCGCCGCCATCTACGATCCTTTCGGCAACGCCGTCCATACGGTCATGGCCGGCCCGACCGTGGGCAAAACGTTCCTGATCACCGGCGGTGGTCCGATCGGCATCGCCGCCATCCCGGTAACCAAGGCGGCGGGTGCATCACTGGTGATCCTCACCGAGGTGCAGGAATACCGGCGCAACCTGGCCAAGACCATGGGGGCCGACCAGGTGATCGATCCATCGAAGGAGGATGCGGTGGCCCTGGTAAAGGGATTGACCGGAGGCCAGGGCGTCGACGTGGTCCTGGAGATGTCGGGCCACCCGGTGGCCATCGACCAGGGTTTGCAGAGCATCCGCAAGAACGGCCGCTTCTCCCTGCTGGGGATCCCGGCCAAACCGTTGACCATCGACCTGGCCAAGCAGGTTATTTTCCCGGGGATCACCATCCAGGGGATCAACGGCCGGCGTATGTACGACACCTGGTTCCAGATGGACGCCCTGCTGGTCTCGGGCAAGGTCGACCTGGCCCCCCTGATCACCCACCGCTTTCCCATGGCCGATTTCAAGCAAGCCTTCGATATCGGCCTTTCCGGCAACTCCGGCAAGATTCTGCTGGAATAGTCGATGAATCACCAGTTGATTTCCTGCTACCTGATTAGTGAGATCGGGACGGCTTTCATATGCAAAGTTGAATACAACGAATATTACCGTTATAATTGTCGGCAGGAAACCAGTGTGATCTGCACGACGGCAAAACGGAAAGTTACCCCCTGTAAAGCGCTCACTGGTTTCACTCCACCATCTCACGGAGAAAACCAACCATGCACATGCAATCCATCAACCCCGCCACCGGCGAGGTGATCGCCACTTTTCCCCTTCACCATGCCGCTGCGGTCCGACGCATCCTGGACGATGTCGAGCAGGCCTTCCCGGTCTGGAGCCGGCTGAAGATCGCTGATCGGGCCGCCCATTTCGTCCGGTTGGCAGATCTGTGCGAAGCGGAAAAAGATCCATTGTCGCGGCTGATGACTCTGGAAATGGGGAAACCGATCGCCCAGTCGCGCGCCGAGATCGATAAATGCATCTGGGTGTGCCGCTATTACGCCGAGAACGCCGCGGCCATGCTGAGCGATGAACGGGTCGAAACGGATGCCCGCAGTTCCTATGTCCGATTCGATCCGCTGGGGATCGTCCTGGGCGTGATGCCCTGGAATTTCCCCTTCTGGCAGGTCTTCCGCTATGCCGTTCCGGCGCTGCTGGCCGGGAATGTGACGATCCTGAAGCACGCCTCCAATGTCCCCCAGTGCGCCGTCCAGATCGAAACCCTGTTCCGCCGGGCCGGCTTTCCCGAGAACATTTTTCGGACGCTCCTGATCGATTCGACGCAGGCGCGGATCCTGGTCGAGGATCCCCGCATCCGCGCGGTGACGGTCACCGGCAGCGAGATCGCCGGCCGCAGCCTCGCCGAAACGGCCGGACGGAACCTGAAAAAAATCGTCCTGGAGCTGGGAGGCAGCGATCCCTTCATCGTCCTGCCCGACGCCGACCTGGAGAAATGCCTGAAAACAGCAGTCCAGGCCCGGATCGTCGGCAATGGACAAAGCTGCATCGCCGCCAAGCGGTTCATCCTGGTCGGTTCGGTGCGGGAACCATTCACGGAACGGTTGCGAAAGGCCATGGTAGCTCTGCGTTGCGGCGATCCCAATGACGAAACCAATGATCTGGGCCCCCTGGCCCGGGAGGACCTGGTCGAAGACCTGGATCGCCAGGTCAAGGAATCCCTTGATCGTGGTGCCGTTCTGCTTGCCGGCGGCGGCCGCACCGATTCATCCGGGTATTTTTACCTGCCGACGGTGCTGGATCGGGTGAAACCGGGGATGCCCGCATACGACGAAGAGTTGTTCGGACCTGTGATCGCGTTGATCGAAGCCGGCAGCGAGGAAGAGGCGGTCCGCATTGCCAATGACACGGTCTATGGATTGGGTGCGAGCATCTGGACCAAGGACCTGGAAAAAGGGGAAAAGCTCGCCGGTGCCATCGATGCCGGGATGGTCTTCATCAACGGCATGGTCCGGTCAGACCCCCGGCTCCCCTTCGGTGGGGTGAAACGATCGGGATTCGGCCGGGAACTGTCCCACTACGGGATCAAGGAATTCGTCAACATCAAGACCGTCTGGGTGGAGTGAACGGAATTTGTACTGTTGATTCTGGATTGAATAAGATATACAATTGATCTTTAATCTCAAGCTCAGGCAGGTCATTGATGAACCACCATCCCGGGCGGGCAACCGTCATTGTTCTGTTGATCGTCGCCGCGTTGTTGTCGGCCCAAACCGGCCGCAAGGAGCGGATTCTGGTCCAAGTCGTGCGGGAAGGCCTATCGGCCTGGCATGTTCAGCCGCGTACCCTGGACGATCGCTTCTCCCGGTTGAGTTTTTCCCTCTTTCAAAAGCAGCTCGATGCCTCGAAAAGTTTTCTTCTCCTGGCCGATGTCACCGGTTTGCAGGTTTTTGAAACCCGGCTCGACGAAGATCTGGAAAAGGGATCGCTGGAACTTGCCCGCCGGGGCAGCGAGGTTCTGAAGAAACGGATCGAGCAGGTACGCGAATACTGTCACGAGATCCTGGCAGTTCCCTTTGATTTTTCGGTGAATGAAACGATCGAGCTCGATGCTGAGAAACGTGCATTCTCCCGAACCAGCCAAGAGTTAAAGGAGTGGTGGCGCAAACAATTGAAGTATTTCGCCCTGGTTCGCTACATGGATGCACTGCGGTCACGCGAGAAGAACAAGCCCAAGATCGCGGAACCCGCTCCCAGCCCCGCCCAGTTGGAGTTGAACGCCCGCAAGGACCTGGCCAAGGGGATGGATCGCTATTTCAAACGGGTGTTGCAGGAACGGGAGGAAGACCGGCAAGCCCGCCTGCTCAATGCCATGATCGCCAGCTTCGATCCCCACAGCCGCTATTTTCCCCCGCGTGAAAAAGAGGATTTCGATATCGATATGTCGGGGACATTGGAGGGAATCGGGGTTTTGTTGAGCGAAGACGACAGCTATATCAAGGTCGTCGATGTTCTGCCCGGTGGTCCGGCCTGGATCGAAGGCCGCGTCCAGGTGGAGGACGTGGTCATCAAGGTCGCCCAGGAGGATGATGAAGCGGTCGATGTCATCGGCATGCCGGTGTCGGATGTCGCCCGGCTGGTTCGTGGCAAGAAGGGGACCCGGGTCCGCCTGACCATCCGCAAACCGGATGGGCGTATCCAGGAAGTGCTCCTGATCCGCAACATAGTTGAAATCCAGGAAACCTATGCCCGATCTGCCGTTCTGGTCGATGAAGCGAAGAAGTCCAAGGTCGGTTATATTTATCTTCCCCGGTTTTATCACGATTTCAATCATGAGAACGGGCGCAACAGCGCCGATGATGTCCGCCAGGAGTTGATCAGCCTGAAACGACAGGGTGTCCAGGGGATCATCCTTGACCTGCGCAGCAACGGCGGCGGAGCACTTGAGGATTCGGTCAAGATGGCCGGGCTGTTTATCCGGAAGGGACCGGTGGTTCAGGTCAAGGACAGGCGTGGCAAGCCCAGTGTTCATTCCGATGACGATCCCGAAGTCGTCTGCGAGGAGCCGCTGATCGTCCTGGTCAATGCCCTGAGCGCCTCCGCATCCGAGATCGTCGCTGCCGCCATCCAGGATTACGGCCGTGGGGTGATAATGGGATCGGCCCACACCTTCGGTAAGGGGACGGTGCAGATGATGGTTGATCTCGACCGGATCGTCAATGGCGATATATCCGATATCAGCCCGCTGGGCGCCATCACACTGACCATCCAGAAATTCTATCGGGTAAGCGGCCCTTCGACCCAGTACCGTGGTGTCATCCCCGACATCGTCTTTCCGGAGAGCACCTCCTATTTGAAGATCGGGGAACGGTATCTGGAGAATTCACTCCCTTGGGATGCAGTCGAACCGGTATCGTTTCAGAAGTGGAATCCACTGCTGAAGTTGGCCGACATCCAGAACCGGTCCCGCACCAGGATTGAAGGCAGCGAGCGGTTGAAGCGGATTGTACGCATCTTCGATTTCATGAAGAACCGCCGTGACCAAAACCGGATTTCCCTGAGCCTGGCCGAATACCGGCGCGAACAGGAAGAGCTGTGGCGGAAGGCGGATGAGATCGACCTCTTGCATACCGTCATCCCGGCATTCGCAGTCGTCGATACCGAGGGCCATCCCGTTGTATTGGACAAGACCGCCAAGGAGACTCAAGAAAATCGCCACCGGCAATGGCTGATCGACTTGAACACCGACGAAATGATCGGCGAAGCGGTACAGGTTCTGCGCGATATGGTCCGGTCCGTTCCGGTCCAAGGGAAGTCCACCGCCTCCTGAAACGACTGTTGACGCCAGGTCAGCCGATCGAAAAACGGGAGGTCAGCAGAATCAGTATGATCAGGATCAGGCTGCCGGTCATTCCCAGCAGCGGCAAAAAAAGGGTCGCCGTAAGCAAAGCGCCAAGAGTTCCCCCCAGGTAATCACCCGCATTGATCCATCCAGCCGCCTTCCCGAATCCATCTTCGGGTGCCCGGCAGATCCCGATAGCGGCGGGGATCGCACCGCCCACTCCCCAGCCGGCAATGAAAACAACGACAAAAATCGGCAATGGGGTCGGGAGTGGCGTGCGGATCACCAGGAGCGCAGTTGCGGAGGCTCCGATCATCACCAGGAAAGAACTGCGCAGGCGGTTTCCCCAAAGCAGGTCCCCGTTTCCCCCAGCACGCAATGATATGGCGCCGCCGGTCAAGCCGGTCATGAACAGGGCGATGAACAAGCCGATATCCCGGTAGGCATAGCCGAATCGACTCTGGAAGGCCGAGAGGAGGAGGATCTCCAACGATAGCCCACTGTATCCTGCGGCAGCCGCAGCCACTACCAGGGCGGGCCGGTGGGTGAGCCGTTTCCGTGCCCATAGGGCAGTCAGACCGAGTATGAACAGAGCGGAGATCCAGAAAAACCAGGGGAAATAACATTCGAGGCCATTCAGGAGAGGGTCCATGCGGGACCCGCTGAACCAACCCAAAAGTCGATGGTACAGGTAATATCCGAGGGGGTGCTGGTCGCGGTTGATCTCCTTGGGATTCTCTTCCCATGCCTCCACGGTCGTCTCGATCCAATTCCGGGGAAAGAAGAATGGAAAGAGCCGGGAAGCCGGTCCCGGTTCTTTTTCCTGTTGGGCGTTTCGGTTCTGCATGATTGCGGGGTCCCGGGTGACCGATGCCGATGATGGCGATGCGAACAGCCAGGATCGCGATCCGGTCGAAATCGAGGTAGCGGGATAGACAGACTGAACCGTCCGGTAAATGAGGGCATTGAACCTTCCGGCCGCTCCTCCCGGATGAGCGTCGCTGGCGATCAACGGCACTGCGATCACTCCGTCGCCGGCCATTACCGGCTCCAGGCTGCGGAAGAATTCGCGGGTGTAGAATCGGTTCAGCTGGGTGGTGGCGGGAGGAGGCAGTTGCAGGATGATCAGATCGAACCGTCCCCGGAATCCTCCACTGATAAGTCGCCGGGCGTCGCCGTTGACTATTGAAACTCGCGGGTCCTGCAGCGGCCGTTCCAGGTAATAAGGAAGATGGTTGCGGATCATGGTGGTCAAACCCTGATCGAGATCGATGGCCATAAGGTGACTGAGACCGGGGTGAATCAGGAACTGGATCAGGCCGGACACTCCCTCACCGATGACCAGGATCCGCTTGGGGTGAGGGTGCTGGCCGCGGATCAATGATGCCTGGATACGGTTTTCGGTGTCATCGGGAAAAACCGCCGCCAACTGACCATTGGCGTACAGATGGTATTGGTCGGGTGAACCTCCCAGTTCCAGGTGCTGGTAAGGGGTATCAATACGGACCAGGCTGGGATCAGGCGCGATCGATCGCCAGCGCCATTCCGAAAAGAGCCGGTCCCAGCGGGAAACGGTGCCCATGGAGAGCAGGAGAAGAATCGTTGCTCCCGGAACGGTTCTGAGGAGAACGGTACGGAGTCGAATCGGCTTCCGCTGCACCAGCAGGGATGCCGTCAGTACGAAGGCGTTCAAGGTGGCCGTCATGACCAGGTGGGGGAAGCGGCCGATCAGGACCAGAGAAAGCAATACTCCGGTCAGGACGCTTCCCGCTGCTTCAAGAGAGTATAACCGGATGAATCTTTTCCGACCGCCTTCGGAAAGGGTCCCCATCAGGGGGAAAGTCAACCCGGCCAGAAAGGAAAACGGAGCATTGACAAGGAGCGAATAGAGGAACACGCTGCCCACGGAGAGATAAGCGCCGGGGGGGCTGGAGTTGATCTGATGGATCAGTCGCGTGGCGATCAGCAGAACTGGGGCCAGCAGCGCCAACAGGACGAGGATTACGCGAAATCGGCGTAGGGCCTGTTCGGCGGATCGGTCGTGCCTGGAACCGGCCCAGGAACCGGAGCAAACACCGATCATCCAGCTTCCCAAGCAGAGGCCGAAGGAGAGCTCATTGCCATGTGCAATGGTAAACAGTTCGCGCATGGTCAATGTCTGCTGCATGACGGTCATTCCCCCCAGCAGGAAAAAGAGCAGATCAATGCCCCGAAAGTGGTTCTCTGTCGATTGTTTCCCCATATGTCCAACCATCGCGCGCTGACGTCATTATACGGAAAGGGAAAGGGGAATGCAATTGAATATAAAAAACCGAAATTCTGCCGAGAATAAAGGATCTGTGTCAGACCTGCCAGTGCTTCTGATAATCTTGTGGGCTCGGGACGGTCAGTTCGTACAGTCCCAGGATCGGCCAGCGGTCGACCGGAATCTGCTTCTGGAAAAACTGGATGAACAGGCTGAATGGTTGCCCGGTCTCAAGGAGAAGGGAGGACAAGGGGATCGAGCACTCGATGACCTGGCCTACACCGCAACGCCATGGCATGGCCGGATCGATGCCGCCGGAATCGGAATCAAGGATGATCTCCAGGGTTTTTCCGTGCCAGTTGGAGAAGGTCAAGGCAAAACGGCCCCCGGCCGTCAATAGATGACGGGCGGGCCGCGTCGTATCCAGGCGCATGTAGAGATGCCGATCGTCGAATCCAAAGTGGATCGCGGTCAGGATGATTTCCGCCCGATGCATGGATGACCCGGTCGCCGCCTCCAGGCGCCCGGCTTCGAGCCATTCGCAAAAACCGCTCACCTCGCCGTCCAGATCGGGGGTAATGGTATACAACGGCGGGATCACTTTGCCTCCCATTGGCTTCCGGGTGTGAAACACCGGAAGTTGCAGCGAAGCGTGAACGGTCAGATCAAGAGCGGTAAGCGCCGCCTGGAGGTGGTTACGAAACAGGAGGTCGAACCGGTCCAGTTCGGAGGTGGTGTTATCCCCCCCGTACCACCAGAACCAATCGCTGCCTTCGGCGCTCAACAGATGTTCGAACGCTCGGTTTTTTTTCTCTTCCGGAACATCGATCATGCGGGTGCAAGCCTCACGCGTCTTTGCCAACAGATGCCAGGCCCGCCGGTCCTCTTCGGCGCCGATCCAGATGTTGAAGTTGCCTCCGATCCAAGATCCGGCCCGATACTGGCGGAGTGGAGCTGCGGCCAGATCGCAGGCTTCACTGAAGGTGACAGTCCGGAGCTTTTCCGAACTGGCCAGAAGCCGGTACAGCTCGTCAAGAAAGGGGCGGCCGTCCGACTCGTAGTGTTCCCAGGGGTTCTCTCCGTCCAGAATGATCGGGACCACGGCCGGAGTATTCAATTTGGCTGCGATGGCCTCCAGGCGGTGCACAAAATCGGCGGCTGCCTCAAGGGCAGGAAGGTGCTGATAGTGAAAGCCGATCAGGTCCGAGAGCAGGTGGTCGCGAAAGAAAAGGCGCAGTTTGCTCCGTTTCAGGTGGTAGGGGCGATAGAGCAAACCGGGGTGCTCCAGTGTCTGGTCCTCCTGTCGGGTCATGGCGATCCCGAGGGAGCGGGCGAGATTCTCTTCATCGGCGGCGGTCCAGATGATCCCCTGCTTTTCGAGAAGGGCGATGACCGCCTCGCTCAAGCTTCCTTCGGACGGCCAGATACCGGCCGGAGCTTTGCCGAACCGCTCGGACATAAAGGTGATGGCTTTACTGACCTGGATGTCGGCATCTCGGGTCCAGTCGAAATCGAGATCGTATTCGGGCAGCGATGGATCGGCATCTCGGCCGAGCTGAGGGTCGATCAACAAGGGGAGAATGGGATGATAGAAGGGGGAGGTCGAAATCTCGATCCGGTCCTGGATAGCCAACTCCCGATACAGGGGAATGATACGGGTCAGCAAATCCAGTTCTGCCGCCTCCAGAAGGCGTTTATCGGCTTCGGAAAACCGGCCGCCCTTGGACAGCAGGGTAGCGATACGCGGATCGCTCTCCCGGAATTCACGATCGAAAAAACTGAGCGGGTACCAGATCTGCAGATCCCTCCAGTCATCGGTGGAGAAGAGTCCGCTGATGACCGCGGGGTCGGTGGATCCATTCAACCGGGATCGTTTCTCGTACAATTCCCGGAAACGGGGGTAGAGAAAAATCTGGTTCCGGGGATGGGCCGAAAAAAAAGCCTGGAGCATATAGAGCTTGTCCTCAGCAGTCAATTGCTCTGCCGGCCGGGCAGTGATGATCTGCAGAACGTCTTTTTCACCCTGCAGGTAGAGCTCGATCTGGTTCAGAAGCGAGGGGACGAAATTGAAAGTGACTCGGATCCGGGGATGACGATGCAGGAGTTTCCCCATGCCGTAGTAGTTTTTCAATGCATGCAGGCGGACCCAGGGGAGAAGGAACCGGCCGCTGAACGGGTCCCGGTAATCGGGTTGATGCATGTGCCAGAGGATGGCAACCGAAAGCGGAGCGGGCATCCTGGTCAATGAAGAACGGTCGTTTCCTTGAGCTCGACCAGAACATTGGCGATGCTTTTGGGGTGAATGAAGGCGATCAGTGATTGGTGGGCTCCGGTTTTCGGTTCGTCGTTCAGCATCTTGATCCCTTTTTCCTTGAATTGAGCGATCTCCTTGCGGATGCTGTCGACTTCAAAAGCGATATGGTGAAGGCCGCCACCCCGTTTTTCGATGAATCCGGCCACTGGCGAATCGGGAGCGGTCGGTGACGTCAGTTCGATGGACACATCTCCGCAACTGAAAAAAGCGATGCGGACTTTTTGTTCGGCCACCGTTTCCTCGCCCATGTAGGTCAGGCCCAGGACATCACGAAAGATGGCGATCGATCCATCCAGGTCGGAAACAGCGATGGCGATATGATCGATTTTATGAATCACGGATTCCTCCTTGACATAGCTCTGAATAGATCGCTTCCGCCGTGAGTTGCAGGTTATTTGTGTCGGCGGCCTGCAGGAGTCTGCCCAGGCGCGGAGACTGAAGGATCTCGTCGCGGATCCGCTCCTGGACGATGCGCAGGATCAGTTCACGGGAAAGGGCGCTCTTTTTGGCGGCGATCACCTCCCGGTGATCAGTGCGATACCGGTCGATGGCCGAGACCAAATCATCGATCCCCTCGTCGCCTCGGGCGGAGACAGCGACGATCGGCGGGGTTTGACCCGTCCCCGCGAAGTAGTTGCCGATTTCCCGCAGCTTGGCATCGGCTCCGCCCAGGTCGGATTTATTGATGACAAAAATATCGGTAACTTCGATCAAGCCGGCCTTGAAAATCTGGATTTCATCCCCTGAAGTCGGAGTCAGAACGGTGAGGACCAGATCGGAGACATTGACCACGTCGATTTCCGATTGGCCGACCCCAACCGTCTCGATAAGGATCACCTCTTTTCCGGCCGCTTCCAGAATGTCGATGGTTTCGTGGGCGGCGGCCGACAATCCGCCCAGGCTTCCCCGGCTGGCCATGCTGCGGATGAATATCTGGGGATCGGTGCTGTGGGAGATCATGCGGATGCGATCACCCAGCAAGGCACCGCCGCTCAACGGGGAAGAGGGATCGATGGCCAGAACGGCGAGAGATTTCCCCGATCGTTTCAAATGAGCGAGCAGGCGGTCCACCAGGGAACTCTTACCGCTCCCGGGAGCACCAGTGATGCCGATGCGCAAGGCTTTTCGTTGCAGCGGATAGAGAGCGGACAGGATGGTGCGGTAATCCCGGCGGCGGTTTTCTACCAGTGTGATCGCTCGGGCCAGTCCGATCGGGTCACCCTGTTTCAAACGGAAAATGATCTCTTCAGTCTTCATGGCCGGATTTACATGATACTGAAAACAGGTTGAAAAATCAAGGATTGTGGAAACAATCATTAGGTTGACAATGATTAGCTAAGATATAATTAATAATGTAATTGTCAGAAAGTTGATTTTTATCGAACCGAATACTATAATATTGTTGTCAAGAAAAAATAAGAAAAGGAGGTAAATCATGAGTATCATCAAATGGCATCCATTCGGAGACTTCCTGAATATGTACGACCGGATCAATCGTGTGTTTGAAGACGAATTCACTGGCGAGGGGTACAAACCCGGTTTGCCGTTGTCAGCCTGGACTCCGTTGACCGATATCTACGAAAATAAGGACGGATATGTCCTGAAGATGGAACTCCCCGGTTTCTCGAAGAATGAAGTAAAGATTGAATTCACCAATGACATGCTGATCGTCAAGGGTGAACGGAAGCAGGAAGAAGAGGTGAAAAAAGAGAATTTCCACCGCATCGAGCGAAGTTTCGGTCTTTTTCAAAGATCGTTTGCACTTCCAAAGAATATTGATCCCAAGAAGATCGAAGCCAACCTGAATGACGGATTGCTGATGTTGACCATACCCAAGGCGGAAGAGGCGAAAACCAAAGCGATTTCCATTTCGGTCAAATAACTGAACCGGTGATGGAAGGGCAGCCGTAAGGCTGCCCTTTTTTTTTATTGGAAATTGGGGCGTGCTGGCTTATAATGAAGCGATGAAGCGCGAAATCATGATTGGCTCTGTGGGCATCGGCGGGTCGCACCCGGTTTCGGTACAGACCATGACCAAGGTGCCTCTGAATCGAATCCAGTCCACCCTCAACCAGATAGGTCGAATCGCTGACGCCGGTGCCGAACTGGTACGTATTGGTATTCCCGATCGCAATACCTTGAAAGCCTTTACCAGAATCGTTCGCGAGTCGCCGCTGCCGGTGATCGCCGATATCCATTTCGACGGCGACCTGGCCTTGTATGCCATGGAAGCGGGAGCCGCCGCATTGAGAATCAACCCCGGCAATATCGGCGGGAATGAAAAACTGAAGGAGATTCTCCGCGTTGCCGGTCGTCAGTGCGTTCCCATCCGTATCGGGGCCAATTCGGGATCTCTGGAAAAAAAATACGCGCAAGACGATTCCCTGAATCGTTCCGAGCGTCTTGTCCGCTCCGTTCTCGACCGGATCCGGTTTTGCGAGGATCAGGGATTCACTCTGCTGAAGATTTCACTTAAATCCTCCTCGGTGCTGGAGACCATCGAGGCGTATCGAATGATCGACCGGGCCTGTGATTACCCGTTACACGTGGGGATCACCGAATCGGGACCCGGTCTCCCCGGTATCGTGAAATCGGTTTTGGGGATCGGGGTCTTGCTCGAACAGGGCATCGGCAACACCATCCGAGTTTCCCTGACCGCGTCTCCCGAAGAGGAGGTGCGGGTGGCTCGGGAGATTCTGGCCGGTCTGGATCTGCGCCGCCGGGGGATTGAATTGGTCGCCTGTCCCACCTGCTCCCGGACTTCGATCGACCTGATCGGGCAGGTCCGTCGATTTCAAAAAATGTTGGGCGATCGTCATTTCGATCGATCCCTGAAAGTGGCGATTATGGGCTGTGAGGTCAATGGACCGGGAGAAGCAGCCGATGCCGATATCGGTGTCGCCTTCTCAAAGGGGAAAGCGTACTTGTTCCAGCGTGGTGAAAAAATGGAACGGGTGGCCAAAGAGGATGCCATGGATATTCTTGTTCAAAAAATCAATACATGGATGGAGGAAAACGAATGAATCGAAGATATCGGGGAGCCGGCCGATGATGACGAAATGCACATCCTGTGGGGCTTGGAACCGGGTAAAACGGGAAGAAGGAAAAAATCCGCTCTGCGGAAAATGCAAGCGTGCTCTCTCTGCATTGCCGTTGATCCAGGATCTGGACGAAGCCGGATTCGACACGGTGCTGAAGGAGTCTCAACATCCGCTACTGGTCGATTTCTGGGCCACCTGGTGCGGCCCTTGCCGGATGGTAGCCCCGCTTTTGGAAAAATTCGCCGGCCGCCATAGCGGGGTCCAACTGTTCAAAGTCGACATCGATCGAAATCCCCATACAGCCGATCGATTTCATGTAGAAGCCGTTCCCACCCTGATCCTCTTTTCCGGAGGAGAGGAGCGGCAGCGGGTGAGCGGGGTACTTTCCGTCAATGAACTGGAAACTGTTTTCGGAAGCTGGCTGCCTCCGGAGAATTGACTCTGGTCGTCAACTGAAGTAGTGGGGGAGGACCATGCGCTGAAAGGTCTGGAGAGCGAAGCGATCGGTCATCCCGGCGATGAAGTCGATGATCCTGCGTTCGCGTGAATCGTCTTCGGGATACGGTTGAATGGAGAACTGGGGGTTGCATATGATCCGTTCGAACAAAGTCTGCATGATGTGGCGGACCTTCTCGTTTTCGGTGCGACGTTCCTCCTGCCGATAAACGTGATCGAACAGGAACATCCGCAAGGAAAGCAGTTCCTGATGGATATCCTCCGACAGGGAGATGTGATCAAGGCCATCGCGCAGGGTTTCCCGGATCACATCAATGACGATGGTATCGATGCGCTTGGCAAATTTTTTTCCCAGGATACGTTGATTGGAGGCAGGAATGTCCGACTCGGACAGGATCCCGGCCCGGACGGCATCGTCGAGATCGTGGTTGACATAGGCGATCAGATCGGAAATCCGCACGATCTGCCCCTCCAGGGTGAAGGGAAGCCGGTCCCGATCTTCGGGGAGAACCGGTCCCATCCCCTTGGAGTGTTTCAGGATGCCGTTACGAACCTCTGCGGTGAGGTTCAATCCCTTGCCGTCGTACTCCAGCTTTTCCACAACGCGCAGGCTCTGTTCGTAGTGACGGAATCCGTCGGGCGAGAGCTCGTTCAAGACTGATTCCCCGGCATGGCCAAATGGGGTATGGCCCAGATCGTGGCCCAGAGCGATGGCCTCGGTGAGGTCTTCATTGAGATTGAGGGCGCGCGCGATGGTGCGGGAAATCTGGCTCAATTCCAGGGTGTGAGTCAATCGGGTCCGGTAATGATCGCCTTCGGGGGCGATGAATACCTGGGTTTTGTGTTTTAACCGGCGGAAGGATTTGCAGTGGAGGATCCGGTCGCGGTCGCGCTGAAATTCGGTCCGGACGGGTGAGGGGGTTTCCGGTCTTTCTCTTCGACTGAACAGGCTTTTGGCGGCCTTGGCATGCAAAAGGGTTTCCCGGGCATTGAGGATGTTCCGAATTTCTTTCATGGGAGGTCCTGCTTTGAGAATAGCAAATCGCTCCCCCTTTTGCAATCTTGTGCAATCTTTGACATTTTCAGGACCGTATGGTACAAACAGCCAATGAGACGGTGGTTGTTTTTGCTGATCATCCTATCCATCGCCGGCCCGATTGTCGCCCGCGATCTTTTGAAGATGGGCCCCATCTTCGCTCATTATCGCCCGAACGACAAGGTAGTCAAGGAGATTTACGGAGCCGGAGGGCCCATTTACGGATTCCGCATCGGCGCCCTTCTGCCGGCTGGATGGTCGGTGTGGTTCGGATATTCCCAATATCGGCAGATATCCAAAACCACCTATTCCGACCAACTGACGACCATGGCTCTCAACCCCCTAACCGTCTCGGTCCGCTATACTCTCCCCCTGCGCTTCTTCATCCTTCCATACGCCGGGGTCGGTTACGCTCATATCGGCTTCAAGGAGGAATCGGGGGTGGGTAAGATTCAAGGCAACGGCGGCAGTATCACCTTTGATGCCGGCGTTGAAATCAAGATCATCCGCCATATCTACTTGGAGGGGATTTTTCGCTATGATCGGATCAATGTCAATCCAACCGGTTTTCCGGTCGACGTGGGCGGAACCCAGTTCGGTGGATCGCTGATATTTGTTTTTTAATTTTTATTACCCCAAAGCAGTTGACAGATCTGAAAAAATATACCATAAATATTTTTTATAATTAACAATTCTTGTCCATGGATCAAAAGGAGCAAGTTAAACAGTATATTTCTATCGTCGATGTGGCATCACTCTATGTCGAGTTGAAACCGGCCGGAAAGAACCTGAAAGCCCTTTGTCCCTTTCATACGGAGAAGACGCCATCGTTTTTCGTGATGCCCGATCGCAATTCCTTTTCCTGTTATGGCTGCAACCGGTTCGGCGATGTGTTCACGCTGGTCCAAGAGATGGAGAATATCGGTTTTCGCGAAGCCATCGATTTTCTCATCGACCGTTTTCACATACCGGTTCAGAAATCGAAGGATTCTCAGGTGAAAAAAGACGATTACCTGCAGATCAACGAATTGGCGGTCGAATACTATCGGAGCCAGTTGAGGGGCGGGGGAGAAGCGGAGGGGGCGCGGGAATATCTGAACAAGCGCGGAATTCATGCCGAAACCATCGAAGGGTTCGCCATCGGTTTTGCTCCCACATCCTGGGACGGGCTGACGACCCATCTGCAACGGAAACAGATTGCGCTCGACAAAGCGATAGAACTGGGGCTTTTGATCCGATCCGAAAAGAACCGAGTCTATGACCGGTTTCGGGGACGAATCATGTTCCCGATCTGCACTGAAACCGGTTCACCGGTCGCTTTCGGGGGCCGGACGATCGCCGCAGAAGAGCCCAAGTACCTGAATTCTCCTGAATCTCCGGTTTTCAAAAAGGGGAGCCAGCTTTTTGCGTTTCATCTGGCCAAACAGGAGATTCGGCAGAAGAAGGCGGCAATTCTGGTCGAGGGATACCTGGATGTGATCACTCTCCATCAGGCCGGGATCGGTAATGCCGTCGCCTCACTCGGAACCGCCCTGACCGACCGCCAAGTCTACCTGTTGAAACGGTTCACCGATTCCATATTCCTCTACTATGACAGCGATGCTGCGGGGATTCAGGCGGCTCTGCGGGGGCTGGAAAAGTTTTTTGAAATGGGGATCAATCCTCGGGTAATCGTCGACGAAGACTGCAAGGACCCGGATGAATTCATCTGTAAAAAAGGCGCGGCGACCTTTGCCACCGCCTGCGCCGATGCCAAAGACGGGTTTCAGTTCCTGTTGCTGAGAACCTCAGCGGCCTTCGATACCAGTAAACCAGAGCGGAAAAAAGCGGCCATTGATGCGGTGATGACTGTTGTCGGGAAGATCGCTGACCCGATCATCCGGGATGAGTACATCCAGCGGACCGCCGATTACTTCCGCCTGGATGCGTCTCTCTTGAAGGCCGACCCCAGGGGGCGGCAACCGGTTCCCGAGCGACTCGCCCCGTTGCGTATCGGTGCCGATGAACGTGAGTTTCTGACTACCCTGCTGGCGTTTCCCCGGGTGGTTGAAGATATCCGCGACCTGCTTACTCCGGAGCTTCTATCGGTACTGGCCGGACGCTCCATTTTGGAAACGATCCTGCGTAAAACCGAAAATGGGCAGCCATTGGATTCGGAAGCGGTAGCGAAAGAATTGAACGATCATGAGCGGGCGTTATGGAACCAATTGTTTGTGGCAGGTGTCGGAGAAATCCGGGATTTCGAACAAGCGATGAAAGTCCTCGAATCCTGCCTGCTGAATTTTATCAAGAAAATGAACAAGCGAGATTCTCATCGTTTGACCAGGGAAATTGCCCTCTTCGAAAGGGAGAATCAACTGGCCCAAGTAAAAAAACTGATGACACAAAAGAGTTTACTGAAAAAAGTAATCCCCAATCCCCAGGGAGGAGTTGAATCGTGACCAATGCAAAAAAAACGGCTGCACCTGTAAAACCGACCAAAACGGCTCGCCCCCAGTCTTCCTCAGGTGGAAAACCGATCCCTGAGAAACCCAAAACAGCGACTTCCCCGCAAACCGGAAGCAGGAAGAAACCGGTCGCTCCTCCGGAGGAAAAAAAAGGGAAACCACAGCCCAAGGCTCCCGGATCGGCTCACCCGCCGGCTGCCACTCCCGTTCGAGGCGATGGGAAAAAGTCTAAACCGACCGGGATTCAACCGGCAAAGCCTCAACAGAAGGAAGTCGAAAAAGGGATCCCTGCAGTCATGGTGAATCTGTTGGTTGAAAAGGCCAACCAGAACGACGGAAAAATTCCCTACGAAGCTTTCATGGAGTTTCTCGGCGAGAACAACCTGATGGCTTCCAAACACGAGATCCTCTCGCAACTGGCGTCTTTGAATGTCCGGATCATCAAGAAGATCGCCGTCAATCAGGAAAAAATCGAGGAATACCGAGCCTTTATCAATGAATTCAAAAAGGAATTGAAAGCCCTGCTGAAACGCGGCAAGAAAAGTTTCGGGATCATCGAAAACACCTATATCTTTCATATTTTCGAAAACGAGGAGATCATCAAGAAGAGTATCAAGTTTATCAAGTTCTATTTGAAAGAGCATGACATTAAAATCGTCAAGGCGCCGCCTAAAAAGGCGACGAAACCTGCCACTGAGAAGAGCGAGATCGTCGGTGATCCGGTCCGCCAGTATCTGCGGGAAATGGGCAATGTCAATCTCCTCTCACGGAACGAGGAGATCCGCATCGCCCGAAAGATCGAACGGGGGGAAAAGAAGGTCATCAAGGCTCTCTCCAAGACCAATATTGTACTCAATTCAGTGATCGACCTGGGCCGTGAAGTCCTGGAAGGAGTCAAGGACATCGACGAAGTCATCGATGTGTCCGAGGATATCTACGACGAATCGCGCAAGCAGGAGTTGAGGGAACGATTCCTGCAGCAATTCGAAGAATTGAACAAACTGAAGCGCGAATTGAAGAACCTGAAGAAAGGCCGGTCGTCGAATTTCATCATCGCCAAAAAAATGGTTGAAATCACCCACCTCATTCAGGATATGTCGATCCTGTACGAACACAAGAAAGCTTTCATCAATAAGATCAAGCAGCTGAAAGAGAATTACCTCCATATCCAGGAACGTCTGAAAAAAATTGCCAATGAGTTGTCTCGCCTGGATGCCAGAAAAACCGGATATCCTGAGTTAGTGGAGGAAAATGAGAATTATGAAAGGCGCCTGGACAGCCTCAATAAAAAATACGAGATCAATGCCGAAGAGCTCTTCAAGACCTGCACCGATATCGAGGAGGGGCAACGCCTGATCGAGCTTTCAAAGAACGATCTGGTCGAATCCAACCTGCGTTTGGTTGTCTCCATCGCGAAGAAGTATATCAACAGAGGATTGCAGTTTTCCGACTTGATTCAGGAAGGGAACATCGGGCTCATGAAGGCGGTGGAAAAATTCGAGTATCAACGCGGTTACAAGTTTTCCACCTATGCCACCTGGTGGATCCGTCAGGCGATCACCCGGGCCATCGCCGACCAGGCACGGACGATCCGCATCCCCGTGCACATGATCGAAACGATCCACAAGGTCAACCGTACCCAACGACGTCTGGTGCAGGAACTCGGCCGTGAACCAACCGAAGAGGAAATTGCCAAGGAGACCGGGTTTTCCGCGGATAAGATCCGGAAGATACTGAAAATCGCCCAGGAACCCCTTTCTCTGGAATCTCCGGTGGGGGATGATGATTCCCATTTGGGTGATTTTCTCGAGGATGAGCGGACCGTCTCGCCTCCCGAAATCATTTCTCAGATGAATCTGAAGGAACAACTGGAGCAGATACTATCAACCCTCACCGAGCGCGAGGCCAAGGTGATCCAGATGCGTTTCGGTTTGAATGACGGCAATGAACACACGTTGGAAGAGGTTGGGCAGGAGTTCCAGGTCACTCGTGAAAGAATTCGTCAGATCGAAGCAAAAGCACTGCGGAAACTGAAGAAAAAATCGAAGAAGCTGGTTAATTTTCTTGATAAGCCCGAAAACTATCGCTGAGTTCATCCCAATCGAGCGAAAAAAGTAAATTGACAGGTGAAGCCGCTTTGCTTATAATTCATCCATGGGCAAAGACCGAGTAACATTGAAGATTCCGCGTCCGCTCTACCTGCAGATTCAGGCAGTGATCGAGGGGAGCGGATTCCGCAGCGTCAATGAATTTGTCGTTTATGTTTTAAGAGACCTGATCTCATTGAAAAGCGAAAATAAAAGCGATCTCACTCGTGACGAGATCGAATTGATCAAGCAACGGTTGAAAAACCTCGGCTATTTTTAATTTGCGCTGAATCGATCGCTTGTGATTATTTTGTCGATGTAGTACAATCGGAGTATTGTGGGCGTTCAAAGATGGCATCACACACGCCTCTGGAAAGAGGCGATGGCTTCCCGCTGGATGAAGGGGATGACCTTGGCTGTTTCCGGGTTATCGCTGTTGATGATCGCGGCATTACTGTGGAGGTCCCTGCCAATCCTGTATGATCATTCGCCGCTGGAACTCCTCTTTACCACCGCCTGGAAACCATCGGAAGGCCGGTTCGGTTTCTGGTCCTATATCATCGGGACCGGATGGGTGACCGGAGTCGCGGTGCTGCTTTCCGTTCCCTTGTGCCTCCTGACCTCCATTTATCTGTCCGAATACGCCCATCGTCGCGTCCGGCGGTTGATCGCTCCGCTGATCGACCTGCTGGCCGGAATTCCTTCTGTCGTCTACGGGTTGTGGGGGATCTTGGTGATTGTCCCCATGGTCGAACATCGGCTTGCCCCCCTGTTCGGAAAAACCTCCAGCGGATATTCGGTGTTGGCCGCCGGCATGGTGCTGGCGGTGATGATCGTCCCTTTGCTGATTCACATCTCCCTGGAGGTGTTCCAAACGATTCCCCGGGAAATGCGGGAAGCCTCGCTGGCTTTGGGGGCGACACGCTGGGAGACGGTCAAATTCGTGGTACTGAAAAAATCTCTGCCCGGACTGATGGCCGCGGTTGTTTTGGGAATATCCCGGGCATTCGGTGAAACCATGGTGGTCCTGATGGTGGCGGGGAATGTGGCGATCCGGCCGGGGAGTGTATTCGATCCCGCCTATCCGCTGCCGGCGTTGATCGCCAACAATTATGGTGAAATGCTGAGTGTTCCCAAATACGATGCTGCACTGATGTTCGCCTCGCTGGCGTTGCTCCTGGTGATCGTTCTTTTCAATGTCGTCACCCGGGTGGTCATGATGAGGGTGGCGGCGAGGGATGCCCGATGAAAAAACGACGATGGGAGGAGCGGATCGCTCTGGGGTTCATGTTGATCACCGCCGCTATTATCCTGGTCTCCCTTTTCTGGATTCTGGGGACCATTTTGGTCCGCGGCGTTTCAGCCTTGAACTGGTCTATGATCTTTCAAACACCCAAGGGCGGGTATTATCTGGGCAAGGAAGGGGGTATTCTGAATGCCATTCTGGGATCTCTCTTCCTGGCTGGTGGCGCGACCCTGATCGCACTGGTCGTGGCGCTTCCCGTAGCGTTCTATCTCAATGTATTCTTGCGGAACGGATCACGGTTGGCCGGATTTGCCCGTTTTTCCCTGGACGTGATGAGCGGGATCCCGTCGATCGTTTTCGGAGCGGTCGGGTTCATCCTGATGACCCTGCTGGGGTTGCGTACCTCGCTCCTGGCCGGGATGCTGACGGTGGCCCTGTTGATCCTCCCCATCATGATCCGGGCTATGGATGAGGTGTTCCGCCTGGTTCCCCGAGAAATTCTCGAAGCTTCCTTCGCCCTGGGAGCGAATCGTTACGAAACGTCGATGCGGGTGATGATCCGCCAGTGCTTTCCCGGTATCGTCACCGCCGTGTTGCTGGCTCTGGGGCGGGGCATCGGTGACGCCGCGTCGGTCCTCTTCACCGCCGGTTTTACCGATCACCTTCCCGATTCCCTTTTCCGGCCTGCAGCAACACTGCCGTTGGCCATCCTCTTTCAGGTGGAGAGTCCGCTTCCCCAGGTTCAGAAACGTGCCTATGCCGCTGCATTGATCCTGACCCTCATCATCCTCATCATCAGCCTGGTCTCCCGCTGGATCTCCAGCCGATTTTCTCGCCATATCATCCGGTAGGAATGAGAATGGAATACAAAACCCATATCCGTGTCGATCGGTTGAATGTCTTTTTCGGCCCCGATCAGATCCTGAAAGATATCAACCTGGTCATCCCCGACAAGAAGATCACCGTCATCATCGGCCCTTCGGGTTGCGGCAAAACGACGTTGTTGAAATCGTTCAACCGCCTGATCGATGCGGTCGACGGCGTCCGCTTCTCCGGTTCCATCTTCGTCGATGACGAGGATATCCTCGAACCCAAGAGCGAGCTCACGCACATCCGCAAAAAAATGGGGCTGCTCATGCAGAAGCCCTACCCGCTGCCGATGTCTATTTACGCTAATGTCGCTTACGGTCCGCGCATCCACGGGACCCGCGACAAACGGGAGCTGGATCGGATCGTCGAGACCTACCTTCGGAAGGCCAGTCTATGGGACGAGGTGAAGGATCGCCTGCATGCACCCGCCACACAGCTTTCGCTGGGCCAGCAACAGAGGTTGTGCCTGGCCCGCGGCCTGGCGGTGGAACCGGAGATCATCCTCGGTGACGAGCCGACATCGGCGCTGGATCCCCGCTCCAGCCAGCGGATCGAGCAGACCTTCCTTGAATTAAAGAACGATTACACCATCGTGGTAGTCACCCATATCCTGCGGCAGGCCCGCCGCCTGGCCGACTACATCGTCTTTCTCTATCTGGGGGAGCTGGTTGAGCACGGCCCGGCCCAGAAGATGTTCGAACATCCTGAAAAGGAGATGACCCGGGAGTACATGCAGGGATTGATCTCCTAGACTTCTCCCATTTCTTCACTCCGGAGATCCCCCCTTTCTCCCCCCATTGGTAAGGGGGG